>Ga0126369_10003192_pt1 | contig 11837 bp, 8 predicted proteins | sample PanSoiMetaPlot_1_FD_109646 | JGI IMG/M metagenome (GOLD analysis project Ga0126369, IMG submission 109646) | Tropical forest soil microbial communities from Panama - MetaG Plot_1 | ecosystem: Environmental > Terrestrial > Soil > Tropical forest > Bulk soil | place: Panama | collected 2016-02-17 | reverse complement strand
TGCTGTCAATGTAAGCCACCGCTCCGAGCTTCTTCGCCAGTGTTTCATTCTCCGGGCCGCGCCCCAGGGCCACCGTGCGGTAGCCAAACTTCGCCGCATACTGAATGCCCAGGTGCCCCAACCCGCCGATGCCCTGCACCACCACCAGATCTCCCGGCCCGGCTCCGCTGTTGCGCAAGGCGTTGAAGGTGGTAATTCCCGCGCAAAGCAGCGGCCCTGCTTCGGCCGCATTCAAAGACTCCGGCATCCGCGCCACCGCTTCATGCCTCGCTATCATGTACTGACCATATCCGCCGTCCCGCGTCACACCATTAATTTGCTCGTACTGACACGTAATAAAATCGCCGCGCCGGCAAGACTCGCACACGAAACAGTGTCCGCCGTGCCAGCCCGCGCCCACGCGCTCCCCCTTCTTCCAGTCCGTTACACCCGGCCCAATCTCGTCTACCACTCCGGCCACTTCATGTCCCGGCACCCGTGGATAGGCGATAAACGGAAAAATGCCCTCTTTGGTGGCCGAGTCGCTATGACAGACCCCACAAGCTTGCACCTTGATGCGGATCTCCCCCGGCCCCGGCACGGGTATGTCCCGCTCGACTAGCTCAAATGCCCCTCCAGCCTTCCCTACCTGTGCCACCAAATTCTTCGCCATAAGGTCTCTCCCAAAATAGCTGCGCGTAATCTTGCCAATAAGCCTCAGCGGGGAAAATTCAACTCGATCCAGCCGGCGCCCGGTTGGATGTAGCTTCTCCCGCCCAGGTTAAATCTATCTGACACCCAAAAACGAACGCGCCACTGCAAATCTCGACCTGTTAAGCAGGCTCGATTTCTGACCGGCGCTCGGCTGCTCGAACTAGCGGCCAGGACCTTAAGACGTCGCGCCCGGTCCTCGGACACCACAAACACTTTGGTAGCCCACCAGGTTTTCGTTTTCCGTTTTCTATTTTCGCAGTTCAGTCGTTTGCCGCAGTGTTCGCCTCCGGCCGCATCAGCGAATTATGCAGGTTCAACACATACCACTGCCCTTGCCGCTTCCGGCACATGCTCATGCCATGCCCCACCACATGTTCGTTCGGAGCAATAATCTCGTACTCATACGAATACCAGAGCGCGTCCCCAAACGTCTTCACATCCTTCAAATGCATGATGTAGCTAAGATTCGGCGCATACTTCATGTATCTGTTCCGCAAATACTCGACGGCTTCCTTACGCCCGTGATACTCCCCATCCGGCGTGTACAGCACAATCTCGGGGTCAAAGCATTCCTCGAGCGTCTTCGCGTCTCCCTGTTCAAAGGCCTCCGAGCATCGATGCATCTGCCCTTCCATCTGTCCGTACATGGCGTGCGCATCAACAGCCGCTGGCTCTGTCGAAGCCACCTGTCGCTTCAAATCAATCGTCACTCCCATGCGGTCGAGCAAATCCACACCGAGAATCCCGTCGATCTTTCCTCCGCAAGCCTTCCCGATCGGACTCAAGTCAATCGCCGGCAGCTTCAGGTCCCGCAGCTGATGACTCCCCAAATCCAGTGCCGGCAGCCGCACCTCCCGCGCACTGGTCGCGGCGGTGCCGCTCCACGACGTCACTTCAATCGCCTTTGATCGTCCGTTGGTAAACGAATTCAGGTTCAATATGGTCGTCGCGCCCGTATCCAACAAAAAACGCATTTCGCTGCCGTCAATCTTTACTCGCACCACGGGTAGCACATCGCACTTCTCGATAGGAATCTCGTCGCCACCTGGCGCCCCCGGCTTTTCCTGGGCCGCCGCTCCCCACACGGCGCCCAACCACAGCAACCCCAGGCTAAATCCCCGGCAAACCAACCTTCTTCTCGTCTGGTTCATGGCCCACCCCGTCGTCGGTTCCAATACCCTTTCCGATGCTCCCCACCCACTCCCGTTACCCTCCTGTTTTCGTTTTCTTTTACAAATCGTTTGAACTTTCCGCCCTCTCGGCTTAGCTGCCGACCGCCTATTCTTACACCCGCAAGAAAAATCCTACCTGCGCCCGAACTTTTCCCTTCCCACCTTCGTCTCTTCCTTAACGGCCCCGAGTGGTCCCAAGAGCTGGCGGCCGCAGCGTACAGCTCGCCTCGGTTGTGGCAGTTTTTCACCTCCGAGGTCCTTTCGAAGTTCGCAAAGGGGGGACCTATGTCGCTCCAATATCGTCTTTCTCTTTTGTTGTGCCTTACTTTCGCCCTCGGCTCGCTCTTGCTGCCGCCCGGCTTCGCCCAATCCACACCCGCACCAGATTCTTTCGAACTGGGGATCCTCTATTTTTCCGGCCGCTCGGTTCCCACAAATTACGAAAAATCCGCCGCTCTTTTCCGAGCAGCCGCCAACGCCGGCGATCCTCGCGCTCAGTTCATGCTCGGGCACCAATATGCCGTCGGGCTAGGCCTCCCCAAGGATTTGGCACGAGCCGCTGACCTTTATCGCGCGGCCGCCGACCAAGGCTACTCCCATGCGCAAAACAACCTCGCCAATCTTTACCAGCGCGGACAAGGGGTTCCCCAAGATCCGCAAACCGCCGTCCGGTGGTATCTGGCCGCGGCAAAGCAAGGCGACGCCATTGCTCAAGCCAATTTGGGTTCCATGTATATGACGGGAGGCGGTATTGCCCAGGATTTCCCCCAGGCCGCGCACTGGTTTCGCCTCGCAGCCGAGGCAGGTCAACCTAACGCTCAGAATGATCTCGGCGTGATGTACTGTCTCGGGCAAGGCGTTCCGCAGGATTTCAAAGAAGCTGCCCGTCTCGTGCAGGCGGCCGCCAAACAAGGACTCGCGTCCGCGCAAGCCAACCTTGGTTATCTGTACGAGCACGGACAGGGCTTGCAGCTTGACTACGTCACCGCCTTCGCCTGGTACACGCGCGCTTCCTCCGGCGGCAACCACGATGCCGCGATTCGCCTCGCCAGACTGCGCCAAATCATGACCCCCAAACAACTCAATCAAGCTGCCGGCCTTCTCGCCAATCCGCTCCCCGCCGCCGGGGAGTCCGCGGCCACCCCCGCTCCCAATATCCCGACCGCCTTCACTTTGAGATCCCTCAACCCCTGACGCAACTCGTTGCAGCACGGAAAGATCCGGTTGCTCAATTCGCTCACCCCTTGCGCTGGCCGACCCAGTCAGGGTCTTCTACCTCTTTCGCCCCTCTCCAAAAAATCGCAAAACCTGGGCCGAACCATCCCAGGCTTGTTCCGTCTAACTGCACATCCACGCGAGTGGTCCCAGAGTTAGCGGCTCTGCCGTCAACCTGCCTTTGCCGTCCAGGGTCTTTTCGATGTTCGCAAAGGGGGACCTATGTTGTTCCCGCGTCATAGAACGTTCTTTTTAGTCGCCTATTGTTTCGCACTCGCACTGCAACTTCTTTGGCCGGCTTCCTTGCAGGCGCAATCCTCCTCGGCCACCGAGATCTACCAACTTGCCGTCATGTACCTCACGGGGCATTCCGTAGCGCAAAGCTTCGAACGGGCTACGGAGCTTTTCCGTCGAGCTGCCATCTCCGGCGATCCCCGCGGCTACTTCATGCTCGGGTACATGTACGCGGCCGGAATCGGTATTCCGCAGGACTTCTCTCGTGCCGCCGATTGTTACCTTTCTGCCGCGGCGCAGGGCAACACCCGCGCTCAAAACAATCTCGCTTCGCTTTATCAGCACGGGCAGGGTGTCGTGAAAGATATGCGCCAGGCCATCGCTTGGTACACCGAAGCTGCGACGCACGGTGACCCGACCGCGCAAGCCAACCTCGGCTCCATCTACTTCACTGGCGACGGCGCCGATCAAGATTTCCATCAAGCCGCTCACTGGTTCCGGCTCGCCGCCGACGCCGGCCAGCGCAATGCGCAAAATGATCTCGCCGTTATGTATTTCCGAGGCCAAGGTGTTCCCCGGGACGATGCCGAAGCGGCGCGTCTTGCCCGCTCTGCCGCCGAAAAGGGTCTCCCCGCCGCGCAAAATAATCTAGGCTACTTTTACGAACACGGCCGAGGCGTTCCGCTCGACTACGTCGCCGCCTTTGCCTGGTACACGCGTGCCTGCCGCGGCGGCAATCAAAACGCCACTCTGCGCTTAGCCTCCCTCCGCCAAATCCTGACGCCAAAGCAGCTCAACCAGGCCTCGATCTTGCTGGCAAACTCCGGCCAGACACCCGCGTCCAGCCCCACTTACGGTGCCGCGAGCGATTCCTCGGCCTCCTTTCCCACGGACACCTTCGCCCCCGACCCGCCTGTAGAGTAGCGCTTGCGGTCTGGTTTTCCGTCCACCTGGCGTCCCTGCGTTCATTCGATTTCCCATGTGTTATTTTCAATTTCTACTCTTGGCTTCTGTCCTCAATCTGTCCCTCCGTCCAGTTGAACCCCGCATTTCTCCCCGCAAGAATAGCCAATGCGCCCGATCTGGTCTCTCACCGTGTCCTTCACGCTCCTCGTGGCAGGCTGTGCCAACACGTCCTCCACCTCCCAGACCCGGCAGCAGCCGCCTCCCTCTTCCGGGAATGGCGCGGTCTCTGTCACCCTCACTCCCTCGACTGCCACCATCCGCTCCGGCGATTCCTACACCTTCTCCGCCTCGGTTACCGGCAACGCCAACACTTCGGTCACCTGGACGGTCAACTCGATCGCGGGAGGTAATTCCATTCTCGGCACCGTCAATTCATCGGGCAGCTACACCTCTCCCGCCTCGGTGCCTAATCCCAACGTCGTCACACTCACCGCCACGAGCGTGGCCGATACCTCGAAAACATCATCGAGCACCGTCACGCTGCTCACGCCAACGCCCATTCTCACAGGCATCTCTCCCGCCTCGACCAACCTCGGCAATTTCACGCTCGCACTGACCGGCAGCAAGTTCCTCAACGGTGCCATCGTCTATTTGAACTCCACGCCGCTGAATACGAACTTCGTTTCCGCCGCGCAGCTCACCGCCGCTGGCAACGCCGCTTCGGCAGGCACTTTCTCGATCACCGTGCAAAATCCCAACCCCGGCGCCAGTAGTTCCGCCGCGCAAAGCTTTCAGGTTAATGGAGCCTCGCAAACCTCCCATTGCTCGCAAATGTCGGTTGGTCAGGGAGCCAGCCTCAACGGTTTTCTTCCATTCCCGTCCGACAACCTCTGGAACAAAGACATCTCTCAGGCATCGGTAGATAGCAACTCCACCGCACATATCAACTACATCGGCTCGAGCACCGGCCTCCACGCCGACTTCGGCTCGGGACAATATCAGGGCTCCACCATCGGCATTCCCTACACGGTGGTCGATTCGTCGCAGATGCTTGTTCCGGTCAACTATCAGGCCTACGGGAGCGAGAGCGATCCCGGTCCCATGCCGATTTCTCTCGGTGCACCGATCGAGGGCTACCCGAATCCCGGCAGCGGCGACCGCCACGTCCTGGTTCTCGACACGGCCACCTGTTTCCTCTATGAACTCTACAGTTCCTATCCACAATCCTCGTCCTGGAACGCCGACTCCGGGGCCGTCTGGGATCTTCTCTCCGACGAGCAGCGTCCCTATGGCTGGACGAGCGCCGATGCCGCCGGGCTGCCCATCTTTCCCGGGCTGGTCCGCTATGACGAGGTTGCCGCCGGTGCAATCAATCACGCCATCCGCTTCACAGCGCAAAATTCCAGCGCGGGCTTTGTGGCTCCCGCCTCGCACTTCGCTTCGACCACCAGTAACCCCAATGCGCTCCCCATGGGCGCGCGGCTCCGCCTCAAGGCCAGCTTCGATGTCTCTGGCTTCTCAACTGCCAATCAAGTCATTCTGAATGCGATGAAAAAGTACGGATTGATCCTGGCCGACAACGGTTCATCCATGTACATCAGCGGCGCTCCCGACAGCCGCTGGGACAACAACGACCTTCATAACCTCGGACAGGTTACCGCGCCCAATTTCGAAGTTCTCGAACTTAGTCCGCTCTACAACAATTCGACCGCCCCCTCCGGGCCGGCGCCGACGATCTCGAGCTTTTCGGCCAGCTCGACGTCGGTCACCGCCGGCAGCAACGTCACCCTGTCTTGGGCAGTCACCGGCGCTTCCTACGTCATCGTCTCTCCAATGATTGGCGCAACTCGTGCTACCAGCGCATCGGTCTCTCCATCCTCCACAACCACCTACACCTTGTACGCCACCAACGCCTTCGGTCGCAGCACATCCACGGTTACCATCACCGTCCACTAATCGCGCCTGCGGATTGCCTACCCCAAGACAAAATGGCGTCCCGATTTCCCCGAACGCCGTGTCTCAATTCTTAATTTTTCTGATTCCTAAATCGCCGCCAATTCTTTTTCCAGCGCTTGCCCCTTACGGAACCACGGCCGCTCGACCCGCTGCATATAGCGGGGCAAGGTGCGCTTCTTCGCCGCTAATTTCTTCGCCCACTGTTTCGCCTCTTCCTTCTCGCCTTTCCATTTCAAAAAGTTCGCATAGTTGTAAAGTGTTTCCGGCGTGGTCGAATACTGCACGGCCTGCGCAAAGTACAACCCCGCCCGTTCGAGTTGCCCGGTACGCGCGCACGCATCGGCCAGCAGGCCGACCGCGCGGTGATAATCAAACTTCGTATCCTTCCCGACCACAAGCTCCAGATCCGGAATCGCTTCCCCATACCGGCCTAGCGCCAGTTTCGCCTTGGCCCGCAAATAAAACGCGTGTGGAGAATCGCTGCGTGCCGTGATCGCGCGGTCCAGCGCATCCTGGGCTTTCGCATACTCTTTCTGATCGAAGTACAACTCAGCCAGCTCCTCCAGATTGCCCGCCGACGGATTGTCTAGAATCTGCGTCTCCAAAGCCTCGATCCGCGACCTCCTTCCAAATCCCTGAAACGCGTGGCGCAGCAGCCCGAGGTCGGGAATCATCTCCACGATCACGTAAATCCCTGCGCCCAGTGCCCCGCCGAAAATGATGATGTACAACCAATAGTTCTCCGGACGCCGCTTTACGTAGTGATACAGAGCAATTCCCTGGACCACTAATCCCCAGGGATAGATGAGAAATCCCAGTGCTCCCATGCCGGCTCACCTCGAAAGACTCTCGGTAATCTCTTGGTCAGTAGCTTCGCTCGGCACTCCCTCAAGGTCAATTCCCTTCCACCCTTTCACGGTTTAATCGTCACTGGGCTGTCCTAGCCCATCCTTGGCGGATTCCCCGCACCTGCTCACTTGTCAGCAGTCCTCAATTACTAGTCACCCTCACGCGCACCGACCCTGGATTACGCATGACTGATTGCGCTCTCTGTGGTGTACACTTCCCCTGAACTGCATCGCCCAAAAGACCCGCTCGGCAGAGCGTGTCTTGTGAGGCCATCTTGCTTCCCTCCGGCAAGTTTCCTCGTTTCGCTCTCTTCGCCGCGCTACTGGCGGTTCTCCTTCTTATCTATGACCTTGCATTTATTCGCAGCCTTTTCATCCGACTGTTTCTTTCCAATTGTCTCGACACCGCTGTCCTCATTCTTTCCGCCCTCTGCTGCTTCTACGTAGCTTTCCGCTCCTCTGGATACGCACGCCAAGTCTGGCTCTTGTTGGCCATCGCGCTGTCGATTCAATCGCTCGGCTACGCGCTCAGCACCTACTACCAGAGTTTCGTCCCAGGTGCTTCCATGTCCGCCGAGCCTTCTGACATTTTCATTTTCGCCTGGGCCGCCCCCGTGTTCATGATCTTGCTCCCCCGCTCCGGAGAGCAGTCCTCAGGCATCGACCTGCTTCGCCTGCTCGACTTCCTGCAAATCACCATCGTCGTCATCACCGCCTACCTTTACTTCTTTTATTTCACTTCCCTTTGGGATTCGGATCAGGTCGCGCTGGTTCGCAGCATCCTTCTTATCTACATTGCTCGCGACCTCCTGTTAGCAGTGGTGTTTTTCGTGCGTTCGCGCACCCTGCAACCCGTCTGGTTCCGCCGCTTCGCCCTTGCTCTTTCTGTTTCCTTTCTCGCGCTGGTTGCCACGCACACGGATTACTTGTTCACGCTTGCCGCCTCGACCGGAGACGCTTCCTGGGGTGACGTCATCGCCATGCTCCCCTCGATCGTCATCATCGGGCTTGCTGCCGATTGGAAGAATCCGGAACCAGCTTCATTTCCTCCGCCTGCCAGCCACGCTGACGATCTGTTCACCGCACAATACTTTCCCGTTCTTATGCCCTTGCTCGTCATCTTCATGGCCCGCGCCATTGCTCCTGAAAAACCACTTCTCGCCTGGCTCGCTCTCGGTGCCTCCGTCATCTGTTCCTCGGCTCGACTCATCCTCACCAACCGGCGGCAGCGTCGCATCTCCGACAGCCTGCTCGCCGCCGAAAAGGCTCTGCACCGTTCTGAACAGCTGCTCTCGACCGCTTTCCGCAGCTCTCCGGACAGCTTTTCGATCAGTACTTTTCCCGAAGGCCGCTACATCGATGTCAACGAAACCTTTACCCCGCTCACGGGCTACACCCGCGAGGAGGTACTGGGGCGAACGCCCCTAGAGGTCGGTATTTGGGTTGAGCTGGAAAGCCGCGCTAGATTTATCGAGGACCTTCGTGAAACCGGTGAAGTCCGCAATCTCGAATTCCTGTTTCGCACCAAATCCGGGAGCACTCGCACGGGCCAACTTTCCGCCTCGCTTGTCACTCTCGACAACCAGCAGTGCGTCCTGATCGCTGTCCGCGATGTCACCGACCGCAAGGCTGCTGAAGCTCTCCTCCGCAACAGCGAAGAGCGTTTTCGCTCTCTGGTCGATAATCTTCACGTCGGCATCATCTCTTGTGACGCGGATGGCCGCATTGTCTTTGCCAATCAGGCCGTCCTCAACATGTTTTCCGCGCGCAAGGAACAAGCCCTCGGCAAGTTCGTCTACGATATCGGTTTCAGCCGTTTCGGCGACGACGGCCAACCACTCTCCGAAACGCAGCGCCCGATTCAAACGGCAATCCGTGGGGGGCAGGCCCATTTCAACCAGGTCCTCGGCCTCCGACGACCCGCGGGGACCGAAACTGTCTGGACCATCGTGGATGTCGTCCCGGAACACGATACGGAGGGGAAGCTCATTCGCTTTCTGGTCTCTCTGACCAATATCACCGAACAGCGTCGCGCCTCCGACGCCCTACGCGAATCCGAAGAACGTTTCCGCACGCTCGTCCGGGACCTCCATGTTGGCGTCGTTCTCCACAATCCAGACGGCACCGTCCACTTCATTAACCAGGCCGCACTCGACATCTTCGGCCATACCGAGAAGGACGTCATGGGAGTCCGTGCCGAACAGCTTAAGTGGACCCCCATTGACGCCAACGGCCGCGTCATTCCGGTCGAACAGCTTCCCGCCGAAACTGTCCTGCGCACCAAGATCCCTGTCCGCAGCGCTGTTACCGGCTGGCGTCACACAGAAACACAACAAACCGTCTGGCTGTTCGGTAACGCGGTTCCGCAATACGCTCCCGACGGCTCGGTCGTCCGGGTGATCACTTCTTTCGCTGACATCACCGAAATGAAAAACGCCGAGCGCTCCATCCATCAACTTTCCACCGAACTGCTCAAACTCCAGGACGAGGAGCGCCGCCGTATCGGCCGCGAACTCCACGACGGCATGGCCCAGACGGTCCTCGCCGTCAACCTGAGCCTCGCGCAGCTGCGCCAATCCTCCGAGCCCCTCAGCGCTTCGTCCAAACGCGCGCTCGATAAAGCCCGCGACCTTCTTCAGCAGATGTCCCGCGAAATTCGCACCCTGTCTTATCTGCTGCACCCGCCGCTGCTCGACGATCTCGGCCTGGTCACAGCCCTCAAAGAATATGTCAACGGTTTCAGCGAACGCAGCGATATCAACGTCACTCTCGAATTGCCGCGCCGTTTTCGCCGCCTTCCGCAAATTGTCGAAACCACCTTTTTCCGCATTACCCAGGAATGCCTCTCCAATATTCAACGCCATTCCGGAAGCAAGCTCGCGAAAGTAGCTCTTCGCGACGATGCCGAATGTATCACTCTAGAAGTCACCGACTACGGCCGCGGCATCTCCACTCCCGAAAACGGCAACTCGTCCCGCCCGCGGCGGTTGGGCGTCGGTATTCCTGGCATGCGCGAACGTATGGCCCAGGTTGGCGGGCAGCTCGAAATTGATTCCAATCCCCGAGGCACCACGGTTCGCGCGCGTATACTCCACGCAGCCGCCGTCCTTCAGGATGCACCCCATGAATCTGCGCCTTCTCATCGCGGATGATCACGCCGTAGTGCGCGCCGGACTCCGCGCCTTGCTGGAGTCTCGGAGGGGCTGGGAGGTCTGCGCCGAAGCCGCAGACGGTCGCGAAGCCGTTGAAAAAGCCACCAAACTCAAGCCCGACATCGTCATCTTGGACATCGGTATGCCTCGCCTGAATGGCGTAGAAACCGCCCGCCGTATCCACAAAGCCCTTCCCCACTCCGAAATTCTCATTCTCACCATGCATGAATCCGACGAACTGGTGCAGCAGGTCGTGGAGGCTGGCGCCCACGGCTACATCCTGAAAGACGAAGCCGACCGCGTGCTGCTCGCCGCTGTCGACGCTCTCCGCCAGCACAAACCGTACTTCTCCATTCGCGTCTCTGAAGTCGCCGATCCCGGCAAAGCCTCGCGCTCCCGCCTTACGCCCCGCGAACGCGAGATTCTCCAACTCCTCGCCGAGGGCAAAAGCAACAAGGAAGTCGCCAATCTCCTTAGCATTAGTGTTAACACCGCCGAAGCCCACCGCGCGAACATCATGCTTAAGCTCGACTTCCACTCTCTAGCGGATCTGGTCATGTATGCTGTCCGCAACAAGATCATCAGCCCCTGACTCCTGTTTCCTGTGACCTCTGCGCCTAAAATCGGCCCGGGGTTTTGCTCGTGGCGCGCCGCAAACTGCCCAACGGCTTCTCTAGTGCTTTTTCACTAGGCATTCCCCCCAATTTCCTGTGTCCGCCAAATCCCCCAATATTAAAAGGCTTTAACAATTCGTCGCTCGGAGCAGCAATGCCGTCCCAGGTCCCGATTCGCGTTTTGATAGCAGATGACTCTCCGACGGCTCTTCGCTCTGTTTGCGATTACCTGGAATTTTCCGGGGGCTTCAGCGTGGTCGGCACTGCTAGCGATGGGGTCAACGCCGTGCAGTTAGCCGCCCATCATGCGCCGGATCTCGCCCTTCTCGACTTCCGTATGCCTCGTCTCAACGGACTCCAGGCGGCCAGGGAATTGCGACGCGCACATCCGGGTCTGCGCGTAATCATTTACTCAGAAATTAATGGCCCGGCGCTCGAAGAAGAGTGCCTCAGCAACGGCGCGGATTGCTTCATCGCCAAAAGCCGTCTTCCAGACGGCTTGCTTTCGGAAATCCGCCGCTTGTTCCCGGGCTCCGTCTTCTGAGGTTTTTGGGTGGGCGGAGTTAAGCGCAGCAAAATCGCGCTGGGTCCCGCTGCATGCCGCCACCGTGCACGTTAACGGCGCGCGAGCCAATCAAGTCAGGAGCGTTTGGAAAGTTCGATGTCCAGTGCAAGTTCGCAAGTTTTGTTTTTAGGAGAGTTACCGTTCTGGCTCAGGATCTCGCAATCCATCGTCGAGGCACCCGCCGTCTCCTTTCAGATCCACCGGTCTCCGTCTCTTCACGACGCTTTACGCCGATTGGGAAGCGAGCAGTGGCAGGCGCTACTGCTCGATCTCAGCCACCCGTCTGCCCAGGAGCTTCTGGCCGCCCGGAAGCTCCACGACGGGCTGGGCTCGGTTCCTCTGGTCGCACTTCTTCCCATCGCTGACCCGCAATTTCACGAAGCCGCCAACTCCGCAGGCGCCGCCGCCAAACTCGTTCTCAACGACGTCTCCGCCGCTTCCCTGCAGCGCGCTGTCGTTTCCGCACGCGATGGCCACTCAAC
>Ga0126369_10003191_pt1 | contig 11837 bp, 11 predicted proteins | sample PanSoiMetaPlot_1_FD_109646 | JGI IMG/M metagenome (GOLD analysis project Ga0126369, IMG submission 109646) | Tropical forest soil microbial communities from Panama - MetaG Plot_1 | ecosystem: Environmental > Terrestrial > Soil > Tropical forest > Bulk soil | place: Panama | collected 2016-02-17 | reverse complement strand
TGCGCTCGCCATGCCCGCGTCGGCGACCGCGGACTACGTCGCGCGCTGGGGATACCGGACGCTCGATGCGCGGCGCTACGAGCGGCGACGCTACGGCGGATGGATCCGCGGGATGAACCTCCGCCGGCTGGAGAAGACCCTCGCGAGGGCGCTCTCCGGCGTCGCTCCCGGTGCGCTCGTCCTCGATGTGCCGTGCGGGACCGGCGTTCTCGCGCCCTTCCTCGCGAGACGGGGATTCCGCGTGGTCGGCACCGACCTCTCCCCGGCCATGCTCGCGGTGGCGCACGAGGGCGCCGAGGCGCTGGGCCACGTGCGGGCCGACCTCGAGATGCCGCCCTACGCCCCCGGGACGTTCGGCGCCATCGTGTGCACGCGGTTTCTCATGCACCTGCCGCCGGAGAGTCGTCCGCGGGTCTTGCGGACGCTCGCCGAGCTGGCGCGTGGCCCGCTCGTCGGTACGGTGTGTCACCCCTATACCCTGAAGACCTTCGGCCGCAGCGTGCGGCGGCTCCTCGGCCGTAAGGCGAAGCGGAGCCCGCGGCTCACGCGCGCCGCGCTCGCCGCCGAGGTCGCCGCCGCCGGCCTCCGCCTGGAGCGGGTCATCCCCGTGATGCCCATCCTCTCGGAGGTCTGGGTCGTCGTCCTCAGCGTTCCCTCGGCCCCCCAGCTAGCAGCCCCCCGGGGAGGGGCGCAATGACGACGATCGAGAGCGTGCGGGCGCGAGAGATCCTGGATTCCCGGGGGCAGCCCACGATCGAAGCGACCGTCGTGGTCGCGGGCGGCGCGGCGGGCCGAGCGGCGGTCCCCTCGGGCGCCTCGACCGGAGCCCACGAGGCGGTCGAGCTGCGCGACGGAGATCCCCGTCGCTACGCCGGCAAGGGAGTCCTGCGCGCGGTGGCGAACGTGAACGACGTCCTCGCTCCGAAGCTGCGCGGTCTCGATGCTGCCGACCAGGCGGCCATCGATGCGCAGCTCGTCGCCCTCGACGGTACTCCCAACAAGGCGCGTCTCGGCGCGAACGCCATCCTCGCGGTCTCGCTGGCGTGCGCGCGAGCCGCGGCCGCCGCCACGGGAAGTCCGCTGTACCGGGCGCTGGGGGGTGAGGCGGCGACGCTCCTCCCCGTGCCGCTCATGAACGTGATCAATGGCGGCCGCCATGCGACCAATCCGCTCGACTTCCAGGAGTTCATGATCGTGCCCCATGGCGCGTCCAGCTTCCCCGAGGCGATCCGCCAGGGGGTAGAGGTCTACCACGTGCTGCGCGGTCTGCTCGACGAGCGCGGGTTCACCACGGCGGTGGGAGACGAGGGGGGCTTCGCGCCCGCCCTGCGGGCCCACGAGGAGGCGCTCGATCTTCTCGTGGCGGCGATCGCCGGCGCCGGACTGACGCCGGGCCGCGACGTGTCGATCGCGCTGGACGCGGCGGCGAGCGAGCTCGTGGCCGACGGTGGCTACGTCTTCCACAAGGCCGGCGGCCACCGTCAGTCGGCCGATGAGCTGATCGCGCTCTACGGCCGCTGGGTGAATACCTATCCCCTGATCTCGATCGAGGACGGCCTGGGCGAGGATGACTGGGCCGGCTGGCAGCGCCTCACCGCGGAGCTCGGTGACCGCCTCCAGCTGGTCGGCGACGACATCTTCGTCACCAACGAGCGCATCCTCGCTCGCGGCATCGCGGAGCACGTCGCGAATGCGGTGCTGATCAAGGTGAACCAGATCGGCACGCTCACGGAGACGCGCGATACCATGGCGCGCGCGCAGCGCGCGGGCTACCGCCAGGTGGTCTCGCACCGCTCGGGCGAGACGGAGGATCCTTTCATCGCCGATTTCACGGTGGCCACGGGTGCCGGCCAGATCAAGACCGGTGCGCCCTGCCGCGCGGAGCGGACTGCCAAGTACAACCGGCTCCTCGCCATCGCCGAGGAGCTCGGGGGGGCGGCCCGCTACGGCGATCCGTTTTCCGGCTCGGGCTGAGCCCCTTCGCCCGTCGGAGGAGGTTCGGGCACCGGCCGCGGGTGGTTTGCGTAGAGGCGGCGCCGCGGAGTGGCATGCCAGAGGAACGCTCGCGGGCCGAGGAGGGCCTCGATCGCATCGAAGTGGCTCTCGCCCGTCACCAGGAAGACCGGATCCTCGCGTGCGAACAGCTGGCGGACCAGCTCCGGATCTTCGGTCTCGAGCGTCGGTGCGCCGACGTAGAAGCCGAACGAGTGCGCGTGCCCGCCAAAGGCGACGACCGGCGCGGGCCCGGACGCGGCGACCAGGCGGGCCGCCTCCCGGTCGCTGTGCAGGGCGCTCACCGCGGGAAGGATGAAGTGAACGACGAGAGGGTAGATGGTGAGGCATGCGCCGAGGAGCAGCCCTGGCACCAGGCCGGGGCGGCCGCGCTGCAGCACCACCGCGAGGACGGCCGCCCAGCCGAGCGCCGCCCCCGTGAGGAGAGGGCGGCCGGGGGCCGCGACGGGGAGGATGAGATCGAGGAGGAGCGCTCCACCGGCCGCGGTCACGAGGGCGCCCGCCGCCACCCACCCGACGATGCGGAACCAGTCGTCGTCGTCTCCGTCCTCCGTGGTCCATGCCTCCGTCACCGCAGGGCCGACGAGCAGGGCTAGGGGGGCGAGCGCGGAGAGCGCGTAAGTCGCGAGCTTCCCCCGCGCGAGGGTGAGGACGGTCGGCACCGCCGCCGCCCAGAGCAGGAGCGCTCGCTGTCGCTGGCGCGGATCCTGGACGGCGCGGACCACGGCGGGAGGGATGACGAGTGTCCAGGGAAGGAAGAGGACCGGCAGCCAGAGGAGATAGTAGTACACCGGCGCGGCGTGCGGGCTCGCGGCGCCGAGCCGCCGCAAGTTGGTCTCGGCGAAGCCCGAGAGATAGCTCGGATCGAGGATGCCTACCGGCACGTAGAGGAGCGCGGCGATCGCCACCGTGACCGCGGCACCGCGCGCCAGACCGAAGGCGCGCCAAGGTGGACGCGGGTGTGCCGTGGCGATGGCGAGAGCGAGCGGAACGCCGACCAGCACCACCGCGAGCGGTCCCTTGACGAGCGTGCCGATCCCGGCGGCGATGAACGGGGCGAGCATCGGCCCCGGAGAGGCGGGACGTTCGAGCCAGTCGAGGCCTGCCAGCACGCCGACCGTCACGCAGGTGGTGAAGAGCATGTCGAGGGTGGCGAAACGCGCGAGCGCGAACCATCCGACACTCGTCGCGGCGACCAGGCTCGTGACGATGGCTCCCGCGACCCCAGCACGGGGGAGCGCGAAGAGATAGAGCATCAGCACGGCGAGGAGCGCTGCCGCGCCGCTGATGGCTCGTGCGGGCGCCTCGCTGACGCCGGCGACGTCGTAGGCGAGCGTCACGAGCCAGTAATACCCGGCCGGCTTCTCGTGGTACGGCTCGAGGTCGAGCGTGGGGAGCAGGAGTCGCCGTATGCCATGTGCCGACGCCATCTCGCGCGCCACCTCGGCATGCCGCGCCTCGTCCGGGTCCCAGAACGGATAGCGACCCACGTCCTGCAAGAAGAGCGTTCCGGCGACCATCGCCACTAGCACGCCGCCGAGAATCTCGGGTGAAACGAAAGCGCGTTTCATTCGATCCGCCGCGAGCCCCAGCCGCTATGGACCGATCGCGCCCGCGAGTAGTATGTGCCCCCCATGGTGCGCTGGCTTCGCATGTTCACCCTCGGCCTCCTCGTGGGAGGCGCACTGGGCATGGGCGCGGCCTATCTCTACTGGGGTCGGCGCGTGAAGGCGTTCAGCGAGCGCCTCGCCGCGCTGGACGCGTCGGCGAACCAGATCCAGACCGAGCGCGAGCGATTGCATCACGCGCTCGACGACATCCTGCGCGAGCGGCGGGAGATGGTGGAGACGGCGGAGCACCTGCGGACGCAGGTCGAGCAGCAGGTCCAACAGCTCGAGTCCCTCGCCCGCGAGCTCGTGCCACCCCCGGCTGCGCCCGAGGCCGACACCTCGCCGTGATCCGTCTAGTCCGACCGCCTGCCGCTCACCAGCCGCATCTCGCTCTCGGCCCATTTGATCCTGCGGTAGTCGAATTCGGGTACCTCGAGCAAGTGGAACTTCGCGACCTCGAAGTAGGGGGAGAGGTCGAAGTCCCGCGGCGTGATGATCGAAGGGAGCTGGCGGCGAAAGACCGTCGCGTAGGGGGGCGGGGTACGGCGCAGGAGCCGATCGCGCCAGCGCTGGGGTGCCCGGGCGCCGTTGCCGGGTGTGAGCGAGGGGAGTATCGGGAAGCCGACGTTCTGGAAGGCGCGCCCGATCAGGCTCGAGCAGATGACCTGCGTGGGCAGCCCGCTGCCGAACTCGAGCGCGCGGCGCCGGAAGCGCCGCGGGATGAGACTCACCGGGAAGAAGTACCGCGCGAGGTCCCAGATGTTCTGCAGGTCGTAGCGTTGCCCGAGCTGGGAGATGACCTCGTCGAGGATGCGGCGCAGATCGTCCCGCTGCAGTCCCTTCGGACGGCAGACGCGCAGGTTCATGTCGGCGTACTTGGTGACCGGCGCGGCGAGGACCCCTTCGTACAGCGCCTCGATCATCATGTGCTCGGCATCCCGGCCGTAGGCCGCACGCAGTGCGGCCCGTTGCTCGGGATGGCGTCGCAGGAGCTCGTCCCCGACGTAGAGCGCCGAGTGCGACCACGAGCTCTGCGTGAGGTACTTGATGACCTCGCTGATGCGCTGCTCGCCGTCGACGAGGATCACGTCCCCGAGCCGCAAACCGCGACGCAGGCTCTCGAGGTCGTTGGGCAGATGGTGGTTGTAGTTGCCCCGTGGCTTGGTGAGAATGCGGGCGGCAATCGCGAAGATCTTGTTGCGCACCCGTCGAGCCATCGACCCCCATTCTAGCGAGTTCCGTGCCACCTTCGAAGCGAAAGTCGCTGAGGGCTCGCTCGTTTCGCGGTCGCGTGTTGGCCTGGTATGCGTGTCATCGCCGACAGCTGCCATGGCGCGGAATTCGCGACCCCTATGCGGTGCTGGTTTCCGAAATCATGCTGCAGCAGACCCAGGTGGCACGCGTGGTCGAGTTCTATCCGCGCTTCTTGCAACGGTACCCGACTCTCGAAGATCTGGCGTCTGCGCCAGCTCATGCGGTGCGGGAGAGCTGGCAGGGACTCGGCTACTACGCGCGCGCGCGGAACCTCCATGCTGCGGTGCGGCGAATCGTCGCCGAGAGCGGCGGGCGCGTGCCGCAGTCGACGACTGAGCTGGGGCGGCTCCCCGGCATCGGCGCGTACACCGCGGGAGCCGTGTCGAGTCTGGCGTTCGGCACTGCCGTCCCCGCGGTCGACACCAACGTCGCGCGCGTGCTGGGCCGCGTCTTCGGCATGCGCGGCGCACCGCGAAGTGCGCGCCGGGCCCGCCGGATCTGGGCGCTCGCAGCCGCGCTCGTCCCCGTGCGGCGCGCGGGCGACTGGAATCAGGCTCTGATGGATCTCGGCGCCCTCGTCTGTACCGCTCGCGCGCCGCGATGCCCGGTCTGCCCGGTGCGCGGCATCTGCGCGCTACGTGCCCGTACCGAGCGGCGCTCCTAGATCCCGCCGGTGCGACAGAGGTACTCGGCCACCAGCACCGCACCGTGCGCCGCACCCATCCGCGTGTTGTGCGAGAGGGCGACGTACTTGAGCGCGTGGCCGAGCGCCGGTTCGGCACGCAGGCGACCGACGTGCGTCGCCATGCCGCGCTCCGTGTCCCGATCGAGCCGGGGCTGGGGACGGAACGGATCCTCGTGCACGATGATCGGATGGATCGGTGCGGTGGGCAGGTCGAGGCCCGCGTAATCGCCCTTGAAGTCCCGGAGCACGGCGGCCGCGGCGGCGGGATCGCAGGGCCGCTCCGTCTCCACCGTGACGGCCAGGGTGTGACCTTCGAGGACCGCCGCCCGGGTGCACGTCGCCCCCACGCGCGCCGGATGCGGCGCGATCCCACCCTCGCCGAGCCGGCCGAGGATCTTCCCCGTCTCGGCCACCACCTTCTCCTCTTCCTTCGGGATGTAGGGAATCAGGTTGTCGACGATGTCGAGCGCGACGACGCCCGGTGAACGGCCCGCTCCCGAGATACCCTGCATGGAGGTCATGAGGACGCGCGCCAGACCGAACGCGTCGAGGAGCGGCTTGAGCGAGATGGCAAGGCCGACTGTCGTGCAGTTTGGCAGCGGGAGGACAAACCCCTTCCAACCCCGCCGCCGTCGCTGCTCCTGGACGAGGGCGAGGTGCGTGGCGAGGTTGACGCCGGGAAGAGCGATTGGGACGTCCGGCTCGTAGCGGAAAGCAGCCGCCGTGCTCACCACCGGGACCGCGCGGGCGTAGAGGGGCTCCAGCTCGCGCGCCGCATCGCTCTCGACCGCGGCGAAGACGAGATCGACCGACCCGGCATCGAGGGTGGCCGCCTCCGTTACCGGAAGGGCGAGGAACTCGTCCGGCGGCTCCGGAGAGGCCCACCAGCGCCGGCTACCGCTCGCGTCGCGGATGGCTTCGCCGTAGGAGCGGCCCGCGGAACGCGACGAGGCCGCGAGCGCGGCGACCTCGAACCACGGGTGACCCGCGAGCGCGGCAAGGAACTGCTGCCCGGCGATCCCGGTGGCTCCGACGACGGCGACCCGACGCTTGCGCATGAGCGTCCTCGAGTATTCCGGGGGGGGTGCGCGTGAGTCAACCGCCGCGCAGCAACGGACGTGGAAGCGAGCCTATTCCTCCGCGCGAGGCTGCATGCCGTACTTGCGGAGCCGGCGCGACAGCGACCAGCGGCTGATGCCGAGGATGCGCGACGCCCGCCGCTGGTTGCCCCGGGCCTCCTGGAGCACGCGCTCGATGTGCCGCATCTCGACGTCACGCAGGGACGTGAGCGGGCCGCTCTCCGGCGTGCGGCGCATCTGCCCCGGGAAATGCTCGGGGCCGATCCTTCCATTTCGTGCCTGCAGGGCGGCCTCCTCGACGCTCTCGCGGAGCTCGCGGAGGTTCCCTGGCCAGCGGTAGTTCCGGAGCAGCTCCTCGGCTTCGGGAGTGAGATCCCGAGGTCCGAGGTGCGCGCAGCACTGCTCGAGGAAATGGCGCGCGAGCTCCGGAATGTCCTCCGGCCGCTCGCGCAGCGGCGGCAGGGTGAGCATCTCCGCCGCGAGCCGCGCGTGGAGGTCTTCCCGGAAGAGGCCTGCCGCGACCCGGCTGCGGAGGTCGATGCTGGTCGCCGCCAGACAGCGCGCATTGGCGGGTACGGGGGAATCGGAGTTGAGCCGGACCACCTCTCGCCGCTCGAGCAGCTGGAGGCATGCCTCCTGAAGGCGCGGGGGAAGCTCACCCACCTCGGAGAGCAGCACGGTCCCCACGCCGGCCTGCTCGAAGGTCCCCATCTTGTGGGGCGGCCGCGATTCCGAGCTACCATCGACGCCGAGCAGCTCGGCCTCGATGAGCGGCTCCGAAAGGCTGGCGCAGTCGATCACGACGAACGGGTGGCTGGCACGCCGCGAGAGGTCGTGGATGGCGCGCGCGACGAGCTCGGCACCCGTCCCTGGCTCGCCGAAGATGAGCACGGGCCCCGCGCCGGCGGCGAGACGCCGGAGCTGCGGCAGGAGACTTCCCAGAACCGGGTCCCGCACGATGGCATCCTCGAGCCAGTCGCCGGGACCGAGACTCTCCGTGGAAGACCGCTTGGGGTCATCGAGCGCGGACACCATCGATACTCCTTCTGCCCATCGAGGCGGGCGATGGCCGCTTGAAGCCGGCCGGAAACAGCTTGTGGTGCAAAGTCGCAGCAACGCTCGTGCCAGGGAGGCGAGCACGAGAGCGCGTTCAACCCTTCCAGGGTCTTGTCGACCGATCCGACGCGTCGGACCGCACGCGTGGCAACCAGCCGCGTCGCCTTCTGCTGCACCGAGGTGCCCCGCCGCGCCCAGGAATCGGGGGACGATGTGCTGGTACGGTTCTTGTCCATAGCGACCATGGCGACCAAAGAGCCCATGGCGAGCGTGGACCTACACCCGAAAGACGACGAAGACGTGCTCGCATTCGTGGGGGAGCGCCGTCTCCTTGCCGTGCTGCTGAGAGATGCCTTCCACCGGCTGCGGAAGAAGCGCCGGGGTCACTCGCGCCGGAAGGCGAGGGAATGGGTGTGCAACCGGAGCGGGGGTGCGCGGTTCTCCTTCGAGTATGCGTGCACGACACTCGGTCTGGAACCGCGTACCGTGCGCCGACGTCTCGGACTGCGGGCCCACGTTCCCCGCCGCGTGGACTCGCGGGGTCTCAAACGGGGTTCGCGCTAGACGATCGAACCGCCTACGGCGGTGTCTGGCTACGCAACCAGGAGAGTGTCGGCTCGAAGACGTCACGTGCGGCCTCGCGGCCGACGAGGACGTCCAGGTGACCGTAGCCGGGGAGCTCATGGACGAGGGCTGCGGAGCCGCCCAGGGTGTGTGCCGAGCTCTTTACCCGTTCCACCCAGGCCGGGCCGAGCTGCGTACTCGAGAACGCGACCACCGGCAGTGGCTGCGGCACCCCCTCGGGCGGCGACGCGTCGAGAGCTGCGCGCGGCCACCAGCGGTCGTAGCTTCGGAGCAGCGTCGCGAGCACCCGCAGGTCGGAGACCTGATCGCGGGTGTTGGCGAGCCCCCCGTGACCGCCAAAGCTCTCGGCGGAGTACAGAATGTCCCCCAGGGCCTCCCCGGCGGACGGGTAGCCTGGCAGCGGAGACGGGCGAGAAGGATCCGCGATCACCGTGTCGAGCAGACGCTGGCGCTCGGCGTAGGGGAGACGGCGGCCTCCGACGTCGATGGCTACGTCTCCACCACCGGATGGCCGTGCCGTCGCGGTGGCGCCGTCGAGCACGATGATGCCCGCGAGCCCGCGATCGGGCTGCGCGGCGAGACGGTAGGTCAGGGCTCCACCGTGGCTGAAGCCGGCGACGAAGAGCGGTCCCTTGTCGGTTCCGCGCACGAAGCCGGCCGCCCACCGGACGTCGGCGAGAAACACGTCGGCCGTCCAGCTCCCGAGCACGGCGAGGTCGGCCGGCTGCGCCTCGGCCGGCACGGCGTGGGTACGATAGTCGATTCCCCACGTACGCAGCCCGGCCGCCGCCAGATAGAGCCGGAAGTCCTGGCGTGGGTTCTGGAGCGCCAGCTCGCCGTTCATGTGCATCCCGGGTAGGTAGAGGACGATCGGGCCACCAACCGACGTGCACGGCGCGAGCCGATGAAGACCCACCCGGTCGAAACGCCCGCCGGGCGGACGCCCACAGGTCCAGACGTCCTCGCAGAGCGGACTGCCGCGTACCTCGCGCGTCGCCTGCACGTGGGTGCAGCTGGCGGCGGGCCGTTCCGCACGCGGCCCGCGGCACGCCACCGCTGCGAGAACAGCCAGCCCGAGCGAGGCCGCGCCGCGCGCCGTCATTCGCTGCGCAGGAACTCGATGAACTTCTCGGTCGCGGGAGAGAAGTGCTTGCCCTGGCGGTGGATGATCCCGAGGGGCCGGAGAAAGAGCTCGTCGGACAGCTGGACCACCGCCAGCGATTTGGCCTTCACCTCGGGCCGCAGGGCGGGCTCGGGGAGAATGGCGATCCCGGCCCCGATCTCGATCACGCGCTTCATCGTCTCGACGTTGTCGAGCTCCATGACGTAGCGGACCTCGACGCCGTAGCGGCGGAGCATGCGATCGGTCTCGCGGCGGGTGGGAATGTCGCGCTCGTAGCCGACCAGCTGCTCTCCCTGGAGCTTCCGGATCGAGACCTGGCGATGTCGTGCCAGGGGATGACCTGGCGGGCAGGCGAGCGCCAGCCGGTCCTCCCGGAAGGGCAGCACCGTGATCTGCGGCCGTCGGCTCGGATAGGCGACCACGCCGATATCGATCTGGCCCCGCAGCGCGTCCTCGTAGATCTTGCTCGAGCGGCTGTACTCGAGATGGAGGTGGACCTCCGGGTAGGCCTTCAGGTAGCGCTTGATCTGCGCCGAGAGCTCGTAGAGGCCGATCGAGTGGACCGTCGCCACCCGGACCGTCCCCGCCACGCGCTGCGCGATCACCTGCAGCCGCGCTTCCATGTCCTGGTAGCGCTGGACGATCTCCTTGCTCACCTGATACAGGACCTCGCCTGCGGGAGTGAGCTGGACATTGCCGCGCGTGCGCTCGAGGAGGCGTCGCCCGTACCGCTCCTCGAGGGTGCGGATCTGCTGGCTCACCGCCGACTGCGTCACGAAGTTCTGGGAAGCGGCCGCGGAGAAGCTCCGGGTCTCGACGACATCACAGAATACCTTCAGGGTCTCGAGGTGCATGGCTAATGCGAAAGCCGTCGTTACGTGAAAGAGACTCATACGACCCGTCCCCGACCCACGCAACCTCGGGGCCACGGCCGTGATCGCGAGCGGCGACGTCGACTACTGCCGCCTCGACGAGCTCCTCTCCGAGGACGAGCGCCTGACGCGCGAGAGCGTACGCAGCTTCGTCGAGCGCGAAGCGCTCCCCGTCATCGAGGGCTGCCATGCGCGCGAGGAGTTCCCGCGCGCGCTCGTCCCCCGCATGGCCGAGCTGGGACTCTTCGGCGCGAACCTGAGCGGCTACGGCTGCGCCGGTCTCTCGAACATCGCCTACGGGCTCATGATGCAGGAGCTGGAGGCGGGCGACTCCGGGTTGCGCTCGATGGCATCGGTGCAGGGGTCGCTCGCCATGTATGCCATCTGGCGCTGGGGGAGCGAGGAGCAGAAGCAACGCTGGCTCCCGGAGATGGCGGCCGGGCGTGCGATCGGCTGCTTCGGGCTGACCGAGCCCGATCACGGCTCGGATCCCGGCGGGATGGAGACGCGCGCTCGACGGGCAGGATCGGAGTACGTGCTCAGCGGGACCAAGCGGTGGATCACCAACGGGTCGGTCGCCGACATCGCGGTCGTGTGGGCGAAGGAGGAGGACACGATCCGCGGCTTCCTGGTCGAGCGGGGCACGCGCGGGTTCTCGACGAGTGACATCAAGGGGAAGTTCTCGCTGCGCGCCTCGATCACGTCGGAGCTGGTCCTGGAGGACGTCCACGTCCCGCTGGCGAATCGGCTCCCGGGAGCCGAGGGGCTCGGCGGGCCGTTCTCGTGTCTCAACCAGGCGCGCTACGGCATCGTCTGGGGGGCGCTGGGTGCAGCCCGGACGTGCTACCTGACGGCGCTCGGCTATGCGCAGGACCGCAGGCAGTTCGGCAGGCCGATCGCACGCTACCAGCTCGTGCAGCAGAAGCTCGTCCACATGCTGACCGGGATCACCACGGGGCAGCTCCTGGCCTGGCGCCTGGGGCGGCTGAAGGATGCCGGCGCGCTCCGGCCGGAGCAGGTATCGCTGGCCAAGCGGCACAACGTCAGCACCGCGCTGGAGATCGCCCGCCTGGCGCGCGACGTGCTCGGCGCGAACGGCATCGTCAACGAGTACCCCGTCATTCGCCACATGCTGAACCTCGAGACCGTGAACACCTACGAGGGAACCTACGACATGCACACGCTCATCGTGGGGCGGGACATCACGGGGCTGGACGCGATCCGCTGAGGGGACGCCATGGACCTGCACGGGAAGATCGCGCTCGTCACCGGCGCCGCCCGCGGTCTCGGACGGGCGATTGCCGTCGCCCTGGCCGACGCGGGCTGCGACGTCGCCGTCTCGGACATCGCGCGCGACGCCGACGGGGCGACCCCCTACACGCTTGCCTCGGGCGACGATCTGGCGGAGAGCGCCCGCGCCGTCGAGCGCCTCGGCCGGCGGAGCGCAGCGATCGCTGCCGACGTGACCTCGGCCGATGACGTGGCGCGCATGATGGCCGAAGTGGAACGACGGCTCGGCGGGCTCGACGTCCTGGTCGCGAACGCCGGGATCATCGCCGC
>Ga0126369_10003190_pt1 | contig 11837 bp, 11 predicted proteins | sample PanSoiMetaPlot_1_FD_109646 | JGI IMG/M metagenome (GOLD analysis project Ga0126369, IMG submission 109646) | Tropical forest soil microbial communities from Panama - MetaG Plot_1 | ecosystem: Environmental > Terrestrial > Soil > Tropical forest > Bulk soil | place: Panama | collected 2016-02-17 | reverse complement strand
TCATCGCATGACCCTTCCGCCAAGCCAGGTCGAAGGCGGCGTCATTGCCAAAGGAGGCGCGCGCGGAAGCAATCCGACGGTCGTAATCAAGGCGTTCCCACGGCGGGAAGGGAGAGCCGATCTCCTCTCGCAGTCGTGCCGCGTTGTCGCAGAGGCGCGCACCCGGCTGGGGTCGACCCGAGGCAAACGCGAGATCGGCGAATGCTTCGAGGGACTCCGCCATGCCCAGCCGATCGCCCAAATCTCGCCGAATCGCAAGACCCTCTGTGAGAAGTGCCCTGCAAGACGGATAGTCACCGTGCTCACGGGCTACCACGCCCAGAAGGGTCAACGAGTTGGCGATTCCCCAGCGGTCGCCCAGTTGCCGACGAATGGCCAAGGCCTCCTCATGCAGCGATTTGGCGGCCGAATAGTCATGATGGTATAAGGCTGCGACCATCCCCAGATTATTTAACAGGATGGCGATGGCCCGTTGGTCCCCGAGTTCGCGCTCGATCGTCAGGCTCTGCTCGTAAAGCGACTCGGCGGCGCGCTCGTCGCCCTGCGAATAGACGACGTTCCCGAGAGCCAGCAGCGTCCTGGCGATGCCTCTCTGGTTACCCAGCTCGCGCCAGATCACGAGGCTCTGCTCATGCCGGGCCCTCGCCTCCGTAAAATCGCCCCGGTCGAAGGACACCATGCCGAGGTTGCCGAGCGCAGCGGCAACGCCACGCTGGATGCCCAGTTCCCGGTTAAGAGAAAGGGCTTCTTCGTAGAGCGCCTTCGCCTTCGAAAAGTCAGACATGGCCCTCGCCATCGTGCCGGCCGCGCCGAGTGCCGCGGCACGGTCCCTCGTAGGCTTTCGATTGGGCGCGGCCGCGAGCATGGCGGACAGCGAACCGAAGCCTTCACGAGCGTACCCGCGTATCAGCCAGAAGCGCTCCAACGCGCTCGCCAATCGCATTCCACTCACAGAACCTGCGCCTGCGGCAGCCCAGGTCAGGGCCGAGCGAAGGTTGTCGTGCTCCTTCTCCAGTCGCTCCAGCCAGTTCCGCTGCTCGGGTCCGGCCAGGTTTGCCTGTGCCTCTTCCGCGAACGCGAGGAAATAGGCAAGGTGGCGCTCGCGCCACTGCTCTGCTTCGCCGCTCTCCTGCAACCGCTCCCGCGCATATTGGCGCACTGTCTCCAGCATTCGGTAGCGGTCGCCGTCCTCTTCGGCAACGACCAGCGATTGCTCGATCAGCCGGATCAGCACATACACCAAATCATCCTTGGTGATGGGCGCTCCGCTGCACACCTGGCTGGCGGCTTCCAGCGTCCAGCCACCGACGAACACCGACAGCCGCGCGAACAGTTTCTTCTCAGTGTCGTCGAGCAGGTTGTAGCTCCAATCGAGCATCGCGCGCAGCGTTTGGTGCCGCGGCACACTGCGGTCACCGCTGGTCAGCAGGCGAAAGCGCTCCGTGAGCAAGCGCAGGATCTCCTCGACCGGTAATACCGTGACCCTTGCCGCCGCCAGTTCCAGAGCGAGCGGGATGCCGTCGAGCCGCACGCAGATCTCGGCAACCACCCGCGCCCGCTGCGCCTCCAGATCGAGTCTTGGCCGATGCTGGCGCGCCCGCTCGGTAAACAACTGCACCGCATCCGAACGGGCAATACTCTTCTCGTCGGCCCGCGGATCAGGCAACGGCAGCGGGCTCAGAGAAAACGCGTATTCGCCGGCGACGTGCAACGCCTCGCGACTGGTGGCCAACACAGTCACCTGTGGTGCCTCGCGCAGCAGTGCCTCGATCATCCGCGCGCACCCATCCAGCACCTGCTCGCAGTTGTCGAGAATCAGCAGGGTCTCTCGCGTGCGCAAGTGATCGCACAGCGCCGTCAGCAGCGGCTGCCCGGCGGTCTCCTTGATCTGCAGCACTTGGGCCAGTGCGCTAGGCACGAGAGCCGGATCGCCGAGCGGCGCCAGATCGACGAACCAGACGCCATCGCGATACGCATCGAGCATTTCGGCGCCCAGCTGTTGCGCGAGCCGAGTCTTGCCGAGGCCGCCGATCCCCGTCAGGGTCACCAGCCGGGTAGTAGCTAACCTCTGCTTGATCTCGGCTCGTTCCCGCTCGCGTCCGACGAACGAAGTCAGCGACTCCGGCAGATTGGTGCGCTTGCGATCGGTGGGGAGCGGCGCAACCGACCGGACGGCAGCTTCCCTCACCGGTCCGACAAAGCGGTAGCCGCGACGCGCCAGGGTTTCAATCCAGTCCTCACCACCCGGCACCAGGGCGAGCGCGCGTCGGATGGCCGAGATCTGTACCGACAGGTTGGCCTCCTCGACCACGAGCCTGGGCCATGCCGCGTCCAGGATGGCTGACTTCGGTACATGTTCGTTGGCCCGGCTGACCAGGACGGTCAGCACCGCGACCGCGCGCGCCCCGAGCGGGACCGGCGCCCCGGCGTGGGTTAGCACCTGTGCTTGGCTGTCCAGCCGGAAAGGTCCGAGCTCGTAGATTGCAGGCATTCCATTTGCCACTGTCCGCTCCGACCACGCCTAGATCGATCCTGCCGCGTGACCGCGCCCTATGCCGAGGATACCGCGCCGCGCGTTTTGGCGAAATTTTGGGGTTTGTAAGGGACTTCGTGGCTGTGCCCGTCGAAGATTGCCCCGTGCTGGCAGGGCAAACACGGAGACGATCGATGAACGCGGAATCGAAGAGTGACAAGGATTACATGGACTACGTAAGAGACGCGCAGGCACTGCGTGCAAAGTATCTCAGTGACCTAACATCAAATGGGTGGCGTTGCATGAAAGGTTTCATTGGGTCGTACAGGCCCCGTCTGGATGACATCCTCTGGCTGACCCACGATTCGCAGGAGTGAGGCCATGACAATCTGGGATACAGCGGGCTATCTAGCCTCCAGCTTGGTGATCACGGCCTTCTGCATGAAGGACATCATGCGACTACGCGTCGCCGCGACAGTGAGCAACGTCGCCTTCCTTGTCTACGGACTTGGACTCGGCCTGACACCGGTTTGGCTGTTGCACGCGATCTTGCTGCCGGTCAATCTCTGGCGCTTGTGGCAATACTGTTCGCGGAACCGCGTTGGCGCGGAAGGAACTCAGACCAAAGCACCCCGCCGCGCAATCAAAGTTCGCAGGTTGCCGGCGCGGCCGCGGAGCCGGGCACTCCATTTGCCAGCTTAATGGCCGCATATCGAACCCTGAGAACTGCCTGCCTGGCTGTAATAGCATCGTCATCATTCACGGACCCAGGCGTTGACGAAAGGAGTGTTCCAGATGGTGACGGCGATCCTGCGGGCGGTGGTGGTCGCGGCCGCGATTTGCCTCTCGGTGGCGGCGCACGCCGATCCCGCGAAGGTGCTGCGCATTTCGTCCAAGGATATCGCCAGCCTCGATCCGCAGCAGGGAACGGACCTGCGTTCGACTCGAGTCGCGAGCGCGATCTTCGAGGGGTTGTACCAATTCGACTATCTCGCCGAGCCTGCCAAAGTCGTGCCCAACACCGCCGAAGCCATGCCGGTCATCACCGAGGGCGGCAAGGTCTGGACGATCAAGCTGCTGCGCGGAATCCACTTCACCGACTCTCCGGCGTTCAAAGGCAACGCGCGCGAGCTCGTCGCCGAGGATTACGTCTACTCGATCAAGCGCGCGATTGATCCGAACCTCCTGGGCGGCGATCCGGCGCTGACCAATCTTATCGAGGGTGCGCGCTCGATCGTCGACGCGGCGAGAAAGCCGGGGGCGAAATTCGACTATGACGCCCCAATGGCGGGGTTGCGGGCCATCGACCGGTACACGCTGCAGATTCGCCTGACCAGCGTCGACTACACGCTGCTCGAGCGTCTCGCCGGACTGTCGATGACGGCGGTCGCGCACGAGGTAGTCGAGGCCGCCGGCAACGACATCAAGAGCCAGCCGGTGGGGACGGGACCCTACATGCTGAAGGAGTGGAAGCGCGCCTCGCGTGTCGTGCTCGAGGCGAACCCGAACTACCGTGGCTTGCAGTTCCCGGGAAGCACGGAGCCGCGCCAGCATGCCCTCGTGCAGTCGATGCGCGGGAAGACGCTGCCACAGATCGGCCGGATCGAGATCAGCATCATCGATGAATCGCTGCCTGACCTGCTCGCCTTTGCGCAGGGGGATCTGGATTACGTGGCGCTGGCCGGCGACGACCTCAACCGCATGCTAATCGGCAACGAGCTCAAGCCGGAGCTCGCGGGCAAGGGCGTCGTGCGCATGCGCTACAGCGCTCCCACCATTATTTTTACGTACTTCAACATGAAGGGTCCGGTCGTTGGTGGTTACTCGCCGGCGCAGATCGCGCTGCGGCGCGCAATCGCAATGGGCTTCAATGTCGAGGAGTTGATCCGCGTGCTGTATGGAGGGGAGGCGCTGCCAGCCAACCAGCTGTTGCCGCCGGGTGTCGACGGCCACGACGACTCGCTACCACCGAAGTCGATCTACGATCCGGCTGCCGCGCGCGCTGCTCGACCGATTCGGTTTCAAGGATCGCGACGGCGACGGCTATCGCGAGACACCGGACGGCAAGTCGCTCACGCTCGTCCGCGGCACGCTTCCTGAATCGTGGTACCGCGAGTTCGACGCGCTATGGAAGAAGAACATGGATGCGATCGGCATCCGCATGGAGGTCGTTCAGAAGACCTTCGGCGAGCTCCTAAACATGAGTCGCGCTGGCAAGCTCATGATGTTCACGCTCGCCTACCGCTCGCTCGACCCATCCGGCTACGAGATCCTGCAGACGCTCTGGAGCCGCTCACCCGTCGACGGGAATCCCTCCCAATTCGCGAACGCCGACTACGACCGCGCCTACGAGCAGTTCCTGCAGACGCCCGCTGGATCGGGTCGCGTCGCGCTCGCCCGCAGGATGTCGGACATTTCGCAGGCCTACGTGCCGATGCAGCTCTCGACGTTCGGGATTGGCAATACGCTCGTTTACCCATGGGTCGAGGGCTATTGGCCGTCGCAGTTCGGCTTCTCCTGGAAATATCTGGACATCGATCTCGCGATGCGCAAGGCGGCAGGCAAGTAGTATTGGGCTTGGCGCCCAAACGTTCGCTCCTGGAATGTCCGCTCTGGGTCGAAAGCGGACGCTCGCCGATGTCCGCTATCGGCCAAGAGCGGATACTCAGGGAGGCGACGACACTCGGTCAGCACGCAGAATACACAAATCCTCCAGGCGACCTACGTCGGGTCGCTGGAGTCGCAGGGCAAATGCCAAAGAATTTACCTGTGCCGCCCCACGCTTCGCCCGCCCGTCGCAACTGAAGCAGTAACCCCCGGTGCCGACAGCGACACCGAGATAGTCACCATGCCGCGTGTCACGTACGTATGACCGCCGGAAGGCGCGCTAACGTCCAACGTGCCGGGGCTTGGACTACTGACGACGCCATCGGATTGCGTGCCATCGCCCCAGTCGATGACCGCGGTGAAGTCAGATACCACGGCACTCGAATTGGAATCGTGGAACGCTGCGATCACTCCCATGACTGGTACGTTCACGTGTGCGCCCCTGAGAAGCAGCTTCGGATTGCTTAGCACGTCGTTGCCCGGTGGCGGCGGAGGTGGTGGCTCCGGTGGCCCAACGTCAAAATTGTTCGTTGTGCACGAATAGGCGAGATTAGTCGCAGTTACCGTAATATGGATTCCGCTGAGCGCGACGGAGTATCCGTGTCCGCCGGCTACGTTGTAAATAAGAAAGCCCGGTGGGATGCTTGGAAATGGCCCCCCAATCACCGCGAGGGAACTGGTTCCGTCGCCCCAAAGGATGACGGCCCTCGGAGCAATGTGAAAGTGGGTGTTGTCAGAGACCTCGATCGTCGTGAGCACGCCGCTAACGGCCGTCGTCGGTGACGGAATGAAACGTTCGCAGGGGGAGCCAAGCGCGAAACCCGGTAGTGTCGTGAGGGCGACGGCAAAGCCGACAGCCTGAAGATTCACGCAGCACCCGCGAGACGACACTGATCGCCGCAAAGATCGAGACATAGGAACCCCCTTCTCTTTGTTGCTTATTCTTCGCCGCCAGACGGACGGGAGGTACGTCCTCGGCGTGGCGCAATGCGCCTAGTTGTCGGGGAGGGAGTGCCAAGACCCGGCGGCACGCTTGGCACCATCTAGGCAAGCTACGCTAATGAGCTGTCGAACCGCTGACTAATAGTTTGCGCAACCCTTGCTCTGAGATGGCCCGATTAATTGTGGCACTCGTGTCCGCTTTGAGCCCGATGCTCTTTGATTTGGAACAAGTAAGACTGCGCCCAGAGTGCTAAGGTCGCCACGTCAGCGCGAGCCTGCGCAACTCGATTTAACTACGACCGCAGGATGCTTGAGGCACCCGTTAGGAGTGTGATGAGACGAGGCGATCTGCTCAGAGCGCCACCCGGCATTTCAGTCGCTGACGCTGCTAGGCGCATGGCAAGAAAGAACGTCGGTGCGGTAGCTGTGATGGAACGCGGGCACCTTGTCGGCATATTCACCGAGCGCGACATCGTGTTTCGCGTCGTGGCGCGCGGTCTTGCCCTTAACACGACCTGTGTAGCGGACGTGATGACCCGCGCTGTGCATACAATCGATGCCGACGCACCCTTTGGCTCTGCCTTGCTCATCATGCACGACAACAGGTTCCGACACTTGCCCGTAGTGGACAACGGCAAACTCGTGGGCATGGTGTCCGGACGCCTCGCCCTAGATCCAGACCTCGAGGATTTCGTCTTTGAGGCGCGGCGGCGCGAGTATTGGCGCGGCGAGCAGGAGCGCCATCCCAGCCTTAGCCCATCCAGGAAAAGCAGGTGAGTGCGCAGCACTGACCTATGAACGGCGCCTTGGGTCGAAAGCGGACGTTCGCCGATGTCAGCTATCGGCCAGAAGCGGAACGGCGGTCAACCGCCGGGCGGCCGATAGGCGACCTGCTGCTTCGTCGCTTTGTCGACATCTTCGGGCGTTATCAGCTTGACGGTACTCGAGTTGATACGACCGGTCGCATTGACTACGAGCTGGAGCGCAATAATGCTTACATCGTCGGGCAGGTCGGCGATGATATAGGCGTCGACTTCACCGAGCGCGAAATAGAACGATTCCATTTTTCCGCCCACGCTCGCGATCGCCTTCTCCGTAGCGGAACGACGGGCCGTCCCGCCGCCGGACAACAATCCTTTTGCGCCGTCGGCCGTATAGCGAACCTGAACCAAGTACTTAGCCATTCCGATTGTCCTCCGAGTCAGTGCGTCGGGCCGCGACGCGAAAGCTTGTCGTCCGCCACCACATTGTGCTCCCTCAGACCATCGGCTCACTGTCATGGGTTTGGTTCGTTATGCGCCACTTGGCACCGTCAAGAATAGCAATCATCCGTTCGGCGTAGTGGTCGCCGCGTGGACCGAGCACTACCCGTCGTACCGGCTGCAGGCTAGTGGGCACGCAAGAATCCGGCACGTGTCCAGACTCGAGCTCTACCGCTTTCGCTACTTCGACGCACTGCGTCGGGCGTCGATGCTCACCTGCAGGTCGTGCCCGGGGCCACGAAGATCTGGCGGGTCAGCGTCTTGGTTCCGCTGACGGCGCTCGCCATGCCTGGGAGCTGGACTGAGTAGTCGAACAAGCGCGTGTTGCCGTCGTTCCAACTCCCGTACAAGGACATCTCGCCGACCGCGGTCGTCACCACATTGTGGGCGTCAAACGCGTCGAAGCGCGCGCCCGAGGTTCGGTAGAGCGTGCCGTTGTACCCGTTGAACATACCGTTATCGTACGGCCCCGTCGCGATCAGCCACATCGAGGAGCCGTCGAGGTCGTAGGTGAGCCACACCGCGACGATCGTGCTCGCCCAGTTCGGCGTGCTGTGGCTCAGCGCGATTCCCCATCCCGGTTCCGAGCCCGCCGGGCTGTTCCACCACATGTCCTGATAGTTGCTGTCGACGTCCCCCGTGGCGGCCGCCGCGCCGAAGGTGCAGGTCGGCAGCTGGCCGAATACCTCGCGGGTGATCGCCTTCGTCTGGTTCACCGCGCCGATCGCATAGTTGAACGTTCCGTTGTCCGCGTCGCTGAAGCTCAGCGTACCGGTCCCGACCTCGGTCGCCACCACCGCTTTCGGATCGAACGGCTCGGCGTTGAAGGCCGGGCCACGCGTCGCGTAAAGCTTGCCCCCGTACGTTTCGGCGCCGATCTTCTGTGCGGTCATCGCAAACCAAGCGGCCTTCCCGCTGGTGTCGTACGTGAACCACGTCGCGAAGATCGTATCCCCTTGATGTGCGAAGTTGATCCCCCAGCCGGACTCGGAGCCCGCAGGCGCATTCCACCACAGGCCCTGATAGTTGGGCTGTCCCGGGGAGGCGGCAGCCGTTGCAGCAGCAACGTCGCCGGTCGCGGCGGCGTCGGCCCCGGCTCCTGCTGCGAGGACGACGAAGGCAAGCGCTATGACGGCGGCAGTGCGGACACAGTGCATTTTGGTTTCCCCTCGTGGTGTAGTCAGCAGCCAATCTGACAACTACCTTACAATTAGCTTACGCTTCGCGAGTAGCAACGTCTATCTTGCATGCAACTCCGCTGCCTCCGAACCGGGCTCAAAGGAAACTCCGCCTTGGATCGAGCGGACGTTCGGGCACGTCATCCTAGCGCACGCAGTACCCGCGCCAGCTCGCGCAGGATCGCTCGCGTTCCGCCCGTGTTAGCCAATTACTGTCGGCATGCGAGCCGCTACACCCCAAAACGCCTATCGATGCTCAGCGGCCCAGCACCATTGGCTACGAGCAGCAGAAAGCCTCCCGCGATCGAGACGTTCTTGAGGAACATGATCATCTGTACCTGGTCGCCGAAGTTGCTGTGGAAGAGAAACGCGGACAGCAACGAAAACCCGGCGAGCAGGAACGCGGCGATACGGGTCTTCCATCCGACGACTATGGCAAGCGCGCCAAGCACCTCCGTCGCGATAACCAAGGGAAGCAGGGCAGCAGGCACGCCGGCGGAAGACATGTAAGCGGCGGTCGCGCTGTACGTGCCGAGTTTTCCGAGCCCGGAGAGCAGGAAGATTCCTGCCAACAAGGCGCGGCCTGCGGCTTCGGTAGTCGTCGCGAGCGCACCGTTACCTTTGCTGAGGGTGGTTGAGACATTCGATTGAGGGCCGATAGCCCGTGAAGTCGCTGTGCTCATTGCAAATATCCTTTGGTGATGGGTGGGTGGTCGATGTGCAACCGGTAGTCAGTACCCGACTGCGAAGCGCTCCCTGCGGTGCTTGGGTGCTTCGAGTTCATCGACAAGCGCGATGGCGTAGTCCTCCATCGAGATGCGGCTCTCATGCTGCTCGTCGGCGATGAGCTCGTCCGTTCCCAGACGAAACTTGCCGGTGCGCTCGCCAGGGGTGAAGTAGGCGGCGGGAGCCAGGTATGTCCAGTCGATCGGAGATGCCCTGAGCACGTTCAACGCCTTGACGTGTGCTTTGGCGATCGGCTGATAGGCATCGGGCAAGAATCCCGAATCGATCAGCGTAACGCCGGGGGCCACATTTAGGCCGCCCGCTCCACCGACCACGAGAAGCCGGGAGTGACCGGCGAGCTTGATCGCATCGACCTGACGCTGAGTGACTTCGACGATTTTGTCGGGATCGTCTTGCGGCGGCGCGTAGGCGCTGATCGTAGCGTCGGCCCCATTGATCGCCTCGGCGATCTTTTCGGGATTCGTGAGATCGTCCTGCTTGACGACGACTCCGGGTCCCGGGTTCAGCAGCTTCGACGGATCCCGCACGATGACCGTCACCTCATGTCCGCGAGAAACGAGCTCGGTCAGGATGCGGCTTCCCGATTTGCCAGTAGCGCCATATAGAGCGACTTTCATTGCTATCTCCTGCCTCCGGGGAGGCGTCTCTGGTTGAACGAGGTTCCAAGGCTATGCTTCGCCGACCTAGACTGGTAGCCTATATATTCTTATATGAACTATCTCTGGGAGAGATACATGCTTGAAGCCGTCACCCTTGATCAGCTTCGCATCTTCATCGCCGCTGCGGATGAAGGGAGCTTTTCGGCAGCGGGTCGCAAGGTCAGGCGCGCTCAGTCCGCCATCAGCCAGACGTTGGCAACCCTCGAGGAGCAATTTGGAGTGAAGCTGTTCGATCGCACTCGACGGATGCCAACGTTGACACCCCATGGACAAGCTTTGCTGGCCGACGCCCGCGCCGTCGTCGGCGACGTCAACCTGCTAAAGGCTCACGCCAAGCACCTCGCTGGCGGGCTCGAGCCAGAACTCTCGATCGTCATCGACGTCATGTTTCCGATGACGACGCTAACTTCCGCAGTTACCGCTTTCCATTCCAGCTTTCCTCAAACGCCATTGCGGCTGTACGTGGAGACGTTGGGTGCAGTGGTTCAACCATTGTTGGATGGGCGCTGCACGCTGGGAGTGCTCGGCACGGTTACGCTAGTACCGCAGCATTTCAACCAGGAGCGGCTGCTCGACGTACCGTTCATCCATGTCACATCTCCGCGACACCCTCTGGCGAGCTATGGGCGGAAGATCCCTTCAGCTGAGGTCGCAAAACATGTCCAGCTCGTTCTCACCGATCGTTCGGCTCTGACCAAGGGACGGGAATTTGGCGTCTTCTCGCCAAGAACATGGCGACTCGCGGACCTTGGTGCAAAGCACGCGTTTCTGCGCGCCGGTCTGGGTTGGGGTGGGATGCCCGCCGAGCTGGTGCAAGCGGACGTAGCGCGCGGCACACTCGTGAAGATCGTCCTTGAGGACGCACCCGCAAACTTTGCGATGGGAATGTCTGTGGTTTATCGAACAGATGCACCGCCGGGCACCGCAGGTCGGTGGTTCATTAACCAGCTCAAGCGAGACCCGGCCGTGGTTGGGACCAAACCAGGGCGGCATCTTACGGCGGCAGCCGCGCAAAAGAAGCGCGCCAAACGATGACGCCCAGTTCCAATTGGGATCAGCCAGCGGCAATAAGGCACCAGTACGCGCGCGGGCGCACGCGCGTCACGGGGTTTGGCTTCGGAGGAGATCGCGATGTCCGCTATCGGCCAAAAGCGGACATTCGGACGGCCCTGACGAAACTGCACCTTAGGCCAGTTGCGCCTCCTTGGCCGCGCGGGGTAGCCTCGCCGCTTGGCTCACCTGACAAAACCCGACTGGGAGTGACTATGACATCTCGTCGCCGCAGCTTGCTTGGAGGCGTCATTGCTGCTTTGTTTGCGTGCGCTGCATTGTCGCAGGAGGTATTGCCTCTGCCCGAGGCTCCGTTCAAAGGCAAGATCGAGCGAACCGTGAAGGGCTCGGTCCCCGATTTCCCGAAGGGGGTAGAAGCCCCCAAGGGCGCTCCCAACGTCCTGCTGATCTTGACCGATGACGTCGGGTTCGGCGCAAGCAGCACGTACGGTGGCCCGATCGAGACGCCCAATTTCCAGCGAGTTGCCAACGCCGGGCTTCGCTACAACGCCTTCCATACCACGGCGCTCTGCTCGCCGACCCGCTCGGCGCTAATCACGGGGCGTAACCATCACACCAACGCAAGCGGCGTGATCACCGAGATGGCCACGGGTTATCCGGACTACAACTCGCTCATCTCGAAGAGCTCGGGTTCGGTCGGAGAGGTCCTCAGAGAGAATGGTTACAACACTTCATGGTTCGGCAAGATGCATAACGTGCCGGATTGGATGTCCAGCCAGGCCGGCCCGTTTGATCTGTGGCCGAGCGGCTTGGGATTCGAATACTTTTACGGATTCATCGGTGGAGATACCGACGAGTGGCATTCCGCACTCTTCGAAAACACGCGGCCGGTCGAAAATGAAGAGCAAGTACGCGGGTCCAAGCACCTTGACGTGATCCTGGCAGACAAGGCCATTGC
>Ga0126369_10003189_pt1 | contig 11837 bp, 10 predicted proteins | sample PanSoiMetaPlot_1_FD_109646 | JGI IMG/M metagenome (GOLD analysis project Ga0126369, IMG submission 109646) | Tropical forest soil microbial communities from Panama - MetaG Plot_1 | ecosystem: Environmental > Terrestrial > Soil > Tropical forest > Bulk soil | place: Panama | collected 2016-02-17 | reverse complement strand
TGCTGGCGCGACTCGCTTCACTCACGCCGCAGCAGGTGCGTGTGCTCATGATGCTGTCGGAAGGGCTGCTTAACAAGCAGATCGCCTATGAGCTGAGCGTCTCCGAGGCGACCGTCAAGGCGCATGTATCGGCCATTCTGCAGAAGCTGGGCGTTGAAAGCCGCACCCAGGCCGTGATCGCGGCCTCCAAGATCGAAGTCGGCCAATGGCCGCACGCAGCGCCGAATTCTCATTGACCCAGCCGGTCGTGCGGTTTACTCAGCCGCGACGAACCGATGTGCCATCCACTGTGACATGACGGCACGCAACGACGCCGGCTTGAGCGGTTTGTTGAGCACCTGGATCGCGAGGGCGCGCGCAGCCTCGCGCACATCCGGGGAGCGGTCGGCGGTTATGAGCACGGCCGGAATTTCCGCTCCGAACAGCCGCCTCAATTCGGCAACCGCTTCGATGCCGTTGCCGTGGTCGAGATGATAGTCTACCAGGAGCCCGCCCGGTGACTTGCCGACCGCCCGCAAGGTCGCGACGGCTCCCGGCAGGTCGGGTGCCTGAAACGTTTCGCACCCCCAGCCCCGTAGCAATGTCGCCATACCGTCCAGAATCTTGGGATCGTTGTCGATGCAAAGAACCGGGATCTTAGTAAACCGGCCATGGTCAATGCGTGCCTCCGGCTGGCGCGCTTCGCCCAGCTCCGTCGGCGCAATCGGAACCTCGACCGAAAAATGTGTGCCGCGATCGACCTGCGAAGCAAGTGCGATCGTATGATCGAGCACGCGAGCGATGCGTTCCACGATCGAGAGACCGAGCCCGAGACCGCGGGCGACCTTGGCGCCCCGGTCGAGGCGATGAAACTCGGCGAATACGGCATGGCGCTTGTCAGGCGGAATGCCGATGCCCGTATCGAAAACATCGATGCGCAGCCGTTCGCCGCGGCGCCGGCAACCGACCAGGACGCGGCCAGTCGGGGTATATTTGATGGCGTTGGAAATGAGATTCTGCAGTAGCCGGCGCAGTAGCCGTCGATCGGACCGTATGTTGAGAGAACACGGCATGACAGTCAGATCAAGGTCCTGGTTACGGGCAAGAGGCGCGAAATCGAACTCAAGGCGACGGAGCAGCTCATCGACCCGGAAGGTTGTCATCTCGGGTTTCATCGCACCGGCGTCAAGCCGGGAGATTTCCAGCAAAGCCGAGAGGATATCCTCGACGGCTTCGAGCGAAGCGTCGATGTTGGCGACAAGCTGCGCTTCCTCGCTGCGGCTCTCACGCTCGACAAGGCTTGTGACGTAGAGCCGGGCGGCGTTCAGCGGCTGAAGGATATCATGACTCGCAGCAGCGAGGAATCTTGTCTTTGACAAATTAGCGGCCTCGGCGGCCGACTTTGCTTTTGCGAGTTCCGCATTGAGGTGTTCAAGCTCCATGGTACGCTCGCGCACGCGCCGTTCGAGGTTCTCGTTGACCCGGGACAGCGCTTCAGCCGCCGCGACGCTCGGCGTTATGTCGGTGAGCGTGGTAACGACACCTCCGTCCGGCATGTGGTTGACGCGCACCTCGACGACCAGGTCGCGATCGGGAAAGCGTTCCAGAAATGGCTGCAGATCGGCCGCGTAGCGCGATAGCCTTTCACGTACAAGCGCTTCCGGATTCCCGGGCCCGAAGGCACCGCTCGCGGCGTTAAAGCGCAGGATTTCGGCAAGGTCGATGCCGATACGCACTATTTCATTGGGCAGTTGGAGGAGCTCGCCGAATTGCCGATTCCAGCAGATGAGGTGCGTATCCTTGTCGAATACCGCAATGCCCTGGCGCACATGATCGAGCGCGGTCTGCAAAATCTCGCGATTGTAGTGGATGGCGGCATTGGCGTCATCGAGCAGCTTCAGGGCCGCCTTGGTGGAAACCGTACGCTGACGCAGCAGCAGCGATAACACAAGGCGAGACGAGGCCGCACCGATGGCCGACGCAAGAAGCCGCTCCGCATAGCGCAGCAGCTCGAAGTCCGCATGGGCGCTGGGTTCGAGGTGCATACGCCGTTCAGATGCGAATCCCTCAAATGAGGTACGGGTGCGCTCCTCGCCCAGATATCGAGCGACCGCAGCCATCAATTCCTCAACGGTCACGGCCGACCGCCAAAGCCTGAAGCTTGGAGTTGGGGTCAGCCCACGCGGTACGAAAAGGTCCGCTTGGATGCGCTCGATGGCGGCGGGCTGTCGGCTCAATGAAATTGCTATATACGCCACGATGTTAAGCGCAAGGCTCCACATCATGCCGTGAACCAAAGGCGGCAGGTCGACCCCGAACAGCGCTTGCGGCCGCAGGGCGCCGATCCCGAATGGTCCCTCGGCTAGAAACGTCGTCCCCCATGCGGAAATGGTGAGACTCGGCAACAGCAGCGTATAGGCCCACACTAGGATGCCGATCGTCATCCCGGCAAGGGCGCCACTGGCGGTGGCGCGCCGCCACATCAAGCCGCCGAAAAACGCCGGGGCGAGTTGCGCGATAGCGGCGAACGCCATCAGTCCGATGGCGGCAAGCTGGGCTTCGCCAGCGGAGCGGTAGTAGAGATACGCGAATAGCAGTACAGCGAAGATGGCAATACGGCGCACCGTCAACAGATGGGTGCCGACATTGGTGCCGGGGCGCTGGGTCAGCGCGAGCGGCACCACGATATCGTTCGATACCATGATGGCGAGCGCGATCGATTCCACGATTACCATGGCGGCGGCGGCCGACAGGCCGCCGATGAAGGTTGTGAGCGCGAGAAATTTCGATCCGGCTGAGACTGGAAGGGCAAGCACATACATGTCGCTGTCGACCGCACCGGGTGAAAAGGTCAGCATGCCGGCAATTGCGACCGGCACCACGAAAAGGTTAATGAGAATCAGATAACCGGGAAACAACCACGCGGCGCGGCGGATCTCTGATTCATTCTTGTTTTCGACCACGGTGACATGGAACTGGCGCGGCAACAGGATAATTGCGCAGAGCGACAACAGCGTCATCGCCCCCATTGTGCCCAAGCTGGTGCTGGCGGTCAGCACCGCCGATGTATCGGGCCGTTCCAATGCCTTTGCGAACAAGGCGACCGGCCCTTCGAACATGGCGAACGTCACAAAGATGCCAACTGCCAAGAAGGCAACGAGTTTGACGATGGATTCGACCGCGATCGCCAACATGAGACCATGCTGATGCTCGGTGGCATCGATATGTCGCGTCCCGAACAAAACCGCGAAAGCGGCGAGCGACGCGGCGACGAACAGCGGTGGATCACCCAACACGGGTTGCCCCGGGCCCGCCCAGGTAGCAATCGTATCGAGCGAGGATGATACAGCTTTGAGTTGAAGCGCGATGTAGGGGATCATGCCGATGATGGCGATGATCGCCACGATTGCCGCCACGCCCTGATGTTTGCCGTAGCGTGCGCCAATAAAATCCGCGATCGAGACGATGTTGTGTGCTTTGGAAAGGCGGGTGATGCGCGCGATCAATGGGGAGGCGAGCCCGATCATAGCGACGGGACCGATATAAATTGCCAGGAAATCAAACCCCGTTCGCGTGGCGAGGCCGACCGAGCCGAAAAATGTCCAGGACGTGCAGTAGATTGCAAGCGACAGCGGGTAAATCAGCGGTCGCGGATGGTCCGTGCCGCGTCTGCTCAACCGGTCACCATAGCTGGCGATGACGAACAGCAGCGCAATATAGACCAGCGCGACGATAATGACGAACCAGCCTTGCAGCATGCGGTTCTCTTGCTCCGATCGGTTGCCGTTCGGTCCGACCGGTTGCCATGAGGGCGCAAGCCGGGCGGGTAAGCCCGAAAAGTCAACACAACTCATCTGTGATGTCCACTGTGGCATTCCAAATGGGCCGTGCGCGGCGACCGTTTGCTTCGGCCCTTGCGAGACCTGGCCAAGGGGCTGCTATATTTGATGAGTTGTTACTCGTGGCCCTCGATCATGCGCCTCCAATGGGCTCGGCCATTTGAGCGGGACGATGAAACCGATGCAAATCGAATCGCTGTTGTTGAGTGTGCTCGACACTGCTGTTGACGGCATCATTATTATCGATCAGCACGCCCGCATACTGGTCTACAATCAAGCATGTGAGCGGCTATTTGGGTACGCGGCCTCGGAGGCATTGGGGCAGAATGTCCGGTTGATCATGCCGGCCGAATTTTCACGCCATCACGATCGCTACATCGCAGAGTATCTGAGCACCGGCCGGCGCAAGATCATCGGCATCGGCCGCGAGGTGAGGGCGCAGCATCGCGACGGCACAGTCTTTCCAGTCGATCTATCGGTCGGCGAGGCGATGACCTCCGAGGGACGCCGGTTCATCGGCATAATTCACGACCTGCGCCAGCGCTATGCAAACGAAGAGCGTCTCAATCAGCTCCAGGCCAACATGGTGCACATGGCTCGGGTATCGACCATGGACGAAATGGGAGCGGCGCTGGCGCACGAGCTCAATCAGCCTCTGACCGCCCTCATGCTCTATCTTCAGGCGGTGGAGCGTGCCTGCGAGCGGCCGGATTCTCCTGGACCGATCCCGGAGAACGTGCTGGCGGTTCTGCACAAGGCGGTGCGGGAAGCCGAGCGCGCCGGTAATATCATCCAACGCATGCGTCAATTCGTCGAAAAACGCAACCCGCAGCGACGCCTGGTGGCGATTAACCCTTTGGTTGAGGATGCCCTGGAACTCACCCAATTTGGAACGCGTCCAGGCGCGACCAGGATCAAATGTGATTTCGAAGTAGATTTGCCGCAGCTGCTCGTCGATCCGGTGCAAATCCAGCAGATCTTGGTCAACCTCGCGCGCAACGCGCTGGAGGCCGTAAAAGGCCAGCCCAAGCCCGAAATCGCCATCACAACCTGTCGCGCCGAGAACAACGTTGTGATCCGGGTCGAGGACAATGGTCCGGGGATTCGGGCCGAGACTATCCCGGATTTGTTCAAAGCATTTGCATCTTCCAAGAACCAGGGGCTTGGGCTGGGGCTGGCAATTTCCAAGACGATCGCACAAAGTCACGGCGGCACACTTGAGGTCGATCCTGGTGGAAAAGGACGCGGCGCGCGATTCACCCTGAGCCTGCCGCTGACGGAGCCGGGCGAGGAAGGCAATAAGGACGGACCGAGATGAAAGAGATCGGGACAGCACCGGGAGACATCTATGTCGTCGACGACGACAGCTCGGTACGCGATGCCCTGTCCGTAGTACTCACTCTCGAAGGCTTCCACGTTTCCAGCTTCGCGGAAGGCAACTCATTCCTTACGGCGGTGCGCCAGCACCAGCCCGATTGCATTATCCTGGATGTCCATATGCCGGGCCGGTCCGGTCTCGATATTCTGAAGGAACTTCGTAGCCAGCATAGCGCGGTTCCGCTCTTCATTATTTCCGGGCAGGGAGATATCCCGATGGCGGTAGATGCCATCAAGAATGGCGCGCTCGATTTCATCGAGAAGCCTTTCAATGCTGAAACGCTCGTCACCCGCGTACGCCAAGCCATCGCTGCTGCAGCACACCTGAAGGCGTCGGCGCCATCAGGCACGATCCTCGCCGCCCGATTTCCGGGCCGTGAGTTGCTGACGCCCCGGGAATATCAGGTGCTCGAGCTGATCGCCAATGGCGCTTCCAACAAGGAAGCGGGCCGCCAGCTTGGCATCAGCCCGCGCACCATCGAGGTCCATCGTGCCCGCATCATGGAAAAACTTGGCGCCAAAAACACCGTCGACCTCGTGCATATCGTTCTCTCGGATCGCGGTTGAATCGGCGAATTGGTTTGCATTGCAGCAGTGGTCAGTACTCCTACATAGGGGGGGTTGCGGATTTAAAAGCGTCGGCAGCGGCGCTTTAATACTTTATGCTTTCACCTTGGCTGGTCACACAACCTCGAAGTTGGACCATGGCGATCCACCTGTTAGAGGATGATGCGGGCGTCAATGAATCCCTCGCATTGCTGTTTGCCCATCTCAATTTCGATGTGATCCGACATGACAGCGCCGAAAGCTTGTTCCGCGCCAAACCACCCGGTGCCGACGACGTCGTGTTTGTCGATCTGAAGTTGCCAGGGGTTAGCGGGGCCGAAGCAATTCGCTGGCTGCAGTCGCTCAAAGAGCCACCACGTATCCTGGTTATTTCGGGACAGTCGCAGGTTGCCATTCGCTCGGAGCTCGCGGGCATGAATGTTGCCGGGGTGTTGCGCAAGCCACTCAATCAGGAGGCCGTTCTGCGCGAGCTGCGCCGGATCGGGTACGATATTGAGTTACTTTCGGCCGATCGCAGTTCAGGTCAGATCCGATGTTCTTGAAATCTGCGGGCCTCGCACACCGACGTGGTATGGGGCATAGAATGTTTCCGATATGGTTGAATCTCATCTCGAGGAGTCATGCCCGCGCTTGTCGCGGGCACGCACGTCTTTCTTCCGATGGCTGCACGATAAAGACGTGGATGGCCGGAACAAGTCCGGTCATGACTCCAAAAGGCAAGTTCAACCTGATCGTCAATGCTCTAAGCAGTGTTACGTACGCAACCTGCCCGATTTCGCCGTTCCTCGCTTGCGCTAATTTGATCTAAATCAAACTGACGCTGCAGAAGCCACAACGAGGCGGATACCCCCATGAAAAGCCAGACGGTTCAACGTGCTGCCGTCCAGCGAATACCTTCGCTTCATCGCCATGAACCGGCGCCACAGGTTGTCCGAGGCGCGACGGTCGTGCCGCTGCGTCTTGAAGAAGAGGGGCACCAACAGCGTTTCGGGCAACACGTCCATCTGTTTCGCGAAGGTGATGACGCCACCCGTATCTATGAGCTCGTCGACGGAGCAGTGATGCTCTACAAGCTGCTTCCCGACGGTCGCCGTCAGGTGGTGGAACTGATCGGCCCTGGCAACGTCTTTGGGATTTCGGCCATTCCAGTCTATGAGTGCTCCGCCGAGACGCTGGCGTCAGGCCAAGCGATTGTCCATGATCGTGCGGTCATCGAGCGATCGCCCGAACTCTTTCGCCGACTCAGTACGCATCTTCAAGCCCAGTTCTGCGCCATGCACGAGCATGCGGTTCTGCTCGGCCGCAAATCGGCACTTGAACGCGTAGCGAGTTTCATCATGCAATGCGTGCCGGGACGCGGCGGCTACGGCTGCCCGGGGCCAAGCGGCGATAATTCCATCAATGTGAGGCTCGGCATGACGCGTCAGGAGATTGCTGACTATCTGGGCCTCACGATCGAAACGGTATCACGCGCTTTTTCGAAGCTGCGGCGGCGCGGTATCGTGACGATCGACAGGCAGGAGCAGGTTCTCGTCAAGGACATTTGCCGTGTCTGCAAGCTGACTGGAACCCATTGAACCGCCGGCCGGGCTGCTTCGACATATCAGGGAGAGATTGCGAGATCCTCCCTAGCAATTCTCTCTCACTGGGCGCCTTGTCCGACGCAGGGCGTCCTCTTTTCGTGAATGTCTTGCCTATGCGGGGGCGACATCGAGGTACGGCTAACGGCCAATCGAACGCGAGAGTTTGACGTCAGGCCGGCGGCACGGCATTGATCGCCGCTCCATGCGCCAAGCCCCCGCGTTCTGCCTGAAACCCGTTCGCATTGTGGAATCCCTGCTGATCGGAGCGGTCGGCGGCTTTTTGTTCGACGCTGCGAGATTTCCGGCAGGGTGGCTCGCGGGCTCCATGGTCTTTGCCGCAGTCGCCTCGCTCGCCGGTCGCCCAATCTACGTGCCGAGCCCGCTGGCACGTATCTGCTCGATTGCACTAGGGATCACGATCGGCGGCGCGGTGACGCCCGAAACCCTGAGCGGCATGACCACCTGGCCGCTAAGTATCGCCATGGTGTCGGTTTCCGTAGGTGCTGCGACGCTCGCCACTGTCACTTACCTCACGCGGGTGCATGGATGGAATACGCTGACAGCCATCTTCGCCGGCACGCCGGGCGGGCTTGGTCAGGTCATGGCCCTTGCGGCCGAAGAGGGGCGCGACTGCGACATACGTGGAATCGCCATCGTGCAGACCCTGCGGGTGGTTATCCTTGCGGTGGTGGTGCCGGCGACGCTGTCGCTCACCGGGCTTGCCGGGACCGTACGTTTGCCGGCGAGTGCGGTCACGGTGGGCGACGCGCCGGTGGCATTCGCGATCCTCGTCGGTGCCGCATCGGCGGTGGCTCTGGGGCTGCTGCGGCTCGGTTTTCCGGGCGGTTTGATGTTCGGGCCCCTGGTGGTGTCAGCGGTCCTGCACGGGGGTGCGCTCGTCAACGTCACGATGCCGTTCTGGCTTGCCACCGCCGCCATGGTGGGGCTCGGCACCGTGAGCGGAGGGCGCTTCAGCGGAATGCCGTTTCGCCTCTTGCTGACCTATCTGGGCGCCGCGCTGGGCGCCTTCGCAGTCTCTCTCTTTGTCACGGCTGCAATTGGGATCACGGTGACCCTGGTGGTGCCGCTGCCGGTCTCCGACCTGATCGTCGCCTATGCGCCGGGGGCGGTTGACGCCATGATGATTCTCGCGCTGGCGCTGCACCTCGATCCGGTTTTCGTGGGCGCACATCATCTCATACGGGTCTTCGTCGTATCGCTAGGGCTGCCGATCGTGGCCCACTATTTTTCTTCACCTGGGACGAGGCGCACCAAGAGCGGCCGCCCGACGCTCCCAAAAGGGGATGGGTTGGACGATTGAAGACGCAGCTGTGTCAACCTCATCGAAAACGGCTTTAAGCCCAGGCGCGGGCCAACGCCCCTCGCCGCGTGGACAACGTCGCGCCGGTCCGGTACAGCCCTGGTCCGATAGCGCAGGGGCGCCGCCTTGGTCGAACCGGTATCGATGTTCACACGTTTCTGGCGCGAGCTGTTTGCCAACCCGAACGGCTCGCCGGCCTTGATTCGCCGGCTGCTGGTCGAGCATGGCAGCGGCCATTGGCCGCGCTATTTGTTGTCCTTCACCTTGATGGCGGTGGGTGCCGGATGCACGGCCGCAATGGCGTTCATCATCGGCCCCGGCATTGATCAGGCCTATACGGAGCGCAGCTTCGAGGGCGTTGCGATGGTTGGCGTGGCGCTGATCGCGCTGTTCGTCATCAAGGGGTTTACAACCTATGGACAGGCGGTGACGCTGGCGCGCATCGGCAATGAGATCATTGCCGACAACCAGCGGCGCATGTTCGACAAGCTGCTGGCGCAAGACGCCGGTTTTTACGCCGACCGGCATTCCTCCGAATTCGCGGCCCGCATCACCTTCGGCGCCGGTTCGGCGGCGCAGGTCTTGAGCCTTGTCATCAATGCCCTTGGACGCGATCTCCTGTCCCTGATCGGTTTGGTCGGCGTCATGGTGTGGAAAGCGCCCCTGATGGCCTTCCTGGCCTTCATGGTGATGCCTCCGGCGGTCCTTACAGTGCGCAAGCTGATAAAGCGCGTGCGCGCCATCACGCTGACGCAATTCGGCGGCGGCGCCGATATCCTCAAGACCATGCAGGAGACCATCCAGGGCTTTAAGATCATCAAGGCCTTCAATCTCGAAACGGTCGTACGCGCGCAGGTCTATGAGAGCATCGCGTCGGTGGAGCGCGCCTCCAACAAGCTCGCCCGCGTCTCCAACCGCTCGACCCCCCTGATGGAAGCGCTTGGCGGCTTCGCGATCGCAGTTGTGTTTATCTACGGCGGCTACCGCGTCCTGGTGCTCAACTTGCCGCCGGGCGAATTGTTTTCCTTCATCACCGCGTTCCTGCTTGCCTATGAGCCGGCCAAGCGCATCGCGCGGCTCAACATCGACCTGCATAATGCGCTGACCGGCGTGCAGGTTCTGTTCGACGTGCTCGACATTCCGGATCGCAAGCCGGCCCAGCCGAAACCCGACATCGAGGCGAAGCACGGCCGCATTGAATTCGACCACGTAACGTTCGCCTACCGGGCTGGCAGCCCGGTGCTGCGGCAGCTTTCGTTCACGGCACGGCCCGGCGAAGTGACGGCTTTCGTCGGGCCGTCGGGCGGCGGCAAGTCGACGATCTTCAACCTGGTGCTGGCGCTCTACACGCCGGATGACGGCGCTATCCGTATCGACGGGCAGAGCTACGGTGCGGTGTCTGAGGAATCGATCCGGCGCCAGATTTCCTTCGTGGGACAGGACGTGTTTCTCTTTCATGGGACCATCCGACACAATATTGGCCTGGGCCGGCCGGGCGCGAGCGAAGCCGAGATCGTGGCGGCCGCGCGGGCGGCGCACGCGGCGGAATTCATTTCGCAATTCCCCGGCGGATACGACACCATGGTGGGCGAGCACGGCGCGCAACTGTCTGGCGGCCAGCGCCAGCGCATCGCCATTGCACGGGCGTTGATCCGCAATGCCCCAATCATCCTGTTGGACGAGCCGACCGCGGCGCTCGACACCGAGTCCGAGCGTTTCGTCCAGGACGCCATGGGCAAGCTGATCAAGGGCCGCACCACTCTTGTCATCGCCCACCGGCTCCACACCATCGCTCAGGCCGATATGATTCACGTGATCGAAAAAGGCGCGATCGTGGAATCCGGCCGCCATGCCGAGCTTCTCACGCGCTCCGGCCGCTATGCGCACTTCCACCGGATGCGCTTCCATAAGGAAAACCCGCCCCTCGCCCCCGAGTTAACTGATTGAAAAGATGAAGTGCTTTGGCGACTGCGCCCTACCGCGGGCGCCTTTCTCATGTCGCAGTTACTTGCGGCATGGCATATTATTTGGGCTTGGACGGTTACGCCCGCGACCGATACTCATCACCTCTCGACCCGGAGAAGCCTGCGGCCGCCCGAAAGGAAGCATCAGAGCGTAACGGCGCCCACAAGGCGGAGCGGCTCAACCTCGCCCTTGATCTATGGAAGCGGCGCCGTCCGATTGCAGCGCTGGACCAACTGCAACAACTCGCGGAACAACTGCGCAAGGTTGACCCGAACCTTACCGAGGCGCAGGCGTTCACCAAGGTATACGCCGATCCGAAGAACCGCGACCTGGTCAGACAGGAACATCAGGAACGCATGCCCAAGGTGATGAAGGGAGTTGCGTGATGACACTCGGAGAGTACCGCGTCGGGATGTACTTCAACCCCGGAGGCAACCCGCTGGTCGACCTGATCAAGCGCAAGGTTGCGGACCTTATCGATCTCTGCGAGTCGATGCGGGACAGCAGCACCGACGGCGAGAAGGCCCGCCTGATCTCCCTCGCCCAGACGCATCTCGAGAATGCTGCCATGTGGGGCGTTCAGGCGGCCATGAAGGCGAGGCGCCCCGAATGACCGGGCTGGAGAAGGTGGCGAGGCCCGCGCGGTGCTGGCGGACGTGCAGCACCTCAAATCTGAGGCGTCCCGCACGACCATGCTGATCATCATCAGGGTGCTGGAAGCCACCTCCACGACCAACCTCGGATGCCGTTCCCCCCGAAGCATCATGGGCCCGACGACGGCCTCGGCCTGGGGTCGCGGTGAGATGGCCTTGAAGACCGCCCCGCCAAGGTCGTCCGGGAGCGGTTGGGCCACGCCAACATCGCGATGACGCTCGACACCTACGGGCACCTGTTCCCGCGCGGCGACGACGGGAGGGAGCTGGCGGAGGCGGAGCTGAGCTGATCGGCTGACGGGCGCGACAAGGACGCGACATGGCGACAAATTTGCCAACAAAAACAACGGGTGGATATATTTCCACCGGATGCGTTTCTCTCGCGATTCCGCGAGGGCATGAACGAGGTTTCTATCGTGCCGGGATGATGCGGTTTTTTAACCTTTTCCCGCAAGGGGGAGAGGTTAGCCGCTGTGTCAATCTCACCGGAACACGCTTCAGCGCCTAATGAAAATTGCGGCCTTTTGGCATAACGACGCAGACCTTCTCAGCG
>Ga0126369_10003188_pt1 | contig 11840 bp, 8 predicted proteins | sample PanSoiMetaPlot_1_FD_109646 | JGI IMG/M metagenome (GOLD analysis project Ga0126369, IMG submission 109646) | Tropical forest soil microbial communities from Panama - MetaG Plot_1 | ecosystem: Environmental > Terrestrial > Soil > Tropical forest > Bulk soil | place: Panama | collected 2016-02-17 | reverse complement strand
GTCTTCTGCTCGCCGGAGGGACCGATGAACGGCACCAGGGTGACGTGGACGTAGAAGACGTTCTCGCGGCCGACGTCCTTGCGGAACTGCCGGACCGCCTCGAGGAACGGGAGGATCTCGATGTCGCCGACCGTCCCGCCGATCTCCGTGATGACGACGTCGACCTCGTCGTCGGCGAGGCGCAGGATCCGCTCCTTGATCTCGTCGGTGATGTGCGGGATGACCTGGACGGTCTGCCCGAGGTAGGCGCCCCGCCGCTCCTTGGCCAGCACTTCCTGGTAGATGGACCCGGTGGTGGCATTCGACTTCTTCGTGAGCGGGACGTCGACGAAGCGCTCGTAGTGCCCGAGGTCGAGGTCGGTCTCGCCGCCGTCGTCGGTGACGAAGACCTCGCCGTGCTGGAAGGGGTTCATCGTCCCCGGGTCGACGTTGATGTACGGGTCGAGCTTCTGCATCGTGACCCGCAGACCCCGACTCTTCAGCAGCCGGCCCAGTGACGACGCGGTGAGCCCCTTCCCGAGGCTCGACGCCACCCCTCCGGTCACGAAGATGTGCTTGGCCACGACCACCCCCACCTCATGCTCTGCCTCGCCGGACCCGGTTCCCGGCGCGCGTCACCCACACGGCGGTTGTGCGGGAGGGCACCAGGGGACACCGCCGAACTTACCACGGCGCGCCGCAGCGACCCGCGGATGCCGCGGTAGGTTCCGGCGCCGGCGGCGGCTTTGCCGACCGGCGGCGCAAAGCCCGAGCTTGCGAGGGCGAAAGGGGATATTGGTGTCGGAGCGCGTGGCGGCGGAACGCACGCGCCCGCTCCCCCATCTGGATCGTCGGGCGTGGTGGATCGACGCCGCGGTCCTCGCTGCCGTCGCGGTGGCGCTGCGCATCCCGGCGTTCGTCGCCAGCCGTCACCTGACCTACGACGACGGCTTCTTCGGGCTCTCGGCGATCGAGATGCGCGCCGGCGCCGTCCCGTTCAAGGAGCTGTTCTCCCCGCAGGGCCCGCTGCACCTTCCGTTGCTCTACCTGGCCGACCTCGTCGGGCTGCGGACTACGAACGCGCCGCGAGTGCTGCCGATCGTCGCGGGCGCTGCCGTCACGGTCGTCACCTACGCGGCGGGGCGCCGGATCACGTCGCGCTTCGGGGCCATCGTGGCCGCCGTGCTGGTCACGACGAGCGGGTCGATCGTCTGGGTGACAACCGGGATCGCGTCCGATGGCCCTGCGTTGGCGTTCTCGATCGGCGCCGTGGCGGTCGCGTTCGGCTACACGCAGGAGCCGAGGAGTGGTCGCGCCCTGGCGGCGGGCGCGCTCCTCGGCGCCGGCGTCGTCGCCAAGGCCCTCGCAGCGCCCGCCGGGGTGGCCGTCGTGATCCTGTTGCTGTCCCGACGGCGTCCCCGCGACCTGGCGTACGCCGCCGGCGCCGGCGTGGTCGTCGCGCTGGGCGCCGCCCTGCCCTGGGGACTCGGGCGCGTCTGGGACCAGTCCGTCTCCTACAACCGCAACGCGTCCCGTCTGACCTCGTATTGGGGCGCGGTCACGAAGGCATGGCACACGCTCGTCGACCGCGACCCGATCGTGCTCGTGGCCGTCGGCCTTGCGCTCGTGATGCTCGTCCTGGCCCGTCTGGGATGGGTCCGTGCCGCCGAGCCATCCTCCTCCGACGGATCGGTGGTGTTCCGGCCCGTCACCGTCCTCGCCGCGTGGTTCGCGGCGCAGTTCGCGCTGCTCGTGTACGAGCCCGCGTTCTGGCGCCCGCACGTCGCCTTCCTGATCGCGCCGTTGGCGTTGCTCGTCGCCCTGCGGCCGCCGCCGCTCGTCGCGCTCCTCGTCGGGGCGATCGCTGTGGCGCCGTGGTACTGGAGCAACCTGCATTCGCAGCTGTGGCCCGACCCGTACAACGCCGCCGAGCGCGCCGCCGTCGACGATCTCCGCAACCTCCCGCCGGGCGCCCTGGCGCTCAGCGACGAGCCGGGCTTCCTGTGGCGCGCCGACCGTCTCACCGACCCCTACTTCGACGACTCGTCGGCCAAGCGGATCGAGCAGCGGCAGATCACCGCAGACAAGCTCGCGCGCACGGCGGCGAAGCCCGACGTGTGCGCGGTGCTGGTGTGGACGTCCCGTTACGGTGACCTCGATCTCGACCCCCGGCTCGCCGCCGCCGGCTACGAGGTCACCGCCCACTACGGCGGACCGCGCGTCCTGTACGAGAAACGAGATTGCCGGCCCGGGTAACGCGCGATCAGGCGTGACGCCGTTCGGGACGTTGGCCGAGGCGGTCGAAGGCGCGTAACGGCGGGACGCGCTCGATGACGCGGCTGAACGAGACGATCTCGGCCAGCACGTTCAGCACGATCAGCACGACGAGGACGCTGGTGCGTGCCTCCTTGCCGAGCCCGAGGACGACACCCAGGCCCAGGACGGCGCCGATGACGTTCGCGCCCGTGTCGCCGAGCATGAGCCGCTCGCGCAGGTCGTCGGGCAGGAGCGCGAGGGCCGCGCCCATCACCGGCGCGATGGCGACCCCGATCGCGTCGGTGCCGAGCGCGATCGCAAGGGGGATGTACAGCACCCACGACACCTTGATGAGCCGGCCTGGCGCGAGGTCGAGCAGGTTGGCGAGGTTCGCCGCCAGCGCGATGAGGACGGCATCGGTGATGAGCCGACGGCCGCTGGCGAAGCCGGGTGTCGCGACGAGCACGACGGCGACGCCGGCGCCGCCGAACAGCTTGACGAAGCCGGTCGTGAGGCGACCCTGCGACAGCGCGCGCACGTGGCCCCGGAAGCCCCGTTCCCCGCCGGCCCCGAGGAGGTCGTCCACGAAGCCGAGCAAGCCGAACCCGAACACCGCGAACAGCACGAGGCTCCTGGAGAGGGTGAGGCCGGGCTCGTCACCGATGCCCGCCGCGCCGGCGATGGCGCGCCCAGCCTCGATGACGAGCACGGCCAGGATGATGATGATGCCGCCCGCCGTCGGGAGCGCGTGCCCCCGGTAGTTGGCGCGCTCGAGTGCGGGGAACTCGAGCATCTCGCGCCCGGCGATGCGCAGGAACCACGCCGTGACGGCACCGACGAGGATCCCGACGAGGACGCTCACGCGCGCGTGCCGGCCGGGACCCGTTCGCCCTCGGGAGCCACGGCCTCGGGCGGCGCCGCCGCTTCCGGCTCGGCCGGACCGGCTACGACGCGCCGCTGCACGAGCACGAGCAGGGCGATGATCGTCGGGTTCAGGACGCTCAGCATCATGCCCGGGATGGCGATGCCCGAGTCGTTGAGCGCGAACCCCAGGACGGCCACGATCGCGAACCCGATGAACGACGCCTTCAGTTCGGGCACCCAGTCGGTGATCGCGCGCAGCCGGTCACGGTGGCGGCCGTACAGGTAAGCAAGGAACGCAAGCACGAAGATCACGACGAGCAACCACGTCGAGCGCAGGAACACGGAGAGGTTCTCGTAGATCTTGCGTTCGATCACGGTGGAGAACCCCGACCACCCCCGCGTCCGCGCGGTTTCGATCAGGCGGCCGAGGTGCGTTTGCTTGTCCGACGGCCGTGTCAGGTCGAACAGCCCAAAGGCGAACAGTGCGATGACCGCGGCGACGAGCACAAGGAGCGCGTTGCGAAGGCGGACCCGGATCCCGAGCAGGAGATAACCCGTGACGGCGAAGGCGGGCAGGATCGACAGGACGCCGCCGACGTCCGAGCCCCACATGGGCGCGCCGTCGACCACGAACACCACCGCCAGGAGCGAGATCGCGATCAGCGCACCGCGTCGTCCGCCGCTCTTGTGCGCGAGCAGCCCGGCCAGCAGCACGGCCGCCGACGCCAGCGCCGAGTAGGCGAGGTTCCCGTACCCGCTGAACCGCGCCGCGAGCAGCGGCGAGTAGCCCAGCGGATTGCTGAGTTGCAGCGGCGCGCCGAAGAGGACGTCGAGGACGAGCACGATCACGATCGCACTCAACGCCGAGATCAGCGGCATCAGTGGGTCGCGGCGACCCGCCAGGCGGCAGAGGAAGGCGAAGCCCACCGACGCCAGTACGAGAGCGGGCCAGTACGCGACGTCACCCCAGTCCTGGAAGGGCAGGAGCCGGGCGAGCAGGACCGCGACGACGAACCCGAGCCCGGTGAGCGCGGCGAGCTGCAACGCGATCCCGCGTCGTCGACCGGGGCGGGCGAGCCAGAGCAGCGCGGCGACCGCCAGCGCGCCCTGGATGACGACGAATACCACCGCGACCACGGCGACGACGTCGTCGCGGAACGTGGCCGCGTTGTCGGCGTCGGCGATCCCGTCTCGCCGCTGTGACGCCGACCCGCCTTCGTCGCGAATCTCGAAGGGGCGGCCCTCCATCGAGTCGGGTGCCTTGAGCCCGATCCGGTCGAGGATCGTCGGGGCGACGTCGACCAGCCCCACGAACCCGGGTCGCCGCGTCGTCCCCGAGCGCAGGAGACCGGGCTTGACGCCCGGCGCCTGCAGCGACGCGACGGTGAGGTGCACCTGGCGCGCGGGGTGCACCGGGCCCACCACCATGACCGCGTCGCTGTGGGCGTCGACCTCGCGCAGCAACCCGCCGATGAGCGCGTCCGTGCGCTCGAGCGCGTCGGTGAGGAGCCGGTCGCGCTGCACGGGCGTGGCGAACGCTCGGTACGCGTCCTCACGAACGAGATCGGATGCCTCGACGAGCGCGACTGAACGCGGTTGCCAGACGTTCCGGAACGCGCGCAGGACGGCGTCGTTGTCATAGCGCAGACCGAACGGTGCCTGCGGGTCGGGCACGAGGAGCTGGGGCCCGAGCGCCCCGGCGGGAACCTCGCCGTCCGATCCCATCAGGCCGGCGACCGCCTGACGCCGGTAGTAGCCGCCGAGCGGGAGCTCGTCGGGGTCGTACCCGTCGCCGTTGGCGATCACGGCCCTCGACCAGTCGGCGCTCTTGAGCTTGTCCCCCAGCGCCCCGATCTCGGCGTCGAACAGCTCCTGCTTGTTCTTGTCAACGATGCCGGCGATCCCCAGGTTCACGAGACCGGTGCGCGGGTGCCGGCCGGTCCGGCGCTCGAAGGCCTGCGCGGCGGTCACGTCGCCGAACGGCTCCCCCACCTCGAAGCCCTCGCCGTCGGTGTCCATGTCCGTCCCGACCGACCGGGTACCTGCGCCCAGGGTGACGTAGCCGTCGGCGAGCTTCGTCTTGCGGTCGACCGCCCGGGTCGAGAGCCCCCCGATGGCGGAGCCGTCGAGCAGACGGATCAGGTTCGGCAGCTTGTCCTTGCGCGCCTGAATGTCCTGCCACGTCACCGCGGGCAAGGAGATGACGAGCACGCGCTGCGCCTTCGGTTTGGCCGTCTCCGCCGCCGCCGGACCGGCCGCGCCGACGAGAATGAGCGGCACCGCCAGCGCACCCAACAGGACGAGCGTCAGCACCCGTCTCATGCGTCAACCTCGGCGCTGTCCGGCTCCAGGTCAGGCACCTCCGGCGCTTCGACCCGGCGGCGCTCGACGCGTCCCCCCGTGGCGCGGACGCCGAGAAGGTACAGCGCGCCGCCGACGACCACGATCACCGTGCAGAGCAACGCGTTGGCGACACGACCAGCGGGATCGAGGAGCGAGACCATGGCCCATGCGGCGAGGCCGATGACGACGGACAGGCCGACCGCGCGCGGCAGCGCGCCGGGAACGATCGCGTGACCGGTTCGGCGAGAGAGGCCGACGCTCAGGACCACCGCGCCGGCCGTATACGCGATCGTGTGGCCGATTCCGAGGGCTGCCACGCGAGCCGCGCCCTCGGTCAGGGACACGCCGATGGCCATGGCCGCGACTCCGCCGAATCCGGTGAGGATGGCGACGACGGCGGGCGTCCGGCTGTCACCGAGCGCGTAGTACGCCCGGGCGAGCATGAGGAATGCGCCGTAGGCGAACAAGCCGAGCGCCAGGGACGCCAGGCCCGCCGCGAGCAGCGCGACGCCGTTCTCGGCGGCTTTACCGAAGGCGAACACGATCATGCCCGGTCGCGCAAGCACGATCATCGCGGCCGAGACGGGGATGATCAGCGTCGCCATGGCGTCGAGAGCCCAACGCAGTGAGTGTGCGAACGCGCGGAAGTCGTCCCGCGCGGCCTCGAGCGACAACTCGTTGTGGATCGCGGTGTGGATGGGCTGGGCAAGGACGCCGTAGGGCGCGAGGAAGAACACCCACGCCACCTGGTACGCGACCGTGCCGCCTTCCACGGAGTTTCCGAGCACGATGGCGGCGCCGAGCAACAGGCCGATCTCGGCGTGTTGGAGCACGGCCCAGCCCGACAATCGTAGGAGCCGGTTCACGGCAGGGTCGCCGCGTCCCAACCGCGGCCGCAACCGGAAGCCCGTTCGGTGGAGAGCAATGCTCGGGACGGCCACGAAGGCCGCGACGCCCAACGTGCCGCTGAGCGCCAGGGTGAGCTTCTCCGCCAGCGAGAGGTCGAGCCCGGTGTCGCCCCCGGCGAGGAGGCGGAAGAGGACCAGGCCGGCGACGATCATGACGGTGTTGCCGATCGGCGCGATCGCGGTGACGACCAGCCGGCGCTTCGCGTAGAGCACCGCGATGGCAACGGTACCGACGGCGTACAGCAGCACCTGCGGGATGAAGAAGCGCAGCAGGAACGTGGCCAGGCTCTCCTGCTGGGCGGCGATCGTGGGGTTGTCGACCCCGCTGGCGAGGAGGCGGGCGAGCCACGGCGCGGCGACGACGCCGACGACCGTCACGACGCTCAGTCCGATGAGCGCCCGACCCATGACGCTGCCGGCGAGACGCTCCGCCTCCGGCTGGTCGGGACGGGCGAGGAGGTCGACCAGCGTGGGTACGAGCACGGCGGACAGCGCGCCCGCCGCGAGCAGCTCGAACAGGACGTTCGAGACGTAGTTCGAGGACGTGAACGTGTTGCCGAGGTACGTCGTTCCGAGGATCGCGGCGATGGCCAGGACGCGGGCGAAGCCGATCACCCGGGACGCCGCCGCGGCCACCCCCATACCCGCGGCCGATCGCGAGACCGACCGCGGATCCGCTACTGGTTCTGCCATTCCGGTGCACTCTTCGACGCACCCGCGCCGTAGCCGTACTGTCCGACCACGTTGCGACCGAGGTCGGCGAGCGCGAGCACGGACGCGACGCGGCCCTCGAGCTGATCCATGTCGTCGATGGTGGAGACCGCCTGCTTGAGGTTGTCGTCGCCACGAATGGGCGAGAGCAGCGCGCCACGCTTCGGGCCGCCGTCCTTCTCCTCGAACATCTCGCCCGCCACGAGCCCGAGGCGATTCGACGTCAGCGCGGTGCCGAGCGGTGCGAGCACCTCGTTGGCCGAAACCTGGCCGCTCGTGCCGTCGATGAGGAGGACCCGGGCGTCACCGCCCCCGAATGAAGCCGCCGAGAAGTTCTCGCCTTGTTCGCCGACGGGCTCGAAGCTGATGAACCCGGCGTCGGCGAGCGCGGTGAGCAGGTCGCGGCCGTTCGCCGCCGTGCCGCTCCCCGAAGCCAGCCGGCTGGCAAGTCCGTTCCACGCCTCCTCTCGGGTCGTCTTCGCGTTCTGGCCGGGTCGACCGAGGAGCTCGCCGAGCTCACGGAGGGTGTCGGGGTCCGAGAGCGTCAGCTTCCCCTCGAGCCAGACGATCCCGGGCGCTCGTGCCCCCGCCTGCTGGGCGAGCTGGACGGTCTGCTTCACCGCGTCGGAGTTGACACCGCGCGTTGCAATCGTCGCGAGCGAAACCCCGTTGAGGCGCCCGGCGATCGCGAAGTCCTTCGTGCCGTCGATGTACTGCTGCAGCTGACCAACCTCCCCCCGCAGCTGGTCGCTCTCCGCCTTGCGCTTGTTGGCGTTGTCCTCGACCGTGTCGATCCGACTGTTCAACCGGTCGACGATGGCGCGGTTCACGACCGTCGCGCCCATCACGATGCCGAGCGCGAGCGCGAGAAAGACCGCGATGAGCGACACGATGTGAAAACGGAAGTTGATCATGTGATCAGAACTTGTCGGTGATCGAGAACCAGAAGTCCCGCAGCGAGAGCTCCACGCCGCGAAGGAAGACGTGGATGGACTCCGAAACGATGCTCACGACGATGAGAGCGACGATCGCCGACCCCACCAGCAACGCGATGTCACGACGACGCACGCGTCCCTCGTAGAGACGGTTCACGCCTTTGGCGTCGACGAGCGCGGGCCCGAGCCGCAGACGGGTCAGGAACGTCGATGACATTCCCTTCCGACCCTTGTCGAGGAACTCCACCATCGAGGCATGGGTCCCGACGGCGACGATGAGCTGGGCGCCGGCTTCGTAGGCGAGCAGCATTGCGACGTCCTCGCTGGTGCCGTCGACCACGAACTCGTGGTACGGAACGCCCCACCTCTGGAGCGCGTCCCGGCCCGGCGCCCGCCCGTCGAGGTGCACGTGGTGGATCAGCTCGGCCCCGGTTCCGAGCGCCGCTTCGGAGACCGAATCGAAGTCGCCGATGATGATGTCGGGCTTCATGCGCATCTCGAGGAGGGCGTCGGCGCCGCCGTCGACGCCGATCAGCACGGGCTGGAACTCACGGATGTAGGGGCGCAACGCGGCAAGATCGGTGCGGTAGTCATGGCCGCGAACCACGACGAGCGCGTGACGGCCGCGGAACTGCGTCTTGATCGGCGGCAGCTCGACCGGCTCGAACGTCAGCTTCGCCTCGCGTTGGATGTACTCGAGGGTGTTCACCGCGAAGCGCTCCAGCTCGCCGCCGATCGCGAGCCGGGCCGCGTCCATCGCCGTCTGGATGCCTTCGGCACTGAGCGACTCGCCGGTGGCGATCAGCTCCTCGCCCCGCCAGACCTCGCCGCCGTCGACACGGAGCTGCTCGCCTTCGTGCACGCGATCGAGCACGTCCTCCCCCGCCCGGTCGACGAGCGGGATGCCTGCCTGCACGACCCGGATGGGACCGCCGTTCGGGTACCGGCCTGAGATCGACTCTCCCGCGTTGATGACGGCGGCCACCCCGGCGCCGACGAGCCCGTCGGCGGCGACGCGGTCGAGGTCGCGGTGGTTGATGACCGCGATGTCACCGGGTTGGAGACGCTTCACGAGGTCCTTGGTGCGCCGATCGATCTTGGCCGTGCCCGTCAGGGTCGCGGAGCGCGTGCTACGCCGGGCCATGGGCCCTCGCCCGCTTGAAGCTCGCACCCGCCTCGAGGAGCTCGGCCGCGTGACTGCGCGCGTGGGTGGATTCGCCGACGCCCGCGAGCATGCGTGACAGCTCACGGACCCGCTCCTCGCCGGTCACCGTCTCCGCGCTCGCCACCGTGCGCTTCCCTTGCTCGCGCTTCTCGACCACGACCTGCGCGTCGGCGTAGGCCGCCACCTGCGCGAGGTGCGTCACCACCAGCACCTGGTGGGTGCCGGCAAGATCGGCGAGCAAGCGGCCCACCGCTGCGCCCGCCTCACCCCCGATGCCGGCGTCGACCTCGTCGAACACCAGCGTCGGCGGGGCCTCGGAGAGCACCACGCGCGCCGCCAGCATCGCGCGTGCGAGCTCTCCACCCGACGCGACCTTGCCCAGGGGCCGTGGAGGCTCCCCCGGGTTGGCCGAGATGAGGAACGTCACGCGGTCGGCTCCGTCGTCGGTCGGCTCCGCCGGTTCGACGACGACCGCGAACGCGGCCGCCGGCATCGCGAGCTCCTGCAGGTGCGGCGTGACCGCCTCGGCCAGTGAGCCGGCGCCCGAAAGCCGCGCCCGGGACAGGGCGGCGGCGGCGTCCGTGGCTTCTCCTCTCGTGGCGTCCCGGGTGCGCTCGAGCTCAGCGGCCCGCGCCTCGTAGCCCTCCAGCTCGGCCAGGCGGCGCCGCGCCTCCTCGGCGTAGGCGCGTACGTCGGCGATCGTCTCGCCGTACTTTCGGGTGAGCTCACGCAGTAGCGCTCGCCTCGCTCGGATCTCTTCCAGTCGTTGCGGGTCGTCCTCGACCGAATCGAGCGCCACCCGCAGATCGCGGCCGAGCTCGGCCAGCTCCGCCTGCATCCCGCGCAGCCTCTCGGCGAGCTCGACGAAGGGCGCTCGGCCCGACAACGCCGCCGCGGCGGCGCCGACCGTGTCGAGCGCCGGTCCTTCGACGGCGCCGTAGGCGGCCGCCAGCGCCTCGCGATGCGCGATGGCGTCGGCCAAGAGGGCCTCCTCCGCCTCGAGGGCGACGTCCTCCCCCGCGTCGTCCAGGCCCGCCGCACCGATCTCACCGATCTGGAACCGCAGCAGATCGAGCTCGCGGGCGCGTGCGCGTTCGTCGCCGCCGAGCGCGTCCAACTCGGAAGCGATGCGTCGCAAACCCTCGCGGGCGGCGCGGTACGCCGCGAGCGGTTCGGCCGCGGATGGTCCGACGAACCGGTCGAGCGCTCCGCGTTGGACGGCGGGCGCGAGTAACGACTGATGCGCGTGCTGTCCGTGCAGGTCGACGAGACGGGCGCCCACCTCGGCGAGCTCGCCGACGGTGGCCAGGCGGCCGTCGATGTACGCGCGACTGCGTCCGTCGAGCGGCACCACGCGCGCCAGGACGACTTCGCCGCCTGTCTCGTCGACGAAACGGCCTTCGACGCGCGCTTCGGGCGCGCCGTCGCGGATGAGTGTGGTGTCGGCGCGTCCGCCGACGAGCAACTCGACTGCCTCGACGAGCAGTGTCTTGCCCGCCCCCGTCTCGCCGGTGATCGCAGTGAGCCCCGAGTCGAGCACGAGCGTGAGATCGGCGACGATCCCGAGGTCGGTGACGTGCAGCTCGGTCAGCACGGGCGGCAATGCCTATCGATCGGCGAGGCCGAACTTGGCCTTGAGGATCTGATGGAAGTCGCGGGGACCGAACGTGACGATGCGCGCCGGCCGCGGCCCGCTGGTGCAGGTGATCGTGGCGCCCGTCTCGACCAGGCCCAGCTCCCGCCCGTCGAGGGTGAGCACCACGGTGCGCTCGTCGACCACGACGAAGCTCAGCTCCTCCTCGCCGTCGAGCACCAGCGAGCGGTCGAAGAGCATGTGCGGCGACACCGGCGTCAGCACCAGGCACCGCACGCGTGGCGACACGATCGGGCCACGCGCCGAGAACGAGTACGCGGTCGACCCGGTGGGTGTCGCCACGATGACTCCGTCGGCGGCGTAAGTCGTGAAGAACGCGCCGTTGATGCGCACGTCGAGGCGCGTGACGCGTCCGCTCTGCGCCTTCTCGAGCACCGCCTCGTTGAGCGCCCACCAGCGACCGTTCGCCGGCCCCGTGCTGACCACGTCCACCTGCAGCACCATGCGCTCGGCAACTTCGAAGTCGCCGGCGAGGAGCCGCTCGAGCGCGCGGTCGAGCGCGCCCGGCTCCACCTCGGTCAGGTAACCCATGTCCCCGACGTTCACGCCCAGGACCGGGACGCCGGCCTCGTAGACGATGTCGACGGTACGCAGCATCGTGCCGTCGCCGCCGAGTGACACGGCGACGTCGAGACCCTGGGCGAACTCGGCTTCCGGGCACGCGAGGCGTTCGAGGCCACACGGGCCGGCATCGGCCGCCGGCACGCGCACCGCCACGCCCCGGTCATCGAGCCACTTGGCGGCTCGGGTCGCGAGCTCGTGTGCGAGCGGGCGCTCGCGGTGCGGGACCAGACCTGCGGCTCGGACCGTCGCCCCGTTGCCGGTCACGACCCCGCCCGCGCCTCTCCGTGCGCGGCGGCGACCGTCCCGTCCATCGCCGACTCGGACAGCCTCGTGGTGGTGTCCTTCCGGCAGTGCAGGAAGAACTCAACGTTGCCGTCCGCGCCGCGGAGCGGCGACGCCATGACGCCACGCGCGTTCAGCCCGGCGCGCGCGAGGTCGTCACGAACCCGGCCGAGCACGTC
>Ga0126369_10003187_pt1 | contig 11840 bp, 11 predicted proteins | sample PanSoiMetaPlot_1_FD_109646 | JGI IMG/M metagenome (GOLD analysis project Ga0126369, IMG submission 109646) | Tropical forest soil microbial communities from Panama - MetaG Plot_1 | ecosystem: Environmental > Terrestrial > Soil > Tropical forest > Bulk soil | place: Panama | collected 2016-02-17 | reverse complement strand
GGTTCGGGCCATGACCGCGCCCTGTTGCGCAAGGCTGCGCAAATGCTGCAGGATGCCGGTTTCCCGATCAAGAACGGCAAGCGCGTACACCCCAATGGCGAGCACGTCACGTTCGAGTTTCTGATCGATGAGCAGACGTTCCAGCCGCATCATATGCCGCTGATCAAGAACCTCGGAACGCTCGGCATCGATGCGACGCTGCGGATGGTGGACCCGGTGCAGTACAAGGCGCGCACCGACGACTTCGATTTCGACGTCACGGTAACGCGCATGGGCTTCTCGACCACCCCGGGCGATTCCCTGCGAACCTATTTCTCGTCCAAGGCGGCGGAGACCAAGGGATCACAGAATCTGGCCGGCATTGCGGATCCCGTGGTCGATGCCCTTATTGAAAAGATCATAGACGCCAATTCCCGTAACCAACTTGTCATCGCCGCCCGCGCCCTCGACCGCGTGCTGCGGTCAGGACATTACTGGATTCCCCATTGGTACAAGGCCTCGCACCGGATAGCCTATTGGGACGTGTTCGGATACCCGGAGAGCAAGCCCCGCTACGCGCGCGGCATTCCGGAAACGTGGTGGTATGATCGCGACAAGGCAGCCAAGATCGAGAAATCAGGCTAGATGAGCGCCTACATCATTCGTCGCATTCTGTTCATGTTTCCGACCCTGTTCGGAATCATGCTGGTGGCCTTTGCAGTGGTGCAATTCGCACCGGGCGGCCCGGTCGAGCGGGTGATCGCCCAGCTCTCCGGCGCGGACACCGGCGCGACGTCGCGCATTTCCGGGTCCGCCGGCGGGGATTTCGGCGCACGCGGTCAGGCTCAAGGAGCCTCGCAGCTTGATGCCACCACGTCGAAATATCGTGGCGCCCGGGGTCTCGATCCCGAATTCATCAAACGACTGGAGAAACAGTTCGGCTTCGACAAGCCCGCCTATGAGCGTTTCTTCATTATGCTGTGGAACTATGCCCGATTCGACTTCGGCAGGAGCTATTTCCGCGACATCAACGTTCTCGACCTCATCAAGGAAAAGCTGCCGGTCTCCATATCGCTCGGCGTGTGGATGATGTTGCTGTCCTATATGATCTCCATACCGCTCGGCATCAGGAAGGCGATCAACGACGGGTCGTCTTTTGACATCTGGACCTCGGGCGTCATCATTTTTGGCAACGCGATCCCCGGCTTCCTGTTCGCAGTGCTGCTCATCGTGTTGTTCGCCGGCGGGTCGTTTTTCGACTGGTTTCCGCTGCGCGGGCTGCATTCCGACAACGCCGCCACGATGTCGTGGGGCAGGTATATTCTCGACTATTTCTGGCACCTGACGCTGCCGCTGATCGCGCTCGGCATCGGGGCATTTGCAACCTTGACGATCTTCACCAAGAATTGCTTTCTCGACGAAATTCGCAAGCAATACGTGCTCACGGCACGCGCCAAGGGCTGCAAAGACCGGCAAGTCCTGTACGGCCACGTGTTCCGCAACGCCATGCTGCTGATCATCGCGGGTTTTCCCAGCACTTTCGTGCACGCCTTCTTTGCCGGATCGGTGTTGATCGAGACGATCTTCTCGCTCGACGGACTCGGGCTACTCGGCTTTGAGAGCGTGCTCAACCGGGACTATCCGGTGGTTTTCGCAACGCTCTACATCTTCTCGCTGGTCGGTTTGGTACTGAACCTCATTTCCGATCTCACCTATACCTGGGTCGATCCGCGCATCGACTTTGAGACCCGGGAGGTGTGAAATGGATGCCCGCACCCTCCCGCCGCTGCCCCCGGTCATTGACGCAAGCCCCATCGGACCCGATGTGCCAGGACCGCGCCGGTTATTTGCGCTGACGCCTATCAATCTCCGGCGCTGGGAAAACTTCAAGGCAAACCGGCGTGGCCACTGGTCGCTGTGGATTTTCCTCATTTTGTTCATCGTGTCGTTGTTTGCCGAATTCATCGCCAACGACAAACCCTACTTTGTTAGCTTCGAAGGCAAATTCTTTTTTCCCGCACTGGTCGACTATCCAGAGACCGCGTTCGGCGGCGATTTCGAGACCTCCGCCGACTTCCGCGACCCGTTCCTGCAGAAGCTGATCGCCGACAAAGGCGGCTACATGTTGTGGCCGCCGATCCGCTTCTCATACGATACCCATAATCTCGATCTGCCGACGCCAGCACCGTCGAAGCCGACCTGGCTGCTCACCGAACAGGAATGCAAGCAAGTCGTCGAGAAAAAACAGCTCGGTGGCTGCCGTGACCTTGAATACAACTGGCTCGGCACAGACGATCAGGGCCGCGACCTTGTCGCCCGCATGATTTACGGCTTCCGCATATCGGTGCTTTTCGGCCTTGTGCTGACCATTGTATCGTCGGTGATCGGCGTCGCGGCCGGTGCTGTCCAGGGTTATTTCGGCGGCTGGACCGACCTGTTGTTCCAACGCTTCATCGAAATATGGACTTCGATCAACGAGCTCTATTTGCTTCTCATCATTTCGTCGATGTTCACGCCGGGATTTTTCATTCTGGTTGGTATCCTGCTGCTGTTCTCCTGGGTTTCGTTGGTCGGCCTGGTGCGCGCCGAGTTCCTGCGTGGCCGCAATTTCGAATATATCCAGGCCGCCCGAGCGCTCGGCGTCTCCAATATGCTAATCATGTTTCGCCATTTGTTGCCAAACGCTATGGTGGCTACCATGACGTTTCTGCCCTTCATCCTGTCGGGATCGGTCATGACGCTCACGGCGCTCGACTTCCTCGGCTTCGGCCTCCCGCCCGGCTCACCTTCACTTGGAGAGATGCTCCAGCAGGGCAAGGCTAATCTCCACGCACCGTGGCTCGGGCTCACGGGCTTTTTCACCGTCGCCCTCATGCTGTCGCTGCTGATCTTCATCGGCGAGGCGGTGCGGGATGCGTTCGATCCGCGCAAGACTTTTCACTGACAAAAATGCGGTTTCAACAGTGACATCTCCCCTCCTCTCCGTCCGCGATCTTTCCGTCGCCTTCGGCCGCGGCGAGCGCGAAGTGCTCGCTGTCGATCGCGTCTCGTTCGAAATCCGCAAGGGCGAGACCCTCGCGCTGGTCGGCGAATCCGGCTCTGGAAAATCCGTGACGGCGCTATCGGTCATGCGGCTCCTGCCTTATCCGTCGGCATGGCATCCATCGGGCTCCGTCATGTTCAAAGGACACGACTTGATGCGCCTGCGCAACAACGAAATTCGGCAGGTGCGCGGCGACGATATCACCATCGTGTTCCAGGAACCGATGACCTCCCTCAATCCGCTCCACACCATCGAAAAGCAGCTTGGCGAAATCCTGCTGTTGCATCGCGGTCTTGTTGGCGCCAAAGCGCAGTCCCGGACCATCGAGCTTCTTACCCAGGTCGGCATCCGCGACCCGGAAGGCCGCCTGCACAGTTTTCCCCACCAGCTCTCCGGCGGCCAGCGGCAACGCGTGATGATTGCCATGGCGCTCGCCAACGAGCCCGATCTGCTCATTGCGGACGAACCGACAACCGCGCTCGATGTCACCGTGCAGGCGCAGATTCTCGGGCTCCTCAAGGACCTGCAGTCCGGGCTCGGCATGGCGATACTGTTCATCACCCACGATCTCGGCGTCGTTCGCAAAGTCGCGGACCGGGTCTGCGTGATGAAGCAGGGCAAGATCGTCGAGCACGGCGCGGTCGAGACGATATTCTGCGCACCAAAGCACTCCTATACGCGGGAGCTTATCGCTGCCGAACCGAGGTGCAATCCGGCGCCGCTCAATCCGCAGGGCGAGGTCATGGTCCGCACCGACGACCTCAAGGTATGGTTTCCGGTCAAGCGCGGGGTGCTCCGCAAGGTGGTGGGACACATCAAGGCGGTGGACGGAGTATCCATCGAAGTGCGACGCGGCGAAACCCTCGGCATCGTCGGCGAATCCGGCTCCGGCAAGACCACGCTTGGCCTCGCAATCCTGCGACTGATCTCCTCTGAGGGCCCGATCGTGTTCATGGGCAACAAGCTGCAAAAATTGAAATTCAAGCAAATGCGGCCATTCCGGCGCAACATGCAGATCGTGTTCCAGGATCCCTACGGCTCACTCAGCCCGCGCATGTCAATTGAAGATATTATCGAGGAAGGCCTCCCGATCCACCAGCCGCATTTAAGCCGGGCGGAGCGCGAGGAGCGCGTAGTGCGCGCGCTCCAGGAGGTCGGCCTCGATCCGCAGACCAGGTTCCGCTATCCGCACGAGTTCTCGGGCGGCCAGCGTCAACGCATCGCTGTGGCCCGCGCCGTCGTGCTGGAGCCGACCTTCGTGGTGCTCGACGAGCCGACCAGCGCACTCGATATGTTGATCCAGACGCAGATCGTCGACCTGCTGCGCGACCTGCAGCAGCGCAAAAATCTCACCTACATATTCATTTCCCACGATCTCAAGGTGGTGGCAGCGCTCGCCAGCAAACTGATCGTGATGCGCCACGGCAAGGTGGTCGAGGAAGGTCCCTCGGCCGAGATCTTTGCGCGCCCACAATCGCCGTACACCAGGGCGCTGTTTTCCGCCGCGTTCAATCTCGAAACCGCGCCCGAAAATGTGGTGGCCCAGTAAATCCGCCGCTTACCTGCGCTCCGCCGCATGCGGGGGAGGGTTACGGGGGTTACACCGCCAACCCGCGGTATTTCTCGATCGCGACGGCACTCTCAACCAAGATACCGGATATGTGCATCGCATCGCCGATTTCCGCTGGCTTCCTGGCGCCGTGAATGCGATCCGCCGGCTCAACGATGCCGGCTATTTCGTCTTTGTCGTGACCAACCAGTCAGGTGTGGCACGCGGCCTCTTTGACGAGGCCGCAGTCAACGATCTGCACCGTTGGATGAACGAGGAATTGCGCGGCGCCGGCGCCCACATCGATGATATGCGCTACTGCCCGCATCACCCGGAGGCGAGCATCGCTGCCTATCGCGTGACGTGCTCCTGCCGCAAGCCCGCAGCGGGCATGTTGCTCGACTTGATGAATTGCTGGCCGGTCATCCTGGAAACGAGCATCATGGTCGGCGACAAGGCAACCGACGCCGCTGCGGGACGTGCAGCCGGCATTGCTTCCGCAATCGTTCCGGCCGGCACGCTCGAAAGCTATGTGGAACGACTGCTGGGACGGCGCGAGATGGCTTAGCCATCACTGTAGAGTGAGCAAAGCCACCGCGGTGGGCCCGATGACCGGCCCGGTGTGCCCATCGTTGCCAGCCGCATGGGCGCGTTCCACGTTTAGACGGCTGCGATCCTTTCCATGGCGCACAAGCAAAACCGCACTCGATCGGGAATTGGACCCCGGTCCAGAGGGGGGTGATGGGGCATCGGACCGGGGTCCGCACGACGGTCGCAGATACGACCGCACGAGGTTGGTGTTGAATGCGAACCGTGTTCGGCACGCGGCAAAGGCCGTCGTGAACTGCCGGCACCAAGGGCTCTACTCGCGTAGCCCGGCAGCATTTTGCGCAAGACTAGGCGCAAGCTGGACTTTCGAGAGGACTCGGCGGGGCGATGGAACTCTCGGGGAGCACGAAAACTTGTTTGATTAGGACTGCCCGACCGGCTCTCCCTTGCCCGTTCTAAAAGAGGCCCCAGCCGTGAGGAACCGGGGCCACGTCCGGGACCTAGCAAGCGGAAGGCCTATAATTACTGAATGATTTCCATGTTGTGATTTGCGTCGTCAATCATTTCTGGAAGATCGCCTTCGGCAACATCGCGTGGACGCCTTTTGTGATGTCGACGATTTCGGTGACGTGCAGGTCCATGGCGGCGCTGAGCAGCATGTAAGCATCGTCGCGTGGCAGGCCTTTGGTCTCGACGATGAAATTGAGCATCTCGCGGGTGGCGATCTTGGCTGCCATGTTGAGATCCTCATGCAGGCCTATGGTCATATAATGGGTCGGCGTTTCTGCTCTGGGCCAGCCGATGCGCATGCCCTTGTGCAGCACGATCTGGATCTCGCCCTGAAGCGATGTCTCGACGGCGGACAGGCCGACTTCGCCGTTGCCCTGCACGGCATGGCCGTCGCCGATGGATATCAACGCGCCTTTCGTGTGGACCGGCAGGAACAGACTCGTTCCGGGTTGCAGATCGTGGTTGTCCATGTTGCCGCCAAACACATTGGGTGGCCCGCTGGGCACGCGGCCCATCGAGGGCGGAGGTGCAACGCCGATGACGCCCCAAAATGGCTTCGTCGGCACGACGATGCCCGGAGCAAATTCAACGGCCTTCTTGGCGGGATCGATGAAAAACACGCGATCCCGCGCGTATGGGAAATCTTCCGGCAGCGCGCCACGGTTCGCCCGGAAGCTCATGGCGGCGATCGGCAGCCAAAGATCAATGGACCGAATTTTGATTTCCACCGTGTCGCCCGGCTCCGCGCCTCTCACGGCAATCGGACCGTCGAGCGTGTGATCGTCTCGGCCTTCGCCGGGCGCGCCCTCAAAAGCCGCATATAACTCCGCGGGGATTTTTTCCTTGGGCACGCCCAGGCTCTCGAAGTAGCGCGGGTTGCCAGTGGTGGTCCACAGACGCACGACATCGCCAGAATCGATGGTCAGCACCGGCTTGAGCGATGCGTCGAAAAATCCGCGGTGCACGGTTGTCGGCGACGCCCTGAGCTCGTGAGTCTTTTCTGCGCTTTGCGCCGTCGCGGCTGCGCAGGCTACAGCCATGCTGACGCATATGGCCAACGAAATTGATCTCATTTTGCGCCTCCTTTGTAGGGTGGGCAAAGCGAAGCGTGCCCACCACGCCGTGTCTAGTGGAGCGTTTCCGGGGTTCGAATCATATCGACGTCATCCTTCAACCTCATCCTGAGGAGGCCGCCCTCTTGGGCGGCCGTCTCGAAGGATGGCCGCTTGCTTCGCCCCAGCCTGCTGCCATCCTTCGAGACGCGCGCATCCTTCGACAAGCTCAGGAGCGCGCTCCTCAGGATGAGGGCCGTGGGTCCGCTTCTCTCTGCACAATCTGATTGGTTTCATGGAATCGATCTACTAAGGGGACGATGGATGGTGGGCACGCTTTGCTTTGCCCACCCTTGTACGCCAACGCCGAAACACCTGCTCAGAAGTCCGGCTTGTTCGCGACCGGGATGTGGTAGTCGAATAGATGCTGGTTGTTCTCGGCGCAGACTTCTTCGAGCATCGGTTGCTGCACGCGCCGATAGCGCCGCGTTCCGGACCACGGCTCATTGAAAGTGTCCGTGTCCTCTACAGTGAAGGTCACCTCCATGGCTTGGCCGTCTTCGACCATTTTCCAGCGCTCCACCACATGCAGCCTTTCAGTGTGCGGTGTGCGGTAAGGATCGACGACCGTCCTGTCGTTCTGTCCGATCGTGTCGATGACGAGCGTGTCGCCCTCGTAGTGCCCAACCGACTCACCGTACCATGACGGCTTCGGATTCTCCGAATGCGGCACGTCGAGATAGATGCGCCGCACCTGCTGGTCGCCCGAATAAATCATCCAGATCTGCTTGGGTGTTTGAATGAAATACACCGGGTTACCTCCGCCGAAAGCCATGAAGCCGGGCACACCCGCCGGCCTGCAGCTCGAGCGGGCCGTAAAGGCAATCTTACCGGCAAGCACTTCGTCATTGTCCTTCTTCATGTGCGCCTTCACCCAGGGCTTCAGGTTCGGATTGGTGAGATCGGCAATCCGATAGGTGGGCTGCTTACCCACGCCGTTGGGAACAAAGGGGTGCGCCGGATCATTGGTAACGGGCGGCACGCGGCCCGGAACGGGGCTAAAGCCGGGACCTCCGCCATTAAGCCCGACCCAGCCGACCTGATTCGATGAAAAATCCGGCGGTGCCGCCGTTTGCTGCGCGATGGCCGGTGCGGTCGGCGCCGTTCCCATGAGGCCGGCCAATATGCTGCCTGCAAGCAACCTTGCACTCAATGTGAAAGAGGACATTTTTGTTCCTCCCGTGACAGTGTTTCCTACTTTTCTGCCAGTCAGGCTACCGCATTTGCGGGCTTTCGGTAAGGGCGCGGTTTGTTCATGATTTCTACGATCTGCAATCTGCAATGATCGCGGAGACGACAGATGGACGAAGAGATCAAACAGAAAATTCTGACGCTGCTGGATCAACACCGCATCATGACGGTTGCTGCGCTGCGGCCGGACGGTTGGCCGCAGGTGACGACAGTGGGGTACGCGAATGAAGGCCTTACGCTTTACTTTCTCTGCCGCTTGGATAGACAGTCGGCTGTCGCTGACTCCGATCGCGGCTTAGCGCGTAAAGGAACTTGGACACCAGCGATTCTAAAAGTAGCTTTTTTCGCGGTAGCTATTCGATTTTTTGATTTGGAGCAGCTGCCAAGACCTTCGCAGATAAGACCAGGGTTGACGAATGACGGGCAATAAGAGGCTGAACCGTGGCCTACATGGTCAAGGAGATTTTCAAAACGTTGCAGGGCGAAGGTGCTCAAGCCGGCCGCGCCGCGGTGTTCTGTCGGTTCAGCGGCTGCAATCTCTGGTCCGGTCGGGAGCAGGATCGCGCCGGCGCCATCTGCCGTTTTTGCGATACGGATTTCGTTGGCACCGATGGAACAGGCGGCGGCCGCTTTGAAACGGCGGAGGCGCTCGCGCTGGCCATCGCGCAGGCCTGGGCGACCGCAGGGCCACGGCGGTTCGTCGTCTTCACCGGCGGAGAGCCGCTGCTGCAACTTGACGCTGCGCTCATTGACGCGGTCCATAAGCTCGGGTTTGAAATCGCCGTCGAGACAAACGGAACACAAGAGCCCGTTGATGGAATCGACTGGCTTTGTGTCAGCCCGAAGTCAGGCGCGCCGCTGCGCGTTCGGCGCGGTCATGAGTTGAAGCTCGTGTATCCGCAAGCCGGCCTTGACCCTGCCGAGCTGCTCTCCCTCCGGTTTGATCACTTCTGGCTCCAACCCATGGACGGGCCTGATCGCGTGGCAAACACAGTCTCCGCGATCGCTTACTGCCTGTCGCATCCACGCTGGCGACTCAGCGTGCAAATGCACAAGCTCGTCGGGATTCCCTGATGTTTGAACTCAGTAAGCAATTCCGATTTGAATCAGCCCATACGCTCGATCGCACGGTCGATGGCGAGGCAAGCCGCCGCATCCACGGCCATTCATACCGTGCGGAGGTGGCGGTCCGCGGCAAGGCCGATCCCAAGACCGGCATGGTCCTCGACCTTGGCCTGCTGGAACGAGCGCTCAACGAGGTCCGGCTTGGCTTGGATCATCATTTCCTCAACGAGGTGCCCGGCCTTGGCCCGGCAACAATGGAAAACATTTCGGTATGGATCTGGCGCAAAGTTGCAGGAACGTGCGGCGGAATAGCGCGCGTGACGGTATATCGGGACAGCACTGGGGAAGCGTGCAGCTATTTCGGCGCGATTGAGGACGATGCAGTATGAGCACTACCGAGGGCGCGCTTGTCCTGTTCTCCGGTGGACAAGACTCGACGACATGTCTTGCCTGGGCGCTTGATCGTTTCCATCGGGTGGAAACCGTCGGGTTCGATTATGGTCAGCGGCACCGGATCGAACTTGCCTGTCGCGGCCAAATTCGGTCTGCCCTGGCAGAGCTTAACAGCACCTGGGGCAAGCGCCTGGGCGATGGGCACACGATCGATCTTGCGTCCCTTGGGGAGATTTCGAACACCGCACTCACGCGCGAGGTAGCCATTGAAATCGATAAGAATGGCTTGCCGAACACATTTGTTCCGGGCCGTAACCTGGTATTTTTGACCTTCGCTGCCGCCCTGGCTTACCGGCGCGGGCTGCGCCATCTCGTCGGAGGAATGTGCGAGACCGATTATTCCGGTTATCCGGATTGTCGCGACGACACCATGAAGGCGCTGCAAGTCGCCCTGAATCTCGGAATGGAGAAGCGCTTCGTGTTGCACACGCCGTTGATGTGGATCGACAAAGCGGCGACTTGGCAACTCGCCCGCGATTTGGGCGGCGATCGCCTGGTCGATCTTATCGTCGCGAAGACCCACACCTGCTATCACGGCGAGCGCGGCAAGCTCCATGACTGGGGCCATGGCTGCGGTGCCTGCCCGGCCTGCATGCTGCGAGCAGAGGGATACGCCCGTTTTCGGGCTGATGCGCATCGGTATCCGTCGCAGACAGGCGAATCACGGAGCGGGGGGAGATCATGAATGTGCAGCCGTGCGATTTCCTTTTATGGGCGACGTTGGCGGCGGCGACGCCTGCCTTGGGGCAGACCGCGGCGCCTCCGGCCCAGCCAACCGCCGACGCAGCGCAAGACGTCGCATCGATTCCGCATTTATCCGGCCGATGGGCCCACCCCTATCTCACCGGTTTCGAGCCGCCTCGATCAGGTCCAGGCCCGGTCAGAAACATGTCGCGCTTACCCAACGGGGTGGCCAACTTCCAGCAGCTGGTCGGCGATTACACCAACCCGATCCTGAAGCCCAACGCGGCCGAAGTCGTGAAGAAACATGGCGAAATTTCATTGGCCGGCGAGGGCTATCCGACGCCAAGCAACCAGTGTTGGCCCCCGGGGGTGCCTTATATCTTTTGGGACTTTTGGATGGAGATGGTGCAGAAGCCTGACAAGATCGTCATGATTTACCGCCATGGCAACGAGGTCCGTTGGGTGCGCTTGAACCAGCCTCATCCGGCGCAACTGACGCCGTCTTGGCATGGAGATTCCGTTGGCCATTACGAAGGCGATACGCTGGTTATCGACACCGTTGGGATGAAGGTCGGGCCATTTTCGATGGTCGACATGTACGGTACGCCACAAAGCCCGGCTCTGCATGTGATCGAACGGTACCGGCTGATTGACTATGAAGACGCCAGGGACGCAATCGAGCGCAACGAAAAAGAAAATTTCCATGCCAGCGGTGGTGGGGATTTCGACGCCAACTACCGGGGCAAGGTCCTACAGCTCCATTTCTCGGTCGAGGACGAAGCCGTCTTCACCATGCCCTGGACCGCGACCATTACCTATCGGCCGGTCATAAGCCCCCGAACGGACCTTATATGCGCGGAAAATCCGCTGGAACCTGGCGGAAAGTTCTCCAAGGTACCGCAGGCGGACAAGCCGGACTTCTGATTGGGAGAACCGGTACTCTGCGCTCGCCAAATCTCCGGTGTCATTCCCACGAAGGCGGGAATCCAGTATCCCGCGGCATCGCTGGGATCACTCGGTCGCCCGGTCAAGCCGGCCGATGACACTTGAGGGTTGGCAATGCTGCGAACCGGTTTCATTTCACCGAACCCCGCTTTAATGAGGCTGGCCGGCCAATGAGTGGTGCCGTCAGCCCGCCGCCAGCACTGCGTTCCTGATCGCCTGTGGCAATGTGATCGCGTGGAAGAACTTTCTCGGGTACAGATAATCGTCGCCGGACTCGTCGATCACCCGAAGCAGGCCATGCTTCTCGGCGTGCGGATCGCGAAGCGCAACATAGATCTTCCGCTTCTCAAGCGATGCTGCACACTCCTCTTTGTTGATGCACACGACCAGTTGTTTTGACTGTGGCTTTGCCATGGTATCGCCTCCCAATGCAGGCGCTTGATCTTGAATTCCATGCGGCCGGTTCCGCGCTGTAGGCATTCTGTCGACAAATATAGGCCTATTATCGTAGGATTGCACTATAAGATTCCGCATAGCTCGCCATGCCCCTTATTGTACGCGCACCGCCGATCCGGTTCTGTACAGCCAAGCGCCGTGCCGCCGGTTGGCGGGATGGCGTCGTCGGGATGACGTTGGTCACCACCGGCAACGATCGCCGATCGCCGCGGCAGGCCTGGTGTGGTGCGCATTAGCGATCCGTCCCTACGGGAAGGGGTTCTCCGCGTGCTTCCCTCGGCGCCCGTCGGGGACGAGAGAATTC
>Ga0126369_10003184_pt1 | contig 11843 bp, 11 predicted proteins | sample PanSoiMetaPlot_1_FD_109646 | JGI IMG/M metagenome (GOLD analysis project Ga0126369, IMG submission 109646) | Tropical forest soil microbial communities from Panama - MetaG Plot_1 | ecosystem: Environmental > Terrestrial > Soil > Tropical forest > Bulk soil | place: Panama | collected 2016-02-17 | reverse complement strand
TCCGCGCGTTTTTTTATTTCACCGTGCGCAGCTGGACGCAATCGATCCGCTCGTCCCGCGCTCGGACATCGCTGCTGATGATCAGATTGTCGCCCGGAGTGGTGAGTCTCTGATCACGAAGACATTTTTCGGCTGTCTCGATCGTGATATTGGGATCATCGCTGAATTCAATTCGCTGCGGGCATACTCCCCAGCAGATCGACAATTGCCGCCGGACTTCCTCGCTCGGCGTGAAGGCAAACACGGTCGCCCGCTCTGGACGCAAGTTTGAGACGTAGCGCGCCATTCTACCGTGCCGCGTGAAGACGATGATTTTCGCTCGCGCCATCGTGTTCGCCAAAGCAATTGCCGAAGCGATCGTTTTTTTTCGAACATCCTGGAGCATGGCGGCTTCGGCATAACCAGCACCGCCGCTTCGTTCGATCCGCAGGGCCACGCGATTCAAAACATCGACGCACTCCACCGGATATTGGCCAACGGTCGTTTCGCCGCTCAACATGATTGCATCGGTTTGCTCAAAAACCGCGTTCGCGACGTCCGTGATTTCAGCCCGCGTTGGTACCCGATTCGTGATCATCGACTCGAGCATGTGCGTGGCGACGACGACCGGCTTGCCGAGACGAATGCAACTTTTCACGATCCGGCGCTGAATGATTGGCAACTCTTCCATCGGCACTTCGATACCGAGATCGCCGCGCGCGATCATGACGAGGTCGGCAGTTTCAATGATGTCGTCAATCGATTCGACAGCCGATTGGTCCTCGATCTTAGCCATCACACAGGCTTTGCTTTTCTTTCGCGTCAGCAGATCGCGAAGCTCACCGAGGTCGCTCGCTTTCCGGACAAAACTGAGAGCAACAAATTCGACTTCCAGCTGCGCGCCAAGATTGATGTCGGCAATGTCCTTCTTTGTTAACGCCGGAAGGCTCACATGCACGCCAGGCAGATTAATATGTCGTCGCGACCCGAGCTTCGCCGGAGTGAGAACTTTGCAGATGACGCGGTCTCGTTTCTTGCCGGTGACTTTGAGTTTGAGCAGCCCATTATCGACCAGAACGGCGTCACCGACGTTAACGTCCTGAGCAAACTTATCGTAATTTACCGAGACCGAATTCTTTTTCGTTGGCTTGGCGCCGCAAACTGTGAACTCGAGGATATCACCCTTCTTCAAGATCAACGGCGCTTTGACCGGCCCCGTTCGAATCGCCGGACCTTGGGTATCGAGCAAAACGCCGACCGATCGTCCGAGTTCGTCCGCGATTTTGCGGATTCGCGGGACAATTGTCCGGACCCATTCCGGCTTCGCGTGACTCATATTCAATCGAAACACATCTGCGCCATGCGCGATCAGCTGCCGAATGATCTCTGGTTTCTCCGTTGCCGGGCCGAGTGTGCAGATGATTTTGGTCTTCCGCATTGATTAGACCCAAAGGTTTGCCTTGAGGAATGCAAAGTCCAAAAAAAAGCGGCACGCCGTGAAGACGTGCCGCTTAGACTAAAAAATTTCCGATTACTTTAGTTTGCCCTGCGTTTGCTGAGCCATATTGAGGTGTTGTTGGACGACCTTGGAATACTTGGCCGCGAACGCCTTCAGGTCTGGATCAGTTCCGCTTTGCGCCTCTTTTTGGAATTCGGCCAAGTCTGCCTGATGGTCCTTTACCATCATGTCCATGTAGTCTTTGTCCGATTTCCATTTTCCAGATCCTTTCGCCCCTGGAAGCGAAACGCCCTCTTCCTTCGCCAGCGCCATCAATTCGCTGTTCGCTTTCGAATGATCGGTCACCATCCGGTTACCGAATTTTTTCACATCAGCGTTTTGCGCGCTTTGGGCCGCCAGTTTTCCCCACTCAACCTCCATCATGCCGCCTTTAGCTGCGTTCATCATGAAAGTCTTGTCCGCCGCGCTCAGTTTGCTTGCGGCTTTGGCCGCACCCGCTGCGGGTTTTGCTGTTGGCGCGGGCGCATTCGCACCGCTCTTCAACGGCGGATACTGATTTAATGCGCTGCTGGTCGCAGCTAAACAAAGTGCTCCGACCGCCAACGCGACAACGGCGATTCGTGAAATAATAAGATTTTTGTTCATAATTTCCTTCAGGTTGGATGCCGTCTACTCGGCATCAGAGATTCGCATACTGTTACAGGCTTGGACGTGGGTGCAAGCGAGCTATTCGAAATCGAAAGATCGACATCCGCCGGGTTTACGCCCGGTCTTTGCCCTGTTGGTACGAGCTTTCGACCCGCTCGGCTACATCTTTATAGCCGTAATCCGCTTCGTAAATTTGCTTCATGCAATTGAGCGATTTTTCCCGCTCGCCCATTTTTTCGTAAACGATGCCGAGATTGTAGACGATCTCCTTTTTCGTCGCGTCCATCGTTAAAATCTCCTTCGCCGCATTCTGGAATTGTTTCGTCGCCAGATCCAACATTCCTAGTTCGCGATAGCAAACGCCGAGCAGGTTCATTGCTTTCAGCCTGGCGTTCGCGTTTTGCCGGGCCCGCTGCAACTCTGGAACCCCTTCGCGAAACTGTTGGGCGCTGACTAGGTGTTCGCCCAGTTCAAATCGCAGCTGAAGATCGGCTGGATTGCGCTCCAGCCCCTTTCTTGTTTCCTCGATTACGATCCCGGCGTGTTTTCTCTTTGCTGCGAGTAATTCTTCAGTCTTCTGCGCGTGCAGCGCGTCCTTTTTCTTGTGACGGGCGAGAAATTCCTCGTGCGCAGCGATCTCGCTCTCCGCTCCGCGCATTTTCAAGTCCGACACCTTCCGGATAAGACCGGCGTCGCTGGCCCCGGTCAGATCAACGGCGTGCTGATACCAGCGGATCGCCGATTCGACGTCGTCCTTCTGTTCGCAAAGAGCGCCAAGGCGACGGGCAAGATCGCCGCCAGGGCCTTTAGCCAAAGCGCGCGTTGCGTCTCATTCAGTTCTTTTTCGGTCTTAACCGGCATGGGGGGTATCGCGCAGGCATTATAAGCGCGGATCGGTACCGGTCAGTGAAAAAAACGTGCCTCCGGCTCGGACTATCACAGCAGATCCAGCTGTGGCTTTTCGGATTGCGGCATGCCTTTGCCGGATCTCTTACGTTTCGGTTTTTCGGACGCCGCGGCGCCGTTTGGATTTTCCAGGTAAGCAAGAATCTCTTTCGCACGGTCCAAAATCTCCTTCGGCAATCCCGCAAGTCGTGCGACCTGGATGCCGTAGCTTTTGTCCGCGCCACCGGGAACGATCTTGCGTAAGAAAATGATCTGCTCGTTCCATTCCCGCACCGCGACGTTCAGATTATAAACGCCTGTGCGCTCGGCGGCGAGCTTCGTCAGCTCGTGATAATGCGTCGCGAACAACGTGCGCGCTTTGATCTTGTCGTGCAGAAATTCCGCCACGCTCCAGGCGATCGACAGTCCGTCGAAAGTCGATGTGCCGCGGCCGATCTCGTCCAGAATCACGAGGCTTCGCTCGGTCGCGTTGTTCACAATGTTCGATGTCTCGTTCATCTCGACCATGAAGGTCGATTGGCCGCGGGCGAGATCATCGTTCGCGCCAACCCGCGTAAAAACGCGATCGACCAATCCGATCTCCGCACTCGCTGCCGGTACGAAGCTTCCGGTTTGCGCCATTAAGACAATGAGTGCGACCTGACGAATGTAAGTCGATTTACCGGCCATGTTCGGTCCCGTCACGATCGCCAGCCGCATTCCATCGCCATCCAATGTTGTGTCGTTCGGAACGAACTTTTCTTCGACCAAATTTTGGTCGAGGACCGGATGCCGGCCGTCCTTAATCACGAGCCGGAGCGAATCGTTTAATATCGGCCGGGTATAATTGAAAAGCCGTGCCGTTTCGGCCAAGGCGCAAAGCACATCGACAATCGCGATCGCTTCCGCGGTATTTTGGATCGGGCCGAGGTCGCGCAGCGTTTCATCGCGCAACTTTTGGAAAAGTTCGTATTCGAGATTCCGCGCTCGCTCATCCGCACCGAGGATTTTCCCTTCCATTTCTTTTAGTTCGGGAGTGATGAAACGCTCGCCGCCGACAGTCGTTTGCTTTCGCGTGTAATGTGGCGGCACGCTCGCGAGGTTCGATTTGGTCACTTCGATGAAATAACCAAAAACGGAATTGTAACGGACCCTCAGTGACTTGATTCCGGTCGCGGCGATTTCGCGCTCCTGCAATTGGCTGATCCAGTTCTTGCCCTCGCGCGATGCGTTTCGCAGTTGATCAAGATCGACATCGTAACCGTCTCGAAAAATTCCGCCTTCTTTCAAAGCCAGCGGCGGATCGTCCACCAACGCCTTGCACAATTTTTCGGCCAGGGTTGGCATCTCGTGGATCTCGTTTTGCAACCGTTGCGCGAGTAATTCGACTTCACCTTCCTCTTTGGCGCGATTTGCTCCGAATGCGAGTCGGTCGAGCAACTTCTGCAATTCCGCTTTCAGTTTCGGGATTTGCTGAAGCGACGCCTTCAAAGCGACCAAGTCGCGCGCGTTACCTGAAGCCTGACTCAGACGTCCGATCGCACGCTCGATGTCGCGGATCGATTTCAATTCCGTCCGAATCGAATCAAGCAGGTCCGGCTCCTGCAAAAGATCGGCAATCATCTGTTGCCGACAGCCCAGCTCGATTAGATCGCGCAGCGGCTGCAAGATCCAGGATCGGAGTTTGCGCGCTCCCATCGGTGTGACGCTTCGATCGAGCACCGCGAGCAAGCTCGTGTAGAGCGCGCGGCGGGATTCGACGAGCTCGAGATTGTTCTGGGTCGCGGCGTCGAGCAAAACGTAATCGCTCGGCGCGTCGCATTTCAGTGACCGGAGATGATCGATCTTTCGCCGAAGCTGATGTTTCAGGTAATGAACGATTGCGCCCGCCGCTGCGACTGCTTGTGGCATTTGTGCGCAGCCGAAGCCGTCGAGCGATTTGACCTGAAAATGTTCGCACAAGGTGAAAGTCGCGTGCTCGGGGAGGAACGCGTAGTTGTCGTACTCGATTGCATGACCGATTGGGCCCAGCGATTCCTTTTGCTCCGAGCCGACCAAAAGTTCCGATGGCGAAACGCGCGCAAGCTCGTCGAGTAATGCTTGTCGATCTTGCAACTCAGTGAGACGAAATTCACCGGTCGTCAGATCGGCATACGCGAATCCGAAACTTTCGCCTTCGGCGTAAACGGCGCCGAGATAATTTGCGCGCTTGGCGTCGAGCAAATGCAATTCGCTCACTGTCCCCGCGCTGATGATCTGGGTAATGTCGCGCGTAACGATTTTGCCTGGTTGCGGCTCGCTCGTCTGGTCGCAAATGGCGACGCGCCGGCCCGCCTTGATCAACTTGGCGATGTAAGTCTGGGCCGCGTGATAAGGCACGCCGCACATCGGAACCTGATTACGCTTCGTTAGCGCAACGTTGAGCAACGCCGACGCCTCTTTCGCGTCCTCGAAAAAGAGTTCGTAGAAATCGCCCAGCCGAAAAAGGAGGAGCGTATCCGCCGGAATACTTTTCCGCAGCCGTTGATATTGTTGCATCATGGGGGTGAGCGCGTCCTGCATCGTGGAATTATGATGCTAAATTCCGCCGCCGACTAAAAGAACGTTATCGTGACCGACACTTTTCAAATCCGTCTCGCCAGCGCTTCGGATCTCGAACTGATCAGCTGGCATCGCGCACGGATGTTTGCGGACATGGGTGAGTTGCCGACGGAATTGTTCGACGCATTTCGCACTCAATCTCTCGAAACCCTGCGGCGAATGTTTGCTGAGGAGAAATATTTCGGTTGGCTGGCGAGTCCGCAGGATCAACCGGATAGAATTGTCGCCGGCGCCGGCGCAGCTGTGAGCGAGGTTGCTCCGCATCCGCAGCCGGACGCGAATGGTAGGATCGACATCGTCGGCGGGCGGCAGGCGATCATTCAAAATGTTTATACTGAACCAGAATGGCGGCGGCGCGGTTTGGCCGCGCTCTTACTAAAGAGTATCCTCGATTGGACACACGAGCAGGGGATCGATTCCGTGGTACTCCATGCTTCCGAGGAAGGCCGCAAAGTCTACGAACGCCTTGGCTTCATCGCCAGCAACGAGATGCGGTTGCGCAGCTAGTAGTTCGGATAAAACGGCTGCGACGGCGGAACGTAACCGTCGTCCGGGTAAACCCGATGGCGTGGGCGCGGCGCGTAGATGTCGCCATCGTTCAGTCGCGGCAGGACAACAATCCGGCCCGATGACAAACGCACAATCAATCTACCGTCCGCTGTTCGTCCCACCACTTGAGCGTGCTGCCGCCGACCTTGATAAACCGGACCACGATCGTAGTTCTCGTCCTCCGGATAGACGCGAGCGCGGCGCGTGTTTCGAGATGTCGATCTTTGATTCGATGCAGTCGCTTTCGATTTCTCGTGCACAGTCGATTCCGCAGTTTCCGCAGATGAAGATTGCTCTGAATTTTCCGACGCGGACGATGGCGGCTCGCTCGGACCCACGGCCGGCGATGCAGGTTCCGATTGCTGCGTGACGGAAGCAATCTGCGCGTTGCTCACGACGGCTGGGCTGGTCGTCGCGGCCGGGGGCTGCGGATTCGCTCTCTGATTGGCGTCGGCGATTGTGGGCGGTGGCTGTGGGATTGGTTGATTCGCGGCAATCGGCGCCTGCGTCGGAGTTGTTGCGAATTTCGCGGCATCCGGAACTCCAACTTGCACGCCGATCTTTTCGGTTCGGCGCAGATAGGGAATCTTGTCGTGAAAGAAATATTCGGCGGCCGCGGCTCCTGCCAGAATGAGAACGGCCACGGCGGCGACTCCGCCAAACACTTGCTTCACAGGGGACGTTGGTCTCGCCTCTTTTGATTTTCTCGGCACTACCGCTGCCAGCGAAATTCCGAGCTTCCGGCCGATCGCCTGGCGTCGCTCGATCTTGGACAGGCATTCGTTCATTTCCTTTTCGAGTGCGACCGGATCGTGCCGGCGGTTCTCGGGATTTTCGCGCAGCAAAGAAACCAGAAGATTGTGCAACGGTTTCGGCGCGCGGCGAAGCTCGGGTAAACGCCGGATGCGCAAGCGCGCTTTCATTCCGCTGACCGCCAGCGGAGCTGCGCCGGTGAGAAGAAAACAGATCGTCGCCCCGAGCGAATACATTTCCGATTCGAAATTGATTTCGCCCCCGGCGCGTTGTTCAGGACTTGCGAACTGCGGCGCGATCTCGGGCGCGATCTCGGGCGCTTCGTTGCTGTCGGAATGCAGCTCGAGTCCGGCCAGACCGAAGTTCAGAAGTCTTATGAACGGCCAGCCGCCGCTTGGTGATTCTCCCGGAATAATCATCAAGTTCGAAGGCTGAATCGCGCGATGAGTTAAGTTGAAAAACGCAGCCGCCCCCAGCGCTCGCACGACTTGGAGTCCGACACGCAGCGCCGCGTCTGCCGCCATCGGCCCATTCTCAACCACCCATGAATCCGCTGTTTCGCCTTCAAAATATTCCGAAACGAGCGCGAAGTAATCGTTTTCAATGCCGACTGCGAATGTTTTCGCGATGTTGAGGTGATCGAGTTTCTCCGCGGTCTCGGCGCGTTCTTTGAGTTGCGCGAGCTTCTCTGGGTCGATCGTCGCTTTTGGAATCAGCTGCAACCGAACCGGTTCGTGCGTGCGCGTGTCGATCGCTTTGTAATTAATGGCCGCGCCGGTCCGGCTAACTTCCCGGCCGGCTTCGCCCGTGCAGATGCGGTAATGCTCGAAAAAGGTGGTGGGTTCCATATCCGCGATGGCCCGGTCGCCACTAGATAAACCATGCTCCCACAAGCGGAGTTGCGCGAGACTTTTCCGGGAGGCCCACTTCGACCCTCAATCACGGGCCGTGTTCATCCCGAGCCTGATAATCTTCTCAATCAATTGGGGATACTTGATCTCCGCTTTGGCGGCCGATTCCGCGAAATCTTCGTCGAAAGCGAGATGTGGATTCGGGTTCGCTTCTATAAAATAAGGTTTGTTCTCGGCGCTCAGCCGCAAATCGATGCGCGCATAGCCGTCGATCGTCAGCAGGCGGTAAATTTCTTTGCACGTCTTTTCGATCTCCGACACCAGGGCCGGATCAAGATTCTCGGCGAACCGCCCTTCGAGTCCCCAACGTTTCCGATATTTCTCGTCCCACTTCGCCTTGTAAGTGGCAATTCGCGGCTCGTTCGGCGGCACTTCGCGAAAAATCAACTCGCGTATCGGAAACACGGTGAGTTTCACGTTGCCCATGATGCTCACATAAAGCTCGCGACCCTCGATGTATTCCTCGGCGATCGCGTCGGATTTGTATTTTTCGTGAATGAATCCGATCCGATTGCGGAAATTTTCATCGGTCTCGACAAACGACGCGCGCGAAATTCCGTAGGACGCTTCCTCTTTTACTGGTTTGACCAAAATTGGAAACTTCAGCTGTTTCGGCCGGCCGATCCGTTGTCCGCGCGGGATCACCACGAAATTCGGAACGTTAATGCCATGATAATGGAGGATCTTCTTGGAAATGCCTTTATGTTTGCAAAGCGTCAGCCCAGTTGAGCCGCAACCGGTAAACGGGAGCCCCTGCATCTCGAAAAACGAAACGATGTTCTGATCGAAGCCCGGATTGTTTTTGAATTGCTCGACCAAATTGAAAAGAACATCCGGCTGGAAGCTTTCAATCTTTTGCCGGACAAGATCGACATCGTCGAAGATGGCGAGATGTTCGGCGGTATGACCAAGCTCGGTGAGCGCGGCCATTACGTTCGCTTCGGTCTGCCACTCCTCGGTCTTCATTTCCTCGCTCAAGTCGGCATCGATCGGCGTGGGCTGCACGCCGTCGAACAGAACCAGGACTTTGAGTTTCTTTTTCACGGAGTTCGCTACTTGGTTCGTTTGAACTTGCCCGTGAACAGATAATTCATCACCAGCGTCGTGATATACGACGCGACGCGAAAATCCTGTTGCGGATCGTCGTTTTGCACGCGCAAACCGAGCTCATCGCTGCGATCGATTAGGCGCGCGAGCAGTTTGTTGATTCGAAACTTCTTCTCGTTCGTCCACTGCGAGACCGAATTCATTAGCCGCCGCCGCCGTTGTCGCAGATAACTGCTCGCCTTAATTCCGGTTGGGGCCGAAAACAATTGGCGAAGATCGATATCGTAGAAGCCGGGATATTGTTCTTCGAAAACTTTTCGTTTGCGCGCGTAGTAGGTCTTGAGTTTGACGTTGAGACAATCGTGATCCGCCGCGCGGTACTTCGGCATGTGTATCGGCGGTTTACCGGCTAGTGATTTCATCAGCTCATCGACGTATTCGAGTTTTTGCAACGCTTTCCAGCCGGCGTAACGCTTGCGCCAATCGAAATCCGGCGTCAGCCAGATCGCGAACGTCTCGGCGAAGTCTTCATCCGGATGCGCTTGGGCGTACCAATCGTCTAAATGCATCACGAAACTGCGACTGAACGGGCGCGGCCGATAAAAACTCGGGGTCTCTTCGTTCGAAGTGTGACCAAAAAGTTCTTGCCATCGTTTCTTTCGTGTCAGTCGATAGGCGTACATATAGGCGTGACCGGCTTCGTGCCGCATCAGTTTCATGAACCACTCCGGCGTTTCACCTTCGACTTCGAGTATCATCGAGCGCTCGAGCGAGCGTAGCCGATCGTGCACGAGAAAAAACGGGACGAAAATCGCCGGAATACTGATCGGGACAAACCATTCGTCGCCGATGTGCGTCGGCGGATGAAAGGCGAGACCTTTGGCTGAAAGTTCGGCGTAAAGTTGCTGAATCAACGCTTCGAGCGGCGTGCATTCCAGCGTCAACCCAAGCTTGGAAATGCGGCGCTCGAGCAGTTGCTCATCGCTCAATCCTGTCCAGTCGGGTTGTTCCATTCCTAAATAGTTCTAGGCCTTCCGCCTCCACCCCTCAACAACTCAACTTCTCAATCACAAGATTAGGCCAATTCGTCTCAGATTGGGCAAGGAACTAGCTGTGTTTTGGAGGATGAATCCTACATCACTCAAGCCATTCGGCCCTCGTGTCACAACCGGCACATCCAACAAACCAGCATCTCGCCAGCATTTTCCGGCTTTCTACAAATTCTGCAGTAACGTGGGCTCGGAACTAAGTCGCGATTATGTGGTGGAGTTTACAGCCTTCACCATCATCGCTCTCATTTCCGCCTGGCCGATTCTCTCCTGCATCGTGGCTATCAGCCACATGTTGCGGTTTTCCTAGATAAAGAAGCGGCCCGGAGCGGGATTATCTTCTTTCATCCTTCATTATTCATCCCTCATCTTTGAGTGATGCGGGCGACGATAATCTTCCTGATCGAGCTCCTGGTCATCGCGACGGTTTTTCATCTCGATTATCTGGGGCTTCTGCCGGTTAGCAAGACGCCGTACCTTTTTTTGCTGGGCTGGATCTCGATTCGATTGCGGGGACTGCGTTGGAAAGATGTCGGTCTTAGGTTCGGTCCGGAGCCGGACTGGCCGTTAACAAAGATCTTGGTTGTTGGCTTCGTTGTCGGGATCGGAATGGAAGCTCTCGAATTGTTCGCGTCGCAACCGCTGTTAACCAAGCTTCTTCATCAAGCGCCCGATCTCCACGAACTCCAACGCCTCGTCGGCAATACGCAGCTCTTGATTCTCGGAATTGTTCTCGCCTGGATTCTCGCGGCCTTCGGCGAAGAAACGGTCTGGCGCGGTTATCTGTTGAATCGCCTCGGAGATCTTTTCGGAAAATCGACGTTCGCTTGGATCGTTGTCGCGATTCTCACCACGATTCTGTTCGGCCTCGCGCATTTTCCTCAGGGGCCAACCGGAATCACCGAAAACATCATCGATGGCGCAATCCTGGCCGCGGTTTACTTTGTGACCGGGAGAAACCTGATCTCGCCAATCATTGCGCACGGCATTCAGGATACAATCGATGTTCTCCTGATCTATTTGGGCAAGTATCCCGGGTTTTCGGAGTCGTTCGCCAGTCTTGGACATTGATCTAAGACGCGTCGCGCAAACAAAAACGTCGGAGCGGCAACGTTTTTCCAATTTGACGTGAACGCGGACCTGCCCGTTTCTTTCCAACCTCAAATCCATGCAACTACGTTTTGCACTCACGCTCGTGGCGGCGACGCTGATCGCGCCGGCCGCATTCACTCAGTCTCGACAATCATCTTCGCCCGCTCCGTCGCTCGACGAGTTGGTCACAAAAAATATTGAAGCCAAAGGCGGCGTGCAGGCGCTGCACGCACTCCAATCGCTACGGAGTACCGGCAAAATGCTGGTAAACGAAGGGAAAATTCAACTCGGCTACGTTGAAACAAAGAAACGTCCGCTTGAAGTGCGCAGCGAAGCGACTTTGCAAGGCATGACGATAGTCCAGGCGTTCGACGGCAAGGAAGGATGGAAGATTTCGCCGTTTCAAGGCCGCAAAGATCCGGAGCGGATGTCGGCCGATGACGTGAAGGAGTTGATGGAAGACGCGGAGATGGATGGGCCGCTCGTCGATTGGAAAGAGAAAGGCAGCGCAGTCGAATATCTCGGGACGGAAGATGTCGATGGAACGCAAGCTTACAAACTCAAGGTCGTTCGCAAGAATGGCGACGTGAATTTTGTTTATCTCGATCCCGATCATTTTCTCGAGATCCGGATTTTGACCCAGCGAATCCAGCAAGGCGCGCAAGTCGAGGTGGAGACCGACCTCGGCGATTACGAAAAGATCAACGGCGTCTTCGTCCCATTTTCCATCGAGGCCGGGCGCAAAGGCGATCCGGACAAACAAAAAATCGTGATCGACAAGGCGGAGGGCAACGTGCCGGTCGACGACAAGATTTTTCAATTTCCGACAACTCTACCGAAATAATTCATCATGCGCTCATTAAAATTTCT
>Ga0126369_10003183_pt1 | contig 11843 bp, 12 predicted proteins | sample PanSoiMetaPlot_1_FD_109646 | JGI IMG/M metagenome (GOLD analysis project Ga0126369, IMG submission 109646) | Tropical forest soil microbial communities from Panama - MetaG Plot_1 | ecosystem: Environmental > Terrestrial > Soil > Tropical forest > Bulk soil | place: Panama | collected 2016-02-17 | reverse complement strand
GAGACGCAGCTCGAGACCGACCGCCGGCTGATCGGTCGGCGCGTCAAGGTGCTGCAGGCGCGCCTCGCACGGCTCGAGCGTCAGCGGACCGTGCAGCGGCGCGCGCGGGTGCGCGGCGACGTGCTGTCGGTGTCGATCGTCGGGTACACGAACGCCGGGAAGTCGACCCTGTTCAACGCGCTCACGCACGCGGGCGCGTACACCGCCGATCAGCTCTTCGCAACGCTCGACACCACGACCCGTCGCCTGCATCTGCCCGCGCTCGGTGCGATCACCATCTCCGACACGGTCGGGTTCATCCGCGCGCTGCCACACACGCTCGTCGCCGCCTTCCGCGCGACGCTGGAGGAAACGGTGCACGCGGACTTGCTGCTCCACGTCGTGGACGCAGCGGACACGCGGCGCGACCGCCAGATCGCGGAAGTCAACAAGGTCCTCAGCGAAATCGGCGCCGACGCCGTACCCCAGCTCCTCGTCCTGAACAAGATCGACCGCAACGGCGCCGATTCGGGAATCGACCGCGACGAGTGTGGTAGCATCGCGCGCGTCCGATTGAGCGCCCGAACGGGCGAAGGTCTGGACGCGCTACGCCAGGCATTGACCGAGGCGGCAGCCGCGAAGGCCGAATCCCGACGACTCTCGACCGAACCCGAGCACACTGAGGGCGCTCATGTCACTTAACGACCCGCAATGGGGCCGCCGCGGCGGCGGTGGAGGCGGCGGGGGTAACCAGGGGCCTCCCGATCTCGACGAGCTCTGGCGGAACTTCAACCAGCGGCTGTCGACGATCTTCGGGCGGCGCGGCGGGCCCACAGGCGGCGAGCCGCCCACCTTTCGCCAACTCGGCGGGGGCGTCGGCCTCCTAGTCGTGCTCGTGCTGGTCGTCTGGCTCGCGAGCGGCTTCTACATCGTCGACGCGAGTCAGCGCGGGGTGGTCCTCACGTTCGGGAGGTACTCGCAGACCACCGATCCGGGGCTGCGCTGGCGGCTGCCGTATCCGATCCAGTCGCACGAGATCGTCAACATCTCGCAGGTGCGGACGATCGAGGTCGGCTACCGCAACAACGTCAAGTCGAAGGTGCTGCGCGAGGCGCTGATGCTGACCGACGACGAGAACATCGTCGACATCCAGTTCGCAGTGCAGTACACGATCAAGGATCCCGAGGACTATCTCTTCAACGTGCGCCGTCCCGACGAGACCGTACTGCAGGTCGCGGAGTCGGCATTCCGCGAGATCGTCGGCAAGTCGAGTATGGACTTCGTGCTCTACGAGGGCCGCGAGGAGATCGCCGCGCGCGCGCAGAAGCTGATGCAGGACATCCTCGACAGCTACAAGACCGGTGTTCTGATCAGCAAGGTCACGATGCAGAACGCCCAGCCGCCGGAGCAAGTGCAGGCGGCGTTCGACGACGCGGTGAAGGCGAAGCAGGACCAGGAGCGCGCGAAGAACGAAGGCCAGGCCTACTACAACGACGTCGTGCCCAAGGCGCGGGGGACCGCCTCGCGGTTGATCGAGGAGGCGAACGGCTACCGGCAGCGGGTCGTCGCTAATGCCGAAGGCGAGGCCTCGCGCTTCCGGCAGATCCTGGTCGAGTACAACCGCGCGCCGGCGGTCACGCGCGAGCGGATGTATCTCGAGACCATCCAGCAGATCATGAGCAACACCACGAAGGTCATGATCGACGCCAAGGCGGGCGGCAACCTGCTGTTCCTCCCGCTCGACAAGATCGTGCAGATGTCGGCGGCCGGCATCGCCGAGGGGGTGGCCTCGCCGAAGCCAGTGCCGGACGTGCCCGCCGCCGAGGCGCCGACTCGCTCGCGCGACTCCCTGCGCAGCCGCGACCGGGAGTCGCGGCCATGAGGGCCGGCGTCGGCGCGGTGATCGGCACGCTGCTGGTCGTGGCAGTGCTCGCCAGCCTCGCGCTCTTCACCGTCGACCAGCGCGAGAACGCGATCGTCTTCCAGCTCGGCGAGATCAAGGAGGTGATCACCGAGCCCGGCCTGCGCGCGAAATGGCCGCTGATCCAGAACGTGCGCTACTTCGACCGCCGGATTCTCACCATCGACGAGCCGGAGACCGAGCGGTTCGTGACCTCGGAGAAGAAGAACCTGCTCGTCGACTCGTTCGTCAAATGGCGCATCGCGGACGTTCGCCAGTACTACGTGAGCCTGAACGGCGACGAGGCCCGCGCCCGGTCCCGGCTGACGCAGATCATCAACTCGGTGCTGCGCGAAGAGATCGGCAAGCGCAACGTGCCGGACGTGGTGTCCGGAGAGCGCGACAAGATCATGCAGGCGGTGCGCGACAAGGTCGCCGAGGACGCGAAGCCCTTCGGCGTGCAGATCGTCGACGTGCGGTTGAAGCGAGTCGAGCTGCCGCAGGAAGTGAGCGAGTCGGTCTTCCGCCGGATGGAAGCCGAGCGGCGCGCGGTCGCGAGCCAGCTCCGGTCGCAGGGAGCTTCGGAAGCGGAGAAGATCCGCGCCGAGGCCGACAAGGACCGTGAGGTCATCATCGCCGAGGCGTACCGGGACGCGCAGCGCGTGAAGGGCGAGGGCGATGCTAGGGCGGCCACCATCTACGCCAAAGCATTTAGCGAGAACCCGGAGTTCTATTCGTTCTACCGCAGCCTCGAGGCCTACCGGGCGAGCTTCCGTAGCCGCGGCGACGTCCTGGTTCTCGAACCGAGCTCCGAGTTCTTCAAGTACCTCAGGAACCCGGGTGCCGAGCGCCGGGCGAGCCCGAATAGGTGAGCAGGTGAGCACCCTCCTAATGGCGTTCGGGCTGATGCTGGTCATCGAGGGCTTCCTGCCGTTCCTTGCGCCGTCGACTTGGCGGGAGACCTTCCGGCGCATCCTGCAGCTGAGCGACGGGCAGATCCGCTTCTTCGGGCTCGCGTCGCTGCTCGCGGGCCTCGCGCTCGTCGGGATCGCGCGCGCTTGACGCGCGCGATCCCGGACCGCCATGCGCAACTGGCTGCTCCCCGAGTTCGTGGAGGACGTGCTGCCCGGCGAGGCGCACGCGATCGACGTCTACCGCGGGCGGATGCTGGAGCTCTTCCGCGTCCACGGCTATGAGCTCGTGATCCCGCCGCTGCTCGAGTACATCGAGTCGCTCCTGACCGGCACCGGCCACGACCTCGACCTGCGCACGTTCAAGCTGATCGACCAGCTATCGGGTCGTACGATGGGTCTGCGGGCTGACATGACGCCTCAGGTCGCGCGGATCGATGCTCACCTGCTCGACCGCCAGGGCGTCGCTCGTCTTTGCTACTGCGCGAGCGTATTGCATACCCGGCCACGCGGGCTCACGGCCACGCGGGAGCCTCTGCAGATCGGTGCCGAGATCTATGGTCATGCCGGAATCGAAAGCGACGTCGAGATCCAGCAACTGCTGCGCGCGGCGCTGGCCGCTTGCGGTCTCGAGGACGTGCGGCTCGACGTCGGACACGTCGGCGTCTTCCGCGCCATCGCCAGGCGCGGTGGCGTCGGCGCGGAGCTCGAGTCCGATCTCCTCGAGGCGCTGCTCGCGAAGGATCGCGCCGCGCTCGTCGCGCTAACCGCGGGCTTGGACGCGACCACGCGGGATGCGCTGCGGATGCTGCCCGAGCTCTACGGCGGCGCCGAAGTACTGAAGCGCGCGGCCGATACGCTCCCAGCGCTGCCGGAGATCGGAACCGCGCTCGCGGACCTCTCGCGGCTCGCCGGCGAAAATGGCATGGCGGCGAGCGTCGACCTCGCTGACCTGCGTGGTTACCATTACCACAGCGGCGTGGTGTTCGCGGCCTATTGCCGGGAGCTTCCGAGCGCGATCGCGCTCGGTGGTCGCTACGATGAAGTCGGCAAGGCGTTCGGCCGGGCTCGCCCCGCGACCGGGTTCTCGCTCGATCTTCGCGAGCTCGTCCGCGTCGCGCCGCGACCGCCGCGGGCGCACGCGATTCTGGCGCCGCACGGTGACGACGCGGATCTGCGCGAGGCGGTCGCGGCGCTGCGGAGTCGCGGCGAGGTGGTGGTCGTCGAGCTGCCCGGACACGACGCGCAGCGCGCGGAGCTCGGCTGCGACCGGCGCCTCGCGAAGCGCGGCGGGAAGTGGGAAGTCGAGAAGATCTGATCCTGAGGCCCAGGGTCGCGCGCGAACGCTCAAATGGCCAAGAACGTCGTCGTCATCGGCACGCAGTGGGGGGACGAGGGAAAGGGGAAGGTCGTCGACTGGCTGACCGACCACGCCCAGGGGGTGGTCCGCTTCCAGGGCGGACACAACGCCGGTCATACGCTCGTCATCGGCGGGCGCAAGACGGTCTTGCACCTCATCCCGTCGGGCATCCTGCATCCCGGCGTCATCTGCTACATCGGCAACGGCGTGGTGCTGTCGCCCCACGCCCTGCTCGACGAGATGGACGAGCTCGCGCGCGCGGGGGTCGATCTCGCCGGCCGGGTGAGGGTCTCCGAAGCGTGCCCGCTGATCCTGCCGTATCACGCCGCGCTCGACGTCGCACGCGAGGCGGCGCGCGGCGCGGAGAAGATCGGCACGACCGGCCGCGGGATCGGGCCCGCGTACGAGGACAAGGTTGCACGGCGCGCGATCCGTCTGCAGGACCTGCTCGTGCCGGAGCGGTTCACCGCGAAGCTCGAGCAGCTCCTCGACTATCACAACTTCGTGCTGACGAGGTATCTCGCCGCCCCTGCGGTGCACTTCGCGGAAACCCGCGACGAGGCGCTCGCAATGGCGCGGCGGCTCGCGCCGCTGGTGACCGACGTGCCGCGGGCGCTCTACGAGGCGAACCGCGCCGGCCACAACCTGCTCTTCGAGGGCGCCCAGGGATCGCTCCTCGACATCGACCATGGCACCTATCCGTACGTGACGTCGAGCAACTGCGTGGCCGGCGCGGCCGCTGCGGGTGCCGGCGTCGGGCCGCAGATGCTCCACTACGTCCTAGGGATCACGAAGGCCTACACCACGCGCGTTGGATCCGGCCCGTTCCCGACCGAACTCGAGGGGGACACCGGCGAGCGGCTACGCGCGCGCGGGAACGAGTTCGGCGCGACGACCGGACGCCCGCGGCGCTGCGGTTGGTTCGACGCCGCTGCGCTCAAGCGCTCGATCCAGATCAACGGCGTCTCGGGCCTGTGCGTCACCAAGCTCGACGTGCTCGACGGGATGGATGAGCTCAAGGTGTGCGTCGGCTACAAGATCGACGGCGCGTTCAGCGAGCTCCTGCCGGCGGGCGCCGACGACACCGCTCGCTGCGAGCCGGTGTACGAAGATCTGCCCGGCTGGCGCGAGAGCACCGTCGGCGCGCGGGAGCTCGCGGACCTGCCGAGCGGCGCGCGAGCCTACCTCGACCGGATCGAGGCGATCTGCGGGGTCACGGTCGACATGATCTCCACCGGCCCGGACCGGGAGGAAACCATCGTTCGGCGCCACCCATTTCAATAGACCATGCCCGATCTCTACGTGAGCTGGTCCGATTACCACAAGACGATCGAACGGCTCGCGGCGAAGGTGCACGAGTCGGCCTGGCCGTTCAACCAGATCGTCTGCATCGCGCGCGGCGGGTTGCGCGTCGGCGACGTCCTATCGCGGATCTTCAGGTCGCCGCTCGCGATCATCTTCACGAGCTCTTACACGGGCGAGGGTGGGGCGGTGCGCGGGGAGCTCAAGGTGTCCGAGCACCTCTCGATGACCACCGCGGTGCTCGGCGACCGCGTCCTTCTCGTCGACGACCTCGTCGACTCCGGCGTGACGCTCGAGGCAGTCCAGCGCCGCATCGGGAATCGCCATCCGGAGGTCAGGGAGATGCGTACCGCCGTGCTCTGGTACAAGGCCTGCTCGAAGTATCGGCCCGACTACCACGCGGAATACCTCGCAGACAGCCCGTGGATCCACCAGCCGTTCGAGCCCTACGACCTCATGACCCCCGGTGAGCTCGGTACGCGGACGGCCGCCAAAACCTAGGACACCATTGACCGCTTGCGAGGTTGACCGCTTGCGAGAACTGCTGGTGCCGACGAAGGGACTCGAACCCCTACAGTGTTGCCACCGCTAGGACCTGAACCTAGTGCGTCTACCAATTCCGCCACGTCGGCACGCGGCGCGAATTCTAGAGCAATAGGGCACGCGCTTCAATGAAGACGCGCCGCAAGAAGTCACAGCGCGCCGCGCCGCGCGATCGCGCCGCGAAGCTGGGGAAAGCGCGCTCGTCGCGGCGCGCGGCCGATCCCTTCCGCGCGCGCGAGGCCGAGCGTTACGCGTCGCCGTTGCCGAGTCGTGAGTTCATTCTCGAGACGCTCGAGGCCGAAGCGGTTCCGGTCGACGAGGATCGCCTCGCGCGGCTGCTCGGCGTCCGGCGCGACGAGCGCGACGCGTTCGCGCGGCGGCTCGCCGCGATGGAGCGCGACGGCGAGGTCCTGCGCAACCGCAAGGACGCGATCCTCGTCGCGCAGAAGGCCGATGTCCTCGCGGGCCGCGTCGCCGCGCATCCGGACGGATACGGTTTCGTCGAGCGTGACGACGGCGGCGAAAGCCTCTTTCTCGCGCCGGCCGAGATGCGGCAGGTGATGCACGGTGACCGCGTGCTCGTGCAGCCGGGGGGCTTCGACCGGCGCGGACGCCGCGAGGCGCGGGTCGTCGAGGTCGTCGAGCGCGCGCACCGCAGGGTCGTCGGCCGCCTGCACCGCGAGCGCGGCGTCGCGTTCGTAGTCGCCGCCGACCGCCGCATCCAGCACGAGATCCTGATCGAGCCCGGGGCGACCGGCAGCGCGAAGCCCGGGCAGGTGGTCACCGCGGAGGTCGTTGTCCAGCCAGCGTCGCACGCCCAGCCGATCGGCCGAGTGGTCGAGGTGCTCGGCGACTACGGCGATCCGGGCATGGAGATCGAGATCGCGTTGCGCAAGCACGAGCTGCCATTCGAGTTCACGAACGAGGCGAAGCGCCTCGCCGCGCGGCTGCCGGCCGCCGTGCGCGCGAGCGACCGCGAGCACCGGGAAGACCTCCGTGCGCTCGCGTTCGTCACGATCGACGGCGAGACGGCCAAGGATTTCGACGATGCCGTGTACTGCGAGCTGATCGGGAACGGGTTCCGCCTGCTCGTCGCGATCGCGGACGTGAGCCACTACGTGCGGCCGGGGGACGCGCTCGATGCGGCGGCGAGGGAGCGCGGAAACTCGGTCTACTTCCCGCGGCGCGTGATTCCGATGCTTCCGGAGCGGCTCTCGAATGGACTTTGCTCGCTCAACCCTGACGAGGAGCGGCTGGCGATGGTGAGTGAGATCGCCGTCACCGCGCAGGGCGGGCTGGAGCGCTACCGGTTCTATCCTGCCGTGATCCGCTCGCACGCGCGATTGACTTATACGCAGGTGGCGGCCGCGCTGTACGGATCCGCCGGATCGCGCGACGCGGTGCCCGAGACGCTGCGCGAGCGGCTGCGCCCTCTCGACGAGGTGTTCCATGCGCTCGCGCAGGCGCGGGTTCGCCGCGGCGCGATCGACTTCGAGACCGTCGAGACCGAGATCGATTTCGACGCGCACGGCAAGATCGCGCGCATTCGCGCGGCGCCGCGCAACGACGCGCACCGCCTGATCGAGGAATGCATGCTGGCGGCGAACGTGTGCGCCTCGGACTACCTGAAGACGCGCGGCCACAAGACGCTCTACCGCGTCCATCGCGGCCCGACGCCAGAGAAGCTTGAGACATTGCGCGGCTTTCTGAAGAGCTTCGGGCTTTCGCTCGGCGGCGGGGATGCGCCGCACGCTCGCGACTACGCTCGGCTGCTCGAGCAGGTCAAGGGTCGGCCGGACATGCAGCTGCTGCAGACCGTGCTGCTGCGATCCTTGCAGCAGGCGGTGTACAGCCCCGAGAACGTCGGTCATTTCGGTCTCGCGTACGAGGCGTACACCCACTTCACCTCGCCGATCCGGCGCTATCCGGATCTCGTCATCCACCGCGCGATCAAGGCCGCGCTCGCGGGCGGGACGTATCAGCCCGGCGACTGGACGTCGCTCGGCGACCACTGCTCGATGACCGAGCGGCGGGCGGACGAGGCGTCGCGCGACGTCGAGGCCTGGCTCAAGTGCTACTACATGCGCGATCGCGTGGGCGACGAGTTCGAGGGCAGCATCAGCGGCGTGGCGAGCTTCGGCGTCTTCGTGGCGCTCGACGAGGTCTACGTCGAGGGCCTCGTGCACGTGTCGGAGCTCGGCAACGACTATTTCCATTTCGATCCGGTCGGTCACCTGCTTCGCGGGGACCGCATGAAACGGACGTTCCGCCTCGCCGACCGGATCCGCGTGCGTGTCGCACGCGTCGACCTCGAGCAGGCGCGGATCGACTTCGTGCTGCCATGAAGGAGCCGCGCGTGCTGATCGGATTCCACGCGGTGCGCGCGCGGCTGCGCGCCGACCCGGCGTCGGTCATTGAGATCCTGGCCGACGAGAGCCGGCACGACGCGCGGATCACCGACGTGCTCGCGGCGGCGGAGGCGCACGGCGTGCGGGTGATCCGCGTTCCGTCGCGACGGCTGGACGGGTTCTACGGCGGGGGGCGTCACCAGGGGATCGTCGCGCGCGTTCAGCCCCGGGACGAGCGGGGCGACCTCGACGCGATTCTCGATGCGTTGCAGGAGCCGCCGCTGCTCCTGGTGCTCGACGAGGTGACCGATCCCCACAACCTCGGCGCCTGCCTCCGGGTCGCGGACGCGGCGGGAGCACACGCGGTGATCGCGCCCAAGGACCGGAGCGCGGGCGTCTCGCCGGCGGTGACCAAGGTCGCGAGCGGCGCCGCCGAGTCGATGCCGTTCGTCGCGGTCACGAATCTCGCCCGCACGCTCGATGCGCTGAAGGAGCGCGGCGTGTGGGTCGTCGGTGCCGCCGGTGACGCGGACGACGCGCTGCATGGCGTCGACCTGCCGGAGTCCGTCGCCTGGGTCCTCGGGTCGGAAGGCGGGGGGATGCGGCGCTTGACCCGGGAGCGGTGCGACCTCCTGGTCCGGATCCCGATGTACGGCCGGGTCGAGAGCCTCAACGTCGCGGTCGCCGCAGGTGTGTGCCTCTACGAATCGCGCCGCCGCCGGGCAGCTGCCGCGGCCGGCGCCTCCGCTTCAAGTCGCTGATTTCGTTGCTCGCCGAGCCAGCACTCCGGTATAATCCGCCGCTTTCCGGCGAGGATCGCCGTCCTTGCCTCACCAATCGCGCATGTTGGGAGGCTTCAATCCATAAGGAGTCTGCATGCGGCACTACGAGATCGTCTTCATCGTCCATCCGGACCAGAGCGAACAGGTTCCGGCGATGATCGAGCGCTACCGCGGCACGGTCACCTCGCGGCAGGGCAAGATCCATCGCCTCGAGGACTGGGGTCGTCGCCAGCTCGCGTATCCGATCCAGAAGGTTCACAAGGCGCACTACGTCTTGATGAACATCGAGAGCGACCAGGAAACGGTGAACGAGCTCGACCACGCATTCAAGTTCAACGACGCGGTGCTGCGCCATCTCGTCGTCAAGATGAAAGGTCCGGTGGCTACGCCTTCGCCGATGATGAAGGACGAGAAGTCCAAGTCCGTCCTGCATCCGCAGGAGCCTGCGAAGGAGAGCGCCAAGGCCGCGGAAGCGACGGCCTGACGCGCGGGGACATTGGACCGCAGCAACCGGTTAACGCTCGCTGGTCAGCTCGCCGCCCGTGACGCGCTCCGCTACACCCCCGCCGGCGTGGCGATGGTGCGCTTCACTGTCGGGCACGCCTCCAGACAGCTCGAGGCGGGAGCGGAGCGCGATGTCCAGATGGAACTCGACTGCGTTGCGGTCGAAGACCAGGCGAAGGTGATCGCGGCGGCGCCCCTCGGGATCGGCGTGCAGATCGCCGGGTTCCTCGCGCCCAAGGGCAAATCGAGCCGCCGAGCGATCCTGCACGTGACCGAAATCGAATTTGCGGAAGGAGTAACGCATGCCCCCACCCAGGAGAGGCAAAGGTAAGGGCCGGAAGGACGGCCGGAAGGACGCTCGCGGTCGCGAGCGCGGCGGCTCGCGCCAGCTGTTCAAGCGGCGCAAGTTTTGCCGGTTCACCGCCGAGAAGGTCGTGTGGATCGACTATAAGGACGTCGATCTGCTCAAGGACTTCATCAACGAGAACGGCAGGATCATTCCCGCGCGGATCACCGGCACCAAGGCGCACTACCAGCGCCAGCTTTCCGACGCGATCAAACGCGCGCGCTTCCTGGCGTTGCTGCCGTACACCGATCTGCACTGAAGGTGCGGCGATGCAAGTCATTCTGCTAGAGAAGGTCGTCAACCTCGGCGGGCTCGGTGATGTCGTCAAGGTGAAGGACGGCTTCGCGCGGAACTTCCTGATTCCGCAAGGCAAGGCGAAGCGTGCGACGCCCGAGAATCTCGCCGAGTTCGAGGGCCGCCGCGGCGAACTCGAGCGCGCCCAGGCCGAAGCGCTCGCCGCCGCGTCGGAGCGCGGCACGAAGATCGACGGCGCGACCGTTCAGGTCACCCGCAAGGCGGGCGCCGACGGCCGTCTCTTCGGCTCGGTCACGACGTACGACATCGCCGAGGCGTTGCAGGGGCTCGGACACGAGGTCGAGCGGTCGTCCATCCGGCTTCCCCAGGGCCCGCTGAAGGCGATCGGCGACTACCAGATCGCGGTTGCCTTGCACAGCGACGTCGTCGCGCACATCACGGTGTCGGTGCTCGGCGAGCAGGGCGGGTAGGGCGCTCGACTGCGCGGATTCGCGCGCGGGCGGCCTGCGCGCCTCGGCGAGCCCGCATCGCGACGGGCGCGAACGGCGAGTGTAGAATCGCCTCGCGCTTCGCGCGCGCACATTTCCGCATGGCGCAGATCCTCGGTCAAGCTCCCGCCGACACTCAGCTCGTCAGCCTGAGGGTTCCGCCGCATTCGATCGAGGCCGAGCAATCGGTGCTCGGCGGCCTGTTGCTCGATAACACCGCCTGGGACCGGATTGGCGACGTCCTGTCGCTCGACGATTTCTACCGCGACGACCATCGCCGCATCTATCGCCACATCGCGAAGCTCGTCGAGCATGGGAAACCCGCCGACGTCGTCACGGTGGCGGAATCGATCGAGTCGAGCGAGGACAAGGACAAGACCGGCGGGCTCGCGTACCTCGGCACGCTCGCGCAGAACACCCCGTCCGCGCACAACATCCGCCGGTACGCCGAGATCGTCCACGAGCGCGCGGTCATGCGGAAGCTCGCGTCGGTCGGCAACGAGATCGCCGACAGCGCGCTTAACCCGCTCGGGCGGGACGTGGGCCAGCTCCTCGACGAGGCCGAGTCCAGGGTCTTCCAGATCGCCGAGGCCGGTGTACGCGGACGCGTCGGCTTCCACGACATCCATCAACTGCTCTCGCAGGTGATGGAGCGGGTCGATTTCCTCTACAGCCGGGAGAATCCGAGCGACATCACCGGCGTCCCGACGGGCTTCCGCGACGTCGACGGGAAGACCTCCGGTCTGCAGGAAGGCGATCTGATCATCGTTGCCGGCCGGCCGAGCATGGGCAAGACCGCCTTCGCGCTGAACATCGCCGAGCACGTCGCCGTCGAGGCGAAGAAGCCGGTGGCGGTGTTCACGATGGAGATGTCGGGCACCCAGATCGCGGCCCGCATGCTCGGCTCGCTCGCGCGCATCGACCAGCACAAGCTGCGCACCGGGAAGCTTTCCGACGACGACTGGAACCGGCTCGCGGATGGCCTTGGCAAGCTGCACGATGCGCCGATCCACGTCGACGAGACGGCGGCGCTGAACCCGCTCGAGCTCCGGTCCCGCGCGCGCCGGCTCGCCCGACAGTACGGGAAGCTCGGCCTCGTGATCGTCGACTACCTGCAGCTGATGG
>Ga0126369_10003181_pt1 | contig 11845 bp, 8 predicted proteins | sample PanSoiMetaPlot_1_FD_109646 | JGI IMG/M metagenome (GOLD analysis project Ga0126369, IMG submission 109646) | Tropical forest soil microbial communities from Panama - MetaG Plot_1 | ecosystem: Environmental > Terrestrial > Soil > Tropical forest > Bulk soil | place: Panama | collected 2016-02-17 | reverse complement strand
GGCCTCGACCAGAAGCTGCTTGGCGCGCTTGGGATCGTACGGATGCGGCTCGATCGGCAGCGCGAACTCCATGTGCCGCGGCACGATGTTGCCGGTGATGCCGGCATAGCCGAGCTGCTCGGCCTCGTTCAACGTTTTGCGGTCGATCGCGTGGCTCGCGGCCAGGCGCACGCGTCGATCGTGCCACGGCGACTTCGGATCCCACTGCTCGGTGAAGTCGAGGAAGATCACGGCATTGCTCCGGACCGCGGTCAGCTTGAGCCCGGGTGTGCGCCGGATGTCCTCGGCGACCGGACCCCCGAGGAAGTACACGACATCGGCATCGCCGCGCTTGAGCGCGGCCGCGCGGGTCGTCTCGTCAGGCACGCTCTTGAAGACCAAACGCTTGACGCTCGGGACTTTTCGCCAGTAGCCGTCGAACGCCTCGACGACGATCTCGACGCCCGGCGTCGAGCTGACGAACTTGTACGGCCCGGCCCCGATCGGCGCCTTCTTGAAGCCTTCGTCGCCGACCTTCTCGACGTACTTCTTCGGCACGATCCAGCCGGCGCCGGTCGCGGTCGTCCCGTAGAACGTCATGAAGTCGGGCCACGGCTCGCGGAGCACGAACTTCACCCGGCGCGGATCGACGACCTGGACGTCCTTGATCTTCTCCTTGAGCAGCTTGGCGGCGCCGCCTTTGTAGCGGTCGAACGAGAACTTGACGTCCTCGGAGGTCACCGGGTCGCCGTTGTGGAACTTGATGTTCTGGCGTAGCACGAACGCGTAGCTCAAACCGTCTGGCGCCATCGCCCAGGACTCGGCGAGACTGGGCGTCGTCTGGCCGGTCGGCATCGGCTTCACCAGGGCATCATGGATGGCGTAGAGCACCTTGAACGGCGTGATCGCCGACTCGGTCTCGCCGGGATCGAGCCAGCGAGGTGCAAGCGTGACGTGGAAGGCGTACGTCACCTGGCCTTCCGGCGCCGCGTCGATAGATGTGGTCGAGGTGAGGAGCGCGCACAGGGCTAGAACCGGCCACGCGGCCGCGAGCGGTCGAAACCTCACAGAAGGCCTCCTGGGCATGCGCGCAGACGTCCAGACCTGCCTAAGCGCCTGTCCCTATAATTTCCAGGCGCGCCTCGGCTGGCGGGCCCGAGCCTCGCGACGGCCTGTCAGCGCGCACAACCTGATGCGCGACGACGGCCCTGGAGGGCCGCCGCGCGCCGTTCAATCCCGGTAACGCGTCTAGACGCCCGCGCGCTTGAGCACGAGACCGATGTTCTGCGCCTCGGGCTTGCGGGTGCCGGCGTCGACCTCGCGGACGATGTCGACGGTCGCGGCGGAGACCGGCGTCGGTACGCCGCGCTCGCGGCCCTGCGCCACGACGTAGCCGTTCATGTAGTCGATCTCGGTCGGCCGGCCCTTGGTCACGTCTTGCCCCATCGAGGAGCGCCAGTTGCGTCCGCCGGCCGACGTCGGCGTGAGCATGCGGTCCAGGGTGTCGTAGACGTCGCGGCGATCGGCGGCGGCCCACTGCTCGGCGGTCGTGCCGTTGAACTTCGGCACCTTGTAGCCGAGCGCCAGTCCGACGCGCGCCGATTCTGCGCCGAGGTGGATCGTGATCGCGCGGCCGACCTCGCTCGAGGCGATCTCGGCCGACCCGAGCCCGGACATGGCCTGCACGGGATTGCCCGTGGCGTTCGCGCAGAGCTTGGCCCAGCGCTCGCCCCAGAGATTGTCGGTCACCAGCGAGCCGTCGACCACCTTGAGCATCTCGGCGACCTCGTTGGCGCGCGCGGTGATCTTGCCGTCGTGCTCGCCGACGCGAAACACGTCGTGCCCGGTGCCCTGACCCTTCTCGGCGCCGCGCTCGACCTGACCCGGCTTCCAGAGCGCCACGCCGATCTTCGACATGACCAGACCGAGCGATCGGGAGGCGCCGGCCACCGAGGCCACCATCGGATCGGGCCAGCAGTTCTCGGAGGCAACGATGTAGCCCTCGGGCTTGATGTGCCTGAGCGCTAGCTGGGCGGCCCACGTCGTGTCGTAGACCTTCATGGCGACGAACGCCAGATCGAAGTCGCGCGGCATGCGCTGCGACTCGCCGAGGTGGAACGCCTTCGGGCGCGCGACGAACGGGTCGTGTGGCCCCGTCACCGAGATGCCCTTGCTGCGGATGGTCTCGACCTGCTCGGCCCACGGATCGACGAGCGTCACGTCGTGGCCAGACCTGGACAGGAATGACCCGATGTAACTCCCAATGGCGCCGGCGCCGACGAACAAGATCTTCTTGGCCATGCGGTCCTCCGTTGTTGTGCGCGCCGCAGGCCGTCGCGGGGCTGGGGCCCCGCCGGCCGAGGTGCGCCTACGATTCCGACTTGTGTGCGCGCCGCAGGCCGTCGCGGGGCTGGGGCCCCGCCGGCCGAGGTGCGCCTACGATTCCGACTTCGAGTGCCGGGCATTATCGCGCGTCCCGGCGTTCGAGGCGAGGGGGGCCCGACGAGGGCGCCGGCTCAGGGCCCCGAGCGCCAGTCCCAGCCTGCGGCTTCGAGCTCCAGGAGCGCCGCGAATCTGCCGCCACGGCGCGCGAGCTCGTGCGGCGGGCCTTCCTCGACGATCACGCCTCGCTCGAGCACGATCACGCGATCGGCTTCGACCGCGGTCGCGAGCCGGTGCGCCACCGTCAGCACGGCGCACCCGGCCGGCAGCACCGAGCGTCGCAGCGCCGCCCGAAATGCGGCGTCGCTCACGCTGTCGATCGCGGCGGTCGCCTCGTCCAGCAAGAGCACCGCCGGACGATGAACGAGCGCGCGCGCCAGCGCCAGGAGCTGCTGCTGGCCGGCCGAGAGCTCAGTGCCGGGGCCGTCGCTGCCGTGGCCGAGGATGGTCTGGTAGCCCATCGGCAGCGATCGCACGAACGCGTCGAGCCCTGCGATGGCGGCTGCTTCGACCACGGCCTCGTGCGGCACCGACGCGTCGCCCAGGGTCAGATTCTCGTGCAGGGTGCCCGAGAAGAGCTGGACGACCTGAGGGACCACGCCCAGGAGTGAACGGCGCTCTGCCTCTCCGAGGAGCGAGGGATCGAGGCCTGCGATCCGGACGGCGCCGGCCCACGGCGCGTAGAGACCCGCCAGGAGATGGAGCGCGCTCGTCTTGCCCGCGCCAGTGCGGCCGACCAGCGCGACGTGCTCGCCCGGCGCGACTCTGAGGCTCGTGCGGTGCAGTACCGGCTGCCCCGGAGCGTAGCCGAACACGACGTCGTCGAAGAGGATCGGCGCCTGATCGGGCTCGCCGGCCGCGGCGTCGATCCGGGTCTGCGCATCGTCCACGGGTGTGGCGAGGGTCGCGAAGATGCGCTCGGCGCCGGCCATCGCCCCTTGGACCGTTTGCCACTCTTCGCCGAGCGCGGTGATCGGCTGAAAGACACGCTGCAGGAGGATGAGAAACGCCGTCAAGGTGCCGAGCGAGATACCGAACGCGGCGAAGCTCTCACGCGTGCCGGCCCACAAGAGCGCCGCGAGCGCCAGCGCGGACAGGATGGCGGTGACCGGAGTGTAGAGGGCCGAATAGCGAGTCGCGCGATTCGACGCCGCCAGCGCGTCGCGAAGCACGCGCCGGAACCCGTCGACCGCCTCGGGCTCGCGCCCGAAGGCGCGAACGATCTCGATGCCACGCAGGCTCTCCTGGAGACGGGCCGTCAGCGCCCCGACGGCGACGCGCGTCGCACGCTCCGACTGGCGCACGCGGACCTGCAGGAATCGGAGAGTCAGGACCAGAGGAGGGGCCACCAGCGCGGCGACCAGGGTGAGCATCGGGCTGAGGACGGCCATCCCGGCGGTCAGCGTCACCAGCCGCACGAGATTCGCCACGAGAATGGCGATGCCGGACGAGAACACCGTCTCGAGCGCCTCGACGTCCGACGTGCACCGGCTCACCGTGTCGCCGATCGACGTTCGATCGATCACGCTCAGCGGCCGCCGCTGCACGTGGGCGTAGAGACGCACGCGGAGCTGGCTGAGCACGCCCTGGGCGACCGTCGCGGCGAGATAGCCGTAGAGAAAGGTCATCGCCTGGACCGCGGCGCTGGCGCCGAGGTACAGGGTCGCCAGCAGCAAGAGGCCGGACGGGCGCCCCACGACCAGATGGTCGTCGACGATGGCCCGCACGATGAACGGCGGCGCCAGCTCGAGAACGCCCGCGGCGAGCACGAACAGGACCACGCCGGCCACTCGAGCTCGCCAGGGCACGAGCAGGCTCGCCAGGCTTGCGGCGAACGAGCGGGGCGGTGCCGTCTCGCGGCCGAGGGCTGCCGTGCTCATCGGGACGAGGCACCCACGGCCGCCATCTCGGCGGCGAGCTGGGCCTGAAAGATGCGGGCGTAGAGCGGGGACTCGCCGAGGAGCGCCGCATGCGTGCCCGACGCGGCGATCCGGCCGTCTTGCAGCACCACGACGAGATCGGCGTGGGGGAACGCCGCCAGCCGGTGCGAGCACAGCACGATCGTGATCCGGTCGCGGTGAGGCACGTCCGGGCCGAAGGCCTGCTTCAGCGCCGCGACGATGCGCGCTTCGGTGGCCACGTCGATGGCCGAAAACGGGTCGTCCAGCACGAGCAGGCCCGGCAAGCCCGGCGCGCCGGCGGCGATCGCGCGAGCGAGGCCGATTCGCTGGCGCTGACCTCCCGAGACGCGGACGCCGAGCTCGCCCACTTCGGTATCGAGCCCGTCCGGGAAGCCGCCCACGTCGTCCTCGAGCGCCGCCAGCCGGACCGCCCGCATCAGCGCGCGGTCGTCGCGAGCCTCGCGCCCGCGCGACAGCGTGAGGTTCTCACGCAGCGAGCCGGAGAAGAGCAACGTGTCCTGCGGCAGGTAGCCGATGAGCCCGGCGCGCTCCGCCGCCGGGAGCCGCGAAGGCTCGCGGCCGCCCACGAGCACGGCGCCGGACTCGATCGGGTGTAGACCGAGCATCGCTCGGGCCAGCGCGCTCTTGCCGGCGCCCACGGGGCCGGTGATCGCGACGAGGGATCCGGCGGGGATGTCGAGGTCGAGTGCCCGGAGCGCCGGCGCGTTGGCCCGCGGGTATCGGAAGGTCAGCTCGCGGAGCGTCACCGCGACCGGACCGGGCTCGCGCGTGATGGGGTTGACCGCGCTTCGGGCGATGCCCGCGATGTGCCCGGGGTCGAACGACGCCAGGCGAGGCTCGCCGTCGACCCGCAGTGCCGGGACGAGCAGCGGCCTCAGGCGCGCGTAAGCGGCGGCGCCGCTCTGTAGCGAGTTCACGAGCTGCGGGATCCGGTGACCGCGGTTGACGAAGCGAAGGAACAGCTCGAGATACGCGACGAACGTGCCGACCGTCATCGCGCCGGCCACCACGCGCTCGCTTCCCTGCCACACGACCAGCAGGACTCCCGAGATCATGAGCGTCGTGTAGATCGGCTGCAGGCCCCCACGCAAACGGGTGAGGCTCAGGCTGGCCGCCGCCACCTTTCGAGACAGGCTGGCGATCCGCTCGACCGATGCGCTGACCCGTCCGAACAGCCGCAGCACACGGACGCCGGCGAGCGACTCCTGGATCGCCGCGGTGAGCGTCGCGTTGGCTTCGCGTGCCCTCGTGGTCCGGTGCGCGACCCAGCGTCCGGCGGCGTGGGCCAGGATCATGGCGACTGGCGTCGGGAGCAGCGCCAGCACGGTCAGCCCTGGATCGAAGACGAGCATCGCGACGACGAACGAGAGCGAGAAGAGAACGGTGTCCCAGATCTCGATCGTGAACTCGCGTACCCCGACGCCGAGCACCTCGACGTCGCCGACGATGCGCGCCATCAGATCTCCGACCGGTGTGCGCTGCACGTCGGCCATCGGCCACGCCAGGACCCCGCGGAATGCGTCGGCTCTGACGTTCGCGCGAATCCGCGCGTTCGCCGTCATGAGCCACCAGCGCTTGGCGATGCGCGGCAGCTCGGTGAGCAGGGTGCCGCCGACGAACGCCAGCGCCGCCAGGGAGACGTCAGCGGCGGTGGCGCTGCCGCGCTCCCATGCGAGCGCCCGATCGATCGCGCGACCGAGCAGGATCGCGGGCAGGACGACGGCGGTGTTCATGATGATGCCCGCTACCGACCCCAGCGCGAGCTGGCCGGCGACCTGGCGGAAGTACCACCGCATTTCCCAGAGGTAGCGAATGGCCATCGATTCCTATGTCAGAAACTCGGATCAGCCGTTGTCGTGATCTTGTCGTGCAGTGTAACGATTGACATGGCATGTATCAAGCGTTACTTTGAATTCGATGCGCTGGCTGACGCTCCTGATGACCTTGCCGCCGACGCCCACGCGCCACCGCGTCGGCGTGTGGAGGAAGCTGCAGCGGATGGGCGCCGTCCGGCTGCGGGGCGCCGGCTGGATCCTGCCCGAGACCGCCGAGACGACCGAGCTGTTCCAGTGGCTGGTGCAGGAGATCCAATCGTTTCGCGGCGAGGTGACGCTCTTGCGCGTCGACCGGGTCGAGACCATGAAGGACGAGGAGCTCGCCGAGCTCTTCCACCAGGCGCGCGGCGCCGAGTATCAGGCGGTCGTGCGCGGCTGCCGGGAGGTCCTCGGCCAGGTCGACCGCCACCGGGCCAGCCACCGCGGCTCGATCGCCCCGCTGCGGGCCAAGCTCGATGGGCTCAAGCGCGAGCTCGACCGGGTCGACGCGATCGACTATTTGAAGGCGCCCGCGGGCCAGCGAGCGCGCGCGCTCTGGGAGACGACGGCCAAGCGGCTGCGCGCGGTGGAGACGCATGTGCCGGCTCCCGGCGGGCGCCGCCCCGGCGCGCTCCCGCCGCGGGGCAGCACGTGGGTGACGCGCCCGCGCCCGCACATCGACCGCATCGCCTCGGCGTGGCTCATCAAGCGCTTCTGCGACTCCGAGGCCGTGTTCGCGTTCGCGGACGCCGCCGACGCCGCGCGCAAGGGCATTCCCTTCGACGTGCTCGGCGCCGAGTTCGGCCACCACGGCGAGGACTGCACGTTCGAGACCCTGGTGAAGCGCTTCAAGGTCAAGGACCGCCGCGTGCGGCTCATCGCCGAGATCGTCCACGAGGCCGACCTGCACGACGGCAAGTACACGCGCAACGAGGCGGTCGGCGTCGATCTCGCGATTCGCGCACTGGCCGAGGCGACCGGCGACGACCATGAGCTCCTGACGCAAGGCATGGCGATCTTCGACGGGCTCTACACGGTGCTGAAGCAGAAGGCATAGGCGGCGCGCGGCTAGCGCGCGGCCGGCACAGGAGTGATGTATGGCGCTCGACAAGGTTGGCTCCATCGATCTGCCCGATCACGTTGCGACCGGAGGATTCGACCACGCCGCGGTGCACGGGCCGCGCGGCCTGCTCTACGTCGCGCACACCGCCAACGACGCGGTCGACGTGATCGACTGCGCGACCCGCACCCATCTCTACTCGGTTCCGGGGCTGCCGCGCGTTGCCGGCGCGCTGGTGTCCGAGGCGCACGACCTGGTGTTCACCTCGAATCGGGGCGAGAACACCGTCGGGATCTTCTCGCCCACCCGTGAGGGCGCGCTCACGAAGGTGAAGGTCGGGATCGGACCAAACGGTCTGGCGTATAGCCCCGACCACCGGCTGCTGCTGGCGGCCAACGTCGGGGATCCGTCGCGGCCCGGCTCGTTCAGCGTCTCGCTCGTCGACGTCGGCCCGCGCTCCCTGATCGCCGACATCCGCGTGCCCGGCCGGACGCGCTGGGCGGTCTTCGACGCGCGCCTCGGCCGGTTCTACGTCAACATCGCCGACCCGCCCCAGATCATCGCCATCGACGCCGCCGAGGCGACCCGCGTCGCCGAGACGTTCGCGATGCCGGCGGCGGGCCCGCATGGGCTCGACCTCGATCCGATGACGCAACGCCTGTTCTGCGCGTGCGACGCGAAGACCTTGCTGGTGGTCGACGCGCGGTCGGGGAAGGTGGCGAGCCGGCATCCGCTTTCGGGTGTGCCCGACGTGGTCTTCTTCAACGCGGCGCTGCAGCACCTCTACGTCGCGATCGGGGAGCCCGGGGTGATCGACGTGTTCGACACGGAGGCGATGGGGCTTCTCGAGACGGTGCCGACGGAGGCCGGGGCCCACACGCTCGGCTTCGACGCCGGCCACGATACGGTCTACGCGTTTCTGCCGGAGACGCACCGCGCGGCGGTCTACCGGGACGAGGGCTCCGCGCGATCCTGAGGGCCGGCCGCGTTCTTGAGCGCCGAGCCGGAAGGACGCTCGTGTGGCTCAATAGGCGATCGGCAGAAAGTGCGCGAGGATGTTGAACAGGACGCCGAGGCTCAGCGCCAGCAGGTTCAACAGCGCCAGAACGATCAGGATCTTCTCGGCCCGCATGTCGACGCCTACGGTCGCGCGTCCGTCGGCGGCTTTTTCCAGGCCGAGAGCGAGAGCACGTAGTACGAGATCGCCCAGCGGTCCTCCTCGCTCATCGAGTCGGCAAACGAAGGCATCGGGGAGCCGTCGAGCCCGAGCGTCATCGTGCGGAAGACGTCACGCACGGTGGAGCCGTCCTTGAGCCGGCCGCGCGTGAAATCGGTCGGGCGGATGCCGTCCTCGCCGTGGCACCGGGAGCACTCGGCCTTCCGGTAGAGATCCTTGCCGCGCGCGACGAGCTCCGGCGTGGCCGCCGGCGGCTCGCCCAGCGCGGCGGGCGTCTCGGGCCGCTCGTCCTTCCAGCGGCTCGAGAAGGTTTTGATGAACGCCACGACCGCGATCCGCTCCTTGTCCGGAAGCTCATGCCACGAGGGCATGGCGGTCCAGCGCACGCCGCGCGTCACCGTGCGGTAGAGATCTCCGTCGGTCGGCAAGGAGCCCGACGGCGTCGTGCGGAACTTGAAGATTCCGAGCGTGAAGTTTCGCGGGCGAGGGGAGAGGAACGTCGCCGCCGGACCGTTGCCGTCGCCGTTCTCGCCGTGACAGCCGGCGCACCGCGAGGAGTAGATCTCGCGCCCGAGCGCCAGCAGATCGGGGCTCGGCGGGATGGTCATGACCGGGACGCCGACTGTCTGCGGCTCGAACACGTCTCGCCACGCACCGCGGTTGGTCCCGAGCTTCTGAATGTAGCGAACGAGCCCGAGCAGCTCGCGGGTCGGGAACACCAGGATCACGCGCGTCAGCGCAGGCGGATGATCGCCGAAGGCCCCGAGATCGATCAGCGGGGTGCCGTCGAGCGGCCACTGACCACTCGCCGGCGGCGCGACGAACACGAGGCCGTCGACGTTCGGATAGAGCGGTATCGGACGCTCCGCGTTCATCGTGAAGTGGGCGCGGAGGTCCGGCGACGGCACGAGCGTGGCGCCGGCATCCGTCGTGTGCAGCGCGACGCGCACCCGCGTGTAGAGCCACTTGAAGCTCGGCATGACGGAGTCGGGGACGACGAGGCGCGGGTCCCAATAATGCGCGTAGTGCCAGTCGTCCGCGTACTCGAGCCCGACACGGGCGAGGTCGGGGCCGATCCGGCGACTCGAGAGCAGCGGCGGACGGTCGAAAGCGTATTCCCCGGCCTCGGAGACCGGCCCCCATCGTGTGTCGTCGCCGGCCACCGGCCGGACGTACTGGCTGTGGCAGTACCAGCAGCCCTCGCGGATGTAGACGGCGCGGCCGACGCGCTCGAGAGGCGTGTAGTCGGTGGCGTCGGCGCGCACCCACCTCACGTCGCCGAGGTCGGTGCGGACGGCGCGGCTCACCTGCCGGTCTGGCAGCGTCGAGGGCCGCAAGCCCGCGACGAGTACTGCCACGGCGACGAGGAAGAATCCGGCGCCGACCGCCGGCGGGCCGATCCGCTGCCATCGGCGCGGCGGCGGCGTCACGCCGGCCGCGCGAGCGAGGTCTTCATGAGTGTGTAGACCACGAGCGAGAGTCCGAAGTTGATCGAGAAGCCGGTGAAGGTTCGCGCCCACCAGTACGGACGGATCGCGTGGACCGAGTGCACCCATTCGGCACCCGCCATCAGCAGGAAGCCCTGCCGGAGGCCCTGCGCCATCAGGACGAGGGCCATGGCGGAGATGCCGACCGTCACGAGCCAGAAGCCCCAGTTGCCGAAGCGAACGCTCCACAGCGGCGCGTCGTCCGCGAGCCGCGACCACACGTAGACCGTGCCGGCGAAGGCCCACATCACAAACGTGCCGAAGATCGTGAGATGCGAGTGCGCGACGCCGAAATCCGTGAACTGCGTCGCCTGTTGGACGGAGCGAAACGCCTCGAGCGAGCCCTGGACCGTACCGGCCAGATGCATGAGCGCGCCGACGGTCAAAAATCTTGCCGGTAAGCTTTGCGAGAGCTTGCGCCACCGCCCGCTCATGCTGCCGACGACGTTGTGCAACACCGTCCACGCGGGCACCGCCAGCGCGATCGCCGAGACGATCACCGTCGTCCCTGGCCGGCCGGCGAGCGGTGAGCCTGGGTAGTGGTCGAGGCGGACGAGCGGATAGAAGAGCGCGAGCGAGCAGAAGCCGAGCCAGGCGAGCCGGTGGCTATAGATCGGGCTCTTCACGCTGGCCGGCAGAAAGTAGTAGATCAGCGCGTAGCCCGCCGGCGTGATCCAGAGCCCGATCAGGTAGTGGACGAATAGCCCGTGCCACGCCGCGTTCTCGAGGCCGAGGATGCGGGTGGGCCCGATCGTCAGCAGCACCAGGGTCACGTGGGTCCAGACGAACGCGGCCAGCAGGTAGCAGAGCGACACGTGGAGGGGCCGGTCGCGCCTCTTGATCGTGACCGACAGCTGAGCCGTCACGAAGATGATCGCGCCGAGCGCGACGAGGACGTTGATCAGAGGCAATTCGCCCATCTCCCAGCCCCGGTTCCAGCCGAGCGCCAGCAGCATCACGACGGCGGCCAGATTCATGTTCCAGATCCACAGGAGCGCGCGACCCCAGCGCTCTCCCCAGACGCGCTGGCCGGTGAGCTGGGGCACGACGTAGTAGCAGAGGCCGATGAAGAGGGTCGAGAACGCGCCCCAGATGACGCCGTTCACGTGGATCGGGCGAAGCCGCCCGTAGGTGAGCCACGCCGTGTCCCCGAGGAAGGTGGGATATGTCAGCTTGGTCGAGACGAAGCCGCCGAGCGTGGCGAACAGCATCAGCCAGCCCAGTCCCCAGGCCAGCCAGCCTCGAATCAGCTCGACATCGATCGGCGCGTCGTGTTGCGACGCACTCTCGCTCAGCATGCGGCCCCGAGCGAGGATATCGCGACCGCCCGGGTATCCGGATCGAATGCGATAGAATCGGCGCCCATGTCGACGCCGCTCCAGCCGCTTCCCGCTGCGCCGCGGCTCGTGAGGGCCGAGCACGTCGCGATGGCGGGCGCCGTCCTGGCGCTGGTGGTGCTGGTCATCCTGCCGCTGGCGTTCCTGGTTGGCGGCAGCTTGACCGGCGACAGTGGTCTGACGCTCGCGCACTTCCGCGACGCCGTGTCGAGTCGTCTCTACGTGCAAGCGCTACGCAACTCGCTCGTGCTCGGCGGGGCGACAGCGGTGCTGAGCGTCGCGATCGGCCTGCCGCTCGCCTGGGCGGTGAGCCGCACCAACGTTCCGGCCAAGCGCTTCATCCATCTCACCGCGGTCGTCTCGTACCTGACGCCGCCGTTCCTGACGGCAATCGCATTCGTGAACCTGTTCAGCCCAAGGGCCGGCCTGGTGAATCGATTCTTCCGCGACGTGCTCGGGATGCCGGCCTTGACCTTCGACGTCTTCTCGATGGCGGGGTTGATCCTGGTCACCGTGCCCCACACGTTTCCGTTCGTCTACCTGCTCGCCGCCAGCGCGCTCGAGTCGGTCGACGCCTCGATGGAAGAATCGGCCCAGATCCTGGGCGCCGGCCGCTGGCGGACCGCG
>Ga0126369_10003179_pt1 | contig 11848 bp, 8 predicted proteins | sample PanSoiMetaPlot_1_FD_109646 | JGI IMG/M metagenome (GOLD analysis project Ga0126369, IMG submission 109646) | Tropical forest soil microbial communities from Panama - MetaG Plot_1 | ecosystem: Environmental > Terrestrial > Soil > Tropical forest > Bulk soil | place: Panama | collected 2016-02-17 | reverse complement strand
GGCGTCAGGTGACGATTCTATGCCGCGGAAGCCGCGGTCTGCGCCAGGAAACGCTCCTCGAATTCGGCCGTCCGCATCGGTGCGCCGAAATAGTAGCCCTGCCCTTCCTCGCAGCCCATGCCGGCGAGGAAATCGGCGGTCCCGGCGTCCTCGACGCCCTCGGCGATGATCGACAGACCGAGCAGCTTGCCGAGCGAGACCGTGCAGCCGACGATCGCCGCATCGTTCGAATCGGTGCGCAGGTCGCGCACGAAGGACTGGTCGATCTTCAGCCGGTCGAGCCGGAATTTCTTGAGGTATGTCATGCTGGCGTAGCCGGTGCCGAAGTCGTCGAATGCGATGTGCACGCCGAGATCCTGGATCCGGCGGAAGATCGCGAGCGCGGCCTCGTCGTCCTCGAGCAGGATGTCCTCGGTCACTTCCAGCTCGAGCAGCGCCGGCGAGAGCCCGGTGTCCTTCAGCACCCGCCGCACCACCGAGGCGAGGTCGCCCGACTGCATTTGCGAGGGCGAGAGGTTCACGCCGAGCCGGACGCGATGCCCCTGCTGTTCCCAAACCCGGCCCTGGCGGCACGCGGTCTCCAGCACCCATTGGGCGATGCGGCTGGAGATCGGCGACACGTTCACCAGCGGCATGAACTGCGACGGCGGCACGAGGCCGACGCCGGGCTTGCGCCAGCGGATGAGCGCCTCGGCTCCCGCAAGCGTGCGCTCGACGAGATTGAACTGCGGCTGGAAGTAGAGCTCGAGCTCGTCGCGCTCCACCGCCTGTTCGAGCTGTGCCTCGAGCAGCAGTCTCGCCTCGAGCTCGTCGCGGATCGGGCGCTCGAAGAACATGTAGGTCCCGCGGCCGGCCGCCTTGGCTCGGTAGAGCGCGAGGTCGGCATTGCCAAGAAGCTCGTCCGCGGTGGTGCCGAACTCGGGGTGGACCGCGGCCCCGATGCAGGCATGGGTGAAGATCTCGCGTCCGCCCGCCGCCAACGGGGTGGCGGAGAGCGCGAGCGACACCAGCTCGCACAGATTGGCGGCCTGCTCGTCGGCGTCGAAACCGCTGACCAGGATGGCGAACTCGTCGCCGCCCAGCCGCGCGACAAGCCCGACGCCGGCCACCACGTCGGTCAATCGCCGGCCCACCGCGCACAGCAGTTCATCGCCGCAGGCATGCCCCATCGCGTCGTTGATCTGCTTGAACTTGTCGAGATTGAGAACCAGCAGAGCGACCTGCTCCGAATTGACTTGCGCCGCCGCGATCCTGCGGCGCAGGTCCGCATAGAGGTTATTGCGGTTGGGCAGACCCGTGAGCGTGTCGTGCTCGGCGAGATAGCGGATGCGCTCGGCCTCGCGCTTGCGCACCGAGATGTCGCGCATCACGGCGCCGTACTGGAATCCATCGACGCCCTGCCAGCGCGAGAACGAAGCTTCGAGCGAGAAGGTCTCGCCGCTCTTGCGCTGGCCGACCAGCTCCATGACCTGGCCGCCCGCGTCCGAGCCGAATCGCAGGTCGAGAACCGACAGCGCCGTCTCGATGCGCGCGCCCCGGCCCGCGCCGCAGATCCGGCCGAGCGGTTGCCCGATCATCTCCGCCGCCTCATAGCCAAAGATCGCTGCGGCGCCCGGGTTCCACACCCTGATGCGGCCGTTGTGGTCGAGGCAGACGAGACCGTCGCCGAGCGACATGGCAATGCGCTGGAAACGGTTCTCGGCGATGACGCCGAGCAGGCCGCGGAAGTCGATCTCCTCGATCGCCATGACGGCGAGATAGGCGACGACCGCAATGTGCCAGAGCGAGGTGTCGAGGACGATCGCGGCGTTCGCCTGCAGGAGCGTGCCGGCCGCCTCGGCCGCGGCCGCCAGCGCCAGCAGCGCGAGCGCGCGCACGGTGACCGAGCGGCGGCGCCACAGCACGACGGTGAGAAGCATGATCAGGCCGACGCCGCCATAGGTCACGACGCCGGCGGTGGCGCGCAGCAGGCGATGCTGCACGATCGACTCGGCGGCCAGCATCTGGATCTGCGGGCCGGGGACGACGCGGCCGTTCGGCACGCTGAACTGGTCGCCGAGCTCGATCGCGGTCGAGCCGACGATCACCTTCTTGCCGGCGAGCTTCGCCAGCGTGGCCGGATCACCGCGCAGCACGTCGGCGTAGGACACGGCCGGCAGCGTCGCGGCCTGGATGCCGAAGTCGATGCGCAGCGGCTCGTCCTTGGACTGATACTGGCCGGCAAGCAGCGCGCCGACCGACGGAACGAACGCCCCGTCGATCGTTTCGCCGAACGAATAGCGCCGCACCAGCCCGTCCGGCTCGACCGTGACGTTGACGACCGCCGACCAGGCATTCTGCTCGAACTGCGGCAGTGGACGATTGACGTGGATCGCGGCGTCCTTCTGCCGCCTCGCGGCCTGGCGAAATACCGGCAGCACGATCGAGCCGCCGGCGCGGCGCAGCGCCTCGGCGAAGGCGCGGTCGGCATCCGGATTCGACGGCGAGCTGAAGTCGATGTCGAACACGATGTCGCTTGCCCCCGCCCGCGCGAGCTGGTCGATCAGGGTCGCATGCAATTGTCGCGGCCACGGCCAGACGCCGACCGTCTCGATCGACGCCGCATCGATCGCGACCAGCACGATGTCGCCGCTCGCCGGCCGCGGCGACCACCGGAAGCGCGTGTCGGTGAGCGCGTCCTGCAGCGTGGCGTGGAGCCCGGTCAGCAGCGCCGCGGCCAGGATGCACAGGACGAGGATATGCGGTCGATATCGTCGCACGGCCGCCCCCCAAGCGGTCGGGAACAAGGTTTCGCCGGCGCCTGACGCGCCGGCGGGTTGTTGCGGCGCACGTCCCGACTCGGCGGGAGCGGGACGTGCCCCGTGAGCTTGATCGAGCCCGCTACCGCGGACGCCGGTCAAGCGGATCCCTGCGGTCTTTCGGACTCTTCTTGCGACGGCCGATGACGACGCCGAGCGCGACCATCAGACCGGCGGCGACCGGCAGCCCGAAGTCGAGCGCGCTGTAGGTGCCGTGCTTGTCCAGACCGACCATTTCCCTGACTCGCGCGAGGAGCCCGCCCCAGCCGTCCTCGGTCGCGTGCGACGAATAGGCGGTGGTGTCGTTCTCGCTGCGCGGAGCCGGCTCCCACAGCGACTGGCTGAGGTTGGGCGCGCGCTCCGCCGCCGCCGTCCGCAGCTCCGGCTGCTTCTGCGGCTGCAGCTCCTGCTGTGTCGGCATCGGCAGCGGCGCGACCGACGACTTGCGCGGCGTGCCCTGCTGGATCGGGCTGAACAGCCCGCTGCCGCTCAGCGACAGGCCGCCCGAGCCCTGCGCGGAGACGCTCGCGCTCTGGGCCGGATAGACCTGCGTGTACTGGCCGGTCTTGAAGTCGACCACCTCGACCTGGCCGCGCAGCACGTCGACTCGGCTGTCGTCCCGGTCGACGGTGACGCGGAACTGGGTGCCCTTCACGACGGCGGCCAGAAACGGCGTCTCGACCTGGAAGTGCTTGATGTTGCGCTTCTCCACCTCGAGCAGGATCGAGCCGGCCTGCTGCAGGATGGTGGTCGACATTCCGTCCTTCTGCCCTTTCGGCAGGCTGACCACCGAATTCGCCGCGATCAGCATGGTCTCGGCGCCGCGCACGAGCAGCACGCGGCCGTTCGGACCGGTGCGGATCGAATCGCCCGGGTTGACGGTGGTCGTATCGGTGAGCGCGACCGGCTGCGCGCCGGACGCCGAGATCGTGACGTCGCCGGATGCCTTGCTGACGCGCCAGACGGCGTCTTGCGCGCGCGCGAGCGATCCGGAGAACAGGACGACGGCCAAAGCCGCCAGCAGAATTTTCAAACAGAACGCACTGAACCGAGTGGACATGGAAGCCTCACAGCCGTTCGTCCTCGTTGCGAGGTGCGGTGTGGCGGGATTAGACCCGAAATTGTTGAAAAGTTTTCCCAACGGGAACTGGAAATTCGGGCCGATCGCGGCAAGGAATCGTTAGGGATGAACGCGCGGTTGCGCGCCCTGCTCCGGGCGCCCCGATCCGCCGCGCAGCGGCCGCTCGGGCAGGCGGACCAGCGCGACGAAGCCGATCACCAGGAACACCGCCGCGGCGGCGAACACCCAGCGAAACACGTTGGCCGCATCGCCCGCCGCAGCACCGGCCGCGATCAGCGCCTCGGCGCCGCGCCCGCGGTCGGCGGCGACGCCGAAGCCGGCCAGCATGATGGCGCCCATGATGGCGACGACGAGCGAGGCGGCGAGTGCGCGGAAGAAGTTCATCACGCCCGTCGCGGTGCCCATCTGGTGCGCGGCGACCGCGTTCTGGATGCACACGGTGGAAAGCGGAAACACCGAGCCGACCCCGGTGCCGATCAGCGCCAGCGCGCCCATCACCAGCCAGGGCGAGGAGTTCGGCCACACGGCGAGCCAAATGGCGGCGAGAATCGCCAGCGACATGCACACGAACGGCACGCGCTTGTAGTGACGCAGGTACATCATGGCGCGGCCCACCATGATCGAGCCGGGCGTGGTCATCACGGCGATCGGAATGAGCGCGAGGCCGGAGTCGCTGACCGAAAGCTTGTGCACCAGCTGGTAGTAGAACGGCACGAACACGGTGAGCCCGATCGAGGCGCCGACCGCGCAGGCGCTGGTCGCCGCGCCGGTCAGCACCACCGGGTTGCGCAGAATCGGCAGCGGCAGATAGGGCTCGTCGGCGCGGCCGATGCGCCAGCGGAACGCGACGGTGAATGCGACCGCAAGGGCAAACAGCCCGACGATCGGCAGTGAGCCCCACGGATAGCGCGTGCCGCCCCAGGTGAGCGCGAGCAGCAGCGCCATCGCGCCGCACATCATCAGCCCGGCGCCCGGGATGTCGAGCTGATGCCAGCGGTCGTTGCGCGGCAGGCTCTTGAGCGCCGCGTTGGTCAGGTACGCGGCGGCGATGCCCATCGGCACGTTGATCCAGAAGATCAGCGACCAGTGCAGGTGCTCGGCCATGAAGCCGCCGACCACCGGCCCGCCGATGCCGGCGCCGACCCAGACGATGCCGATGATCGCCTGGTAGCGGCCGCGCTCGCGCGGCGCGCTCACGTCGGCGATGACCACCTGGGCGAGCGGCATGATGCCGCCGCCGCCGAGCCCCTGCAGGGCACGGCCGAGCACCAGCGTGAGCATGTTGGGTGCGAGCGCGCAGGTCGCCGAGCCGACCACGAAGATGCCGATTGCCGCGAGCATGACCGCACGGCGGCCGTGGATGTCGGAGAGCTTGCCGTAGAGCGAGGCGACCACCGTCGAGGTGAGCAGATAGGCGGTGACGGTCCAGGACAGGTTCTCGAAGTCCTGCAGGTCGCGGCCGATGGTCGGCAGCGCGGTCGCCACGATGGTCTGGTTGAGCGCGGCGAGGAACATCGCGAGCAGGATGCCCGTGATGACGCCGCGCGCTTCCGCGTAGGACAGGTAGGCGGCGGGTGCCCGCTCGGTGGTTGCGTCCATCAGCTCTTTTCGCCCCGGCCGCGCAGCGGCCGTTCCTCGACCGCCATCATCGCAAGGCACGCCAGGCCAAGAAAGACCGCTGCGGCGACGAAGACCCAGCGGAAGGTCGCGGCGAAATCGACGCCGGCGCGGTTGACGCCCGCCAGCGTCTCGAGCGCGGCGGCGTCGCCCGCATTGCCGAGCGCGCCGAGCACGATCGCGCCGAACGCCGCCACGATGAAGGCGCCGCCGAGCTGACGGAAAAAGTTGAGCGTGCCGGTCGCGGTGCCGGTGTGGTGCGGCGCGACCACGTTCTGGATCACGACCGTGGTCACCGGATACATCGGCCCGAGCCCGGTGCCCGCGACGGCAAGCAGCACGCATACGCCGGCGAGCGAGACGCCGGCCGGATCGACCGCGAGCGGCGCGATCGCGGCGATCGCGATGACGAGACCGATCACCGGGACGCGCCTGTAGCGCTCCATGCGGGCGAGCAGGCGGCCGGCGATGACCGAGCCGACGGTGGTGCCGACCACGAACCCGATCAGCGCGAGGCTCGATTGGCTCGCGCTCACACCCAGCACCAGGCCGAGATAGAGCGGCGTCATGATGGTGAGGCCGATCACGGTGCCGACGGCGAAGAACGCGGTCACCACGATCGCCCGCACCACGCGATCGGCCAGCATGGCGGGCGGAATGAACGGCTCGGGGGCGCGCGCGAGCCGCAGCGCGAAGGCGGCCCACAAGAGCGCCGAGGCCGCGATCATCCCGAGGATCTCGGGCGAGGCCCACGCAAAGCGACGGCCGCCCCAGGCGAGCGCGAGCATCAGCGCCAGCGCGGCCGCGACCATGAGGGCGGCGCCGACGAGGTCGAGGCGGTGCGGCCGCTCGTAGCGCGGCAGGCGACGCAGCGCGCGGTCGGTCATCACCAGCGCGACGAGGCCGAGCGGCACGTTGACCCAGAAGATCAGCGACCAGTGCAGGTAGTCGGTGAGGAGCCCGCCGAGCACCGGGCCGAGCACGCTCGCCACCATGAACATCACGGCCGAGTAGCTCTGGTAGAGCGGCCGCTCGCGCGGCGCCAACAGGTCGGCGATGATGGTCTGGGCGATCGGCAGGATGCCGCCGCCGCCGATGCCCTGCAGCGCGCGCGCCGCCACCAGCGCGCCCATGCTGGGGGCGAGCGCGCAGGCGACCGAGCCGAGGATGAAGATCGCGACCGCGACCAGCAAGGCGACGCGGCGACCGTGGATGTCGGCGAACTTGCCGAACAGCGGCGTCACCGCCGTGGCGGCGAGCAGATAGGCGGTGACCACGAACGAGAGGTTCTCGACGTCGGCGAGCACGCGCCCGATGGTCGGCAGCGCCGGCGCCACGATGGTCTGCTCCAGCGCCGAGAGGAACATGGCGAGCAGGATGCCGACGATGATCCGCCGCGCCAGCGCGTGGTCGAGCGGCGCCGCGCGGGCGGCCTCGGCAGGCTCAGGGGCGTCGGGTGCGCGGCAAAGCGTCCGCGCATCGGATTCGGTCATCACTGGCTCGTGCTGAAGCAAAGCGTGAGCGACGGGGCGTATCGTCCTGGACGGACGATGACAATGGGCCGGGATGCGGGGCTGGTATGAAGCCGCAAGCACTGCGTTTGCGCCCCCTCCCCCGCTTGCGGGGGAGGCCGGGAGGGGGAAGCCACAGGCACGGAGCAAGCGGCTTCCCCCTCTCCGGCTCTCCCCCGCAAGCGGGGGAGAGGGCGCAGGCGCCTTGCCCCGGGCCGCAAATTTTCCAATTTGACAGCAAGGAGCGAAGTGCGTCTCGGACGCGCCTGTCCAAATATCGGGGCAGAGGACGGGTTCCCCGTCGCGACCCGAAGGAGCATGATCATGAGCGTGCTGGCGATCAGAAACGACGAGCCGATGCGAGCCGAGCGAACCAACCCAGCTTTCACCACCGACGAGGCCCGTTGGGAAGCGGTGAAACGCCGCGACCGCGCGGCCGACGGCGCGTTCTACTATTCGGTGCGCACCACCGGCGTCTTTTGCCGGCCCTCGTGCGGCGCCCGGCTGCCACGGCGCGAGAATGTCGCGTTCCACGCGACCCCGGCCGCCGCCGAGAAGGCCGGTTTCCGGCCATGCAAACGCTGCCGGCCGACGCAAGCCGCACTCGCCGAGCGCCAGGCCGCAGCGGTCGCGAAAGCCTGCCGCCTGATCGAGCGGGCGGACGAGCTGCCGAGCCTCGCAGCGCTGGCGAAGAGCGCCGGCATGAGCCGCTTCCACTTCCATCGCGTGTTCAAGCAGGTGACCGGGGTGACACCCAAAGCCTATGCGGCCGCGCACCGGGCCAGGCGCGTGCGCACCGCACTGCCCGCAAGCGGCTCGGTGACCGAGGCGATCTACGACGCGGGCTTCAACTCGAGCGGCCGTTTCTACGCCGCGTCGACCGACCTGCTCGGCATGCGGCCGCGCGATTTCCGCGCCGGCGGCGCCGGCGCGGCGATCCGCTTCGCGGTCGGCCAGTGCTCGCTCGGCGCGATCCTGGTCGCCGCCACCGACAAGGGCGTCTGCGCCATCATGTTGGGCGACGATCCCGACGCGCTGGTGCGCGAGCTGCAGGATCGATTTCCGAAAGCGCGGCTGATCGGCGGCGACGTGGAGTTCGAGAAGCTGGTCGCGAGGGTGGTCGGGTTCGTCGAAGCGCCGGCGCAGGGGCTCGACCTGCCGCTCGACCTGCGCGGCACCGCGTTCCAGCAGCGCGTGTGGCAGGCGCTGCGCAAGATCCCGGCCGGCAGGACCGCGACCTATACGGAGATCGCCAAGCGCATCGGCCGGCCGAAAGCGGTGCGCGCGGTGGCGGCGGCGTGCGCGGACAATCCGGTCGCGGTGGCGATCCCGTGCCACCGCGTGGTGCGCCTCGACGGCAACCTCGCCGGCTATCGCTGGGGCATCGCGCGCAAGCGCGCGCTGCTGGAGAAGGAGGCCGCGGCGTGACCCGCCTTCGCGCTGCGCGCTACGGCGGGCGAGGCCGGGAGGAGACGAGTCCCCTCGCCCCTGTCCGCCGAAGCCTTGGCGAAGGCGGATCGCGCATCGCCGCGCTCGACTGGGCGCGCATCGCGGCCGACCTCGACACACACGGCTGCGCCGCAACCGGGCCGCTGCTCACCGCCGCGGAATGCGCCGCGCTGGCCGCGCGCTACGACGACGATGCGCTCTTTCGCAGCCGCATCGTGATGGCGCGTCACGGCTTCGGCCGCGGCGAGTATAAGTACTTCGCCGATCCGCTGCCGGACGAAATCGCGGGCTTACGCACCTCGCTCTATCCGCCGCTCGCGAAAATCGCCAATCGCTGGAACGATCAGATGGGCGTCGCGATCTCCTATCCCGACACGCACGCCGCGTTCCTCGCGCGCTGCCATGCGGCCGGCCAGACCAAGCCGACGCCGCTGCTCTTGCGCTACCGCGAAGGCGACTACAACTGCCTGCATCAGGATCTCTACGGCGAGCACGTGTTTCCGCTGCAGGCAACCGTGCTGCTGTCGCGGCCGGGCGAGGAGTTCTCCGGCGGCGAGTTCCTGCTCACCGAGCAGCGGCCGCGCATGCAGTCGCGCGCCGAGGTAGTGCCGCTCCGGCAGGGCGAGGCGGTGATTTTCCCGGTGCACCACCGCCCGGTGGCCGGCACGCGCGGCATCTATCGGGTCAACATGCGCCATGGCGTGAGCCGTCTGCGCGGCGGGCAGCGGCACACGCTCGGTATCATCTTCCACGACGCGCGTTGAGCGGATCCGCGGATCAGAGGTACTTCGTTGACGGTCGCGCGCGCTAGTGTCCCGATTCCGAAGTTCGCAAGCATTCGCCGCGGCCTCTGGGCGAACTTCGGAATCGAAAGGACAACTAGCAACTCTATGATTCTAGTGCCGCTTTTGAACCCGAAGTTCGCAACCGTACTCGCCGCAAAATCGTGCGAACTTCGGGTTCGCGGCACTAGGCCGCGGACGGCGCAATTTTTTGCGCCCATCTCTGGTAAATCGGCACCAAAACTGCGTGAAAAATCGGTCACGCCTGGAACGAATTGCTGCGATGCAAGTTTGACCGACGAGTTTGGGGTCGGGAATGTCGTCGCGTGCTCAGTATTATTGGCGTCAAGCCGACATTTGTATGCGTCTGTCGCTGCTCAGCGACGACGGGGATGTTGCCGAGCTGTTCATCACCAAGGCGATGGAATTGATGTCCCAGGCCGAAACCGCTGCGGCCGAGGACGAGAAGATGGCGCGCGCGAACGGCGGCGACGGAGGCGAGGGCGACCCGCATTGAATACGCGGGCTCGCCCTTGCCTCCGGGGGATCCATTGTTGCTGGCGATCGCTCCAACATCGACGAGGCCGCGGCAGGCGGCGGCCTCGTCCTTTTCGTCGGCGGTCGACGGTGCGCTCCGCGCGACCCGGCCGTTCGCCGTGACGGCTCAGTGCTTGTCGATGTCGCTGTCCTTGCCGATGCCGCGCCTGTCCTGATCCATCATGCGATCCTCGCGGTCGTTGCGCAGCCGGTCATCGCGATCGCGGCCTCCAAAGCCGGTGGTGCGGTCATCGTCGCGATCGCCTGGTCGGCCGAGGGCGTCGTCGCGATCGCGATCGCCCAGCCGATCATCGCGATCGCCGCGGCCCGCCGTATCGCCGCGGTGACCCGGCGCAAAGCCGGATGCACCCGGCGCGCCTTCGCTCTGCATCTCGTGGCCGGGCGAGACGCCGGATGCGCCCGGGGCGCCGCCCATGCCACCCGCACCCACGCCACCGCGGCTTTGCGCGTGCACGATCGCGGTCGAGCCGATCAGCAGAGCTGCCACCGCGGTGACGGGAAGTAGCTGCGTATACATCGAGATCTCCTGGGCTCGTTGACCCCGCGCCGGTTCCACTCCTGGTGGATATCTCGGGGCCAACGTGCCGGTGCGGCACGCGTTCCGCGACTTCGTTCGAAATCGCCGGTGCAGCAATGCCGACGCCGGACCCGCGCGGTGCGTGCCCCGGGCGGATACCTGCGCGGATCAACATCCTGTAAAGTCATCGCCGAGTTCCGTCCCATGCGATCATTCGAGGGCATCATGAAGCTCGTGCGTCGCAGTTTCCTGCGCCTGACTGCGGGCGCGCTCGCACTGCCGGCCATTCACCGCGGCGCTAACGCGCAAGCGACGCATGCGCAGGCCGCGCGCCCGCTCGCCGAGCGGCTCGCCGACTACGCCGACCGCCTGCGCTTCGACGATCTCGACGCCGCCACCATCGAGCGCGTGAAGGCGCACGTGATCGACACGCTCGGCTGTGGCCTCGCCGCATTCGCGGAGGCGCCGGTGCGCACCTGCCGCGAGATCGCGCTCGCGGCCGGGGACGACGGCGCGACCGTCATCGGCACCGCGCGCCGCACCTCGCCCGAACTCGCCGCGTTCGCCAACGGCGCCGCGTTCCGCTACTACGACCTCAACGACTCCTATGTGGGCGGCCTCGCCGGCCATCCGAGCGACAACATCGCCGCGTGCCTCGCGGTCGCCGAGGCGGAGCGCGCGAGCGCGCACGACCTCATCACCGCGATCGTGCTCGCATACGAGATCAACTGCCGCCTGATCGACGCCTTCGACGTCACGGCGCGCGGCTGGGATTCGCCGGTGTTCAGCCTGCCGGCCGTCGCGCTCGCCGCCGGCAAGCTGATGCGGCTCTCGCCCGACAAGCTCGCGCAGGCTGTGAGCCTCGCGCTCAACGACCACATCCCGATGGGCCAGACGCGGGCGCAGACGCTGTCCGACTGGAAGGGCCTCGCCGATGCGGAAGCCAGCCGCAACGCCGTGTTCGCGGCGCGGCTCGCGCGCGCCGGCCTCACCGGCCCGGCGCCGATTTTCGAAGGGACGAAGGGGTTCATCAAGCTCGTGTCCGGCCCGGGCGATGTCGACGTCGGCGCGTTCGGCGGACCCGATCTCGGGCCTGCCCGAGATCGGCACGATGATGCGCAGGTCGGGTCAACCCGACCTGCGGGCCGTCCGTTCCGCATTCACCAGTGCGGCATGAAGTCTTATCCCGCCGTGGTCTACAGCCAGACCGCGATCGTCGCCGCGATCGAGGTCGCCAGGCAGGCGGGCGATCTCGAACGCATCGCGTCGGTCGCGGTCGCCACCACCCGGCGCGGTTTCCAGCAGGCCGGCAGCGAGCCGGAGAAATGGGCGCCCGACACCAAGGAGACGGCGGACCACAGCCTGCCCTACCTGGTGGCGCGCGCGATGTTCGACGGCGAGATCAGCAACGACAGCTACGCGCCCGACAAGCTGCGCGACCCGCGCATCCTCGCCTTCATGCGCCGCATCACCGTCAGGGAGGATCCCGCCTTCGCCAGGCCGAGCGGCAACGCGCCACCGGCCCGCATCACGGC
>Ga0126369_10003178_pt1 | contig 11851 bp, 12 predicted proteins | sample PanSoiMetaPlot_1_FD_109646 | JGI IMG/M metagenome (GOLD analysis project Ga0126369, IMG submission 109646) | Tropical forest soil microbial communities from Panama - MetaG Plot_1 | ecosystem: Environmental > Terrestrial > Soil > Tropical forest > Bulk soil | place: Panama | collected 2016-02-17 | reverse complement strand
CATGTTCCGGGATCTTCAGAAAAAAAATGCAAAGCAGTAGCATATTCGCGCTCAGGTTGGCTCGTTAGTTGACATCGGCAGCACAATCGCTGATCGGTCAAAACCCGGCAAACGTTTGCCGAATGCTGGTCTCGATATCCCTCTCATAGGTGCCAGGAATATTTCGGCCCCAGAGTCCGACACCAGGCCTGACCCAGATCCTCCAATCCTTCGTGAATCGATGCCCTCCCTCGAAATCCGGTGTCATGCCGTTTGATGCCTTTCGCTCCCGATCCACGTGAGTCACTGCCTCGAGCTGGGTCCACCATCGGTCTGTCCAAATCGTGTTGAACAAGGCCTGCATACGGGACACGTCGACAGCCTGCCGAGATGGATTCCCTCCCACCGAGACTTGGCGCTGGAGCCGTGTGAAGAAAATCGAGCCCAGCCTCCGAAACACGTGGGCCGTCGCGACTCCAGGCCCGATCGTGTATGTGCCAGTCCCCAACTTGTCATCCGCCGTCGGGAAGGTGAAGTCCAATACCGGCAAAAAAAACATCCCCTGGGACAGAATACCCACGACCGCTGGCCCGCACGAACAGATCGCTCAGTCCGTTCTGATTGCCCGCATCGGGCTGGTTGGGGTTCGACCACACGTGTGGCACGTCTGCGCGAAGGAGGAAATGTCCGTGATAGGGAACATCGAGTCGGGCAACGAGATTGTTAGTCCCGCTACTTCTCTCCAAGGCATCGTACCGATAGAGGACCTGTGCGCGACCGATGATCGCCGTAGGATCCGTCCCCATCCTGGCTGCAATCGCCGATAGGCGGTTCGCTTCCTCCTGCTCTTCGGAAGTCAGACGCTTCGCTCCGAATTGCTTCATCAATGGGCGAGGCCGACCCACGTTTTCCGCTGGTCCAGGCGCCGACTCATCGGCCCCATGCGTTTCAGTGTCTTCCAGAGCAGTATCCCGATCACGTTTCTGAGAGTGGGCGCTCCCCTCCTTTCGTGGAGAAGATGGCGGTTCTTGTCCAAATGAGAGGTGAGGAGGATGCAATAGCAAGAGAATCCAGATGAGCCAAACCCATCCAGCCAGCAGGCTACTTCCCTCGCCTCAAATGGTCTCTCGGGTGTATTTTCCCTTGGTGGAATGGATGCTCCACAAGAAGCTGCTTTGTGACAAGGCGAAACTCCAAAACGACCGATCCCCTCCTTTGCTCCCGGCGACGTGCAAATCCACCTCAGCGAGGCAAAGTGAATCTGGCTTCCATCCTGTGCTGTGGTCATGGTTCTCTGCACATTCCAGAGGGCTTGGCCAGGCATCCATTCGGCACGACGATCACAAGCAGATTCAGACCCGGCTTCTAGGTAAGAAACGCAATCCCATCAATACACCTTCTGTGTGACCCATTGACAGAAACGTACCGGAACGTTATAAAGGTCAGATTTTGATCATGACGTCCCTCTCCGATCTCGAATGTTGAATCCAGTCAGCTCTCAAGACCAACAAATCTGGTCGGTCCGCCAAACTATCATCTTTTGGTGGGTCGTATTCTTCCTCCTCCAACAGACGCTCCGGTTCGTCCTGATGGCTGGGACGCCTGGTCGAGAACCGGCCTCAGTCCCGCTATTGCTCCACACCCTGTGGTTCGGGTTTAGGGGAGATCTTATCGTCGCCACTTTGATGGTTCTGTTCGGGATCGGACTCGCCTTTGCAGTCGCGTGCGTGATGAAGCTGGCTCCTAAAGGTCGGCCGCGGGTCCAGCGTCCGATTCTTTCCTCGCGAGTGCTGACGATTGTCATGAGCGGGATGGGCGTTCTACTCCTTACGGTGCTGACGGTCGACATGGGCTACTACTACTATAACCAGCATCACCTGGATTTTGTTTTTTTCGAGTACCTGCTCGATCTTGTCATCCAGACTGTAGATTTCGGCATCCACCATGGGACGAACATCAGGCAGACCAATGCAGAGCTTGGTGACATGGGGTCATGGGCAACTCTTGCAGCGGGTTTCTTTGCGGCCGAGGGATTGATCCTCGGCGCCTGGTGGTGGCTCTTTTCGCGAGTTGTGAGTCCGATGGTTTCCCGTCGCGCACCGCAATCTGGTGTGGTCACCAACGGGGTATTGATGGGAGGGCTGGTCCTCGGGGCGTTGGGATTGCACCCTCAAGGCTCCTACGCGTTGCGTCTCGCCAATATCAGCAGCCTCGAGTATTTCATGCTTTCGCAGAATCCCATTCTCTATGCCGCCGAAGGATTTCGCGCTCAACTCAAGGGAGGTCGTGTCCCGGAGTTCCACGGGATGACGGCGGAGAAAGCCGTTCCAGTGATGCAGAGGATGCTCGATCCGAAAGGAGAATTTGCCTACCCGCGCTTCCCGCTTGTGCATACAATGCATCCTTCTGAGATACGGTCCGTCGGCCCCACTCCCAATATACTGATGCTCTTTGTGGAGAGTCTCGATCGTCGATTCTTAAATCAAGAAATTCGAGGGGTTCAGGTCACACCGTTCCTGGATGCGTTGCAGCGGGACAGTTTCTATTTTGAGAATTTCTATTCCAATGGCGTCCAGACGATGAGAGGCATGTTTGCATCCTACTGCTCTTACTATCCACGTCAGGGACTGGCCGCGATGAAAACTCGCTACGCCTATGATTATTTCTGTCTTCCGAGTCTGTTGCGAATTCACGGTTATCGCAATGAATTGGTTTCCGCCGAAGATCGTGATGCCAATCGTCTTCAGCTGTTTGCGACAAGAAACGGGTTTCACCAATTGTTTGATATCCACGATTTTCCTGAGGCCGTCAAACGGATGAGCTACGGCAAGAATCTGGGGATGTCAGATGGGGACCTATTGGATTTTCTGCGGGAGCGTCTCTCGGTCCTGCAGAGTCGCGGCGGCCCGTTTTTCTTGACTACCCTTACTATAGGGATGCACCATCCCTTCACTGTGCCGGAAACGACCGAGGCCGTTCGCTCCCTTCGACAAGAACCTGACGGCTATTTTGCAACTCTCCGATACTTCGACCAGGAACTGGAGCGGTTCTTCACGGAATGCCGCCGTGCGGGACTCCTCAAGAACACCATCGTCATAATCATGGGCGATCATGGCCGACACGAAATCATCGGGCGGACAAAAGATGAAAAACAGATCGGGCATTTTCTGTCTCCGCTGTATCTCTGGTTCGACCAATCCCTCCGCTTTTCCGAAGAGCTTCATCCCCGGAGAATCTCAACGGTGGTCAGCCAGGTGGATTTAGTCCCCACGCTGGCGGGCCTCACTGGCTTGACTCCTGGCGTCACTCCGTTTCTCGGACACGACCTCAGTTGTCTCCTCGTGACGGACTGTATGGAGGAGAACTTTGCGTATCTGAGCAGTGTCTACGACGATCTCATCGGGATGGTCGATCGCCATGGCGTGCTCGTCTATTCGCTTCGGACGGAAAGCTGGCGGGAGCTCAACTATCAGCTCGAGCCCTCCGCTGCTCCGGACTCTCTCACGGAAGCTGCAAGAGCGGGTCGGCGCGAAAACCTCTTCGCCCTATACGTCGCCTCGAACACGTTGTTAGATCAGAACAGAATCTGGTCGTGGAAAGAGTTCGGTTCGGCCGCTGGTGAGATCGCTCAGAAATGAGATACTCCTGTAGTCCCGCGAGGGGTGCATGTCCTCCGCAGGGAGACGCCAAGGAGGGATGGGACAATATCGATATCTTCGGTTGGTTTGGACGACCGATGCAGATTCTTACAAGGGTGAAATGTCCCAAGGTCGCTGATCATGGCGACAGACCGATGAGGAGAACGATCTTTTTTCGCAATAGTGTGCCATTCGGTGGACTCAAGCTGCCCCTTCTCTGGTGTGCGCTCATTCTGCTCGGCCAGCCTTCCTCCCTCATTTCGGCAGGGACCCTTCACGAGACTCATGATCCTGGGGCTGCTCATGACTCGCATTCAATAGAAACAGGCTCGCAACACACCAGCCTGACGACTTCTGGTTGGGACGGATCACCGGAAGGGAAGGCCTACTCGGAATTCAATCACCATCTGGCTGGAACCTTCGTGATGCTCATTGGGCTGGGGGAACTGCACGGAGGCTTAGGGGCCAGCCTATTCTCATGGACGCGGTTCTTCTTGCCGGGCGCGCTGCTAGCAGCCGGGACCTATCTGGTTATCTGGAGCGATCACGATGCCTGGCCGATCGGGCCGAAGTCCTTTACGGAGACCTACTTCGGGAACGATACCGGAACCTTCCAACACAAGGCCTATGCTCTTCTGCTTCTCCTCATCGGGTCGATCGAGTTGCTGACGAGAGCGGGGCGGCTGTCGCCGCGTTACTGGTCATTGCCTCTCCCGGCTTTTGCGATCATCGGGGGACTCGTCCTTTTTCTTCACAGTCACAGCGATCACCCGTCTGCCCATAAGATTGCCCTCCATCACGCGACGCTGGGGATGACCGCGCTGATGGCCGGTTCGTGCCTGATCGTGTCCAAGTATGCTCGGGCCACTCCAGCTGCGCTTGGCTTTTGGTCTCAACTACCGGTGCGACTCAAGCTCGCGTGGGGAATCCTCGTTCTGATCATTGGCGTCCAGTTGCTGCTGTATGCCGAATGATGCTCGCAGAGAACGAGCTAACGCTCTTCTCAGCCAGCAGGGTTGCAGTTAGCACCATCCTGGCGACCTGTCCTGCCGGCACGCTACTTCCCTGGCCTGACACGGTCCGGTATGATTGACCCAACCCTGGGCGAGACAGATTCGGTGGGCGCCCCGTGGTCTATCCTGTCTTCGCATGCCAAAAGGCTCGCACTTCCGGCGCATGTCCCCCTTGCTGGGATGATGTCTCTACACGAGGCTGCCTCGTGACAAGGCGAACCTGCTAGGCGATCGCACGACGGCAACTACGATGAGTGGGCAACCTGGAGGGGCCGAAGCTTTCTCTCTGAGGCATCCTGATTTGTGACACCATGTGAATGGCTACACGACCAATGAAAGTCTCGAATGACCGCAATGCGTTGATTGGCCATATCGCGCCTGGGCTTCGGCAACTCCTGGACTACCGGAGGGAATGGCTGCGCTCCGATCTGGTAGCCGGCGTCTCGGTCGCTGCCGTCGCGGTGCCCACTGCGATCGCCTACGCGCAACTCATCGGCTTCGAACCGATTGTCGGATTGTACGCGGCAATTCTTCCGCTTGTGGCCTACGCATTGTTCGGGACCTCGCGCCAGCTGATCGTAAATCCCGACGCGGCCACCTGCGCCATATTTGCCGCCACGGTCTTGCCACTCGCCGCCGGCGATTCCGATACCCTCCGGTCAATGTCGGTCGCGCTGGCGGTCATGACGGGGTTGGTGTGCATCGCGGCCGGGCTTTTCCGGCTCGGTTTTGTCGCCGACTTTCTTGGGAAGCCGATCCTGGTTGGTTATCTCAATGGGGTGGCGATGAGCATCTTTCTCGGCCAAATCGGCAAAGTGTTCGGCTTTGCCATGCAATCGCGCGGCATCACTCCGCGGCTCATCGAGTTTGCAGGTAAGTTGCCTCAAACGCATCTGCCAACACTTGCTGTTGGGTTGACAACTTTCGCAGTCATTATAGGAAGCAAACGCTTGTGGCCTCGTGCGCCCGCACCGTTGCTCGCTACTGTGGCGGCGGTGGCGCTGGTCTACGGCCTGAGCCTGGAAGCCAGCGGTGTCGCGGTTGTGGGCGCATTACCGTCTGGATTGCCGAGCCTGAGCTGGCCGCAATTCGACCCGGAGTTCCTCAAACCCCTGCTCGGTGGCGCCTTGGGTGTAGCCCTGGTGAGCTTCAGCAGCGGCATGGTAACGGCAAGAAGTTTTGCCGCTCGGAACCGTTATGACATCGACGTTGATCAGGAGTTCATCGCTCTGGGTGCCTGCCAGATCGCATCCGGCTTGTCGCAGGGGTTCGCCGTAACCGGGGCCGACTCGCGAACTGCCGTGAACGACGCAACGGGCGGCAAGACTCAGGTGGTTGGGCTGACTGCCGCCGCGACCATGGCGGTGGTGCTCTTCTTCCTAACCGAGCCCCTGCGTTATTTGCCGGTGGCAGCGTTGGGTGCCGTGCTCATTGTTGCCGCCATCGGACTATTCGATGTGGCTGCGCTGCGCAAGATGTGGCGTGCCAGCCGAGCGGAGTGTGGGTTGGCTCTGTTCACCATGTTGGGCGTCATCTGGCTGGATTTACTGGAGGGCATTCTTTTGGCAGTGGGAACCGCGTTGCTCCTGCTGATCAAGCGCACCTCGCGACCGACCGATGCCGTATTGGGGCGTGTGCCGGGGATGAGAGGATGGCACGACGTGGCCGACCACCAAGATGCCATTACCCATCCAGGTCTCATGGTCTACCGATTCAACGCCGCGATCGTGTTTTTCAATGCGGGGTATTTCAAGAAGCGGGTGGTGGAGCTTGTCACTGGCCACCCGGACATCAAATGGTTCATTCTGGATGGAAGTACAATTAATGTGGTGGACATCACCAGCGCGGAAATGCTCGAATCTCTTGTCGGCGAACTGGACTCAAGGGGCGTCCGCTTCGGGCTTGCAAGCATACACCGTGACGTGCGCAGCAAACTCGAACGCGCCGGTGCATTGGAACGCATCGGTCCCAATTCCCTCTTTCCAACACTCAACACGGCGAGCGAGGCATTCCTCGCTCGCACGCCAGCGTGAAAATATCCTACACAGGCTAGGACAAAAGAAAAGGACACTGATAGGGCTGAAGCGGTGTGGTTCCTGCAGGGAGCTTATCGCGGCACTGATTCGAGCTCTTGTTTATGACCAGCCATGACTTCTTTGGGAGGCACCTTGTTATCAGGCGAGGAAAGCGACCCTTCAGACCATGCCTCAAGCATGTCACCGGAACGCCCATCGATATAGACTTTGACGAGGCCCTCCGCGGTCAGTACCTTGATCTTCCAGTGAACCTTGTCAGGTTTTCCTTTCAGCTTCGCGTCAACGACAATTCCTCCGAAGGTCATAAGAGCGACTTTGACGGCTTGATTGATCGGGACGGAACAGGCGTGGGCCAGGGCAACCATTTTCTTCGTCTGAACAAGCGGATCGCAGCTATCTCTCATGGCAACTCCGAGCAGAGGGTTGTTCTGAATTCGCCGAATTCCCGAGTCTTGAGGCGATAAGAGAATCGCAAACACGAAGCCCAGGAAGGGAAGGCAGCGTTAGATTACGTCAAACGACAAAGAACTGTCAAGAACACGTCGCCGAGAACAAGTCGGCGAGAGGTTGTGATTCAGCTGTGGGGCTAACGAGAGAGATCAAGGGGCTTCGGACACGGGAACCCGTTGAACGTTTCTGCCGAATCGTTCCGTTAGAATCGGCCCGACGGTCGCGGTCAGGACCATGAGCACGATGATGACATTCACTACTTCCTCCCCGATCAATCGTTCGCCGGCTGCATTCATTGACTGATGCGCCGTCACGGTCGCGGCCAGCGTCGCGGCGAGTTGGGGAAGCGACAGCGCCCACATCGACAGCATCTCCGAACGAGTGTATTTGTAGACCCAGGCTGTGACGGCTGCCGCAGCGAATTTTCCGATGCACAAGACGCCGATCGTGCCAAGCACGAAAGGGAGCCTCTCTATCAGACTGCGCATGAATGCGGCGAGGTTCATCTGCGCCCCGATGAAAAGCAGAAATCCAGGAATGAAGAGACTTTTCCCCAGGAACTCTATTTTTTCCCGCGCCGGTCCATGTTGGAGCACTTGATTGACGGCGATCCCACACAAAAAAGCCCCGATGATGTCTTCCAGGCCAATCAGTTTCGCTCCGACCGCGCAGATGACGATGACCGCGAGGATAAAGTGGAACTGGGCGATTTCGTCCTCGCGACGCAGCCGGAGATAGATCGCGCCGAACCAGGGAATCGCACCCATCACAAAGACGCAATAGACCGCCAGCATGCCAATCAATTCGGCCAGCGTGAACCAATCCAGAATCCCGCTCTGGTGAACGGACAGACAGACTGCCAGGACCAGCAGCGACGCGATATCGGTAAAGATGGTCGCGCCAATCGTCGTCAGAGTGAAGGGTCTGCGCACCAGTCCCAGTTTCTCGAGTATCGGATAACCCAGTAATGTATGGGATGCGAGGAGAGACCCGATCAGCACCGAGGCGTTGGTGCTGTACCCGAACGCCTGGCCGAGCACAAACCCTCCGATCATGGGTCCGGCAAAGGTGGCGACCCCGAACAGAGTCGATGGCATGGCATACCGGCGAAAATCGCTCAAGCTGATCTCGAGTCCTGCAAGGAACATCAGAAACACCCGGCCCATTTCGCTGAAGAAGTGGCCAACTGGTCCTACCTCTCGAGTGAGGGCTATACCGTTCGGTCCGAGCAAGAGTCCGGCAAGAATTAATCCGAGCATGCCCGGCAACCCGAACCGCTCAAACTGCCGAGGCAGGAAGACTACGGCCAACAGAACGAGTGCGAACCGGTCGAAGGGCCGTCCCTGGCGAAAGAATTCCATGACCAATCCTCGCTGCCACTGGACGATGAATGCGGCTAAGGAAATGACAATTGATATGAGGATTAGCACTCGCCAGAAGGTCAAACCTTTGAACGTCTTCGGGGACGCACCGGCGGGTATAGACACGGAAGGTGATTGGCTCTGATCGGGAGGAGGATCACTGCCAGTATGAACGATGGGCTGACGGTTCCCTCCGGCCCCGCTGTCGGTCCGTCCTGCTTCCATGCTGGTGCTTTCTGAAAAATTCGACTGTTTACTTCATCCCGGCCAGAAGATCAAATAGCCCCTGGTCTGCGGAATCCAGCCGAATGAGCCCGAACCGCGGATAGTCTAAATCAAAGATAACATAGATGGTTGCGGTCATCATGAGCGCGAACGCGAGCAGGTGAAGCCCCACCTGGCGCGTCTGACTGCCGGCAATGACGTATCCAGCTAGAAGCGAGCAGACGAGCCCGAGCATTGAGAGCATGGCCATGATGAGCGTCGGCGTGTGTGTGAGCGCCGCGATGGCGCGGCTGGCGGTGACGTCGATCATCTGGTTCAGCGCCGGGATGACCACGATCGTCGCGTGGGGGGGCGACTCTGCAAGGGCGGCGATCGTCCCGGCCCAGATCTCCTGTTGGAGCCTCGTCGCGACGGCCGCCTGCGCGGTCGATGCCTCGATGTCAGGAAGCACCCGATAGACAGCGAGGCGCGCTTCCACGTCGCGGCGGTACTTCTCTCGCAGCGCCGCTTGCCGGGAAGCCGGCAAGAGATCCAGGCGCAAATAGGAAGTGCCGATGGCATTCGCCTCGTCCACCGTGAGCTGTTCGTATCGTTGTGCAGCCCCGGAGAAGGTAAACGCAACCATCAGACCCATCAGACCGAAAATGGCCGCCTCGACCGCGGTCAACCGCGCGCGGGCGATATCTGTTGTCTCCGCCTTGTCTCGCCGACCCAGGCGCTGCCCACCGAGGAGACAGAGGAGCATGCCGGCGAAGAGGCCAGCGATGAGCAAGAGCGCGGTCCCGTTGTAACTCCTGCCGGACGACCATTCCCCCGTCGTTGCCGTATGACGTAGGCATATTGATGCTGCGTTCCAATCCTATTCATTGTCTCGCTGGCAACTCCAGTGCACATCGACCCGCACTGGCTGGAAACGGTACGCCACGATCTGGTGGTTGATCTTCTCGTTCTGGCGTGAGCTCGATCTGTGACGCGCTGACCGGGATAGTGACACGGACAACGGCATCGGCGAGAACGGTGACGATTCTCGCGCGTGAGTGCCAAAGGAACATAGCAGAGCACCCAGCCTGATACCCACAGCGTCAGAGACTCGTCTCAGCGAGCATCCGCGTTCACAACGCCACGAATTGAATATTAGGATGTCTTAGCTAACCAACGGAATCTGCGCGGCCAGTTCGAACCTCACTATCGCGCGAATTTTGCTTTCGATCTGCAGATACCGGGCCACCTTCGTGGAGGGCAGGACCTTCCCCAATTTCGCCGCGTAGGACTGGCGCAACTTCACTTCAGATTCTTCAACCCCGAGCGCATCCCCTAAGAGCTTCTTCGCGGTGTCGTTGGAGATTTCGCCCTTGCCGGCATTGTAGGCATCCGCATAACTCTTGATCGTGGTGAGCAGCCGTTGATTGATTTGCTCCAATTCCTTCTGATATCCATCATAGAGCGGCCAGAAGTTCTTGGCTTCTGCGTCGGTGAGATTCATATTGCTGGCGACAACGAGCTTCTTGTCGGCCTTTATTTTCTCTTTCAGAATTTCCATGTTCATTTGTTCCGATTCCTGAGCCTGAGCCTGACCCATGAAAAGGAACGACAGCACGAGCATACAGATCTGCAGAATCTTCATGACACTTTCTCCTTCCTTAGTTGATTGACGACTGCCCCTATAGACATGTGCGGATACCCCATGATGCCGGGTCTACGGGTTAATCTTGGTGATCTTCGACCCCTGAAGCCCTATGCCCGCCATCAGTCCCTCCTGGCTGAAGATGAAGGCGTAGACGTCGCTCCGGCCCGTGGTCGTCGTGAGGCTCTTCCCCGCGCCTTTATCCATGACCACAATGCTAGGACCGACACCAACCTCCCATCCCTCACTGTTGTCCAGATACTCCAACGATTTTTCATTCATGAAGAACAGGACATAGCCGAACGACTGCACGCCGGCCTGAAGACCGTACGACGCCGCCACAGTACTGTAATAGCCGGCTTTTGAGCCTCCTTTTCGGAGCGCTCCCTTTCCATAGTGGGCCCCGATGATGAAGCCGCCTTTCACGATGCTCGGAAAAATCAGAATACCTTTGGCATCTTTCCGAAACATCTCAGCCTCTGGTGTATCCTCGAGCAGTTTCTTGAGAGCCGCATCTGCTTCTCGATCGATCTGTGCCGCCTCGGCAGACTCCGCCGCGGACACGATCGAGGTCTGAAGCGAGGCACCGACGACAAGAGAAAGCAGCAGGACGATGAGCGCCTTATACTTCATTGTGTGTTCCCTTCCGGGGGTCCTCCTTATACAGGACCTTACAAATTTCTTCTACTAAAATTTTCCCGTGTAGGTCCTTCCTCTAACGCACAAAGATTTCTCTGCTCATCGGAGATAACAGGTACCAGACGATGACGAGCGGAATGATTACCACAAACAAACCCATAACGATCGGGGCGCCCTCGACTACTAGACGGACAACGTAGAGGATACTGACCACTGAAGCCAATAGTCCGACCCACCAAACCCAAGCGTGCAAGCCCCTTGCACCTACGGCAAAAACCAGAAACATCAGAGCGAGGACAACCAGTAATCCCCCTTTTGCCTGAGCGATCATCACAATCAATGGCGACGTAATTCCGGCGGAATCAGGAGAAAGGAAGCTCGCGATTCCGAACCATATCAACGCTACCAATATGGCCATGAATCCTTGCACGAGAGCGAGCGACCTAATGACTGTCAGAAGCCTTGGTCGTTCCACTTTGCCTCCTTATCGCCGTCGCTCCCGGGATTCATACCGTTCTTCGACTGCCACTTTGAGCACCTGTCCTTCGTGGAGCTGCGCGGTCGCTACGAGACCGTTGGCGACGGCCACTTCCTCCTTCTTCCAGGCAGCATGGGCACGAGTAGCCAGTGCCTCGATCGACTCCCCGGCTTGGGCCTTCACCAGGCGAATCCGCTTTTCTTTGATGTTTGCGCGCTCGGTCGCCGACAGGGGTCTGAAACTGTGGGCGACCGAATGGAACACGGTTTGCAGACTGTCGAACTTCTTTGTCGGGGCAAGACCGACCACTTGGTAGATCAGCCCTTCATGTGCAATCCAGGTGATATCGAGTTTGACCCTGCCCTCCGCCTCGATCTGGGTGTGGGCGGCAGACAAACCGTTGATGGT
>Ga0126369_10003176_pt1 | contig 11852 bp, 9 predicted proteins | sample PanSoiMetaPlot_1_FD_109646 | JGI IMG/M metagenome (GOLD analysis project Ga0126369, IMG submission 109646) | Tropical forest soil microbial communities from Panama - MetaG Plot_1 | ecosystem: Environmental > Terrestrial > Soil > Tropical forest > Bulk soil | place: Panama | collected 2016-02-17 | reverse complement strand
GCGATAATTCGCATTCCAATCATCCAGAGTTAGAGTGCCGTAATCAGTGAGCCCCATGCTTTTCAACTGCTCCAGCGCATAGGATTTTTCCATCGCTTGTTCGTCACCCTTTTTAGCCGGATCTTCTGGCCTGAACCTCCAACGTGCTTGATGGGTGTCTCTGGTGCTTTGCCATAATCGCCTTAACTCAATCTGGTGGATCAATTCTGGATGGTTGGCACGCAAATAGGACAGCGCTTTAGCTTGTTCAGTGGTGCGGTTTTTGGGGTTTTCAGTCCACTCGGTTACCTCTTTCAAATATCCTTCCAGCACTTTTGGAAAATTGAGTGCACGCGGATCTTTGGAATAGCGCCAAGATGCTTTGCTACGCAGTGGTTCGTAACCGGGATCGGTGATGGCATCGCGCACCAAATCTTTTATTTCCGCATCACCAACCGGCCGCGCCCATGCGCGATCAAATTCTTCCTCATAGTCCGGCAGTTCATCCACAGCCTGTTGCTGCAAATCGGATTCACTGATCGTTCGTGGAGGTTGTTCCTTGTGCTCAAGTCCAAGCGGTTGCTGTTCACCTTTCAGTGATACTTGACGTGCAGCTTCTTCCGGTCCAGATGGCTGAATTCCTCCGCGACCTTCTTCGGTGGGCACGGGCTGTTCGCCTTCTTTGGGTTGTGGGCGCACATCGCCATGAACCTCTGCTGCTTTTTCGATTTCGCTGGCACTTGGTGTCTCGCTTTCTGGTGCTGTTGGTGGTTTAGGTTTTGGTGCCTCAACAGCCACGGCGCCAGCCTCTGGTTCTTCGGGTGGTATAGGTTGCTCAACTGCAGCCTGTCGCGCAGACGGAACTGCTTCGGCTTCTGCAGGTGAACCGAACGAAATTTTTCCAAGCGTTTCAGCGCCGGGCTCTTTCACTGTGCCGCGTTCGATGCCTGGAATGATTTGCGTGCGTGCTGCAAGTCCGGCCAAAATTTTATTCAGTCGTTCAGGTGTAAGGCGTGGTTCAATCCCACCAGCTTCGCCAATGATCGGCGGCACTGCTTCTGCAGGCTTAACGTACTCTTCACGCGGCACAAATTCTTTTGGCCCACGGAACAGTTCACGCTTTTCAGCCTCTGATAGTTCGCTGATATCAACGACGTTACCCAACGGATCGATCGCATACTTTGGTGGTGTGCTGCGCGATCGTTCCTCAATCATCAACCCACGGCGTGCAGGTGGTTCCGGTGGTGGTTTCTTAAACATTTCACCACCAAGTTTTCCGGCACCGTATGTCATCGCGCCTGCGTTCACGAGCGCATCAGACATTGCCTGCCAGTCTTTGCGCCGGTACGCCTGCCACGCTTCGGGAATCGATCGCAGTGCGCCTGCGCCCATGTCCATGAACCATTTAGCCAGCGTGATGCCTCTGGCTGGTGTCAGCGCCGATGCCATTTCTGTAATGCCATGCGGCGACGTCAGGAACTGCGCGATACCGGAAGCGGTTTTACCAACCGATGCGACCGGCTTGAGTGCTGTAGGCCATTCGTAACCCTCTGGCGGATTGAAGTCCTCTGGTGTGAACCCGAGAAAACTTTTTTCAGCTTCCTCTGGTGTCAATGGTTTGGTTGTCAGACCAAACTTTTCCCCTGGTGCCTTTTCGATCTTGCCGAACAGATTACGCGCTGCCCATTGGAACGGAAGATTAGCAACCTGCGTGATACCTTCCAGTGTGCCCGGCTGTCGCAGTGGTGCTTCACCGGGTGCGATGTTGAAATCTCCTTCGGGTTGGAAGTCGATACCGGACTTTTCTTCTACAAAATCGATCGGCATTACTTAACTTGCGTGTAGCCTGATGCTAACGCTTCGTCAAGTTGCGATTCAGGAATGAACCCGGTCTTGCCTTCGGGATTTTTCACACGGACACGCTTGGCTGCGGCCGCTGGCGCGGCTGGCGTTTGTGTTGGCCCACCCAAGAGTTTATCCAGTATGCGGGTAACCATGCCGGGCTTTTCTTCGGAACCACCTTCCCCTGCAGCGGCACCAAGGATGGATGGGCCTTCGTCTGCCCCCTTGTAAATTTCAGTGGCTTCACGAGTGATAGGATCTACGTCAATCAGTTTGCCTTTGATGTTGAACGTGCGCGGCTGCTGCTCTTTCGCGGGTTTGGTTGATCGAGTGACCGCATTCAAAATGGACGCAGACACCGGAAATTGCCGGTACGCATCCATCACGTTCATGCCGCCAGCAACTGCAGCGGCAAAACTTTGTTCGCGCATTATTTTATCGGATGCGTCTTTAGCTTTTTGCTTGGCGATTGTGTCCTGTTCCTCCAATCGGCTGCGTGCAATCCCAAGCTGCGCCTGATGGTACGCCTGCTCAATTTCCAGCCGCTGGTTTTCGCGAAGCTGATTTTGTTGGGCTATTTCCTTGCGCGTTTGCGCTTCCATCATCGCGATGCGTTCATCCTGGGACAACTTCGCAGCCTCAAGTTTGTTGCGCTCATTGTGCTGCATGGCGTCAGCAGCGAGCCGCGCCCCTTCCATTTCTGTATTCAGAGCAGTGGAAGCCGCTCGCCCACCAGCGGATGCGCCTGCAGACAATGCACTGATCGCATCAGGCCCACGCAACCACGGCAATGGAATATCAAGTGCCATTAGTCAGATCCCTCTGTAGTGCTCGCCACTTCGCCTTCACCAAGGCCGGGATACAAATTGCCGTAATTAGCCTGCCACTGGCTGTAAGCGTTTGGATTGTAGTAACGGCCGCTTGGATTACTCGCACCCAGGACCGCAGTGGTGCCTGCCTCTGGATTAGTGAAATTGTAACCAAATGCATCCGGCGTTTCGAACACTCCACCGGGACCGGGCAACCCACCGTAATAACTTCGGCCAACTGTGGCGCCGATCGGTGGGCTGCTTACCCCACCCGGCGCCCACCACGGTCCACGACTTGGATTAGACAGAGCGAATTCTGCGCCCAACCCGCGCATGTAATCTTCAATCTGCTGTTGATGCGCCATCCTGGGATCCGGCGCGGCCGCAAGGTCGGCATTACGCGCTGCAATTTCGGCCGCAAGATTGGGGTTGGTCATGGTTGGGCCTACCCCACTGATCAGTGAAAGATAATTTTGAATTCCACGTTGCTGTTGATTTTCACTGAACCCGGCGATGTTTCCGAACAACTGATTTTCCTGCAGGCCACTGCCCGGCATTCCGCTTTCAACACCAAACTGCGCCGATGCAGTTTTAAGCGCGTTCATCGTTTGCGGACTCACTGTGCCTGATTGTTGACTGCCGATCAGGTTGGACGTGCCGCTTGTCAGTGCGGGGAAGTTGGGCACGGCGCCAGAGAGTTGCGTGAACACATTTGGCGGCACACCGATTGGCCCAGGCACGGTGCCAAATGCACTGCGCCCACCTGCACCACCGCTGGTGCCCGTGGCTGTCAATAGTCGTGAAGTGGGAAATGGCATATTACATCATAGGTCCGATGCCCTGACGTTCCAGTGTTGCGTTGCCATACGGCCGCACGCGCACAGGAATCTGATCGTCAGGAAGTTTTTCACGCAGTTCGTTGTTTAGCTCGCGCACTGCTCGCGCCATTAAGCTTCCTCCACCACCAACATCGTACGCGTCACCAAGCTTAACGCTCTGCATGGCATAAAACAGCGCGTTCACATTACCGATCAAAATTTTATCATCATCCAACTCCACTGGAATAAACTGCAGCTTGACCAGTGCACTGATCGGACTGGGCCATTGCTGACAGTTGGTGCTGTTGCAATTGGACCAGACCAAACGATCGGTGCGATAATCAGGAAGCGTTTCAGATGGCTGATAGATCGACAGCGGCCACAGGTTTCCATCAAACTGATAGCCATACACCGGCCGCACTGTCGGATCTTTAATAACGCGATCGATGCGTCGGAACAGTATTGTGCTCTGCACGAATGGAATCGCGAGCGTGAGAACCACACCGGGCTGAATAGTTCCATCAGAACGTTGTGTGATCACTTCCAACCCGTTGCCATCAATTCCAAACACAGTGATCGTTTTTCCTACGTCAGCCGGATCGGTGATGTAGTACCGCACATAGCGATTGGTGTTGCACGGGATCTGGTTAAATACTGGGCTGGTGCCTTGATCCACGAGCGCAATATCTCGTGCGCACAGAAACCCACCTGTGGTGCTCCAATGCTGAAAGTCACTTGGCAACACTGGATCAAAGTTGAACCAATGATTTTTTGGTGGGGAAGATCCGCAACGATTGAAACCTTTGACAGTGCCCACCTGCCGTGGCCACGTGATGCAGCCGTTGTAAATGCAGCCGCGCACGCGCTTCATGGTTGCCCAAAAATCACCACGCGTCATCAATTCGCTTGTGGCATCATTGAGGATATCCAGCCAGTCCTGTGAATCTACGCAGAGTCCGGCTACTCGTTTCAACCTGCTTTGTTTAGCTTCGGCAACAGTTAGCACGTTAAGCCTTTCTAAATCTGCACGTGGATAGCGTCAAATCAAATCAGCCACAGTTTACGAACATATCCACAAACCGATCGTGGCCTACAGAGAAATTTGCATCGGTGAAAACAACGGCACCTTGATACTTAATGATGAACGGATTGGGTCCACCTGGGCCACTGAAATTTATCCATGGCAACACACCCAGTGGTGGAGTGTTTGCGAATACTGAATTGAAGATCGGATTACCGTTAATGTCGCAGTACTGGATCGTAGAACTGTCAAAGTTTTTGATTGAGGAAACGTTGTGCCCCTGAATAAGAATTTGAGCCCCACCGGTTGGCTGGATCGTCTCAATGATAGAGCAAAACGTTTTTATCGCCGGACAGAATTGCTCTAATGCCAGTTCGTTGAGTCGTGCTTTGATCAGTGCGACTGCTGCCGCGATTGCAGTTGGTGTCAATCCCGTGATGTTAAGCTTTTCGCAATACTGGCCTGCAGGAATGAACAGCGGACCAAACCCAGGGCAGTTGATCGTTTGAGCATCATTGCAGACGTTCAAAAACCCTGATCCGATCACGCAGTTTACACCCGGTGTGTTCTGTGCGATGCACTGCGCCTGTTGACCAGCCCACTCTGCTTGCATCGATTGCGCGGCCGCATTGATATCAGCCTGTGTTGCTCCAGCAGCGAGCGTGCGGGTGATTGTGCTGATGCATCCCTGCAGTCGCAGCACAATCTGAAAGCCGGGTTCCATGGTCGGCGGCAGCACTGGCGGGATCGTGCTCGCGAGAATGGAAATCGTTTGCGGGAACAAGCCCGGTGGACAGTAACAGCCATCAGGACATTGCACTATGAACGAGTAATCCAGTGCGCTGTAGATGGCTCGATCAATCCCTGCCGAAAAGTCATCAGGGTTGTCACAGGCCAAATTTACGCACGGACGACATACCGATAATAATGCCATAATTATGCCATTGTTATCCGTTAACAGATCGGTTTGCACGCCGGTGGTGCAAACGTGGGTTCGGGTATGATGACAGCGGCAATGCGTGCGCCGATAAATTCACACTGACCGTTGATCACAATTTTCATCTGGTAAGTGTATCCGTCCGTGAATGGTCTGCTAGTGGAAGGATCGCAGCCCATGTTCGGTGGAGCACCCAGGCCCATGCGCGGCCGGAACTGCGGCTTGATGTTGCTGCCGTCGCCTTTGTTTTGCGTGGCGCATTCTTCCCATGCCAGCCACGGGATCCAGCACGGATATTGATCGGGCTGATAGAACACTTGAAACCGCACTTTGCCTACCAAGTTGTCAACGTATATTTCGCCGTTGTACAATCGTTTGAAGGTGCGGTGCTCAAGATCTTCTTTGAAGGTGATTGCTCCAGTTTCAAACCACCACTCAATTGCGTCGGTATTGTTGTCGCCAACGATCGCCGTTTTGGGATTGTTGATGACGTCGGCAGAAAAGGACGGCAGTTGTTCCCATAGCTCAAATACATTCAGCACGGTGTTGAACACGAATTGGAAGCAGCGTTGGACAAGCGAAAAATCCCCAACCACCATGCCCAGGATATTCATGCCCGGCCAAACTCCGTCATAGCACGGCTGTCCTTTCTCACCAATCTTTGTGATCAGATCGGTGTTCACCACAATGAGCGTGCGGTTATAGACACCGTTTGGTGTCGAAACTGGGATCGCAGTCATCAGCGCTCGGTTGTCGAAAAAAACTCCGGTACCAAAGGCGAGCAGGTTTTGATCGTCCTGCGACAACACACGCGTAACTTCGCGACTGATTGGAGTGTTGATCCATTCCTGAAAATCGCGGCGTGACTGCTGCAGTGAGCGTATTCCGTCTGCAGAACGAAACCACGTATCGGAATTGATGTTGAACGTGGAGTTGGTTCCCAGTGCGCCATTGGCGATGTACGTTTCTGTCAGGATTGGATTGGTGAGGCTTTGCCACGTGAGCCGATCCACTGGCGCATTGCAGCTAAACACGTGCGTGGGAGTGAAGATAAGCAGTGGACCTTGACCGAGTGACGTATCCGGCTGCGCGACAAACAGCATGGCGCGGATATCACCAATCGCCCCAGGCACGGTGAATGTTCCACCACCAACTAGATAATTATTTTCAGTGACGTTGAGCACTGAATCACGATAGTTCAGCGCTTTGGTGCCGCTCGGACCTTTGACGATATCGCCAGCGATGAAATCCTTGCCGTTGGCTAATGCCATCCAAACCCGTCCACGTCCGTACACACCCATGCGGCCAACTGGAAACTGCGGCACGAAGGTGAGCCCCTGCGTGTCCTGCAATGAAGATCCCTTTGCAACAACCAACGCGATCGGTGGAGTAACATTTACGATGTTGAGATTTATCGTGATGTTCGGTGTGCCTGCACCTGCAACCACTGTTCCAGTCAAAGGCAACGTGCTGCCAAGGTTGATGCCGATGGTGTCACCATTCGCGCCTGTGAAATTTCCAGTGAGCACAACCGCGATTGGTGCCGGTGGAGGAACTGACAAATAACTGTAACCAGCAGGGATCGTAAAATCTGCATTAGTGGTGAAGATTGGCGCAGGAGGTGGCACCTGACCATTAGATCGTTTCGTGGTAGTGCCATTGAAGAAAACTGGCAGGTTTACGCCATCGTTCCAAAAGACAAAATTTTCCGCTTGCCACAGCCAAGCTTGAGTCACAGTTGCGCTTTGCGGGTTTGCGCCGGTGACGTCGGCAACAGTGGCTATCAATGTGGCAGGGTTGGGAACGATCTGGTACAGACGGCCGCTGATGGACACCAAAAGGGTTTCTGTGCCCACGTCCGGCTTGTAATAACAGTAGCCTTGAAAGAGTCCGGTGGTGAACGCTGTTGCGATCTGCTGTGAAGCAAACTGCAACTGATATCGCATGCGCGGAGGACGCGGATTAGGGAAGGTGCCGCGAACGGTCAACCCGCTCGCGTAGGACATTTCATTTTTTCTGAGCAGCAGCGGGTTAACGCCGCTGTTCATTCCCCCTTCATACGAAAACAGAGAATCGAAAACCGTATTCGGTGGAAAATTGGCAGATGGCATCGTGCATTACGTCAGACGGATTGGAATAGCCTCAAGACTGCCAGCGTCCACACTCAAAGTACCGGCGCTGTTGATCACATCGATGGTGACCAATAATTGAAGATGATCATTGGCTGCACCGAGTGTGTATTTAATCGGTGGCACGATCAAAAAATGAGTTGGGTAACCCGTTGTTGTTGGTGCCTGGGTGTGAAGCACGCCTGTTCCCAAATCGGTGCCCTGTGTGACGTTGCGGATCTTCGCGCTGATGGTGCGGTTGGCCGCGAAAGTCACACCAAGCATGTCGATCGCAATGAAGGCACGCAGTTCCCAAACGCCAGCGGCAGGAAGTTGCACATCAATTGCGCCCACCTGAACAAACGCTGCAGTGATCACTTGCGCCAACGCTGCGCCACTCGACACAACTGGATCCTGTCCCAGTCCGAGATTGGTTTGTGCGGCCGCTTTGGTAGTCGCATTGGTGCCGCCTTGCCCGATGGTGATCGGTGTCGCAGGAAGGAACCCGGAAACTGAAACCACGGCGCCACTGCTCACAGTCACGCCCTGGTCAACAGTGCGGAGGTTTTTAACGGTGATGCTGTTGGGTGTGCCGATAGCAGAAATAACAACAGCCAATGGCCCTGGGTTCGCGAGCACCGCACCGGCGCCTTGGCCGATGATCAAATCTTGGCCCACCACAAACATCGTGGAATTTACCACTGACACAACATAAGCCGTGGTGGTATCTGCAGGTGTTGGTCCTACCTGCGCGGTGGTGGTTGTGAACCCGTTGGTGCCGTTGGTGCCGTTAGTTCCGGCCGCGCCTGCTGCGCCCTGGGGACCGGGAATAGCGATGGGTGGTACCTGAGTTGAGCACGGCGAACAGCAATCAACAGGATCCATACTGAATCGACTTTGCGCCGATGGCTGAATATCGTCAAGCGCAATGCCGCAGTTCGTAAAGTACAACCTCAAGTGGGACGAAGGTACGGATCCGTTGGAAATCGAACTGTTGATGATTCAAAAAGGTGGGCAGTTCATGCATCAAAACGAGTCCTGCGGTGAAGGACTGTTCTTCCATTACAAAGAGGCAATCAAGATCGCGTGGCCAGAGGAATACCACAATTACTGGACCGATCTAATCCTGAGTGAAATTCTCAAAAACACCATCACAGCGATCGCTGGTCCAAAAGACACCGGCAAAACCCGTGGCTGCGCAAAGTACGCGCTGATCGATTACTGGGCGTTCCCTCACACCACGCTGTTCCTGATTTCTTCCACGACACTGCCGATGTTGGATCTGCGCATTTGGGGTGATATCAAAAGTCTGTACCGGCGTGCGAAGATTTTACGGCCGTGGTTGCCTGGAAAGGTGCTGGACGCAAAACGAGCCATAGTCACCGATGATTTGGATGATGATGATTCTGTGCAGGTGCGCGACATGCGCAAAGGCATCGTGTGCGCTGCCTGTAAAAACGAGAAAGACGAATATCAATCGATCGCGGGTTACGTCGGCGTGAAGCAAGCGCGACGTCGGCACATCGGTGATGAATTCCAGTTCATGGCGCAGGCAATGTTCGATTCGATCGCCAACATGAACAGCGGCGATTACAAAGGCATCTTCCCGCACAACCCAAAAGGTCAGGACGATCCGGCCGATCAAATCAGCGAGCCGGATTGCGGTTGGGAAAACCTTCCACCCATCACGCGCACCACGACGTGGAACAATAAGCTGTTTAAAAACAGCCGCACCATTTGCCTGTATGGTCCTGACAGCCCGGCGATTCAGGAACCTGATGGTGAGAAGAAATACCCCTTCCTGTTAACTCGTGATTCGATCGAACGCGTCATTGCCGGATACGGACTCAATTCGTTCCAGCATATTTCCCAAGGGTTAGGCATCCGCAAAGGTGGACTCAGCGCAAAACGCGTCATCACGCTGGATATGTGCAAAAAATTTGGCGCGATGGATATTCCGATCTGGGACGGCAGTCCGCGCACGAAAATCTTTGCGCTGGATGCGGCGTATGGTGGTGTTGGCGGCGATCGTTGCGTGGGTGGACATGGTGAATTCGGCCGGACTGTTGAAGGCACCCAGGTGCTTCGCCTGCACGTGCCTGAAATCGTTCCAATCAATCTGCTGCTGGATATCCTGCCCGAATACCAGATCGCCAACTGGTGGAAACGGTACTGTGAACTGCACGGCATCCCGGCCGAAAACTGTTTTTACGACAGCACTGGCCGTGGCTCACTCGGTCCACCAGTCGCGCAAGTGTTCAGTCCGATGATCAACGCTGTGGAGTTTGGCGGCAACCCAAGCACCCGGCCGGTGTCACAGGATATGTTCATCATCGATCCTAAAACCCGAAAACGCCGGTTGCTGCTGTGCTCTGAACATTACTCTAAAAAAGTTTCTGAACTGTGGTGGACGTCTCATATCTGCATTGAAACCGGACAGTTGAAGGGGCTCACCAAAGCAACCATTGACGACGGATCCAAACGCGAATGGAAGGAAGTTGCTGGCAACAAAATCTGTGTTGAAGCAAAGGACGAAATGAAAAAGCGCACTGGCGTGAGCCCTGACTTATGGGATTGGGTAGTGACGGTGATCGAAGGCGCACGCCAGAAAGGGTTTCAGATTCGTAAAATGTCCAACGAAGAATCAGAGGTGCAAGGCAAAGAGTGGATGCAAGCGCTGCTGGATAAAATGCAGCGCTTGCGACAGGCTCACGCCCTTAATTACTGAGCAGGCGGAAAAACTGAACCGGCTGGTAGGGCTTATCAGTCAGATCAAAGTAGGCCGGTGCCGCGTGATTGGTTGCGATGTAATCACTGCGGTAATAGCACTGATAATAGTTCGTGCCGTAATGCCGGTACCGGTACAGCACACCAACACCCATCGTGTAGAAGCATTCCACCTGATAATGAGTGTCCTCCCATCGCTGCATGTCAGTGGTGGTTTCCATGTTCACACTCCAGTAACGATCAAAGATAAATGGAGTGGATCCTTTTTCCCACGTGTTGGCCCACTGATAGGTTGAAATGTCGTAGTTGGTGATCGTGCACCCGGTTGAGTTGGTGTATGCCGACATTTTACCATCAAACTTTTTCCCAACGACGGCCGTAGCTGGTCCCGGTCCACTGCCTGGGTTCACAACTACTGGAGGGTAATTTGTATTGCCTGAATTCGGTGGTGGATCCGGTTTCTTTTCTGGTGGGATCACCTTGTCCAGCATCCGAATGATTTGAGATATGATGTAGGCGATAACCAAGATCGCGATAATGAAGGCAATCACCAGCCCCCAAACTTTTGGCTTCGGCTGATCGGTGGGCTGCACGCGTTCATCCACGATGGGAACGATGTTGGCCTGATCTACTGGCACTGGCACGCTTGCGAACTGCCAATAGTTCGTTGGGTTTGGCATACAGGCGCGAGCCAGTAAACCGGGTTGCAGGAAATAAAACACCATGAACAGAGTCACGGACCAGATAAGGCTTGTGAACGTTTTCATACCGATCCTTTCGTGAGAGGTTTGAACATTGCGGTTGTTGCGAGTAGATAACCCGCACTGGCGATCAGCAGGCAACCGAATGTTGCCCGATCGATTGTGCTCACGGTGAGATTCATCACCTTGAGTCCGGCGCCTAACAGCGCCCATGACAGGATGAGTGCAATCATCCGCCATGTACTGATTTTGGTTTTCATGTTTACTTTCGTGTGCCCCTTCCAATCCTCCTTAAAATTTCGCGCCCTTCTTTCGAATTCACGTACACTTCCCGCAGGTCAACGCTTTGATGGATGAAATTTTGAGCATCGCCCAACGTCTCAAGATTGATCGAAGTCCCGTAGGCATTGAAGATTCGGTGCTTGCCGAACACCCGATCCATCAGAATGATCACCGGCTGTCTCATGGAGTGTAGTTGATACGCACCTTACCAAAGGGGTTGAACGCAACATAGAACAATTCTAAATTGGGACCAAGGTAGGTGACGCAGCACCCCTTTGTGTTCTGCTCCAAAATCGATCCATCTTCGGTGTAGAACGACGTCCGATCGTAGAGCAGGCAGTGAGGATATTCCAACAGCGGCCGGAACCATTTTTCAGACGTCAGCGCGTAGGTGAGGCAGCAGGCTTGCCCGATGTAATCCTCTTTGGCGCCGGTGCCTTCGTACGCGCTCACGAGTTTATTTATCCACGCAGCGTTGCCTGGAAGATCTTCGGTGATGTGATAGCCGCGCTCAATGCACGTCTTTTTTCTGCAGGGATCTTTGCAGGCATTTTCCTGCCGATGAAACGGATGATTGAGCCAACAAGTGTCTGCACGCCACTCCTGTTTTAGTGCGTCATCGTCTTTG
>Ga0126369_10003175_pt1 | contig 11853 bp, 14 predicted proteins | sample PanSoiMetaPlot_1_FD_109646 | JGI IMG/M metagenome (GOLD analysis project Ga0126369, IMG submission 109646) | Tropical forest soil microbial communities from Panama - MetaG Plot_1 | ecosystem: Environmental > Terrestrial > Soil > Tropical forest > Bulk soil | place: Panama | collected 2016-02-17 | reverse complement strand
ATGACCACGTAAACCGGCTCGGCAAAATTCACTTCCAGCACGGCTTCCGGCGCGGAGAGATCAATGACCGCCCCGTTCTGGTAGAGGCGCAGGAAACCGCGCGTCCGCAGCTCCGTCAAGCGAGCCTTCAGCAGGGAATCGTCGGCCGGAGCGGCTTTCTTCTTTTTCGCCGGCCGCCGCCCCTTTGCGCTTTCCGGCTCCAAGGCTGCAGGCAGAGAACGCAGCGGAAATAGCACCTGCAATCGGGTCCCGTCATGTAGTGCCATCATCCGGTCAGCCACTTCGTCCACCGTGTCCTTGCGGATCTGGCGCCCACACCTGGCGCAATAGGTCCGTCCAATGCGGGCGTACAGCAGCCTGAGGTAGTCGTAGATTTCCGTAGCCGTGGCGACGGTCGAGCGCGGGTTGCGGGTCGTGTTCTTTTGCCGGATGGCAACGGCCGGAGCGATCCCTTCGATGATATCGGCATCCGGCTTCTCAATCCGCTCCAGAAACTGGCGGGCATACGCCGAGAGCGACTCGACGTAGCGGCGCTGGCCTTCCGCATAGATTGTGTCGAACGCCAGCGACGACTTTCCCGACCCCGATACGCCGGTCACCACCGTCAGGGTATTGTGCGGGATGTCCAGATCAATGCTTTTGAGGTTATGGACGCGTGCGCCCCGAACTACGATGCTGTCGTTCGACATGAGCCCCAGGATTCAGCAGCCACCCGGCCCGGCGTGAAGCCCATCCCCACAGAAGGCGTCAGACTCGACTGCTGAAACCTTTGATTATAGCCGTTCGTTGGATGCCTGGCGCGAGGCAGCTCCAATGCGGCATTGGATCGCAAAAGCCACGCGAAAAAATCCGCAATGCCAGTTTGCTTGGGCCTCAACTGCTCGTAGTGGTATATCCTCCACTGTGTGCGCTTGTGGAATGGCGACTCTTGCTGGTTCTGCACTCAGATCCGCTCGAAAGCAGCCGTTTCAACGAACCCGAGATGCGTTCCGCCGCGCCTGCGTTGCTGCTCTACGTCACGCCCACACAGCCGCTCAAAACTGCCTCTCTGGTTGGAGTCAGCAACTCGGATACCCTAGTCGTCTGTGACCCCAACGGGAACGTCCCGGTACGGCCTGAGCCAACTTCGCTGTTGCTGATCGCTTCGGGCATTGCGTTTCTCGCGCGGAACCTTCAGAAGGCCTGATCGTTAGACAAAAGCGCTTCTTAAGAAAGGCGAGTGACGGGTAGGTCGCCTTTTTTGTCTTTTGAATGGCCCCGGTTACCGCGCGAAATACAGCAGAGCAAACACGTAGAGCCAGAGCACGCCCATGAAGTGCCAGTACCAGGCCGTCACATCCACCACAATCCTTCGTGTTTCCGGCGGGCGATCGATCCACGATGTTATCCCGGCGTAGAGCAGCGCCAGGATTCCACCCAAAAGATGGGCCGCATGCACTCCGGTGAGGATGAAGAAAAACGACAGGCTGATGTTGGGCTCCGGATTGTGGTAGCCCCTGCGTAGCGTCTCCCAGGCTGTGTACTGGCCGGCAAGGAACGCCAATCCCATCGCGATCGTCGCCCATAGCCAGGGAAGCGAACGGTTGCGGGCAACCTGAATCCCCGGGATGTCGGCTATGGGAGCAAGAACAACGTCTTCCTCGGCACGCCGACGTGCCACTTCGAGAGTGCCGCTGCTCAGCAGGAGAATGCAGGTATTTACCAGCAACAGCCCAACCGGCAGTATGGTTGGCACCCAATTGCTGGTGTACTCGTTGCGCGCTGCATCCCAAACCACCCCTGCCTTGCGCACCACGTAAGCCGTGGTGAAAGAAACGAAGATCATCAGGACGGATGCAAGCAGGAAGCCAACCAGCATGCGGTAGCGGCGCAAGCGCTCGCGATAGTTGGGGAACTCATCGCCTCCCCCGCGCCCGCCCGAGCCCCCATCACCACGCGGCCATTGGTCCGTTGGCCCGCGTCCCCCTCCGCCATGCATTGGCTTGGCTGCGGGAGGCGCCGCTTTAAATTTTAGGAATGCCATACAGCACCGCCGGACGGACCCACATCACCGACATCTGTGACCTATGATGCGCGTGGCTCGCAGACTTTTCAACCGCGCAAAACCCCTCATTATTCAGAGGAAATCACCGTAATTCATTCTCTCGAGATTGCGCTCTTTTGGGGCCCAGCGCTAGGCTCCAAGGAGTGAGACGTCGCTTGCTCGCAATCCTGCTCGTGGCCGGTGTGATCTATGCCTGCGACTATCTGGTGCTGCGCCTTCGCATGGCCAGCAATCGCAATGCGTTCGGCAGCGTCACCCGGAACGTCTACTACTCGGTGAAGCTGAAGAACGGCAAAACCGAGTTCGACTACGGCGGGCAGCAAGCCTTCGAATGCCCCAATTCGCTGCTGCCGCAATACTGGGAGAAGCCCTGTTGGCTGGCCCGACGGCAAAAGGATCAGCAGATTAATATTGACTCCGGAAATCCTAACAACCCCAGCCTGTTCTGATTTTGCCCATCAGGCCTCTGCGCCTGCACACGAATGATGTTCTTCGTGCTTGCGCAATTGCCTTACTATCCTTCATCTTGGACACATGTCACGCCATAAGCCTGTCCCCGGCCACGAGGTGCAGCAACGTGTTTACGGTCACAACTGTTTCGGATGCGGCCCCGCCAATGACTGCGGTCTCAAGCTGGAATTTCACCTCAACGAAGACCACAAGCGCTTCGTCTGCGAATTCGTGCTGGCGCAGCGCTTCGAGGGACCACCCTCGCACGCGCATGGCGGCATCATCGCCACCATCCTTGACGAAGCCATGGGCAAGGTGAGTAAGCTGCGCGGCATCATCGCCGTTACCGGAACTATGCAGGTGAACTACATCCGCCCCGTACCGCTGGCGGAGCAGCTCGTCACCGAGGGCTGGGAAGTGGGTATCAACGGTCGCGAGCACTTCCGCGCTGCCGAAATCCGCAATCCCCAGGGCGAGATCCTGGCCACCAGCACAGGTACTTTCATCGAAGTCGATCCCGCTCGCATGTGGGCAAAATTCCTCAACGAAAAGCAGGCCGATGCGACGTAAGTAGGAAAGAACGAGGCCAAATGCTGGGGTTACGCCCTGCTTCTCGCCGCGTTAAAATAGAATTTCAGTCACGACGGGTGATCGCTCCCGCCCGCAGGAACACAGCTTGCCGGGCCTCTCAGCCGCGATCAGGGAAGAAGGACCTATGTCGGAAAACAACGGAACCAGCACCAGCCTGCGCCTCAAGGTCGGTCTCGCCGAGATGCTCAAGGGCGGCGTCATCATGGACGTCATGTCGGTCGAGCAGGCCGAAGTCGCCGAAAAAGCCGGCGCCGTCGCGGTCATGGCTCTCGAGCGCGTGCCCGCTATCATCCGCGCCGAAGGCGGCGTCTCGCGCATGGCGAATCCCAAGCTCATCAAACAGATTATGAGCACCGTGTCCATTCCCGTTATGGCCAAATGTCGCATCGGCCACTTCGCCGAGGCGCAGATACTACAGGAAATCGGCGTGGACTATATCGACGAGTCCGAGGTGCTCACCCCTGCCGACGAAGAACACCACGTTGACAAGCACGCCTTCACCACACCCTTCGTGTGCGGTGCTCGCAACTTGGGCGAAGCACTGCGTCGCATCGCCGAAGGCGCGGCGATGATCCGCACCAAGGGCGAAGCCGGCACCGGAGACGTCATCCACGCCGTCAAGCACATGCGCCAGATCCTGAAAGAGATGAAGCAACTTACCGTGATGAGCGAGCAGGAACTCTATGCTGCTGCCAAGAACCATCAGGCACCTTACGAGCTCATCAAGATGGTCGCCAGGGAAGGGAAGCTGCCCGTCCCGAACTTCTCTGCCGGAGGCATTGCCACGCCAGCTGACGCGGCACTCATCATGCAAATCGGCGCCCAGGCGGTGTTCGTCGGCTCAGGAATCTTCATGAAAGGCGGAGTCACTCCCCTGGATCTGAAAGACAAAGCCGAGCGCGAAGAAGCTGAAGCACGCGCACGCGCGATCGTCGTCGCGACAACTCATTTTAGTGATCCGAAGGTCCTCGCCGAAGTTAGCGAACAGGTGTCGGGCGCGATGAAAGGTTTGGCTGTCTCAGCCCTCGAGGAGAAGGACCTGCTGCAGACGCGGGGGTGGTAGCGCAGAGCCGTCAGCCATCAGCGTTCAGTGCGGGCGCGACCTGGTCGTGCCCGTCGTAGCCGCGCGATAGCTTTGAGGTCCCTAAAGACTGTTCCTAGGTATACGTCAGCCCGCTGCCACGTTGTCGCCGAGCGCCGGTTGTGCGCGAGGCGAGCGCGAGGACGGTATATCTTAGCCAGCACGGAGGCAAACCGGAGTGGTGGGTTGACGAGCTATTGAACCCACGAGTCGGCTTCAGCCGACACTCTTCCGTGAGAGCGTCCGGCCGAGTCGAGATCGGCTTCGGTTAATCTAAATACCCTGAAGATGAATATCGGCGTATTAGCTCTGCAGGGCGATTTCGACGCCCACCGTCGCCGCCTCGAAGAACTTGGGGCGAAGGTCGTCCTCGTCCGCAAACCCGAGCAACTCGACGAAATCGACGGCCTCATCATCCCGGGCGGCGAATCCAGTACCTTTCTGAAACTCCTTGGCGAAAAAGGTTTCCAGAAACTCAATCACTTCGTTCATACCAAGCCAACCTTTGGAACCTGCGCCGGCGCGATTCTTCTGGCGAAACGCGTAACAAATCCCGACCAGCCGGGCCTGAATGCTCTCGATATTACCGTCGAGCGTAACGCCTATGGCCGCCAGATCGATTCAACCATCCTCGAAGCCCAATCGACGCTCGGCGAGCAGCCGCTGGAGATGGTCTTCATCCGCGCCCCGCGCATCGAACAGATTGGCCAAGGCGTCGAGGTTCTTGCGAAACGCGGCGAAGACCCGGTACTGGTTCGGAAGGGAAGAGTTATGGCCGCGACCTTTCATCCTGAGCTGTCGAATGACACCCGCGTGCACGCCGAATTCTTGAAGCTGGTGAAAAACGGCACGAAGTCGTAGCTTTCAGAGGGCACGGCTTCAGGCGTGCCACGCAACGCTTCTTCTTATTACTGTTATCAAGGGGGCTTTAGCCCGCGAGGGATCTGCTTTCCCTAAAGGAATTTAATAATGTCCATCTACGACTTCTCCGCCAAACTCAACAACGGCGACGACAAGAGTCTCGGTGACTCGCGGCAAGGTCCTGCTCATCGTCAACACCGCCAGCCAGTGCGGCTTCACGCCGCAATACGAGGGCCTGCAAGACCTCTACACGAAATACCACGGCAAAGGCCTGGAAGTCCTCGGCTTTCCATGCAATCAGTTCGGCCACCAGGAACCCGGTAGCGACGAACAGATCAAATCGTTCTGCGACTTGAGCTACGGCGTGACCTTCCCGCTGTTTTCGAAGATCGAAGTCAACGGCGACGGCGCGCATCCCCTCTACAGGTTCTTGAAGAACAAGAAGGGCGGCCTGCTGGGCGACGCCATCAAGTGGAACTTCACCAAGTTCCTGGTAGACAAGCAGGGAAGTGTTGTCGAGCGCTTCGCCCCGACAACTATGCCGGACAAGATCTCTTCCGACATCGAGCGCGAACTGGCGAAATAACAAGAGTTTCGGCCAGGCATCTTCACGGATTGTTTTTTAAAGATTTGTGCTCCGGCGTAATCTGCGTTCGTTGGCGTCAATCCGCGGTTGATTTGTTCCTCCTTCATGCCCGAAGCCTGCCGTGAGCGAAGTCGAAGGGTGCTTCGGTGGTGAATACTCGCTATACTTGAACAACAGAGGATGGTTGTGAGTTCGCAGCAAAAGACCTTTTACATCGAAACCTTCGGTTGCCAGATGAACTTCCACGATTCGGAAAAAGTCGTGGGCACGCTTATCAGCGAGGGCTACCGCCAGGTGGAGCGAGAAGAGGAGGCCGACCTCATCGTGTACAACACCTGCTCCATCCGTGACAAAGCCGAGCAGAAGGTCTTTCACCGTTTGGCAGACTTCAAGGCGCTGCACAAGCAAGGCAAGCGATTCGCCGTTTTAGGCTGTGTGGCCCAACAGGAAGGCGAAAAGATCTTCGAGCGGGCCCCTTTCGTCTCGCTGGTTGCCGGTTCGGCTTCGTACCGCAACCTGCCCAGCATGCTGGTCAAGATCGAGTCGGGCGAGTCGCGCGTAACTGGTCTTGATGACCGCCAGACCGACCAGACCTTCGACACCGAGTTCACAGCGCGCAGCAATCCGCATCGCGGCTACATCACCATTATCGAAGGCTGCGACAAGTTCTGCGCCTACTGCGTGGTGCCGTACACCCGCGGCAAAGAGCGCAGCCGCACCTCTGACTCGGTGCTGGCAGAGGCGCGCCGCATGGCCGACGCCGGCTACACCGATGTGCAATTGCTCGGCCAGAACGTAAACTCCTACGCCGATCCCTCGCATAAAAAGAGCTTCGCCGAGTTGCTGGGCGCGGTGGGAGAAATTCCGGGCATTCGCCGGGTGCGCTTTACAACTTCGCATCCGCGGGACTTTACGAAGGACATTGTTGATGCTATCGACGCCGTTCCCACGCTCTGCGACCACGTGCATCTGCCGGTGCAGAGCGGCTCGTCCCGCGTGCTCGATGCCATGTTTCGCGAGTATACCCGCGAGCAATACCTGGAGCGTATCGCCTGGATGAAAGAGGCGAATAGAGAAATCAGCATGACCACCGACATCATCGTGGGCTTCCCGGGCGAGACCGAAGAGGAATTCCGCGAGACACTGGTTTTGTTAACCGAGGTCGGATACGACGGGGTCTTCTCGTTCAAGTACTCGCCCCGCCCCAACACTCCGGCATTGCAATACGCGGACTCCATCCCTGACGCTGAAAAGTCCCGCCGCCTGCAAATCCTGCAGGACCACCAGCGCGAAATTCAGCGCGCCAGCTACCACCGCCACGTTGGGCAGACGCTGGAAGTCATGGTGGAAGGGAAGAACCCGGCCCGTGGTCAGGTGGTAGGACGCACTTCCCAGAACAAAACGTTGAACTTCATGGTCAACGGGAGGTCCGAACCGAGCCTCGGAGAATACGTACAGGTCCTGGTGACGCAGTCGTTCCCCAATAGCCTGCTGGGTGAGTTGGCCGGATAGCCCAAACGGCCCGAAGGCGGTACGGTTTGAGCGGTCGCGCCAGGTTTGCGTTCTTCTCTTGGGCGATGACTTGGGCACAAAGGCGATCGGCGGGATCTTGGCTGACTGCTAAGCGCTTTGTCCCTGTACTCCCTGCCTCCGTGGTGAAGAATCGTTGAAACATTTTCCCCACTTGCGCAACCCTTAGCCTCTGGCGTATCACTAAACATTCGGAGGACCCACGATGGAAGTTGAGATGAAAATCCGCGGTTTGATGATGGACCCGGTCACCAACATGCCCATTGTGATCCTGAAAGAGACCGGCTCGGAGACGGTTCTGCCGATCTGGGTCGGTATCTACGAAGCTAACGCCATCGCGCTCGAAATCGAAAAGGTCAGCACACCGCGCCCTATGACGCACGACCTGCTGCGCAACCTGCTGATCGGCCTGGAAGCCACTGTCCGCAAGGTTGTCGTAACCGAGCTTCGCGAGGACACCTTCTACGCCGTGATCTGGCTAGACCGCGGTGGGGAAATCATCAGCATCGACTCCCGTCCGTCCGACGCCATCGCCTTGGCGCTCCGCATGGATTGCCCCATCTTTGTGGAGGACGAGGTTCTCAAGAGCAGCAAACAAGCCGCCAGCGCCATCGATCGGGTCACCTCCGACGACCTGCGCAAGTGGCTGGAAAACCTCGGTGAAGACGACATGGGTCACTACAAGATGTAGCTCGTGCCTGATCCCGCCGAACAGCTCCAACGGCTGTATCTCGAAGGATTTGACCTGCAATTCTTCGAGCGCTACCCGAACACTATTGGGGTGCTCCGAGATGGTTGCATTGTCCTGCTGAGGTCAACTCCCAATGGGCTAGAAATGATTGGTACCCCCGGCTGGCGCATGGGAGAACTCATGGGCGTCTTGCTGGAGAAAGACGGCCGCCCGGTCTTCCAGGCCAAATCCGAGATCGTGGAAGCCACCCCCGAGCGCCTCGAAACCCTTCGCAGATTTCGCCAGGATCTGGAGCGGCTGCTGCAAACAGTCAGCTAGGCCAGGGATTGTAGGGATACTTCAGAAATGGGCAAACCAAGGTGAAATGGCGGCATGCAGTCTGGGCCGGGGCGCATTGCAGCAGGCTTTCATTGGAGTTTACATAATATCTCTTATCGGACATAACTAATCCACGGCGCACTACTCCAACAGCACCACTTTCGGATGAAACAAACTGCCCGCCACGCGGCTGGCCAGGCATACCAAATCCGACTGCCCGGCAAAGACCTTCACCCACTTCGCGGCGGAAAACTCAGCCAGATTGACCGTCCGCCCGTAACGGATCCTTCCCACTGTTTCGTCGTCCGCCGTCACACTCGGGACGCCCGGCAGAACGCGTCGCAAATGAAACAACAAGCTGTCGCGTTCGCCTCCTGTGGCCGCACCAGCGATCTGATCCAAACTGTGGGCATCGGACAGCCCAAACTCTGCCACCTGCGTGCGCCTGAGGCTGGCCAGATGCGCGCCACAACCCAGCTTTTGCCCAAGCTCGTGGGCCAGGCTCCGCACGTAGGTCCCCGACGCCACCCGACACCGAAACCCGCACAGGTCGTCCTGGACCCCGGTAATCTCGAAGGCACGAACTTCCACCTCGATCGGCTTGAGCTCCACCCCCTGCTTCTTCCGTGCCAATTTGTAGGCCGGCACGCCCTTGATCTTTTTCGCCGAAAACGGTGGAGGAACCTGCAGCAACACGCCTACAAACTCAGCCGTCGCGCCCCTCACACCATCAAGTGTTACTTTAGCTTCGCGGACTGGCCCTAAAGGCTCGCCGTCTGCGTCATAGGTAGCCGTCGCATAGCCAAACCGGATGGTTCCCTCATATGCCTTTTCCGAAGCCTGATAGAACTGGGCCAGCCGCGTGAATTTCCCGATCAGCAGCGGCAGTACCCCGGTCGCCATCGGGTCGAGCGTCCCCAAGTGCCCAATCGACCGCTCACCCAGAATCTTCCGCATCCGTGCCACCACATCGTGCGACGTCCATCCCTGCGGCTTATCGACCACCATCACACCGTTCAGCGACATCCTTCTGGTATCGTGTACGCAGAGGTGTTCCTCGGTCAAATTGTCAGGAACCTCATCCAATTCGACAGGGAATTCACTTCCCTGCCGAATACCCGCACCTAAGCCGCTCCCATGATCCCGCTGAAAGACGACGCCCCGCGAGTCACCACGCCCTACGTCACCTACTTTTTAATCGCGGTGAACACGGTAGCGTTCCTCTTCGAACTCTCGATCGGCGCCGGTAGCTCGCGCCAGTTCAATGCGTTTCTCACTACTTTCGGAGTCGTTCCCGCGCGAATTGCCGTCGTCCTCTTCAATCAAGGATACGTTCCCTGGGACCTCGTCTATCAACTGGGAACGCGCTACGTAACACCAATCGCCGCGTTTCTGCCAGTGTTCACCTCCATGTTCCTGCACGGCTCCTGGATGCACCTGATCTTCAACATGCTCACTCTCTGGATTTTCGGCGACAACGTCGAAGACTATCTCGGCCACTTCCGCTACATCCTGCTGTACCTGATTAGCGGCGTCGCAGCTATGGCCGTCCACACCCTGTTCAACCTCAATTCCGCCGTACCCACGGTGGGCGCCAGCGGAGCCATCGCCGGCGTAATGGGAGCCTACTTCTTGCTCTATCCACGAGCGAAAGTTCTCACCATCGTTCCCTTTTTCTTTATGTGGTTTATGTGGCTGCCGGCGTGGGTCGTGCTGGGCTACTTCTTCGTTGGACAGTTCCTGCTGGGCGCCGCCACCTCGATTAGTGTCCACGGCGGCAATGCCGGTGGAGTCGCGGTTTGGGCGCACGTCGGAGGCTTTCTCGCCGGCATGGCGCTTATCAAGCTCTTCCCTGTTCGCGCTCGCCGCTACCGCCATGGATTGTACTAGGAGCCTGTAGGAGCATCGATCTCACCCTTCGCCGAAATCAGGCGATACGGTGGTGGGGCAGCTTCACACTCTGTTGGTTTACAGAATGCCCTTCTGCGGCACCAGCATCACTTCACTCACACTTGCCTCAGGAGGCAGGGTGACGGCGTACAACACTGCCGCTGCAACGTCTTCTGCCCGCACCATCTTCTCCCGCGGAGCTTGCGGCCAGAACTGCTCCCAGATCTCGGTGTCCGTCGCGCCGGCAATGAGCGCTGTCACTCGGATTCCCGACGACCTCAGTTCTTCGCGCAAGGTGTCGGTGAAACCCAGCGCCCCGGCTTTCGAGGCATTGTAGGCAGCAAGCTTCGGCACCGCCGTTCTCACCGTCACCGACAACGTATTCACAATCGTTGCGCCGCGCCCCATGAGCGGCACCGCCGCTCGAGTGCATAGAAACATCCCTGTCAGGTTGGTGTCGAGAACCGTCCGCCAAAGCTCAACCGGAGTCTCCGCGGTGTCATAGAGCTTCTGCAAAATTCCCGCGTTGTTGACCAAGACGTCCAACTGCCCCCAGCGCTTCTTTACCTTCGCAAACACCAGGGCCACGGCCTTCTCGTCGCGCACATCGCCAGTTTGGGCCAGTACCTCGCCGCCCATGGCAACTTTCGCTAGTTCCGCTTTAGCCATGTCCAGGGCTGCTGGATCGCGACCGGTGATCACCACGCTGCATCCCTCGACCGCCATTGCTCGGGAAATCGCCAGCCCGATCCCACGGTTCCCGCCGGTGACCACGGCAACTTTTCCAGCCAAACGCGGGTGCCCCCGAGCCTGTCCTGAGCTGGGAGAAGGATTCGCGCCCTTCTTTTGGGCGCTAACCAGGGGCCTTTCACTTCCACCTTTCCGGACTCCCAATCTTCTCCCCAATACCGCCTGAACCTCTACACTCCGTTATTCGCCTTCTCCCGGATCAGCGACAAGAACTCCTGCCGCGTCTGCGGCGCGCGAAACGCTCCCAACATCGATGACGTCACCGTCGCCGAGTGCTGCTTCTCCACGCCGCGCATCATCATGCACAGGTGCCGCGCCTCGACCACCACGCCCACGCCCAGCGGTTGAATTGCCTCTTGGATCGATTCCGCAATCTCCACCGTCAGCCGCTCTTGCACCTGTAACCGCCGTGCGAATACCTCCACCAACCGCGGTAATTTGCTCAGCCCGATCACCCTTCCCCTCGGGATATACGCGATGTGCACCTTGCCGAAGAACGGCAGCATGTGGTGCTCGCACAGGCTGAACATCTCAATGTCCTTCACGATGACCATCTCATCGTAGTCCACGGAAAACAGCGCACCCTTCAGCAACTCATCCGGGTCTTCGCTGTAGCCCTTGGTCAAATACCGATATGCCTTCGCAACCCGCAGCGGAGTCCTCAGCAAACCCTCGCGCGTGGGATCCTCCCCCAACCGCACCAACAGTTCGCGCGTCAGTTCCTCCAGCGATGCGCTGGTTAATGTCGTTTGTGTTTCCATTAAGTCTTTCATGGTCTTCCCGGCCCGAACTTCGGCTCATGCTTGATGATTCAATACAGCCTCAGGCTGCCGGCCTTTGCAGACAACTGATAACTGTTCGCTGACAACTTAGCGCCGCGGCTCCGCCCCTCCCGCATACTCAAAGCTGTTCATGCTGGTCTCTTCGACCCTCACCTTCTCCAGATGAGCCGCCTTCAAGTTTTGCTTCAATTTGTGGAAAATCGTCTCTGCCAGGTTCTCTGTCGTGGGCACCAAATTGGCGAATTCTGTCAGCATGTTCAAATTCTGGTGATCGAACCT
>Ga0126369_10003173_pt1 | contig 11860 bp, 9 predicted proteins | sample PanSoiMetaPlot_1_FD_109646 | JGI IMG/M metagenome (GOLD analysis project Ga0126369, IMG submission 109646) | Tropical forest soil microbial communities from Panama - MetaG Plot_1 | ecosystem: Environmental > Terrestrial > Soil > Tropical forest > Bulk soil | place: Panama | collected 2016-02-17 | reverse complement strand
GTAGCGAGCGCGGGCAAAGGTTGTTGGGAAGAAGTCAAGGAAGAGTCCGAATGATGTGTCGTGTGCTGGGTGCGAACCATCTAAACAATCAGGAGGGATGCCGCAATATGACAAGAGTAGAAGGGGTTGATCCCAGGCAAACGTCCTTCTTAATGCGGCAAGTGTTCAAGAAGGTTCGTAAGATGCTGGGTCGAGATCTCACTCCTCAAAAGATCCAGGCGCGCGTGCCGCGTCTTTTTTGGTTCAACATCATCGGAGAGTGGCTTTTAGGCCAAAAGGCGAAGGTTCCAGCGCGGCTCCGAGCCATCGTGACATTACGTACGGCGGTACGGGTTGGGTGTCCGTTTTGAGTCGATGCAAACTCTGCCGGCGGCAGAATGTACGGTTTGAGCGACGAGGAGATTGCTGCGATTCGAGAAGGAAAGATCGATGGTTTCGCTCTTGCCGAAGCAGCCCTGTTTCGCATGGCGGACGCCTTAGCAGACACGCCATCGAACGTTAGCGACGAGCTATATAGCGGCCTGCGAAAACACTTTACGGAAGAACAGCTAATGGAGTTTGCCGCCACCGCAGCGTTGGAGAACTATCGGGCGCGCTCAAACCGTCTGTTCGATGTGGGTAGTGACGGCCTTTACCGAAAAGGATTGCATTTCAAACAACATCAGATTGCATAGAGTTCCTTGTTAGATTGCCTTGTGGATCCGAGTTGCGAACCTTTCTTTTAATTGATGTACGCTCAAGTAGAAGGTCGGCAAAGCTAATAGCGTGAATAGTGTTCATGTCACCAGGCCGCCGATCGCGCCGCGCGTGTTTGGCTTTCGACGCGGCCGCCAACGTTGAAGAAATAGCCTGTCGGCAACGATAATTCTTTGGAAAGCTTGGTTGTGATCTCGCTTGCCGTGCTGCCCAAGTCTCGACCGTGTACGGCTGCCTCTACTGCGATTCGCCGACTGCCCGCTTCACGGCGGATTGTTCCTGGGCCGAACGCCTGCTCGATTGTGGCCAGTTGGCTCAACGGTATCCGATCCATCGTGACCGTCGATCAGCAAGGACCCGATTGACTTCGGGTTGTTACGATGCTCGTCTTGGAGACGCACGATCATGTCGAACCGTCGCTGGCCGGTTCACACTTCAGACTCCTCTTCGCCGGCCATTCCGACACGAATTGCCCGGATAACATCACCGGGCGTGAGCCCTACACGTGCGACTGCCTGCCGGTCAATGCTGACCTTCATTCGAGGCATGCCGGTAAGCTTTTCTGTTCGAAGGTCCTCGATTCCACGAATGTTTTGCATCAATTCTTGAGCTCGCCCGCCTTGTTCGACCAATTTGTCCAGGTCAGGACCAAAGATACGCACGGATATGTTAGAGCTTTAAGACAAAAAGAACGCCTAGTGTTTATGCTGACGATATCAAGCGAACGTCATTCCCCCTCTTCTCGTTGACGTCCTGTTTTTCCCCATCTAAGATTCGCTTGCGATGATCGGACAGAGCATTTCTCACTACCGCATTGTGGAACGGCTAGGGGGAGGCGGGATGGGTGTCGTTTACAAAGCGGAAGATACCCGGCTTCACCGCTTCGTTGCGCTCAAGTTTCTGCCCGACGATGTAGCTCGCGACCCGCAAATGATGGCTCGTTTTCAACGGGAGGCACAAGCGGCTTCGGCTCTAAATCATCCAGGGATCTGCACTATCTACGACATTGGAGAAGAAGGCGGACAGGCGTTCATCGTCATGGAGTTTCTCGATGGCGTCACTTTGAAGCACCTCATTGCAGGACGGCCGCTCGAACTAGATCAACTCCTCCCACTATCAATGGAGATTGCCGATGCTCTCGACGCCGCTCATAGCGAAGGCATCATTCATCGCGATATTAAGCCCGCCAATATCTTTGTGACGAAGCGTGGACATGCCAAGATTCTCGATTTTGGGCTGGCAAAGTTGAGCCGCGCCAGCGTTGCCCGGCCTGAAGCCGTGCTGGCGGATGCCACGTCGCCCGTGAGTGTCGATGATCTGACTAGCCCTGGCACTGCGCTCGGGACCGTCGCCTATATGTCGCCAGAGCAAGCCAAGGGCAAAGAACTCGATGCGCGTAGCGATCTTTTCTCGTTTGGCGCCGTTCTATATGAAATGAGTACCGGGACGTTGCCCTTCCATGGGGACACTTCCGCGATCATTTTCGACGGGATTCTCAACCGCAATCCCGTCCCAGCGATCAGACTGAACCCATCGCTGCCCACACGGCTGGAGGATGTGACCGAGAAGTTATTGGAAAAGGACCGGACCTTGCGCTACCAGTCGGCCGCTGAGCTGCGAAGTGATCTGCATCGGCTCAAGCGCGACACCGAATCTGGACGACAAGCGGTACTGGAGCCTGGCAGCGTCTCGAGTAGTGGCAGTATTCAATCCGCGGCCGCTCCCGTGCATCCGAGTGCTTCGGTGGTCTCCACACCAGCGGCGAGCCAAAACAAGTCAGTGTGGCTCGTGGCTGCACTTTTCTTGGTCGTTGCTGCTGGCTTCGGAATCTACCGCCTGATCTCGACACGAGAGACCCTACCGTTTCAGCGCATCCGGATCACAAAAGTCAGTGGAACTCACAACGCGCAAATCGCCGCCATGTCTCCTGACGGAAACTATATGGCCTATGTGCTGAATACGGAGGGATTGCAGTCGTTGTGGCTGCGTCACCTGGCAAGCGACAGCAATGTTCAGATAGTTCAACCGGCCCACGTCGAATATCGCGCACTGCGATTTGCGCCCGATGGCAGCTCCATCTATTACTCTCATACTCAACCCGCGAGCGGTCCAGCATCCCAGGAATACGATCTCTACCGTACTCCGGTTCTGGGAGGAAGCTCGCAGTTGTTGGTGAAAGACATCGACAGCAACCCGACCTTTGCGCCGGACGGGCAACATATAGTTTTTGAGCGTTCGAATGATCCCGAGCCCGGGAAATTCAATGTGCTGATTGCGAAATCTGACGGTACGGATGAACGAATTCTGGTTCATGGCCCAAACAGCGAGACGCTCTCTAGTCCGCTATGGTCTCCCGACGGAAAGGTAATCACGGCTTATCAGACGCCCACGAGGCAATTCTTAGGTTCAGTCGTTACCATCGATCCTGCCACTGGCAATCGCAAGTTGCTTTTTACGACGAAGGAAGCGTTGCTGACGTCAGCAGCCTGGTTGCCAAACGGAAAAGCGATGGTAGTCACCTTTTCTAATCTGGACCTGCAATTCCGGCGCAATCAAATGGCTCTGATCACCTATCCCGGGGGCCAATTTCATCCCATAACCTCAGACACCAACGATTACCAGACTGTCAGCGTTGCGTCAGACGGATCGACCATAGCCGCCGTCATGTCGCAGCCAAGCAGGGAAGTATACGTAAGCTCTGGTGACAAGTCGGATTATTCGGACGCGAGAGTTCTTCCGTCAGACGATCTGACAAATGCAGTCTCGTGGACAAAGGATGGCAGGCTGCTTCTCGAAAAGGATTCCACGACATCAGTGGCAGGAATGGACGGCAAGGTCTCTAGTTCGCTGCCCCAATTGGCAGGGCAGCCATTTGGATGTTCAGATGGTCGCATCGTCTTCTTGCGTGCGAATATGCAGGACCTCTCGCTTACCATCTGGCGTAGTGAGTCGGATGGTACGGGGTTGTTGCAACTGTCTCACGGGGAGGACGATGAACAGCCTTTGTGCTCCCCTGACGCGAAGTGGGTGTTCTACACCGACCAGACGACGCGAACGCTAATGAAGGTTTCGCTCGAAGGAGGCGCGGCCGTGCCAGTTTCTACCAGTCAGGTGGAGCGTCGCGGACTCTATGATTTTTCGCCCGATGGTCAGACGCTTGTCCTTGGTAGCTACGATTTCAAGGTGCAGAAGCCTACGATCTCGCTCATTTTATCTGACTCAGGGAAAGTACTGCGGACCTTCGAATATGACGTCCGCCACAACGGAAGGCTCCTCTTCAGTCCCGATGGCAAGGCTATTGTTTATCCGATTCGCGATAAAGGTGTCGACAATCTTTGGCTGCAACCCCTCGATGGTGGACCGGGTCACCAATTGACTCACTTCGACTCCCTGAAAATCTACTCTTACCAGTGGTCGATGGACAGAAAGCAACTCGCGTTGGTGCGCGGAGACTCGCCCTCCGACGTCGTATTGATAAAGGATGTCTCCCAACAGTAGCCGGATGAATCGTTCTTCAACGTCTTAGAATTCCTCACCGTGAAACCTTGGATAAAAAATAGGACCAGCAAAGCGCTGGTCCTTAAGGGAGTTGCAGTCAATTCTAAAAATCAAACCGTAGCGCCAGTTGGCCAATACGGTGTCCATTGCCAGGTCCGTCATTGCCGATCGTTGCCTGAGCTTGGCCGAATGCTGGATCCGCAAAATTTCCTTGCGGTGTGTCGAAGTTTGGATGGTTGAAGATGTTGAAGAAATTCGCGAAGAACGTCAGCTTCGCAGTTTCTGTTATGCGAAATGATTTTCCCAACCCGAAATCCAGGTTGACGTAATGCGGCCCGTAGATATCGTTACGGTGCATCGGGCTGTTACACCAGAGACCTAGATTTACGGAAGCGTCGCAGGTTGTCGTCTCGAACGCAGCTGTCTTCAGAAAGCCGTGAGCAGGACTGCCGTCGAGCGTGGCATTGGAGGCATCGAAGCCGGGAGTGTATACCGGCCGATCGTTGGTGATGCCGTCTCCATTCGAGTCTGTATTCGGATCCCAGATCGGCACCGGAACACCGGTCTGGAAAGAGAACACGCCGTTGATCTGCCATCCACCCAGCCAACGGTTGGTTCGCATGAAGGGTAAATCGTAGTTGTAGCTGAGCACCACGCGGTGGCGCGTGTCGAAGTCCGCTGGACCGTAATCAAGGTGCACGTTCGAGCTGTCCATTGGCTGGATGGCTGATCCTGCGGTGGTCTTCGGACGGAAGGCATCGCTGATCTCATCCAGAGTCTTGGAATAGGTGTAGTTAGCGTTGAATTGCAGCCCGCTAGCATACCGCTTCCGCAACGAAACTTGTAACCCGTGATAGTTGGACTTGAAGGCATTCGTGCGGAAGTTATCCGAACTGATACTCGTGTTCGGGCGAGCCGTGCTGAATCCACTTCCGAACCCGGCCAAATCGCATGGGCTGCCCACGGGTTGTGCTCCTGCGCATGCCAACCGGCCGTCAAACGTATTGTTGTTGAGAATGCCCGTCAGCTTTCGTCCGAGCGTGCTGATGTAATTCGTCTCAAGTACCATGTCTTTCGCCAACTGATACTGGATGCCCAAGTGCATCTGCTCGTAGTAGGGAGTAACCAGATCCTGGTCCATGTGACGTGGAGAAGGCTTCGGTAGTCCGGTGGGGAAGATCGCCGGGTCGATGAGGAAACCGTTCGTGTTTGCTACGAATGGCAGCGTGTAGAAGCCGGGTGTTGCAAGGCCGCCGGCCGGAACGCCATTGCCGAAGAAACCGAAGGTTGCGTCGGAGAAGAACGGCGGGTTGAAGCGAATGTTCTCGAACAGGTTGTTGTAAATGCGATCATACGCAATTGCGTATCCCGCACGCACGACGAACTTCTGGGTTCCCGTCACGTCCCATGACAATCCTAGCCGTGGACCAAAATTGTTCAAGTCTTTGTTCCACAAGTTGTGATCCCGGACCTGGAAAGTTCCGGTCGCCACCCGGGCATAATATGGATTGTTGTTCGGGAAGAATGGATTGCTTGATCCCCCCGGGAGAATTGGGGTGGTTGTGGTTCCGAAGTAAAAGTTCGAATCGCTGTTCGGCAGGAAGTTGTGCGGAGGACCAAAGTACTCCCAGCGTAATCCAAGGTTCAAGGTTATACGTGGGCTGACCTTCCAATCATCCTGAAAGTAGGCTCCTACTTCGTTCGCACGGTAGCCTCGGTAATAGTCGGGCAGCGTGCCGGTGGTTGGATCAATGGAAGCGCTGCACAACGCGCACGATCCAATCACAGGCCCACCGAAGAACAGTTGATCGAATTGATCGGTGAACGTCGTGTCAGTCACCAGATCCTCAATGCTCCACGGAAGAACGGTGCCGTTCACATCGTTGAAGAAACTCGATCCGTTGCGTGTCCGACGATATTCAGCACCGGTCTTGAAGCTGTGCTTGCCGTGGGTGATTGAGATGTCATCCTTGTACTGGAATTGGTTTTCGGTGAAGAACTGGGGGATGCCCGGAGTCGAACCAAAACTTGTGCTCAACGGATCGACGGCGGTTGCAATGGCGGAAACACCATCAGTTCCGGGTGCCGTGAAATTGGCGACGCGGCGCTCATAGCTGAATCGAGCCTGGTTGAGAATATTGTTCGACAGTGTGCGAGTCCAGCTGATGGATGCATTCTGTGCACGAGCGGGAACTACTTCTCCTACTCCGATCGTACTTGCTGCCGCACTGTTGTTATCTTGAAACTGAACATCATCGAACAAGTAGACGAAGTTCAACTGGTCTTTCTGCGTGAGCTTGTGATCGACCTTAATGCTGAACCGGCTTTGGTCAGTAGCCGCCACAACTTGTTTTGTAACAGACCCGTAAAGCGGTACGGGGTATGCAAGTTGGGCGAAACCCAGCACTGGTCCCGTAACTGCGCCTTGGCCCAGACAGTTGGGATCGTTTGCTGCTCCTGCAGCAGGATCGCAGGTGATCCCCGAGTTTGCGACGGGGAAGGCGGCAGACTCAGCAGTCCGCAGAGTCTTGAAGTTTGCCCCTAGCGTCGATGAGAGATTGAAGGCTCCCGGACAAGGGGCGGCGACAGCTTGCCCCGGACCGAAGCTCGTGTCCAGATAGGCCTGATTGTTGCATATGCCAAATGGGCTCGATTCGATAAAGTTTTGGAAGGCGCCGCTGTTTACGAAGTCAAGGAACTGCTGTGTGGTGCCGGTAGCGGTGGTTGGACTGCTCTGGCGTAAGCGATGAATTTCGCCTGTTCCATAGAAGAAGGTCTTGTCCTTAATGATCGCGCCGCCCAGCGAACCGCCAAATTGATTGCGGACCAGGTGGTCGCGTTGCCCGGCCTCGTTTGAAAACCAGTCATTCGCGGTGAGGGCCTGGATGCGGTTGTACTCAAACGCTGATCCGTGAAACTGGTTGGTTCCACTCTTCAGAACTGTATCTGTAACAAAGCCACCGGCTTTGCCGTACTCGGCTGGAAACGCATTCGTGATGACGCGGTATTCCTGAATCGCATCGGGAGAGATCGTTGTGTTTGCTCCACCCGGCCCAGCCAGCGCGACTCCACCCTGGCCCTGTTCATTGTTATCGGCGCCCTCGACCAGGTAGTTGCCCGTACCAGATCGAGTTCCGTTGACTGAGGCGCCTCGGCCGGTCATCGTAAAGGCCTCAGGTTCGGCGCCCGCGACAAGATTGATTAGTTCATTCTGGCTGCGCGTCTCGATCGGAATCGACTGCCATACACGTCGGTCAATGAGTTGCGACACCGACGCATCTTCGGTTTGTACCAGTTGTGATCCACCTTCGACAGTTAATTGCTCGGTGGCTTGTCCAATCTCGAGCCTCACATCCTGCGTGGTGGTGGTTCCGACGCTAACTACGATATTTTGGATTTTCACTCCCTTGAAGCCCGTCGGGTTAGCTTCGAGTGAGTAACTCCCAACGATCGGCAGGGCGGTGAATCTGTAGACTCCGGCTTGTGTTGACGTAGTGGTTCGCTTGTCACCCGTAGACGAATTCGTCAGCGTGACTGGCACGCCCGAAACGACGGCACCGGAAGGATCAAACAGCAGTCCTGTGAGTTCTCCGGTCCCGCCTTGACCCCAGAGAAATCCGGCCGTCAAGACAATGAGACCTAGCGCGATGGATCTGAATACCTTCATGCATTCTCCTCAAATCCGTCTGGTCTGCGTACTCAACAGTTACGAAATTAGTGAGCACACTGCACTGGGAGAAAGCACCGCACGGGCCATCGAGTGCCTGATCTGAGGAGTTGAGTTCAAGTACGTGTCCAACTTGCAAGGCATGGGTGTGGATTTACGGGATCAAGGTACAACTAACACCGCGATCCGTTACCTAAGTGCGAATGTTACGTTGAATCTGTAAATCCATAGGAGCGAAAACTTCCAAAACAGGGATGGGGTTCGATCAGCCACTACGAAAAAGCGGAGGAGGGAAGCGTGGATCGACACTCTTGATATGAATCTGCAGAACGCGCTCGCTTTGTGCGGCGGAAACGCTGTTTGGTACGGAGTAGCTAGAGCGAATTGATATTCGCTGAGTGGACGAATCAACGCAGTCGTTCTGCCCTCGCACGTAAAACTGTGGTTCCGTATCTTGCCGCTGTCGTCGCCACAATTCGATCGAGTTCGCTCGGCTAAACTCTTAAGATAAGAAGCTCTGCCTTTTGCGGAGTAGCTATTGTTTTGGACCAATCCCATGTTTCGGACTTTATTGTTGGAATGCGCCTTGATCCTGCCTGGATGCAGCATGTGTTTTTCGCAGAACCCCCTCGCTGAGCCAGCGGAGCGCGTACCGGTACTCGCGGAGTTGTTCACGTCTGAAGGTTGCTCCACTTGTCCACCTGCAGATCTCTTCGTGCAGACTTTGGAGACTCAACCCATTCCCGGTATCGAGATCATCGTTCTGAGCGAACATGTTGACTACTGGAACCAGCAGGGATGGACAGATCCTTATTCCTCCGCCGAAATCAGTGAACGCCAGCGAGCATATGGGGAACACTTCAAGTTAGCGGACGTATATACGCCGCAACTCGTAATTGATGGCTATCAACAGATGGCAGGTAGCGACAAGAAGAAGGCAGATCTCGCCCTGCGCGACGCAAGCGCTCAGAAAAAGATTGCTTTACAGATTACAAACGCAGTGTCAGAGCGAGGTCGAATGCGTGCCCACGTCGAAAGTGGTTCCTACGATCTCGAAAAAGGCCCGCGCTCACTGGATGTCTATGTTGCCATCGCGCTCAATCGTGCCGAGAGCCAAGTAGCACGTGGCGAGAATGCGAATCGTCACCTCACACACATTGCCGTGATGCGAAAACTTACTCGGATTGGCAAGGTGAAAGCGGGCGAGCGTTTTACCCGCGATCTCGACCTAAAAATAGACAACAATATCGATCCTCGTAATTTACGGGTGGTCGCTTTCCTGCAAGATCCAGATTCCTGGAGAATCTACGGCGCAGCCATGAACTTGGTCACCGCTACGCAACAAGCGGACGCGAAGACTCTTGTCCATGCGGAGAATCACTAGAAACTGTTCTTACGAACTGGTGTGGGAAGGAGGGCAGTCCCTACTCGGCCAGGAATGTGTCGGTGCCGATCCAATGCTCCGCCAAAGAGCTGAGGCCTCTCTTGTACGTTCGCGTAACTGTATATTCCTGACCACCGCGGATGCGGAGAGCGTATTCGCCGCTTAAACAGGGCTTGATTTCTTCCACATACGCCGAGTTGATGAGGGCGGATCGATGGATGCGAACGAAGCCATAACCCTTTAGCTTCTCCGCCATCGCCGAGATGGATTCTCGCAGAAGGTGGGTACCGGTTCGTTGGCGAAGTAAGACGTAGTTGCCTTCGGCCTCCACGGCCATCACGTCTGACGGACTGATAAAGAGGATACGGCCGTTGCTCTTAATCGCAATACGCGGAGAAGGTTTCTTCGAACTAAGTTGCAACTGCGGCAACGCTTCCAGCAATCCCTTGGCGCGCTCAGCCGCAGATCTACTTGATGCCGTGTCGAGTGCAGCGTGGAGTCTCTCGCTCGAAAAAGGCTTTAAAACATAGTCCACCGCATGCTGCTCGAACGCGGTGATAGCGAACTCGTCATGAGCTGTGACAAAAACGAGCGATGGTAACGGTGCACCGCAATCTGCGATCCGCTTCGCCAGTTCAATGCCAGACAACTCCGGCATGTTGATGTCGAGCAGCAGTACGTCGTATTGGTTCGCCGCGAGCTTCTCCAAGGCTTCGACGGAATCCCCAGCCACGTCGAAGCGATCAACATCCTGTCTTGCACTAACAATTTTCTCGACCGCCGTGCGCGCGAGCGGCTCGTCATCAACGATCAGAACGCGCATTACGCACCCCCTCGTCCGCGTGCGTCAGTTCAGCATGGTTGGCTGTTGTCTCTGCGCCATGGAAGGCTGGCAAGATCATGGTTGCGGTTGCGAACTGGTAATCGTGGGTCTTGAACTCGAACGTCGCTTCATCGGAATAAAGGTATCGCAACCGGCTTCTAATATTTTGTAACCCAACTCCCATCCCCGGCTTTTGCCCCTGGCCGCACATGCTGTTGGCAATCTGAATTTCCAGCGAAGAGCCGTGCTTCCGGGAAGCAACTTGTACCCAGCCACCCTCTCGACAGCATGCAATTCCGTGGACGATGGCGTTCTCTAGCAGGGGCTGAAGGATGAGCTGTGGTACAAGCAAGCCTCGCGTGTCCGCATCGACATCCCACCGCACGTCCAATCGCTCGCCCAGCCTTACCTTCTCGATGGCGAGGTAATCCTCGATAAACCTCAATTCTTCATGCAACGGAATCAGGTCCGTCTGCCCCTGCTTCAGGGTAGTCCTTAGAAGGTTCGCCAGCATAAGGATCGTGGCCTTCGCCTTGGTTTTGTCATAGTCGATTAGGGTCGAAATGCCATGAAGAGTATTGAACAGGAAGTGTGGATGAATCTGGCTCTTAAGTGCCTGTAATTCGCTGGTAGTCACCGCCTGCAACAGTTCGATCCGTTCATGCATGTAGGTGAACGCATGTGCCGCGACTACCGTTGCCAGGTAGGTCCAGGTCTGGTCGGCGAAAGTCGTGGTGATTAAGAGAAAGCTGTCGAAGGTTCGCGGTACAAACTCCTGGTGAGCGCTGCTCCAGGGTGGGAGGATCACCCAACGGAGGCAGGAAAACGCACCGATGAAGGGCAATGCTCCGAGAAGGTAACCTGCGCCCCGCCGAAGTCGAGTCTCTCTCGTGACCGGGTAGCGTCGCACAATCGCGAAGATTACGGGCGTCAACAGCGCAAAGGTCAGGCACATGCCGGTTTCCACCAGCACGTAGTGCCAATAGCTCGGGTGTGCGCCGCGTTGCAGGGCCCGTACGCGATCTTCCCACGCCATGACAAAGGCGAAGCTCATCCAAAACGAAAGAGCCCAAAAGAATGAGAGCGCGATTTTGCGAAATGTGTTCAATAGGCGTCCATTTTATCTGGAATTCCCAGCCCCAAAAGCCTCAGGGTGCAGAACGGCCAAAACTCAATTCAAGGCTACGTAAGTGCGATTCGAACCGAGATCCTAAAACTTAGATGCAGCGGAAAATGCTGTCATATGCGTGCAAAAAGAAGGAATCCGTGACGGGACTGGCCACGTTGGTCACGGTTGGGATCAGCTAGCGAAGCCGAAATTTCTGTCAATTGGGACCCTTGCATTACGCGCCTGTTTGGTTTATCTTCCCCGCGCACGTGCATCCCTCCCCCGAGGGAGTCCGCTGTGGGTGCCCATATATTTCCCCACAGCGGATTTTCTTTTTATTCATGCGTTTATGGCCCGGAGTTGAAGGCAAAGGTCCGTACGCCTCCAGAACATCTCTACCCTTTCATACATCGAAAATGACGGGCTGATTGCCATTGGCAGTCCCCTAGTCAGCTACCATTTGGCGATCAGGATTGAGGGGTTCATCCGCAATGGGCTTACTGCGCGATGCCAAAAGGCCAGTCGCTGCAGTAAGATCGATATCCGCAATCAACAAGCCTTCCTCGCCGTAGGGCTGATAGCAAAGCAAGGTTCCATCCGGCTGTGCGATGGCCGACGTGGTCCCTGATCCGGCGCTCGCGAAATTTATGGTTGCGAAATAGCACGTGTTTTCGGCAGCGCGGC
>Ga0126369_10003170_pt1 | contig 11866 bp, 14 predicted proteins | sample PanSoiMetaPlot_1_FD_109646 | JGI IMG/M metagenome (GOLD analysis project Ga0126369, IMG submission 109646) | Tropical forest soil microbial communities from Panama - MetaG Plot_1 | ecosystem: Environmental > Terrestrial > Soil > Tropical forest > Bulk soil | place: Panama | collected 2016-02-17 | reverse complement strand
GACCCGAACGACGGGAGCGGCGGGCGGCCGCGGTATCGCCTGCTCGAGCCGGTCCGCCAGTACGGCCGCGAGCAGCTGCGCTTCGCCGGCGAGGAGGCGGCGGTGCGGCGCCGGCACCGCGACTGGTGCGCCGACCTGGCCGCCGCACAGGCCGCCCGCTGGTGGGGACCGGCGCAGCGCGAGGTCCTCGAACGGCTGGACGAGGAGCACGAGAACCTCCGCGTCGCGCTCGCGTACTGCCACGAGGCGCCGGGTGAGGCGGCTGCCGGACTGGCGATCTGCGCGGACACCTGGTTCTTCTGGCACGCGCAGCGGCACGCCGGCGAGGGCCGGCGCTGGCTGACCGACCTGCTCGACCGCGTGCCGGAGCGCACGCCAGTGCGGGCGGCCGGCCTCGCGGCGCTGGGCACGCTGCTGCTGCTGCAGAACGACGCGGCGCTCGCCGCCCCGCTGCTCGAGGAGGCCGAGGCGCTGGCGCGAGACCTCGGCGAGGACCGCACGACCGCGCAGGTGCTGGGCCGGCTCGGGATGGTGGCGGCGGCCTCGCGCGACCTGGACCGTGCGGCGGCCGCGACCGCCGAGGCCGTGGCGCTGGCCCGACGGGTGGGCCATGCCGAGACGCTGGCCACGGCGCTCTCACAGGCGGCTCGCGTGGCGATGGGCCGGCGCGACGTCGAGCGGGCGATCGTGCTGTACCGGGAGTGCGTCGACCTCAGCCGCGACGCGGGCGAGCGCTGGCTTCGCCAGCGGGCGCTGCTGCCGCTGGCGGTCGCGCTGTCGGACCTCGGCGATCACGCCGGCGCCAGCCGCCTGAGTCGCGAGAGCCTGCGCATCGCCCGCCACCTCGGCGACGACCGGATGATGGTGTGGAGCATCGAGGCGATGGCGTGGAGCCGGGCGGCCGAGGGCCGGGCCGAGGACGCCGCCACACTGCTCGGCGCCGCCGCGGCGGTGCGCGGCGAGGAGCCGCCCAGCCAGTACGGCGGCGACCGGGAGCGCACGGAGCGCTGCCGCGGGACGGCGGCCGCCGCCCTGGGCGAGACCGCGTTCCGGCGGGCCTGGCAGCGCGGTGCCGCGCTGGACCGGGAGTCAGCGCTGGCGCTGGCCTCAGGCGAGCCGCTGCCGCCGGCGCGGGCCACCAGGCGTGACGTGGAGTCGCCACTGTCCGAGCGGGAGCGTGAGATCGCGGCGCTGGTGGCCGAGGGCCTGTCCAACCGGCACATCGCCGATCGCCTGCACATCTCGGTGCGCACGGCCGAGAATCACGTGAGCCACATCCTGGTCAAGCTCGGCCTGCGATCGCGTGCCCAGCTCACGCGCTGGGTGACGCTGCGGTCCGCGGAGAATGAGTAGTCACTGAGTAGTTCTTCGGATGCTCCGGGGCGCTCCGCACCCCTACGGTAGACCAGGATTTCGAGGGTGCGACTCGATGGCTCACACAGGAGTTCCTTCCCCCCACGGCAGCGGGCGCCACGTTTGGGCGCCCGTTGCGCTGTCAGGCCGTTTATGAAGCCGCCGGCCAGCCCGGCGTCGATGCTCGTCGCAACGGTGCCCGCGATCGAGGGCCGGCCGGTGCAGTGGTATCTGGGCATCGTCTCCGGAGAGGCGATCGCCGCCGGTGAGCGGCGCCGCGGCGTGACGTGCGAGTCGGGCGCGCGCGCGATCGACCTGCGCGACGCGCGGGACACGGCGATCTTCGAGATGCTGCGCGAGGCCGCCGAGCGGGGCGCCAACGCCGTGGTCGGCGTCGACCTTTGCTACGCGTCCATCCACCTGAGCCGCGACGGGGCGGCCCTGATGGTGACCGTCAGCGGCACGGCTGTCCGGGTGTGAGCGGGGGAGTCAGTAGATGACCGACACGATCGCGTGGCTCGCGATGAGCCTCATCTGCGCGGTGATCGGCGGCGCGGTCGGCGTTGCGGCCGTGCACCACCGCGCCCACGCGGCAGCCGAGCGGCCTCGCGCGGACAGGGAGTAGCGGGAGCTAGGGAGTCACCAGGACGGTCACGCGGTACAGGCCGAGGTTGCCGGTGCAGCTCATGGCTTCTCCGCACGACGTGCGCCTGGCGCTCAGGTCCGCGCGGCCCGGCGCCACAGCGTCGAACAGCGCGGTGACCGTCCCGCAGCCCCCGCCCGGGACGCAGCCGCCGACCTGCGGCGAGACCGCGGGCTCCGCGACCGGCCGCAGGACCTTCGGGTCCGAGCTGCCGTCCACCTGCCAGTAGGTGCTGGCCAGCACCAGCTGGACGCGCTCGCCGGCGCGCAGCGAGACGGCGTGGCCGTTGTCCTGGTCCTGGACGACCAGGATGCGCGGGCCGTTGGTGGGCGGCGTGTGGAGCGGCACGCCCGCGCTCGCCGAAATGCCCGGCGCGGTCGGGGACGCGGTGGGCCCGGCGGCCGCATCCGGCCTCGCGGCCGCGGCGCCGCACGAGGTCAGCAGCCCGGCGGCGAGGATCAAGATGGCGCCTTTCCCGCTTCGCATGTGAAATGGAACGTCGCAGGACGGCCCCGGGGAACATACGCTGTTGTTGTGGGGGAACGTGGAAGGGGTGCCCCCGCATCTCTTGTGTCGGTCGATGGGAGCTACGAACTCGGTAGGGGGTGTGTCGATGCCGCAGGCACGTCCATGGCTGTCCGTGGTCATCCCGGCGTACAACGAGGAACGACGGCTGCCGCGATCGCTGGCGAGCGTCCTGGCGCACCTGCGCGCCGGCCGTCGGCCGTTCGAGGTCGTGGTCGCGGACGACGGCAGCGTCGACCGCACGGCTGGGCTGGCAGGCGACGCCGGACCGGAGGTCCGAGTGCTCCGGCTGCCGCACCGGGGCAAGGGAGCGGCGGTGCGGGCCGGTGTGCTCGCGTCGGGCGGCGACCTGGTCCTGGTGACGGACGCCGACCTGTCGACGCCCATCGGGGAGCTGGACCGGCTTTTAGCGGCGCTGGAGCGCTGCGAGGTCGCCATCGGCTCCCGGCACGTCTCCGGGGCGCGCATTGCGGTGGCGCAGCGGCTGGACCGGCGACTGATGGGCCGCGCCTTCAACCTGCTCGTGCAGGCGCTGCTGCTGCCCGGGCTGCGGGACACCCAGTGCGGGGTGAAGCTCTTCCGGCGCGAGGTCGCGGCCGCGGTGTTCGACCGCTGCCGGTCGAACGGATTCGCGTTCGACGTCGAGGTGCTCGCACTGGCGCGCCGCCTGGGCTGGCGCGTCGCGGAGGTGCCGGTGGAGTGGCGCAACTCGCCGGACAGCCGGATCCGGCCGCTGGTGGACGTACCACGCATGTTCGTGGAGCTGCTGGCGATCAGGCGCCGCTGGCGCGCCGATCGGCCCCTGTGGGTCAAGGAACCCTCACGATCTGAGAAGATTCTGAGCTGACAGATCGTCCCGGAGGTGGCCATTGGAGCTCAATGCGTCGGCGCACGTCGACACGTTCACGCGCGACCACCTCCCGGCGCCCGCGACCTGGCCCGAGCTGCGGTTCGCGCTCCCCGAGCTCAGCTACCCGGCGGCGCTCAACTGCGCGGAGGCGCTGCTCGACCGCACGGCGGTCCGCCTCGGACGGGACCGGCGCTGCCTGGTCACGCCCACCGAGACGTGGTCGTACGGCCAGGTGGTCGACCGCTCCAACCAGGTCGCGCGCGTGCTGGTCGACGACCTGGGCATGGTGCCCGGCAACCGCGTGCTGCTGCGCGGACCCAACAACCCCTGGCAGGTCGCGTGCTGGTTGGGGGTGGTGAAGGCCGGCGGCGTGGCGGTCGCCACCATGCCGCTGCTGCGGGGCGGTGAGCTTCGCGAGATCGCCGAGATCGCACGGCCCCGTTTCGCGCTCTGCGACGCACGGTTCCTCGACGATCTGGAGGCGGCCGCGGTCGCGGACCTGACAATCGTGCCGGTGGGCGGCGAGTCGGCCGACGACCTCACCGTGCTCTCCGCCGCGCGGCCGGCCGCGTTCGAGCCGGTGCGCACGTCCTCGGACGACGTATGCATGCTCGCGTTCACGTCCGGGACAACCGGGCGGCCGAAGGCCACGATGCACTTCCACCGCGACGTCCTGGCGATCTCCGACACGTTCTCGCGCCACGTGCTCCGTCCGGCCCGCGACGACCTGTTCGTGGGCAGCCCGCCGCTCGCCTTCACGTTCGGACTGGGCGGCCTGGTGGTGTTCCCGCTCCACGCCGGCGCGGCGACGCTGCTGCTCGAACAGGCTGGCCCCGACCAGTTGCTGGAGGCGGTCGACCGCCACCGTGCGAGCGTCTTGTTCACGGCGCCCACCGCCTACCGGGCCATGCTGCCCGGCATCGACCGCGCGGTCGTGCGGTCGCTGCGGCGGTGCGTGTCGGCAGGCGAGACCCTGCCGGCCGCCACCTGGACGGCGTTCCACGAAGCCACCGGCCTCCGCATCGTGGATGGCCTGGGCACCACCGAGCTGCTGCACATCTTCATCTCGGCGACCGCGGAGGACAGCCGGCCGGGCGCTACGGGCCGGGCCGTGCCCGGCTACGCGGCGGAGGTGCAGGACTCGTCCGGACGGCCCGTGACCGACGGCGAGCTCGGGCTCCTCGCGGTGCGCGGCCCGACCGGCTGCCGGTACCTCGATGGCGACCGGCAGGAGCACTACGTGCGGAACGGCTGGAACCTGACGGGCGACGTGTTCACGCGCGATGCCGACGGCTACTTCCACTACCAGGCGCGGGCGGACGACATGATCGTGTCCGCCGGCTACAACATCTCAGGACCGGAGGTCGAGAACGCCCTGCTGCGCCACCCCGACGTGGCCGAGACGGCGGTCGTCGGGCTGCCCGACGTGGACCGCGGGATGATCGTCAAGGCGTTCGTGGTCCTGCGCCCCGGCGCGCCGGCCGATCCCGGGACCGCGGCGGCGCTGCAGGACTTCGTGAAGCGGGAGATCGCGCCCTACAAGTACCCGCGCGCGGTGGAGTTCGTGGCCGCCCTGCCGCGGACCGCGACGGGCAAGCTGCAGCGTTTTCGCCTGCGGGCGTCGGAGTAGCGGCCTCCCGGACGACGAATGGACGTGAAGCAGGGCCAGCCCGCGTCGTCCGACCCCGGTGACGCGCTGCTGCACCTCTACGAGATCTCGCTGCCGCAGGTCTACGGCTACCTGCTCTCGCGCTGCCGGAGCCGGCCCCTGGCCGAGGACCTGACCGCGGAGACGTTCCTGGCAGCGGTCGATGCCTCACGCCGGCGGCCGGCGCCGCCGCTCGGGCCCGCATGGCTGGTCGGAGTCGCGAGGCACAAGCTGGCCGACCACTGGCGGCGGCAGGAGCGGGAGGAGCGCGGCCTGCGCCTGGTCGGTGACGACCGTGCGGAGCCCGACGACCCGTGGGACGCCCGGCTGGACGCCCTGCGGGCGCAGGAGACGCTCGACGCGCTCGGCGCGCACCACCGGGCCGCGCTGACCCTGCGCTACGTGGACGGGCTGCCGGTCCCGGCGGTCGCCGAGCACCTCGGACGCACCGTGCACGCGACCGAGGCGCTGCTGGTCAGGGCGAGGGCGGCGTTCCGCCTCGCGTACGGCGGGGAGGAGGGGCGCGATGCGTGACCCGCTGGACGAGCTGCGCGAGCCCGTCGTTCCCGTCGATCCGGACCCCGCGTTCGCGGCTGCGCTGCGGGCGCGCATCGTGCGCGCGCTGCGCGGCCCCGGAGGAGGAGGAGTCATGACGACCACCACCGTGCTCAGGACCGACGTGTACCCGTCGCTGACTCCGTACATCGCCGCCGTCGACGCGGCGCGCGCCCTCGACTGGTATGTGGCGGTGTTCGCGGCCGAGCGCCGCGGCGACTTCATCGTGGACCCGGACGGCAAGATCGGGCACGCGGAGCTGGCGATCGGCGACGCCGTGCTGATGCTGGGCGAGGACCGCAGGGGCGACCCGTGGGTCCCGGGCTCGTGGCGCTACTCGCTCTTCGTGCGGGTGCCCGACGCGGACGCCACCGTGGCGCGCGCGGTGGCCGAGGGCGCGCGGCTGGAGCGGCCGGTCAACGACGAGCCGTACGGGCGTACGGGCGTCGTCGTCGACCCGTTCGGCCACCGCTGGATCGTGTCGACCGCGATGGCCGCCGCGCCTGCGCCGCCCACGCCCGAGCCGAGGCACGGCGAGCTCGGGTACGTGACGGTCCGGGTGCCCGACCGGGAGCGGGCGATGCGGTTCTACGGAGCGGTGCTGGGCTGGACGTTTCCGCCGGGGGAGGTCCGGAGACCGCCGCGGGTCAGCCTCTGGGGGGAGGTGGACCGTCCGTCGGTCGACCTGCTCTATCGCGTGGACGACCTCGACGCCGCGCTGGGCCGCGTCCGCGCCCAGGGCGGCCGGGCCGAGGAGCCGACCCGGGAGCGCTTCGGCCGGGTCGCGCGCTGCGAGGACGACCAGGGCGCGACCTTCCAGCTCTGGGAGCCGTAGCGGCCGGGCTGCGCTTCCCTGCTGCCCAACTGCTCGCCGGTGCCCGGGCCAGGGGGTGGCCCGTACAATCCGCTGAATGCCCAAGCGATACGCTCGCGCCGAGCAGGTCATCGACCCGACGCGGCGCTACCAGGCGACGATCAGCACCGACCAGGGCGACATCGTGATCGACCTCGATCCCGCCCGCGCCCCGGTCACGGTCAACAACTTCGTGTTCCTGGCCCGTGAGGGCTTCTACAACGGCCTGACCTTCCACCGCGTGGTGGACGACTTCGTGATCCAGGGCGGCTGCCCCGAGGGCAGCGGGCACGGCGGCCCCGGCTACCGCTTCGACGACGAGCCGGTCGTCGGCGAGTACGGCGCGGGCGCCGTAGCCATGGCCAACTCAGGCCCCAACACGAACGGTTCCCAGTTCTTCATCTGCACCGTGGACGACCGCCGCAAGCTGGCGAAGAGCTACAACCTCTTCGGCCAGGTCGTGTCCGGCATGGACATCGTGACGAGCGTCGGCCAGGGCGACGTCATGCGCAGCGTGACGATCAGCGAGAACTGAGCCCGGGGTGAGCTCGCCGCTCCCACGCACCACGGCGGTCATCGAGCGCGGCATCGCCGAGGGCCTCCACCTCGGCGCCCAGGGGTTCGTGTCAGTCGCCGGCGAGCCGGTGGCGGACCTGGCCGTGGGCGAGGCCGCCGCCGGAGTGCCGATGACCGCCGACCGGATGATCATCTGGTGGTCGATGACCAAGCCGTCCGTGGCCGTGTCGGTGGCTCGGCTCTGGGAACGGGGCGACGTCGCGATCGACGACCCCGTGGTGCGCTACGTGCCCGAGTTCGGCGCGCACGGCAAGGACTCGATCACGCTGCGCCACCTGCTCACGCACACGGGCGGCTTCCGCGCCGGCGACCAGGTGCGCGGCACGGCGGCCGATCCCGAAGCCTGGTGGGACGAGACGGTCGCGGGCATCTGTGCGGTCGAGCCGGAGCCGGGCTGGGTGCCGGGCCGCAAGGCCGGATACCACCTCACGTGCGGGATGACCATGCTCGGCGAGGTGGTGCGGCGCGTGGACGGCCGGCCGTTCAGCCGTTTCGTGCGCGAGGAGGTCTTCGAGCCGCTCGGCATGACGGACTGCTGGGTGGGGATGCCGGCCGACCGCGCCGGTGCGTACGCCGGCAGGCTCGGCACCATGCACGACACGTCGGGCGACGAGCCGGTGCCGCGCGCCGAACTGGACGGGGAGGCGGCGCTCAGGCGATGCTCGCCGGGAGGCGGCGGCCGCGGCCCCATGCGGCAGCTGGCACGCCTGTACGAGATGCTCCGCCGCCACGGCGAGCTCGACGGCGTCCGGGTGCTGACGCCGCAGACCGTGGAGGCGATCACGGCCAGGCACCGGGTGGGCCTGCACGACCACACGTTCGACGTCGTGACCGACTGGGCGCTCGGGTTCAACGTCGACGGCGGAGCGATGGGACCGCACTGTTCGCGGAGGGCGTTCGGGCACGGCGGCGCCCAGTCCTCGCTGGCGTTCTGCGACCCGGAGCACGGCGTCGTCGCGGCGCTCCAGACCAACGGCATGCCCGGCAACGACCGCCACTACCGCCGGTTCTTCGAGCTGACCCGCGCCCTCTACGTCGACCTGGGCCTGGCCGGGGAGGACGACCCCGGCCGCGAGAAGCAGCTGCCGCTGGCGCGGGGCATGGCCACCGCCTGACCTCCGTACGATCACAGCATGTGGTTGTTCGGACGCGCCAAGACGGAGCTGCCGACGCCTGAGCAGGCGCTGCCCGGCCGGGACCAGCCGATCCCGGTCGCGGACCGTCACGCCGTGCTGGGCAGCTCGCTCGCCGGGCCCTACCCGGAGGGCACCGAGATCGCCGAGTTCGCCCTGGGCTGCTTCTGGGGCGCGGAGCGCAAGTTCTGGGAGACCGAGGGGGTGGTCTCCACCGCGGTCGGCTACGAGGGCGGCTACACGCCCAACCCGACATACGAGGAGGTATGCTCCGGCCGCACCGGCCACTCCGAGGCGGTCCGGGTCGTGTACGACCCGCGCCGGATCTCGTACCGCGACCTCCTGAAGGTCTTCTGGGAGGACCACGACCCGACCCAGGGCATGCGCCAGGGCAACGACGTGGGAACGCAGTACCGCTCGATGATCTTCGTGCGGAACGAGGAGGAGCGGCGCGCCGCCGAGGAGTCGCGCGACGCGTATCAGCAGGCGCTCGACCGAGCGCGCTACGGGGCGATCACGACCGAGATCGTGCCCGCGGGCGAGTTCTACTTTGCCGAGGACTATCACCAGCAGTACCTGGCCAAGAACCCCTGGGGCTACTGCGGCCTGGGCGGAACGGGCGTCTCCTGCCCGGTGGGAGTGGTGAAAGCCGATACGGAATGAGACGGGGTCTTTGCGGGTACAAAGACCCCGATGAGCACTGACTTCGCGACTTTCAACCGGAACCTCATCGACCACTTCAGGGCCAACGCGGGGGAGATCAAGGAGGGCATCTTCAAGGGCGCGCCCATCCTGCTCCTCACGACGAAGGGCGCCAAGAGTGGCACGACGTACACCACCCCGCTGGTGTACACGCGCGATGGCGACCGCCTGGTCATCATCGCCTCCAAGGGTGGGGCTCCCTCGAACCCGGCCTGGTACCACAACCTGGTCGCCAACCCGGCGGTCACGCTCGAGGTTGGCCCCGACAGGTACGAAGCGACGGCCACGGTGGCCCAGGGCGCCGAGCGCGACCGGCTGTTCGACGCTCAGGCCACGCTGATGCCCAACTTCGCGCAGTACCAGCGAAACACGACCCGGCGGATCCCGGTGGTCGTCCTGGCGCGCGCCTAACCGCGCGCGTCCAGGCTCGCGACGAGCTTCGGCGGGGCGACGAACCGCCAGGCGGCGGTGAGCAGCCTCCGGAGCTCGTCGCCGTCGACGGCCGACAGCCTGACCAGCACCGCGGGGTAGCCGTCGTAGTGCGGCAGCGTGAAGTACACGTCGGGCCGAGCGCCGATCAGGTACTCCCTGTCGGCCATGTCGATGCGCACCACGAGGACGTCGCTGAGCTTGTCGTGGATGCGGCAGATCATCTTCTTCCGCACCTTGAACGCGGGGGTGCCCCACGAGGTGCCCTCCTCGACCTCGGGCAGCGCCATCGCGATCGCGCGCAGGCCCTCGAACGTCACGATGCCGAGCGTACCGGTTTGCGAGCGAGCGAGCGATCGCGGGCGGCCTGGCGGGCCGCGGTCAAAGGCTGAGGCGCGCCTCGAGCTCCTGCACGGCATGGCACCGCCGGTGCTGTTCCAAACGGTCGGTGATCTCCCGGACCAGGTGGACGACCGGCGCCAGGTGCCGCCGGGCGGCGCCGGTCAGGGCCGCCTGCGCCAGGCGGCACGCCTCTTCGGGCTCGCCGGCGTCCACATGGGCGCCAGCCAGCGCGGCCAGCAGCCACAGCCGGTCGCGCTCGGTGGCCGGATCCGCGCGCGCCAGCACTGGCCGCAGGGTCGATCGGGCCTCGTCGAGGCGGCCCAGCCTGGCGAGGCTGGCGCCCCGCTCGCCGGCCAGCCAGCCGCGGTCGACCACCGTGAAACGCGGCCGGCCAGGCTCGTCCTCCGCCAGGCCCTCGACCAGGTCGCCGGCCCTCTCCAGGGCGCGCAGGCACTCCGCCTCGCGTCCCAGCCGGGCCCACGCGTCCGCCTCCTTGGCGGCGAGCCACGCCCGCGTGGCCGGCGAGGCGTCGGCCTGGGCGTAGCCCATCGTGCGACCGGTGAGCAGGCGAAGCGAGTCCGCAGGGTCCTGCTGCCGCGGGAGACGGCACGCGACCGCGCCGACCAGGTAGGCGCCGAGCTCGCCGTCGTCCGCCTCGTGCGCGGCGCGCAGGCCGGTCCGGAAGCATGCCGAGGCGCCCGCGGCGTCGTCCAGGTTCCAGCGCAGCCAGCCGACCAGGCCGGCCGCCTCGCCGGCGACCGAGCAGAGCCGGCGCCGTATGTCGCCCGAGGCGCTCGTCCGCAGCAGCTCCGAGACGGCGTCCAGGTGCCCGGTCGCGGGACCCAGGAGCGCCCGCGAACTGATCGCAGTCGGCTCGAGGCGCTCCAGCGCCATCGTCACCCGCTCCAGGTGCTCCACCGTCTCGGCGTCGACGTGACATCGCAGGTCGAGCACCAGCTCGATGCGCTCGCACGAGTCGTCGCGGACCAGTCCCAGCTGCTCGACCGACAGGCCGAAGAGCTGGCAGAGGAGCCGGACGTATCGCGGTCGCGGGAAGCGCGTGCCGCGCTCCCACCGGCTGACCATGGTCGCGTCGACGCCAAGCTCGGCCTCGCCGCGGCCGCTCGCCACCCCGCAGAGCCCGGTCGCGACGTCGTCCTGCGACCAGCCCCGCAGCCGCCGCTGCAGCCGGAGCCGCCGGTTCGGTAACGGTGCCTGGTCCATCGCTGCTCACCCCGATGCTGCGCTTCCAGCGTGCCCTGCCGCCGAGCGCCGCGGAGCGGAGGGTAAACCCTGTGTTGACGCTGCGTCAATCAGGCGCCGAACCAGGTCCCGGCGCGCCGCCGTGCGCCAGGACCCGCGCGAGACGTGCGAGGTCGCCGCGCAGGCTCCGCCGGACCTGCCAGGCCATCAGCGGCCCGGCGATCCGGAACGCGAGGCCGCTGCCGCCCTGCACGCGGACGCCGGCCCTCGTGCCGGTTCCCGCCGCGGCGAACGTGTACGTGACGACCATCGGGAACGGCGCCAGGACCGAGCGCATGACCACCCGTTCGCCCGGGACCAGCTCGGTCACCTCCAGGACGTAGTCGACGGGCCTGCCGAGGAAGGCGGCCAGGCGGCGGACGCGGCTGCCGACCCGGAGTGGCGGCTCGGTCACCCACCGCACCTCGCGGATGCCGCCGATCCAGGCGGTGTCGTGGGCCGGGTCCATGGCGTAGGCGGCGACCTCGGCCGGTGGCCGCTCGATCAGGGCGGTGACGGGAACGTCGATGCTCACGGCTCGTCTCCTCGGGCCAGCGGGTTGGGGGCGGCGTCCGCGCCCTGATAGGGCAGCGACGGGTCGGGCGGCGGCTGCTCACCGGCCGCGACGGCCGCGAGCCGGGCGAGATAGCGGTGCCACCCCTCTTCGTGGAGCGGCCGCATGGCCGCCTCCAGGCCGCTGTGGACCAGTCGCAGCGCGGTCAGTTCCGGGCCCTGCGCCTCCAGGTCGATGGCCACGGTGGTCGAGCCGGGCGGCACCGGGACGGCCGGGTCCTCCCAGCCCCACGTGAGCACCACCCGGCGGGGCGGCAGGACCTCGAGGTACCGCCCCGAGCAGAACTGGCCCGGGAACAGTTCGAAGCGGAATCGGCCCTCCGGGCGCGGCTCGAGCGTGGCCGAGATCCCAAGCCAGCGCACCAGTTCGGCCGGCTCCACCAGGAGACGCCAGACCGCCTCGACCGGCGCCCGGATGTCGACCTCGACCACGACGTCCGGG
>Ga0126369_10003167_pt1 | contig 11870 bp, 11 predicted proteins | sample PanSoiMetaPlot_1_FD_109646 | JGI IMG/M metagenome (GOLD analysis project Ga0126369, IMG submission 109646) | Tropical forest soil microbial communities from Panama - MetaG Plot_1 | ecosystem: Environmental > Terrestrial > Soil > Tropical forest > Bulk soil | place: Panama | collected 2016-02-17 | reverse complement strand
ATATCCACTGCTGATGGGCTTCGCTTCGGATTGGCCTACGCCCGGTTCCTTTCGAACCGACGATTATGCCGGCGTGCCAATCCTTGTGATCCGCGGACGCGACGGCAAACTTCGTGCGTTCCTCAATGTGTGCCGCCACCGTGGTGCTAAAGTGGCACAGGGATGCGGCACAGCTCGCGCTTTCTCATGTCCCTACCACGCTTGGACATATGACTTGTCGGGCAAAGTGATAGCCATTCCCGACGAGCGCTGCTTCCCTGACGTGCGTGCGGAGCGACCGTCACTGGCCGAATTACCTCTATGCGAGAAGCATGGCTTGGTCTGGGTGGTGCCCACATGTCCGACAGATGGCGCCATCCACTTCGACATCGATCGCTGGCTTAGCGGGCTTGGTCCAGAGCTCGGCTCCTTTGGATTCCAATCATGGGTGTTCCACGATAGGCGCATAATCCCGGAGACGATGAACTGGAAAATCTTGGTCGATACCTTCCACGAGGGCTATCACATCGGGTTTTTGCATAGGAAATCTCTGAGCTCAATTCTGCATGGGAACGTGGCCGACTTTGAAGCTTTTGGTCTAAATCACCGCCTCGCGCTTCCACGCAAGAAACTGGAGCGACTTAAGGCCGCATCCGAGGACACGTGGGACTTAATGTGGAATACCACTCTAATCTACTCACTCTTTCCCAATACAATTTTGATGGTCCAAGGTGATCATGTCGAGCTGGCGCGTATATTCCCGTGCGACGGGCGCGTCGATCGCGCGGTAATGGAGCTGGCGCTTTACGTCCCGCGTGCGCCGGCCACCCCGGAAGAGCGTCTGCATTGGGACAAGAACATGCAACTTGTGCTGGACGTGGTTACAGGTGAGGACCTCCCCGCAGGTCGCACGATACAACTTGGACTCACTTCAGGGGCTCAGACGCACACGGTGTTCGGACGGAACGAGCCGGCCATGATCCATTACCACCGTTCGATGCACCAGGCACTGCGGCACCGATCTGTTCACGATGCCTTTCTGGAAGACGGTATGTCAGTCGTGTGAGCCCAAATGGATACTGGCTGGCTGGCATGTCCGCTTTGGGCCTGCGCGCAACAGCTCAAGATTGCGCTCGAACCAGCTTTGCCCAGTGCTTCAGTTTTGAGTGTGTTTCCGGATCAGCTCGGAGATCGACTCGGCCACTGTTGCGGATGTTTGAAGCTGCGATGCGGGCCGATGTCCGCGAGTTCATATTTTCTGAATGTTATCATAAGATAATTCAAATTTACTTATGGCGTTCGCTCCGATACATCGTGGTACGATATATTCGTCAATAAGAGGAATGCACACATGCTGGTAGCCAGGAACTTTGCCCATTTGAGCCCCGATCAGATCTCTTTCTACGACGAAACTCTAAAGAAACAGGTAGAGGGTTCATACACATACGATGGCAAGTGGATCCATGTTCGTTCCACGAATGTATATGGCGCCAGGAGCGCACCTGTCTGTAATTCCTTTACCGGCTTTCCGGATCACTATGCGTTGAAATTGTTCGCGCAAAAGATATTGGGCGAATTGGCGCGTGATGTAGAAAGTAAGTCGGCGCGTGATGTGGAAAAGGACACCGCCAAACCACATAGCTACAAAAAGGCCGCTTGAGCGCCCGTTCCCCTGTGGCTCGAAATTAAAAGGCCGTGCAAATCGCGGCCTTTTTGTTTCAGCGTCCCCAATCCTCCCTCCGGCTCGCGTTTCACCGCTGGAGCGGCGGGGTTCTTCACCTTCATCCCAATCCCGCGAACGCCCGAGCGATAGGGTGAGCCGAGGGGCCTGCTCACGATTCCCTCGCATCCGAGACGGCACGCTTCGTGTGTAATCACCACATGTTCAGCTCTGTGCGGGCCTCGTCTGACATGCGGCTTGGGTCCCACGGTGGATCCCACACGATATTGACCTTGGCTTCACGCACTCCAGGCACCCCGGCAACCGCATTTTGGATCTGCTGCGGCAGTTCCGCCGCCGAAGGACAATTCGGGCTGGTCAACGTCATTTCGATATTGACCATGCGATCGCTGTCCATGTTGACCTTATAAATCAGACCAAGCTCGTAGATGTCGGCCGGGATTTCTGGATCGTAGATAGTCTTCAGCGCGCCCACGATCTCGTCGGTCAGGCGCGCCATTTCCTCTGGCGGAATCGCTGACCGCCACTCCACGGCGCTCGCCGCCGCGGGCTTTGCTTCGGTTTTGGCTTCGTCGGTCATGGCATTTATCCGAGCAGATGCACACAACTCAATACCCAAGTAAAATTAGGTATTTGGAGTCAGAAGTCGAGTCGGTGTGGCCCCGGCCGCCTCGGGGCTGGGGGCTTCGGGGATCGACCGGGGCCTGGCGCAGCCGGGAATATCCGGCCGGCCTGTTTGGAAAACGCGGCCACATCAGGGCTGTTCTCTCAAGAATCCGTGTGTCACCGGCATGGCAGTTCCGCACAAACGAGCGAGACTTGTGAGGAAAGCAGCATTTCCTAGCAAGTCGCCGGCCGCCAGACTTTCTGGCGTGCGTGCGCATAGACATTGGCACTAAAATAGCTGCCATAGGAATGACGATGCACGCCGTCAGCCGCAGATTTGTCCGTCTCTTACTCCTGGGCTGCACGTTGAGCAGCGCGGCTTTGCCTGCAATCGGCGCAGATAACTATCCCAACCGGCCGGTCACTATTGTCGTTCCTTTCACACCCGGCGCATCAACTGACACCTTGGCCCGTTTCGAGGCCGATGCGTTGCAGCATGCCCTGCATCAAAGCTTTGTCGTCGAGAACCGCCCCGGCGCAGGGGGCGAAATCGGCATAGCCTATGCCGCGAAAGCTGCGCCCGATGGCTACACGCTCCTTCACGCGCCCTCGGTTATCGCGTTGCTGCCGTACATGAAGAAGTCCATTTCCTACAATCTTGAAGATTTCGACCCAGTCGTTCTTGTCGGCCTCACCCAATTTGGTTTGGTGGTCTCGCCGTCGCTGCCGGTAAATTCTGTCCAGGATCTAATCGCGCTGGCGAAGGTCAAGCCAGGTACTCTGACTTATGCCTCCGCCGGAAACGGGACCCCACATCAGATTTTCGCCGAACTTTTCAAGACCAGGACAGGCGTCGACATCCGTCATGTCCCTTATAGGGGCACAGTGCCGGGGCTGACCGACGTCGCAAGCGGCAACGTTTCGATGGAGTTCACTGACCTCACCCCTGCACTGCCGCTAATCCGGGCTGGCAGTTTGAAAATCCTCGCCGTGCTGTCGAGCCAACGCAACGCAGAGATGCCCGATATACCGAGCGTTGCCGAGACGGTGCAGGGTTACGATGCAATGAGCTGGCAGGGATTTTTCGCACGCGCCGGGACGTCCAAAACAATCGTTGACAAGCTGAATACTGCCCTGGTCTCCGATCTCAAGCGGCCGGAAACCGCGGATCGTTTCAAGACGATCGGCATCGTCGCGCAGTGGGACACCCCGGACCAATTCCGCGCCTTCATCGCTGCCGAAAGCGAAAGATGGGGAAAGGTCATCCGCGCTGCCGGCATTGAGCTGCAGTAAGTTTTAGCAAGACTCTCAGTCCCCCTCGCCTACCCTAAGCAAACCGAAGCATCATCACCCATTCCATCATCGGAGCGAGATAGAATCGATGGGACCGACTTTCTGTGGCGCTATTTTCTTGTTTTCAACCACTTACATCGCTTTCCTCATGTCTTATCTCGTACCATTTTCGGCGCATTTTGTCCGTTTTGACCGGCAAAAGCAGGCGCTCCAGTTTATCGGTCGACTGGTGGCCCGAGTTGCAAGCTCCAAGCGCATCAATGAGTTGGCGCCTTCATCACCTGTTGCCAGTTTCAAAATGAGTTTTGTGATCGGCATCACATTTCCAATGGCGGATTTCTGAGAGGGTTCATTTGCGGGGCCTTCGCGACGGGACGCTAATGAACCTGCTCCAACGATACGAACGCCATCGGAAATGGACAGCTTGGTTTCTGTTGGCGGTCGGAATATTGCTAGCATTGCTTATCCTGATGTTCCCCAAGGCCCACACTTTCACCGTCGGGGCACCAGTGATTATTTTGCTTGTTGGGCTAGCGGCGCGTTGCATGTTCGCCAGCGGCAAGGCTGCAAGCTAAAAAACCGAAAGCCCGCTCGAGGCCACATTGGCCGTGCCTAACCGCCGCTTTTCACCCCTTGGGCCAGCTGCAAGTCGTGACCTCGGCGGCAGAGACCGTCGGGCGGTCATTGCCGCTGCCCTATTCTTTCATTTTTTGCCGGAGGGATAATTGTCTTTGGATCCTCGTCGTCAGAAACAGAATAGCCGAGCTCAAGTGGAATCCAAGTGGCCGCCTGCGGCGTTCCGGGGTGTCCTCGTTTTGCAATTCGGTTGCCGTCCCATGACGAACAGGTCGGTTCCGTCATGTTCTACTTTAAAGCTTGAAAGCTTGCATTGAAGCGCCACATTTTTTTCAGTCAAAATCAAACAGAGGCGCGCTTTTTGACCCAAGCGGACATTGCCAAAGAGGGAGCGGCTGCGCAGAATTGCCTTCTAGGGGGTAACATGCGAACTACGAGCTTGATCATGTTGTCTGGGCTGTTCGTACAGGTGGCCCATGCCGACGAAATCCGCCACACTACTTTTCCCAACGTCATGCTGGGCACCTGGGCGGAAACAGCCGAGCAATGCGCCGCCAAAGACAAAACTAACATCGTGATCGAGCCCGCCAAATATCGCGACGGCGGCGGCGATTGCACGGTACGCTGGATCGTTGAGACGGCGGGGTCGGACGGCATCAATTACGCCGTGCATAGCCAATGCGTCAGCGCATCGCTGCCGGAGAAGACCCAAACCAAAGACATCATCGTGCGGCCGCTTGGCCCAGATCGCGCCGCGATGGGACGGTCGTTCGAAGATTTAAAGACCTATCAGCGGTGTCCATAACAATCGCCCCGCCGATGTTTGCCTCGAGCCAAAGCAGGACGAGGCAAAGTCGTCGCCCAACACTCGCCGCTGGGCTAATCAGCACACAAATTATCGAGCGACTCGATTATCGCATGAATGTCCTGTGCGTCCGGAGAATTTGGGTCGATATTCGATAAATCGTGTACGAATGTCATAAATTCCGGACCCAGCTTGCCTTCCAAGTTGTCTATCTTCTGAGCCAGTTCATCGGTGTTCGCGGGATTTTCGTCCTGGTCGATTTGATCACTTAGCTCCAGAATTTGGCAGTAAGTCTGAGTTTTGAGCTTATCGCGGCTGATTATGCTGACAACTTTTTGTGCATCTGTCTTTAACTTGGCCGCGTCTGGTTGCTGGTCCTGCGCATAAGCTGGCGCTGTGAAGGTTAGTAAAAGCGCGACAGTCAGCGTCCTGCTCATAATGTCCCCGTGGCTTCCGCCAAATTTCCGAGCAAAACCCGTGCCACGGCAGAAGTCCGTTCGGTTCGCTATGTTGAGTGTCCCTTAAGTGGCGGTCACAATTCTTCCGACAATCACCATGGATCGCCTGTGAGCCACTAGTCGGGCGGCGCTGTTCTTTTCAATTTGGCGGGCAACGAATACAAAAATGCTTGGCCTCGTCAAAGCGTTCGGCTAACGTTCGATGCTCGCGCTGTATCGACAACGGCACCCCAACCGCGTGTCGGCACCAGATACGGGCGAACGCCGGGATGTAAGGCCCCTTTCGCGCGAACCTCACGATTGGGGCCTTTTCAATTCAACTTTCCTCTAATTCACTGGAATCGAAGAGCGGTTGCATATTGCGCTCAACATTGCGCTACCCGAGCTATTGCGGTGCAAGACTTGATCCACCGATTTTGAAATGGCGACGTATTGGGTAAAAGAACTAATATTCCAGAAGTAAACCCACTCTCAGTGCATCCTAATCAAAACTCGACGTCTAGCTCTTCAAGCTCATCTGGCTCAAGCTTGGCTGCTGCAATCCATTCTTTCATGTAGGGATAGTCCATCATCGTGCGGGAATAGCCCGCGGCATCCTCGTCGAGCGCAACGTCGTAGGTCACGAATCGCGAACAGACTGGCGCGTACATAGCATCCGCGGCGCAGGGGTGCTGTCCAAACAGGTAAGGTCCGCCATAAGCATCAAAGCATTCCCGCCAGATTGACGTGATGCGGTCGATGTCAGCGCGAGCCCCCGCCCAGGCTTTGAAGCCAACAAACCGCGCCTTGATGTTCATTGGCAGGGCGGAACGCAGATTGCTGAAACCCGAATGCATTTCGCCGCAGATAGAGCGGCAATGGGCGCGCTGCCCCCGGTCGGAAGGAAACAGCCGCGCACCGGGATTGATCTCGTGCAGATATTCAGCGATCGCCAAGGTGTCCCAGATTTTCAGGCCGTCGTGAGTAAGGCACGGCACCAGGAAAGACGGCGACAATAAGAGCAACTCCGCCCGGGTGGAGGGATCATCGGCTGAGACTTGCTGCTCCTCGAAATCGAGGCCCGACATTTTGCAGAGCAGCCAGCCGCGCAATGACCACGACCCGTAGTTCTTGCTCGCGATGCTGAGTATGGCTTCGGCCATGCTGATGACCCTCCGTGGATGCGCAATATCAAGGACTTACAGGCGCCCGGCGGGGAAGCGGCGGCAACTGAAACCAATCGGTCGCCGCCAGCATGTCCTCTGTGCAGGATGTTCACATTTCTGTCGCAGCGCAACAAGAAATCCACTAGCTTTCACTGAGCCGGGTGGTTTTGAGGGCGAGCCTGTCGCGAGACAGCTCGCGCCACTGCGGGCGTGGGGCATTGCTGTATCTCGCCTATCAGATGCAGTCGGACATCATGGCGCCGGTCCGCCGCTGGGCCGGTGCGGCTGCGAACTCTGGCAGCGTGCCGCTCCTTGCCGATAATCCGGCGCTGCGCAATCTCACCGCGGTCTATGAGCTGATCGCGCGGACCGGGCTAACGCACATGCGGCCGCCCTTTGGCATCGATTCCATCACCGTCCACGGCCGCGAAGTCGAGGTCCGGGAAAAGGCTGCAGCGCGGACGCCATTCGCGACGCTACTCCACTTCAGCAAGGACATGGCGGCCGCACAGCCGCGCGTGCTGCTGGTGGCACCACTGTCGGGGCATTTCTCGACGCTGCTGCGAGCGACGGTGCGCACCATGCTGCCGGAGCACGACGTTTTTGTCACCGACTGGCAAAACGCACGCGACATCCCGCTTACCGCCGGCCGCTTCGGCGTCGACGAATATACGGATCACCTGATCAAATTTTTGGAAGTAATCGGCCCGCCCGCGCACGTTCTTGCCGTCTGCCAACCCTGCGTGGCGGTGCTGGCGGCGGTCGCGGTAATGGCACAGGCGGCCAATCCAGCACAGCCACGCTCCATGACCTTGATGGCTGGCCCGATCGACACGAGGGTGAACCCGACCAAGGTCAACGAGCTCGCCAAGAAGCGGTCGATCGACTGGTTTGAGCGCGCGCTCACGGCTTCCGTGCCATTGCGCTATCCCGGCGCCTTTCGCCGGGTCTATCCGGGTTTCGTCCAGCTCGTCGCCTTCATGAGCATGAACATCGAACGGCACGTCAAGGCGCACCAGGAGCTTTATGAACATCTCGCAAATGGCGAATTCGAAAAAGCCGAGGTAACCAAGGCGTTCTATGATGAATATTTCGCCGTGCTCGATCTCACGGCGGAATTCTACCTCGAGACGGTGCAGCTCATCTTTCAGGACCATGCGCTCCCGCTCGGTCAGCTAGAGTGGCACGGTCAGCGCGTCGACCCGAATGCAATCCGCAAGACCATGCTCTTCACTGTTGAGGGCGAGCGCGACGATATTTGCGCCGTCGGCCAGACGGTGGCAGCGCACGAGCTCTGCGGCAAGCTTCGACCTTATCTAAAGCGCCACCACATGCAGGCCGGCGTCGGCCATTACGGCGTGTTCTCGGGAAAGCGCTGGGAAAGCCAGATTTACCCCATCCTGAAGAATGTCATTTTGTCCAGCGAATGAGCGCAGTCCTCGGTCCAGGGGGTTCAGTGTCGGCCGCGCCAGAGGATCTCGTTCATTTCCAGGATAATATCACGCCGCCTTGCGGGCGTGATGGCTGTGAAGCTTCAGCGAGAGCTCGCGGCGCAGATCATTGAAATCGGCAGCGACCACGTCGCGCGGGCGTGGCAGATCGACGATGAATTCACTGTCGATGCGGCCAGGCCCCGGCGACATCACCATGATGCGGTCGCCGAGAAATATCGCCTCCTCGATCGAGTGAGTGACGAACAGCACGGTCAGCCTGGTGCGCTGCCAGATCTCCAGCAATTCGTCCTGCAGCCGTTCTCTAGTCATAGCGTCGAGCGCGCCGAACGGCTCATCCATCAGCACGATTTCGGCGTCATTGGCGAGCACGCGCGCGATCGCGACGCGCTGCTTCATGCCGCCAGAGAGCTGATGCGGATAGGCATCCGCAAACCGCTGCAGGCCGACCAGCGTGATGAAGCGGTCTACCGTCTCTCTCACCTCCTGCGTCGGCCGTCCGCGCGCGGACGGGCCAAAGCCGATGTTGCCGCGCACCGTCAACCACGGGAACAAGCCGTAGTCCTGGAACACCATGCCGCGCTCCGGACCCGGCCCGGTGATCGGGCGGCCCCACATCAGCGCCTGGCCGCGGGTCACAATCTCAAAGCCGGCAACGATGCGCAGCAAGGTGGATTTGCCACATCCAGAGGCGCCGATCAGGCAGACAAATTCGCCGGGGCGCACGCGCAAATTCGCGTCGCGCAAGGCTTCGATGCGCTGGCCTTGCAGCGCGAACTCCTTGCTCACGCCGCGCAGGTCGAGAATGGGATTGGCGTCTTCACGCAAAGCTCGGACTCCAGTGCAACAGCCGCTTGCCAAGGACGAGCACGATGCGGTCCGAAATGAAGCCGGCAATGCCGATTACCACCATGCCGCAGATGACGATTTCGGTGCGCGACAGCTGTCGCGCTTCCATGATGATCGCGCCGAGGCCGGTTTGCACGCCGGTCATCTCGCCGACCACGATCACCACCCAGGCAAAGCCGAGGCCAAGCCGCAGGCCGGTGAAGATTGCGGGCAGACTCGCAGGCAGGACCACGCGAAAGAATTGTGCGGTACCCTGGCAGCCAAGCATGCTGGCCGCCTCGAAGAGACGCTGGTCCACGGCGCGGACGCCAAAGATCGTATTGATCAGAATCGGATAAAAGACGCCGAGGCAGACCAGGAAGAAAGCCGAGCGCGGACCCAAGCCGAACATGATCATGGCGAGCGGCAGCCACGCTGTCACCGGGATCGGGCGCAACACCTGCAGCGTCGGGTCAAGCACGCGGCGGATCAGGGCAATTCGACCGATCAAAAGACCAAGCGGCAAAGCCACGCACAAAGCGATGGCGAAACCGCCATAGACGCGGCTCAGCGACGCCAGCAGATGGATGTGCAGGGTCTTGCTGTAGGCGTCGTCATTGATGCCGCCGAAGGCGAGATCCCAAAGCGCCAGCGCGACATCGCTCGGTGGCGGGATCAGGCTGTACTTTCGCCCGTAAGTCGCCAGATGCCAGACGATCAGCACGGCGCCCGGAAAAATCACGGCCAAAAGCGGATTGCGCAGCCGATAAAGCAGCGACGATAAGGGTGCCGGCGCCACTTCCGGCGGCGCGGCAGTCACCGGAGCAGCAGATGCGGACTCGAGCGTCAGACTCAAGCCGCTTTCTCCATGGCCGACACAAAACGCGTATCGAAGAAGTTCGTGAAATCGGGCAGCTGCTTGATCTGCTTAAGCGCCAGCATGTGTTCGGCATAAATCCTAGCTTGTCCGATTTCCTTGTCGCCGAATTTCCAGGTCAACTCGACATTCGCTACCGCAATATCAACCGCTTCGCGCTTTTGGCCAAGCTTGGCCACCGTCATCGCCGCCAGCTCTTTCGGGTTCGCCATGGCGTATTCCGAGGCTTTGCGGTGGATGTCGAGGATGACCTTGGTGAGCTCGGGCTTAGTCATGACGGTGTCGTGGTGCGCGCCAAACACCATGTTCAGCGCTCCCATATTCGTGCCGTAAGGATATTCCACGAGCTTGCCGACCCCGGTGGCGAGGCTGACGCTCGGCCCCGGTTCGGCGCCGACATAGGCGTCGATATCGCCGTGCGCGAGCGCAAGATGCATCTCCGAAAAGAAGATGCGCACCGGCGTGATGTCGGCGACCGACATGCCTTCCATGCGCAGGCGCTCGAAGATAAACACTTCCTGCGTTGAACCCGGCCAGATGCCGACCAGTTTGCCTTTGAGGTCCTTGATCGAGTCGATGGGCGCATCTTTGGCGGCGATCAACGCCATGCCCTTGTTGCAGGCCGAGGCGATGACGACAATTGGCTCGCCGGCGGCTGCCCCAAGCGTGGCAGCGGCAATTCCGAACATGCCGTAATCGACCGACTTGGTGACGACGGCATTCTTGCCTTCGGTCGGACTCTCAAATGGAATGACCTCGACCTGATAGCCGGCCGGGGTGAACTTCTCGTAGAAATAGGGCGCGATGGAATGGATCAGTTTGAGCGCGCCCATCTTGATGACAATGCTATCGGCGCGCGCGTTGAAACCGACAACAGCGGCCGCGCCGGTGCCGATCAGCAAATCTCGACGGCGGATCATAGCGTTGCTCCCGTACAGTCGTTTCCCAGACCGCAGCAAGGAGCGTGCCAGCGATTTCCCTTTTTAGCTCGGACCCGGCCGCGGCGATCTGCCCAGATTCCAGGCAGATTGCGATAGTTATTTCGCCACTGCTGCAAGGTGCGCCGGCGCTCCGAGCGGCAGGGCGCAATCCGCATGAAACGCCTTCGCAAGTGAGGCCGCCAGTGCATCCTGACCGCCTGGGGCGAGGAAGCTGATGCCGAACGGCGTGCCGTCTTCTTGCAAGGCGGCGGGCACCGCGGTGCCACACAGGTCGAGCAGGTTGACAAAATTTGTATAAGTGCCGAGCCGTGAATTAAGCGCGATCGGGTCGGCCTCGACCTGCGCACGCGTATAAACGGTGGGCGCCGTCGGCAATGCCAGCGCATCCACATCTTTGAAAATGTTGTCCGCTGCGCGGCGCAATTCAGCGAGGCGATAAAAAGCTGCAAAAGCATCTATCGCGTTGAGCTTGGCACCCGCTGCGATGATCTCTCGTGTTACCGGATGCAGCGCGCCCGGATTGTCATCAAGAACATTGCGGATGGCGAAATAGCGTTCCGCTAGCCAGGGCCCGCCATAGAGCAGCCGGGCCGTTTCATAGAGCGGCGCCATGTCGATTTCCGTCAACGCCAAGCCGAGGCGCGACAGGCGCGCAAGCGCCGCCTCGTAATCGGCTGCGGCCCGACGATCGTCAAAGAAAAGCCGTTGCGAGGCAAGCGGCACGCCGACCGACAGACCAGTCGGCGCTTCACCTAAACTGCCGCGTTCGCGATTGCGGGAGTAAGGATCGTTACTGTCATAAGCCGCGATCACCGACAATGCGGTCCAGGCATCGTCGACGGTCAGCGTGAATACCGAGACGCAGTCGAGTGTGCGGCAGGCAGGCACGACGCCGCGGGTCGAGACAAGGCCAAGGCTCGGCTTCAAACCGACAATATTGTTGAGCATGGCCGGCACCCGGCCCGAGCCTGCGGTATCGGTGCCAAGCGCGAGCGGCACAATGCCAGCCGCGACCGCAACTGCCGAGCCGGAGCTTGAGCCGCCCGGGATCAGATCGCGGCGAAGCGCATTGCGCGGCGCCGGATATGGCGTGCGTAGTCCGACCAGACCAGTGGCGAATTGATCGAGATTGGTCTTGCCGATGATGATCGCGCCGGCGCGCTTGAGCCGCGTGACCGCTTCGGCATCCTCTTCGGCCTCATAGGCGAAAGCGGGACAGGCGGCCGTCGT
>Ga0126369_10003166_pt1 | contig 11873 bp, 8 predicted proteins | sample PanSoiMetaPlot_1_FD_109646 | JGI IMG/M metagenome (GOLD analysis project Ga0126369, IMG submission 109646) | Tropical forest soil microbial communities from Panama - MetaG Plot_1 | ecosystem: Environmental > Terrestrial > Soil > Tropical forest > Bulk soil | place: Panama | collected 2016-02-17 | reverse complement strand
TAGTTGACCGAGAGCACCGCGTAGCCGCGATTGGCGAGCCACTGGTGCACCGCGTTGTAGCCGTAAGAGTCGCGAGCCCACGGCCCGCCATGGACCCAGAGCACCATCGGCAGCGGCTTGGCGGGCTTGCCGGTGCCGTTCGGATCGGCGCTGCGAGGCAAGGTCACGTACGAGACGAGCGTCAGGCCGTCGCGCGCCTTGATCTCGACCGGGTACATCGGCGAGAGCGGCGCTCCCTCGAGATTCGGTCGCGCCGTGAAGAGCTTCGTGAACTTCTTCGCCGGCCGATCGTACAGCCAGAAGGCGACCGGCTCCATGACTCGATCGACCTGCACCGTCCAGCGCGTGTCGTCCATCGAGCGACTCGTGACCTTCCACTGGCCGCGCGCATTCGCGTTGATGAAATCGAGATCGGCCTTGATCGCCGGATCGATCGGCTGCCAGTCCGCGCGCAGATATTCGACGGCGACCGCCTGCACCTTGCCGGTCGCCGGATGCACCAGCGTGTCGCTCACGTCCGCCTTGTCCGACTCCGCGAGAACCTTCACCGCGCCGGTGTCGGGATCCATGCTCACCAGTGCCGCCTTGTCGCGACCACGACTGTCGAGTGCGTAGAACGTCGTCCCCGCGACGTCGAAGCCGACGATCTGGGTCGTGAGCGCGTCCTCGGGCGCGACCTTCGCGAGCGGCGTCAGCTTGCCGGCCGCATCGCGCTTGAATACATCCAGCCCTCCCGTCGATGTCTGCTTGGCGAGGATGCGCACGGCGAGGCTGTCGTCGGCCACGTAGGCCGTATATCCGTCCTCGTTCTTGAACACGAGCTTCTGCTCGCCCGTTTTCAGGTTGTGCAGGTACACGTCGTGGTTTTCCGGATCGCGATCGTTGATGGCGATCAGGATCTCGTCAGGCTTGCTCACGCTGGCCGCGACGATCTCGCCGCGAACCTTCCCCGCGGGAGAGATCGGTGTGTCCTGCCCCGTCGCGACGTCGACGACGTGGATGCGCCAGTTCTCGTCCCCGCCTTCGTCTTGTCGGTAGATGATCTGACCGCTGTTCTGTGCCCAGAAGAATTCGCGAATGCCGCGCTTCTTGTCGGCGGTGATCGGCTTCGCGGCGCCGATGTTGTCGCTTGGCGCGACGAAGACGTTGAGCACGCCGTCGCGCGGCGCGATGTACGCGATGTTCTTCCCGTCGGGGCTGATCGCGGGAGAGGTGCGCGTTGGATTGCCGAAGATGTCCTTGCGCGGAATAAGCGGGTCCGCTGCCTGCGCGGAGACCGAGACGGCCAGCAGGAGCGTGGCCGCGAGCGCGGCGGTAAACGCAGCGGTGGGGCTTCTTGCTTTCATGGGGAATCTCGGAGGGGGGAAGCGCATAATTTTACAGGGAAGCATCCGTATTTCGAACCCAGTAGAATCCTTAGCCTTACCCGCCCGCATCACGCCTCCGGCCTCGACATCAGCGGTCACTCGCGAAGACAAAAGCGGATGGCAATCTGGCAAATACAGTTGCTCGGCGGATTGCGCGCCACGCGCGGTAATTCCGTCATCGCGCAGTTTCCGAGTCGCCCCATCGCGATGCTGATGGCGCGGCTCGCGCTGCAGCCGCAACGGCGGCACGCGCGCGAGGAGCTCATCGACCTGCTCTGGCCGGATGCCGAGCTGGAGGTCGGCCGCAATCGCCTGCGCCAGGTTCTTTCGACGCTGCGCCGCCTGCTGGAGCCCCCCGATCTGCCGCCGGATTCGGTGCTGCACGCCGACCGGCAGACCGTCGGCTTCAACGCGGACGCGGTCACTTGCGACGCCTACGAGTTCGAGCGCTTGCTCAAGCAAGGTGCCATCGCGCAGGCGCTCGAGTGCTACCGCGGCGAGCTGCTGCCCGGGTTCATCGATGAGTGGGTCGACGAAGAGCGCCTGCGCCTGGGCGCGCTCTACGAGCGGGCACGCGCGCGCGGCGGGGTTTCCGCAGAAAAGGCGCCAGCTCGCGAACTTCCGCCGCGGGAAGATGCGACGGCCGCGCTCGAACCCCCGCCGGCCGTGCAATCGCACAACCTGCCCGCCTACATCAGCGTCTTCTTCGGCCGGGAAGAGGACAAGGGCGACGTTCTCGATGCTCTCGCGCAACACCGTCTGGTCACGCTCACCGGTTTGGGCGGTTTCGGCAAGACGCGCCTGGGGGTGGAGTCCGCGCGCGCCGCAAAAGGATTCGATTCGGTCGCGTTCGTTCCTCTCAGCGAGTGCAACGACGCCGATCTGATCGGGGACCGCATCCGCAGCGCACTTCGCATGCAGGCGACGCAGGAAGACGCGATGGCCCAGCTGTGCGCGTTCCTCGGCGAGCAGGACGTCTTGCTCGTGCTGGACAATTTCGAACAACTGGTCGACGACGGTGCGGCCGTGGTTGTGGATCTGCTCGAGCGGTTGCCGCGGCTGAAATGCCTGGTGACTTCGCGCCGTGTCCTCAACGTTCCGGGCGAGCACGCGCTGGTCATCGATCCGCTTCCGGTGCCGCAGGCGTCCATGGACACTGCCGAAGCGGCGGCCACGCCCAGTCTTGCCTTGTTCGTCGATCGCGCGCGGGGCGCGCGTGCCGATTTCGGCGTCACCGACGAGAATCGCCCGGCGCTGATCCGCCTCTGCCGCGCACTCGAAGGCTTGCCGCTCGCCATCGAGATCGCCGCCTCGCGCATCCGCAGCTATTCCCCGACCGAGATGTGCGACGCGCTCGCCGAGCGCTTCGACCTGCTGACGCGCCAGGGACAGCGCGGCGCTCGCTTCGGTCGTCACGCCTCGCTACAGACGGCGATCGAGTGGAGCTGGAACCTCTTGAGCGCGGAGGAGCAGCGATTCTATGCGGCGCTGTCGGTGTTTCGCGGTGGCTGGACGGCCGGCGCCGTCGAATCCGTGTGCGAGATCCGTACCGCGCGCGAGCAGCTCGAGATGCTGGTCTCCGATTCGCTCCTGCAGGCCGAGGCGGACGAAAGCGGCACGATGCGCTTCTCGATGCTCGAGACGCTGCGCGAGTTCGCGCAGGAGCGAGTCCAGGGTGCACCGGAGCTGCGGGCGCGCCATCGCGCCTACTTCCTCGACCTCGCTCGACGGGCCGTTTCCACCGACTCCTCAAGGGTCGAAGCGGAGTTCCCGAATCTCAAGCAGGCTCTGGCCACTGCAGTGCAGGATCGCGATTTCGGTTACGCGCTCGATCTCGGCGTGTCGCTGCGCCCCTACTGGGAGGCGCACGGCACGCTGCCGGACGAATTGCGGCTGCTCAAGGAAGCTGTCGAGAGCTGCCCTAAGGAAGAGCCTCGCCTGGTCGACGGGCTGGATCTGCTCGCGCAACTCATCCTTACCGCGGGCGATACCGAGGCGGCACGAACTTACGCGCAGCGCGCCGTCCAGGCCGCAGGTAACGAGCCCGTGCGACGCGCCACGGCCTTGGTCACGCTGGCGCGCGTGAGCTGGGAACGCGATCAGTGCGACGAGGGCCTCACCCGCAGCCTCGACGAGGCGCTGGCGCTCGCGGCGAAGTCCGGCGCGGCGGGCGTGCAAGCCGACGCGCTCCGGGTCAAGGCAACGATCGCGCTGAAGCACGGCGTCGACGATGCCGACTATGGAACGGCGAATACGCTCTTCGAGCGCGCAGAGGCGCTGTACCGGCAGACCGGGCAGACGCAGTGGGCTCATCGCGTACTGCTGAACCGCTGCGGTTGCCTGACCGGGCTCAAGCGTTACGAGGAGGCGCGGAAGCTCCTGGCCCAGTGCGAGCATTACTTCACCCGGCTCAATTCGGTCGCCGACCTGATCACGGCGGCCAACATGACCGGCTATGTCGAATCGGCGCAGGAGCACTGGAAGGAGGCAGTCGCGGCGGGGCGCCGCTGCGTGCGGCTGGCGTGGGAGCGGCACGCCCACCTGACGCTCGCCTTGGGGCTCATCAACCTCCCCGATGCGCTGCTCCTGCTCGGCGAAGCCGAAACGGCGGCCCGTCTGCTCCCGTTCGCGGCGCAGTTCTGGGAGCGGGGCATCGGCCCGCTGTCGAAAGCCGACCTTGCCACGGTCGAGATGGTCCGCAAGCGGGCGGCCAAGCGGCTGGGTGCCCAGCGGGCCGCAGCGCTCTGGGCAGAGGGCGGAAAGCTTTCCCTCGGCGAAGCCGTCCACCTCGCCCTGACCGGGCGCGGCTAGCCCGCGTCCCGCCCTCCCGTTGTCGTAAATCCGCCCGGAGGCGGCGGGGTCGGCACAGCCGTTACAAGCCTTCTAGCGTTTGCCTAACGGTCGGTTTCTACAGTTCGCACCAAGGTAGCGGCAAGAGTTGAAAAGCTTCCGCAACCCCAACCGAACCAAACAACGAATCAAGGAGATCGATCATGTTCGAACGCACACTCAAAGCAGCCCGCCTCGTTGCGATTCTTCTTCGCCTCGCCGTCATCGCCCCGTCGCTCGCCTACGGGCAAGCCCCGCCGATGGACATGTCCTGGGCCATGCGGTCGCAGCAGCAAGCGTGGAACGTCGGCCAGGCCAACGCGCAGGCAACCGCGATGGCGTACTACCGCTACATGCAGCAACTGCGCGCGCAAGGCTACACCGGCCCGTCGCTGCCAACGGGAGTCACCCCCGAATCCCTGCGCAACAGCATCAATGCCGCCAATCAAGCAGGACAAGCCTACAACCAGGCGCAGATGCTCAACGCGCAGCGCAGACAGAACACTGCGACCGACTACGACATGCGCGCGATTCGCGGCTGCACGCGCTACGTCAATCAATACGGGCAGGTGTATTACGGGGGCTGCTAGGCGACGCGGACTCGCGGGAGGCGCCGAACGCTACAGATATCCCGCGTTGAACGAGGCGGACCTTCATCGAGGCCGCCTCGTTTGCATTCGCGGGTTGCAGTTCGGAGCAGCAGGTGCAGTCGGATGAGCATCCGTTGACAACCCGCTGACCGTACGGGATATTCACCGAAGGTCTGCTGGTATCCCACGACGCGTCGCCTAGGAGGAAAGGTCATGTTCGTGAATACACGCTCGATGCCGCTGCTCGCCAAAGTCGCGACCTGGTTCTTGTCGGCAATGTTGGGCATCGCGCCGCTGTCGATTGCGGCGGCCGCCGACGGTATCACGCCGGAGATCCTCGCGGCCGCCAAGGCGGAAGGTGAGGTCACGTGGTACACGTCGGCCGACCTGGTGCTCGCCAACAAGCTGAAGGCCGCGTTCGAGGCGAAGTACGGCGTCAAGGTCAACGTCCTGCGACAGAGCTCCAGCACGATCTTCAACCGGGCCATGCAGGAATTCGACCTAGGGACCAACGCCGCCGACGCGATCGAAACCTCGGTCATGAGCCACTTCGTCGACATGAAGGCGAAGAAGATGCTCACGCCTTTCGCCCCGGCGACGGCGAACCTGATCCGCAGCCCCAAGCTATCGGATCCCGAGAATTACTGGCATGCGGTCAAGCTCGAGCTGACCTCGATGAATTACAACAAGGATCTGCTCAAGGGCGACGCAGTGCCGAAGACCTGGAAGGACCTCATCGATCCCAAGTACAGCGGCAAGGTCGTCCAGGGACACATCAAGTCGAGCGGCGATACGGCGCTGATCGCCTACAACCTGGTGAAGATGTACGGGTGGGAATACTTCGAGGCGCTGCGCAAGAACAACGTGCTGACTCTGCAGGCCTGCACGCAGGTGGAGCTGGTCGCGCGCGGCGAGCGCCTGATCATGATGTGCGACTACTCGCAGCTCTATACCGCCAAGGCGCAGAACATTCCGGTGATCGGGGCCGTGCTTCCCGCCGACGGCGTATTCATGCTGGCGGGACCGGAAGCCATCCTCGCCAAGGCGCCTCACCCGAACGCGGCCAAGGTGCTGGTGAACTGGTTGTTCTCGCCCGAGGGCCAGTCGATCTACGTCGATGGCGGCGACGCGGCCGCGATCAACAGTCCCGACGTCAAGCTGCCCGCGGACTTCCCGGACTTGAGCAAGTACAAGCTGATCGACACCGACATCGACGAATTCAGGAAGTGGTTGCCCGGCGGAGTCGAGAAATTCACCGAGCTCTTCGGCGGCTAGGTTCGGAGCGTCGCGCCATGAACCCCTGGCTCTGAGCGCGGAGCCGCGACGCTTGGCCGGAGCGCGCACAGCACAACTCCGGCCCGAGCACGGTGTTTGGGTAGCGGCCGCCTTGATTCTGGCGGTGCTCGTGCTGCTGCCCGCCTATCACCTCGTCGTGGCGAGTTTCACGACGAAGTCCGGACTTTCGCTCGGCAACTATCTGCAAGTCTTCAAGGTTCCGCGTTTCCAGGAGGCGATGCTCAATTCGCTCGTCCTCGGCATCGCAGCCTCGATATCCGGGACCGTCATCGGCACGCTCCTCGCCTGGCTGGTGAGCCGCAGCAACATGCCTTACCGGCGGCTCATTCGCGTCTGCGTGCTCGCGAGCTTCGCGGTGCCGGCGTTCGTGAATGCCCTGTCCTGGGTGCTTCTCGCGGGCCCGAACGCTGGTTCGCTCAACATTCTGTGGAAGGCGCTGACGGGCTCGCAGGAAGGCTTCATCAACATCTTCTCGATGCACGGGCTGATCATCGTCGCCGTCGCGACGGTGTATCCGCTGGCGTTCATCTTCATGCACAACGCCTTCGAGTCGATGGACAACGAGATGGAGCACGCGGCACGGCTTCTCGGTGCGAGCGGCGTGCGCGCGTTCTTCACCATCGCCCTGCCACTGGCTCGCCCGGCGCTCATCGCCGGCTTCATCATGACCTTCCTCGAGTCGCTCGCGCTCTACGGCGCCCCGGCGGCGATCGGCGTGCCCGCGCGCGTGTACGTGGTCACGACGCAGGTCTGGTCGCTGTTCGAATATCCGCCGCAGGTGGGAATGGCGGCGGCTTTGTCCGTGCCGCTCGCGCTGCTGACGGTCGCGCTCCTGTGGGTGCAGCGGATGCTCCTCCGCGGCCGGAGCTTCGGAACCATCCGCGGGAAGGCCGGCCGCTGGCAGCGCGCCAATCTCGGTCCATGGAAATGGGTGGCCGCCGGCGCAGCCGGCTTCATCGTCGTCGTGACCTTCGTGCTGCCCAACGCCGTGCTCGTCTTCCGCTCGCTCTATAACGAGAGCTACGGTGCGCTGTCCTGGGGAAACTTTACGCTCGCTCATTACAAGTACGTTCTCTTCGACTATATCGACGGGCTGCCTTCGATTCGGCACAGCCTCGTCACGGCGCTCGCTGCGGCGACGCTCGCCGCGCTTCTCGCGCTCGTCGCAGCGTTCCTGGCCAATCGCCGCAGCGCCGGTGCCGGCCGGCTGCTCGCATTCCTTTGCATGCTGCCGCTCGCCATCCCGTCGATGGTGTTCGCGGTGGGACTGGTGGCCGCGTACAGCGGCGGCTGGATCGTCCTCTACGGAACGCTCTGGATCCTGATGCTTGCATACCTCACCAAGAACCTTCCCTATGCTTTCATGAGCTGTAGCGCAGCGCTCGCCGCGGTGCACGCCGATCTGGAGAACGCCGCACGGGTGCTCGGCGCCTCGACGCTGCGGACGCTGCGCGACATTACCGCGCCGCTGATACGCAACGGGCTTTTGAGCGGCTGGATCGTCGTCTTCGCGAACTCGCTGCGCGACCTGAGCGCGTCGGTGCTGCTCTATACCTCGGCAACGACCGTGATCTCGACCGCGATCATGGACGTGTACTATGCCTCGGCATGGGGAGCGGTGGCCGCGCTGTCGGTCATCCTGCTCGCCATCAACGCCATCGCGATCACGGCGGGCTACCGCTTTCTCAGCCGCAACGTGCTGAGCCCGAATTCCTAGATGTCCAAGCTCGAGCTGATCGATGTGGTCAAGCGCTTCGGCGAGACGGGCGACGCGGTAATCCGCGGCCTGAGCACGCGTGTCGCCGAAGGCCAGATGCTCGTGCTCCTCCGACCCTGCGGCTGCGGCAAGACCACAACGCTGCAGCTCGTGGCAGGCCTGCTCAACCCGGGCCGGGGCTCGATTCTCATCGACGGCAAGGAAGTCGCAGGCGCCGGTTGGGGATTACCGCCGGAGCGGCGCAACCTCGGCATGGTGTTCCAGAGCTACGCCGTGTGGCCCCACAAAACGGTGTTCGAGAACGTCGCCTACGGGCTCGAGCTGCGCTCGGTCTCGAAGGAAGAGCTCGGCCGGCGCGCTCGCAAGGCGCTCGACCTCGTTCACCTCGGCGAATTGGGCGCGCGCTATCCTTCGGAAATCTCGGGCGGGCAGCAGCAACGCGTCGCGCTCGCTCGTGCGATCGTTGTGGAACCCTCCTTGCTGCTCCTCGACGAGCCGCTCAGCAATCTCGACGCGACGCTGCGCGAACAGATGCGCGTCGAGTTGAAGGTGCTGCAGCGCCAGCTCGGGCTCGCCTCGATCTATGTCACCCACGATCAGGCCGAGGCGATGGTGCTGGCCGATCACCTCGTCGTGATGCGCAATGGAGTCATCGAGCAGCAGGGAGCTGCAGAGGCCATCTTCCTTCGGCCGCGCTCCGGGTTCATCGCCCGCTTTCTGGGAATCACGAACCTTCCAAAGGGCCGCATCGTCGAGATCGGGCCCGGGCGGGCCCGACTCGAGATCGACAAGCTGGGCGCGATCTCCGCCTTCGTCGCCGACGACGTTCGAGCGGAGCTCGCCGCAGGCGCCACAGCCTCCGTCTCGATCCGGCCGCTCGAAGTTGCGATCGCGGACTCGCGACCGGATTCGTCGGCGAACGCCTTCGAGGGGCGCCTCATCGAGCGAATTTTCCTCGGTGACCTCACTGAATACTACGTGCAGTCCGGCGAGATGCGCTGGAGAGTGCACGTCGCGTCGTCGCACCGCTTCGGACCCGGCGACGCAGTCTGGCTGAGCTTTGCGCCGGAGGCCGCGACCGTAGTGCTGGATAACTAGCCGCGCAGGAGGTGGCATGACCTGGAAATCCGAAGAGGAAAAGCTCGCCTGGATCCGCGAGAAGCTCTACACGCCCGTCGTATCCGACATGCTGGATCGGCTCGGATTCCGCAAGCAGGCGATGCGTCACGACATCCGGCCGCTGCACCCGGATTTCATCGTGGTCGGCAGGGCGCGAACGCTGCTTTGGATGCAGACCTTCGAACCGGTGAAGCCGAATCCGTACGTCAACGAGATCCGGGCTGTCGATTCGCTGCGGCCTGGCGACGTGGCCGTGCACAGCACGGATCATTCGTGGACCGTGGCCCCGTGGGGAGAGCTACTTTCTACGGCGGCGCGCATGCGCGGCTCGACAGGTACCGTCGTCGACGCCGTGGTGCGCGACGTGAAACGCATCATCGCGATGGGCTTTCCGACCTTCGCACGCGGGATCATGCCACTGGACTCCTGGGGCCGAGGGTTCGTCGCCGACGTCGATGTCGTCATCGAGTGCGGCGGGGTGGAGGTTCATCCCGGAGACCTCGTGTTCGGGGACTACGACGGAATCGTGGTCATCCCGAAAGCCGTTGAGGACGAAGTGCTGGCGGAGGCTTTCCGCAAGGCGACGAGTGAGAACCGTACGCGCGACGAATTGCTGCAGGGGCGTCTGCTTGGCGAGGTCTATGAAAAGTATGGGGTCCTCTGAAGATTCCGCCCCAAACTTCCTAGTACGATGAGAGGCGTCGACCCATGAAGTATCTCAAGTATGAGCAAAAGCTTTCGCAATGCTTTTCCAGCGTGATCATGGACACGCTGGACAGCGTTGGCCGCCGCGCCCAGTGCATGGATCCGATGATTAAGCCTCTGCTGCCCTCGATGCGCACATGGGGTGAGGCTTATACGATTCGATTTGACGCTGTCGTGGAGGTGCCGAAGGAACCGTATGGGCTGGAGATCCAAGCTGTAGACAACCTGCGCAATGGCCATGTGCTGGTCAGCCAGTGCAATTCGAGCGAAATATCGGCAGCCTGGGGCGGACTGCTTACGACCGCGGCGCGCGCGAGAGGGGCAAGGGGAGTCGTGACCGACGGAGGAGCAAGGGACTACACGGAAATCGTCGAGCTCGGATTCCCTACGTTCTGCCGAGGTTTGACACCCTACGATTCGCTGGGACGAATGGACGTGACCGAGATCGATGTCCCCATTCGCTGTGGCGGGGTCGCGGTACGCCCGGGTGATCTGATCTTCGCCGATGTCGACGGAACGGTTGTCATTCCCCAGGAGCTCGCCGACGAAGTGATTTCCAAGGCGTGGGAGAAGGTGAACGCGGAAAGCAAGGTGCGAGACGCGCTGCGCGCCGGCGCAAGCGTCGTGGAAACTTTCGCCAAGTACAGGGTCCTCTGATCGAGCAGTGTCCGAGCGTTCCGCAGCGAGAGAAATCGAGGCGAAGTCGCGGGTCGCGACCGGGGCGGTAAAACGCTACCTGCCCTGGGTCGTCGCGACGGCGCTCTTCATGGAGCAGCTCGACTCGACGATCGTCAACACCGCGGTGCCGGCGATGGCCGCGAGCCTCGGCGTCGCGCCGCTCAGCCTGAAGGCGGTGGTGGCGAGCTACATCGTCAGCCTCGCGGTCGGGATCCCGATCAGCGGCTGGATCGCTGATCGTTATGGCACGCGCCGCGTGTTCAACACGGCGGTGGCGATCTTCACGCTCGCGTCGATCGCGTGCGGCGTGTCGGTCAACCTGCCGATGCTCGTCGCCTCGCGCATCCTGCAGGGGCTCGGCGCCGCGATGATGACGCCTGTGGGGCGGCTCGCCATCGTCCGCACCTTTGCCAAGTCGGAGCTCCTGGTGGCGATGAACTTCGTGATCATCCCTGCGCTCATCGGACCGCTGCTCGGCCCGACCGTGGGCGGGCTCATCGTGCACTGGGTGTCGTGGCGCGAGATCTTCTTCGTCAACGTGCCGATGGGCATCGCGGCGCTGGTGATCATCCATCGCTATATGCCTGACTATCACGGCGACGGCCGGCGGCCGCTCGACTTCGTCGGACTGGTGCTGTTCGGCTCCGGCATGGCGATCCTGTCGTGGTTGCTCGAGATTTTCGGCGAGCACGACATCAGCGTGATCGAGGGCGGCCTGCTCCTGCTGATCTCGCTCGCGCTCCTTGCAGCCTACGTGTGGCACGCGCGGCAGATCGCGCACCCGCTGATCCAGCTGGCGCTCTTCAAGATAAGAACCTTCAGGGTTTCGGTGGGCGGAGGCTTGATCACGCGGCTGGGAATCGGCGGCATGCCGTTCCTGCTGCCCCTCCTCTACCAGCTCGGGCTCGGTATGCCCGCGTGGGAGTCGGGCCTCCTGACGATGCCAAGCGCAGCCGCGGCGATGGGCATGAAATTCCTGAGCTCGAAAGTGCTGCGCCGCTTCGGCTTCCGATCGGTACTGATCGTCAACACGCTCCTGGTCGGCACGACCATTTCGCTCTTCTCGCTGGTCACGCCGGCGACTCCGCTCGCGGTGATCGTGCTGCTCGCCTTTGCGCAGGGTTTCTTCAACTCGCTGCAATTCTCGAGCGTGAACGGCATGGCGTACGCCGACATCGCGCCATCGGACTCCAGCATGGCCACCTCGATTGCGAGCACGATGCAGCAGTTGTCCCTGAGCTTCGGACTGGCGTGCAGTTCGCTCGTCGCAGGTTGGTTTCTCGGTAGCGTCGCGCAGACCGATGCGCTCGCGGTCCAGAACGCGCTGCACCGGACGTTTCTCGCGGTGGGGGCTGTCACGATGCTGTCGTCGCTCGCATTCTGGACGCTGCGGCCAGGCGACGGCGACAATGTCAGCCGAGGCCGGGTGCCCGGTGCCGGGGCTTAGCCTCGACCCACGTCTCGAGCGCGCGCGGCACAACTTCCGCCTCGCGCTCAAGCTCGCGCTCGCTTTCGTCGCGCTGCTCTGGCTGATCGAGTTGCTGAACCTGGCGCTGGGCCTCGGCGTCGAGG
>Ga0126369_10003163_pt1 | contig 11881 bp, 10 predicted proteins | sample PanSoiMetaPlot_1_FD_109646 | JGI IMG/M metagenome (GOLD analysis project Ga0126369, IMG submission 109646) | Tropical forest soil microbial communities from Panama - MetaG Plot_1 | ecosystem: Environmental > Terrestrial > Soil > Tropical forest > Bulk soil | place: Panama | collected 2016-02-17 | reverse complement strand
GCTGATCGCGACCTGGTCGGGCTGCTCGGGGAAGACGGTACGGGCCAGGACCGCCGCCACGGCTGTGACCTGGTCGACCTGGGCCCGGACGTAGACACGTGTCGGATGGCCGTCGTAGCCCAGCGTCGAGGCCGCCTCGGGCAGCCCGACGAGCGCGTCATGGTCGATCTCCGGCGCCAGCGGGAACGGGTCCAGCACGCCGATCACGGCGAACTCGCGTCCGCCCAGCCAGACCATCGGCTGATTCGAGACGTCGTCGATGCCGAGTACGGTGGCCGCGTCGTATCCGAGCACCGTGACCGGGAACTGAGAGCTGGCCGCGCTCAGGAATGTGCCCTTCAGGAGCTGGCCCCGGAGAGCGGGGAGCAGCTGGGGGTCGGCCGCCCGCACCTCCAGGCCGCCGGTCTGATAGGTCGGGACCAGGTCGCTCCGGAACACGTTGACGCCCTGCAGGACAGCCGTCGAGGAGACGGCCTCTACGCCGGTCACCATGCCGGCGCTGGCGGCAGCGGTGATGGGAAGGGGCTGCTCGGCCCCCCGGACACCACTTCCTCTCTGGATGGTGAGGAGGTTGGTGCCGAGCTGTTGGAGGCGACCCTGGAGATCGGCCTCGCTGGACTGGGTGATGCCGAGCACGCCGACCATCGACCCGATGCCGATGGCGATCCCCAGGGCGGCCAGCAGCCCGCGCAGGCGGCGCGATGAGAGGCCGAAGAAGGCAAGCATGGGCAGGTCGGCCGGCCGCAGGCGAGACGGATTCATGCCACTACCCTCCCGTCCCGGATCTCGAGCCGCCGCGGCAGCGCCGCCGCCAGCTCCGGGTTGTGTGTGATGACCACGATGGTGGATCCCTCCCGGTTGAGGTCGAGGAGCAGGTCGAGGACAGCGCCGCCGGCGGTGCTGTCCAGGTTGCCGGTCGGCTCGTCGGCCAGGATGATGGCGGGCCTTCCGGCCAGGGCGCGGGCAATGGCCACCCGCTGGCGCTCGCCTCCGGAGAGTTGAGCGGGCCGGTGCGCGAGCCGGTGGGACATGCCCACCCGGTCGAGAGCGGCCCGGGCCAGCCGCCGCCGCTCGCTGCCCGCCACGCCCCGGTAGAGGAGGCCGTGGGCGACGTTGTCGAGGGCGCTCAGGCCGTCGAGCAGGTGGAACTGCTGAAAGACGAATCCGAACCGCCAGGCTCGCAGCCCCGAGAGCTCGCGGTCGGAAAGTCCCGAGGCGTCCTGCCCGGCCACCTGGACGCTGCCCTGCGTCGGCTTCTCCAGGGTGCCCATGACGTGAAGGAGCGTGGTCTTGCCCGAGCCCGACGGGCCGATCACGGCCACCAGCTCGCCCGCGTCCACGCGCAGGCTCACCCCTCGGAGCGATTCCACCGGGGGATCGCCTGGAAAGCGCTTGACGACGTTCGCCAGTTCGAGCACCGGCCCGCTCACAGCTGCGGCACCTCGACCTGGTCGCCCGCGTTCAGCCCCTGGCCGGACACCTCGACCAGCCCGCCGTCGCTGTAGATGCCCGGGACCACGGTCAGGCTCCGATATCCCGCTCCCATCCGGACCCGGACCGCGTAGGAGCCGTTGGGCTGGGCGACGAGGGCGACCACTGGAACCACCAGCACGCCGTGGTGGACCTGGGTCGTGATCGAGACCCGGACCGGAGCCTGGTCATAGCTGGCGACCAGCCCGGGGTTGGCGAGCTCGATGAAGACCGGGACGGTCGGCCGCGGCGTTCCGCCCTGGGGCGCAGGGGCGACCGTCGCCACCGATCCCACGCTGGACACGGTGCCCTGGGCCTGGGTTCGGTTGTCCGGAAGGAGCACCGAGACCAGGTTGCCGGCCTTGACGCTGGCCAGGTAGGCCGTGTCCAGGTCCACGGTGACCACCTGTTTCGTCGAGGTCACATCCAGGAGCGCTCCGCCGGATTGGCCACCACCGGCCGGCGGAAGGGCGCCCAACTGCGCGTGGACGGCCGTGACCCGCACCGGCGTGGGCAGGAACTCGATTACACCCAGGGAAACGGTGCCATCCTGAGGCACGCCCAGCGAGGCCTGCCAGCGCCGCACTGCCGCCGCGTCGGCCTGGTCGAAGACGCCGTTGGCCGATAGACCGGATCCGGCGAAGCCGAGCGCGATCAGGTTCTCCTCCAGCTCCTTGACGTCGGCTCCGCTGCAGCCCTCGGCCATCCGGCGCCAGGCGGGCGTGGTGCCGAGCATGAGGACGACCGGCTGCGCGCCCACCCGGTAGAGCTGCTGACCCCGATCCACGACCGTGCCCGGGGCGGGCAGAGCTGTGAGGACTTCGGGCGGGATGGTGAGGGCCTGGATCCCGACGGGATCGGCGAAGGTGATGGTGCCCTGCACCGACTGGCGCTGGGCGATGTCCTGGCGCTGGACCAGGGCCGTGCTCGTGGGCACGGCCAGGGTCGCCCCTGAGGCGGCCGTCGCGCACGCGGCTCCGGCCAGCAGCGTCAGGCCATAGAGGAGTGTGATGCGGATCCTGAGTGCCATCAGCCGGTCACGATCCCGCGCGCGGGGAAGTAGCGGTTGCACGTCTGGTTGATCGCCTGCAGGAACCGCGGGGACTTGCCCTCCCGGAGGATGTCCTGGGGCAGGGGAAAGGAGCCGTCGGGCTGGGGGTCGGGCCAGTCCGTGAAGCCGGCCTGCTCGCGCATGCACCTGGCGAACAACCGGTCCTGGTCCAGGTCGACCTGGGTGAGACCGTGGTCCTGGGGCCGCTGCGGAAGCTGGTTGTACAGGCTGGAGCAGGCCTGGATGACCGAGTCGGGCAGCAGCTGCTGGTCGGCGCCGGCGGGCCAGGTCACATAGCCCTCGCTGTCGTATGTGGGGTAGGGGACGTCGGGGGCGCCGTGGGCGTGGATGCAGTCCATCAGAGCGTGGACGCGCGCGACTACCGCCTGGTGGGATGGGAGCGAGGAGTCGGCGTGGCCGCGGCCGCCACCGGGGTTGATGGCGCGAAGGGCCACCAGACCGCCCCCTCCCAGGAGGACCGCGCCGAGGATGACGAGAAGCAGCTTTTTCATGGCCTCCATGCTTGATATCGGGGTGCCGGTCCACACCCCTCGGTGGGACGCACCGGGCCCGTCCGTTGGGGGCAGGCCCATCCCTCTGGAGAGGGATACGGAGAGCGAGCGGGGAGCCTAGAGTTTTTCCAGCAGTGCTCGGCAGGCTCCCACTCCAGGCCCGAATGGCCCTCTCGTACATGGGGGTGACGGTGGTTGCGGTGGCGATTGCCGAGCTGCTGAGCGTCGGCGTGCTGCTCCCTTACCTGTTCGGGCGGGCGGAGCTCCAGAGCCGGGTCCGGGTCACCGCCAACCAGCTCGCCCAGGACGTCTACCGGGCCAACCAGTCGCTCGACCCCGCCCGGCTCCAGCTCCCCCCGAGCTACCACATCGTGACCTCGGGGGGTCCTGGGCCCGTCACCTATTCCGACCAGGGCATCGAGATACCCCAGGACCCGGCCCCGCCGGACGACTCGATCCATACCGCCGGGCTCGTCATCGCTGCCGACGGCACCGTCCTGGCCAGCAGCTACCCGGCCCGCTTCCCACCCGGGCAACCGGCCGCAGGCCTCCCAGCGCTGCCGCGCAAGCCGGACGCTTCAGATGTTCAATCCGGCCGGCTGGTCTGGGCGACCGTGCTGCTCTACCCGACGGCTGCAGCCGCGCCCGACGATTCCTTCGCGGACGCCTGGGGCTGGATCTACGTGCAGGCGCCGTATGAGGTTCCCGCCAACTTTGCCGCCACCATCGCAGTGCCTGCCCTGGGCCCTGGACTTCTGCTCCTGCTGGTCGCAGTGCCGATCGGCGTCATGTTCGGCATTCTCACCACGCGGCGCACTGTCCGGCGTTTGGAGCGGCTGTCGGTGGCAGGGGAGCGGCTGGGTGCAGGTAACCTGGGACAGCGGATCGAGCCGGGTCCTTCCGACGAGGTCGGCCGCCTGGAAAGGCGGTTCAACCTGATGGCGGCGGCACTGGCGGACGCCCGGGCCGCCGAGCACCGTCAGATCGAGGAGGACGCTCGTGGCGCCGAGCGCGAGAGGATCGCGCGGGAGCTGCACGACGCCGTCTCACAGGACCTCTTCTCGCTGGGGATGCTGGCGGGCGGGATGGAACAGGCGCTGACCGACGGGAGTGCTCTTCAGGCCCAGGCCAGGGCGATGAGAGAAGCTGCCGAGGGGGCGATCCAGGAGATGCAGGCGCTGCTCCTGGCAATGCGGCCGTCGGCCCTGGACGAGCAGGGCCTGGTGCCTGCCCTGGGCCATCTCTGCGCTGCGTACCGGGAACGCCTGGGCGTCACGATCGAGTCCGACCTCCAGCCCGTGCGGCTGGGGCCGGACGCCGAACTGGCCCTGCTCAGGGTGGCGCAGGAAGGAGTCTCCAACGCGGTGCGTCACTCGGGGGCGGACCGCATCTCGCTCACGCTGTCATCGCAGGGCGAGCTGGTCGAGCTGAGCATCGCCGACGACGGCGACGGCTTCGATCCGGCCGACGAGGGGCGACATGGGCTGGGCCTGCGAGTCATGCGGGAACGGCTGGCCGAACTGGGCGGGAGCGTGCAGCTGGAGACCGGACCAGGCCGAGGTACCCGGATCCGAGCAAGTCTTCCCCGGTTGCCGGCATGAGCGAAGCGGCTTCCATCCGGGTCCTGGTGGTGGACGATCACAAGCTGGTCCGCCAGGGGCTGACCTTCATGCTCGAGCAGGAGGATGGGATCGAGGTGGTGGGTGCGTGCGAAGACGGGACCGGGGTGGCGGCGGCGGTGCGTCGCCTGGCGGTCGACGTGGTCCTCCTCGACCTCCTGATGCCCCGTGCCGACGGGTTCGTCGCCCTGCGCGAGCTGAAGGCGGCCGGGAGCCCGGCACGAGTGGTGATCCTCACCTCCCACCGGGGCGACGATCGTGTCCGGGCCGCGCTGGCGGCCGGAGCCGACGGCTACCTGCTCAAGTCAGCGGGGGTCGAGGAGGTCGTGCGGGCGGTCCGGGCGGCCGCGGCGGGCCAGGCCGTGCTGGACGCCACTGTCGCGAGCCGCCTGCTCGGACGGGCGGCCAGCACGGTGGTGGACCGGCTGTCGCCGCGCGAGCTCGAGGTGCTCAAGGCTATCGGCCGCGGGCTGTCCAACAAGGAGATCGCCGGCCGGCTGGCCATCTCCGAGGAGACGGTCAAGAGCCACGTCTCCAACCTGCTCGCCAAGCTCCAGCTTCTGGACCGCACCCAGGCGGCCATCTTTGCGCTTCGTGAGCACCTGGTCCCTTTCGATGAGTAGGGGTGAGGCTCCGGCCGTAGAGTCCCGTTCCGGGATCCGACTTCCTGCTTGGCGAGCCGCCAGGGCCTCGATCAGCTTGCCCCGAGCCTCCTGCTCGGTACGTCCGTAGGCCGCATTCCGGACACTGAGCCCGGTCTCGGGGTCGTCGGTCGTGTAGCGGCCCATCCACGTCCGGTGGACTGGTTGAAGTGGACGCCGCCGGCTCCGTTCGGGCTCTTGCGGCGGCGACGCCGGGAGGACCGCAACGGTTTGATGACATTTGGCCTTGGTCGCTTATCGCCGCCATTTGTGAACGGAGCGCACCACGCGCCCGGTCCCGGAGCTCGATGGACCCGTCGGGGTGGACGACGCCGACGTCGCCGGCGTGGAGCCAGCCTCGGCGAACGTGCGCGCCGTCTCGGCCGCATCGGCGCGCCAGGGCTTCCCGCACGTCACCGCCGGTGTCGTCAAGGTCGTCGAGAACGAGCTGCGGGCGGTGCCCGCCGACGGCCGGACCCTGGGTGAAGTCGTCGTTCGGGGATACACCTGATGGCGGGATACCTCGACGATGATCCGACGGCCGTTGCCGCCTGGCGCCGGCTCCGGCCCTCGGCGCAGGTCAGGCGGAGAACCTCACGGATCCCTGCGCACGGCGGAACGGGGTCACGGGCATCGAAATCTCCTCGAACGTCCGCGCAGTCGCTCGAGGCGTTGTATAGCCCCGCCTGACGTCGCTTTCTCGCCACGTCAACGTCTTGTGAGGCCATCCCCGCATCAAGGAGTACTTGACGAAGGCGCTCCCACGAGGCTCATGCGACCTCGTGGAACCCAGTTCCCTCGCCGGTCTGTAGCACTGTTGACGATTTGATGCAACTGAGTTACACTTTTGCTCTGGGCTTCGCGCATTGGGTGCACCTCGGTCGCGAAACCAATGGAGGAAGAGGAAGAGGAACGGGGGGAGGACGAGGAGGAGGAGGAGTCATATGTTTCGGAGCTCTCGGTTGATTCCGATGCTGACATTGCTTGTGCTGGTGCTTGCGTGTCAGCAGACATCCAGCTCGTCCTCGCGGAGCGGTCCAATCACACTGCTCTTCCCGAGCCACCTCTGGGCTCAGAACGACTGGCTCAAACGCCTGGCGGACGATTATCACAGCACCAATCGCAACGTCACGATCAAGGCCGTACCCGTCCCGTTCGGTACGTATCACGACAAGACGTACACCGAATTGGTCGCAGGTACCCCTCCGGACATAGTGGTTCCGTACGACGAACAGATCATTCAGTGGTCGGATCTCGGTCTTCTCGAGCCGCTGAATCCCTGGCTCGAGCAGGCGGGATGGACCATCGACAAGATTCAAAAGGAACTCCTGCCAACTGAACAACTGGCCATTCGCAACGGGAAGATCTATGGGGTTGTGCAGCAGTCCAACCCGCGCGTCCTCGTATACAACAAGGCGCTCCTTGGCGGAGCAGGTCTGCCGGTCCCAACCAATCCCGACGAGCTGTTGAACGCCATGAAGGCAGAAACCAATCCGTCAAAGGGTCAGTTCGGCTTTGGAACGTCGGTCGGCGTTGATTCCGTAACAGCCACCTGGAACGCCATTGCGCCGGTGATCATCGGCTATGGGGGAGCTCTCTTCACAAACGGTAAGCCAAGCGCCAACGATCCCAAAACCGTGGCCGCGCTGGATTTCATGAAGCGGGCATATGACGGCAAGGTGGTACCGGTAGGAGCGGACATCGATACCCAGGACGCTCTTCTGGTCCAGGGCAAAGTAGGTTTCCGAACCATCGGGCCCTTCGTGTTCGGAAACGTGGCTCAGCAGAACCCGGCATTGCTTCCAAGCATGTCGGCGCGAACGCTTCCGTTCCCAGGCAACAGGACCGTGTCGGTCAACGTGTTCTTCTCCGTCCCGAAGAACGCACAAAACAAGGACGCGGCAGCCAAGTTCATCGTGTCGATGTTGCAGGACAGATGGCAGGTTGCGTTGACCACCACGTATGTCGCCCTCTGCGCGCACGTGAGCGTCTGTCTGACGCAGGACTTCCTCTCGCAACGGCCCTGGTTCAGTGCCGTGCTCGACGCCGGGAAGACTGCCGTGCCGAGCGTACCCCAGGCGCCGTCAACCGTCATCGACAAAGTCCTGGTGGCCTTCAACCTGCGATATCAGGAGATGCTGCTGAAGGGCAAGTCGCCTACAGAAGCCGCAAACTCGATGCAGAAGGATTTTGTGGATCTCATCGCACCTCTCGGCGGTTGAAAGCCGGACGAGCTGCCTCATGGTGAGTCGTGGACTGAGGTCCTCGGATGCGTCGACGGCGTCACGGCAGCTTCGGGCTTCGAAGCGGACGTGGCGCCGCCTGACACCGTACGCCTTTCTAGCGCCGACGATCGTTGCCCTGGGTCTGGGCAACGCGATCCCGGTGGCCATCGCCGTACGACTGAGCTTCTACCACACCAGCCTTGCGGCCGGCGACGAGCAGTTCGTGGGTCTGGATAACTATCGGGAGATACTCCACAGCCCGGAATTCGTGAACTCGTTGACCGTCACGGCAAAGTTCACCCTGACCACGGTGATCGGGTCGATAGCAATAGGGTTGGGTCTCGCCCTCCTGATGAACGGCAGGTTTCGAGGGCGAAGCGTAGTCCGATCCCTGCTATTGATCCCCTGGGCAATGCCACTGGTACCCACCGCGATGATTTGGCGATGGCTTCTCAATCCAACCTTCGGCCTCATCAGTTGGTTCGCACAGTCAGTCGGGCGGCACGGCAGCCCGGAGTGGCTTCAGGACCCAGCGTTGGCCCTGATAGCGGTAATCGTGATTCAGATCTGGCAGCTCTACCCGCTCGCGATGGTGCTCTACCTTGCTGGGTTGCAGAACATCCCACATGATCTCTACGAAGCGGCTCGAGTCGATGGGGCCGGCCCGTGGCGGGCATTCCTCCACATCACAGTGCCGTCAGTCAGCGGGATCACCGTCGTTCTCTCTTTGCTCATTTCCTTGTGGGCATTCGGCAGGACCTTCACGATCATCTTTCTGCTGACTGCAGGTGGACCAGTCGATGCGACCAAGACGCTCACGCTCCTCACGTATCAGAGCGCGTTTCAGACTCTGCAGTTTGGCCTTGCATCCGCGCTGGGATCGCTCGTGTTTCTCATTGCCGCCCTATTTGCGACGGCGCTCCTTGTCACCACCAGGAGCAGGCGTGCGGCGACCACGTGACATGATGAGATTGAAGACGCGGAAGCGGCGAGCTCGGTTTGCCTTGAGCGCGCTCCGCTACGGCGTCATCCTGGTCAGTCTTTGCGTCGCCGTGCTGCCGTTGTACTGGATGCTCCACGAGGCCGTTCAGTCTGCTGCGTACAGGTTTGTGCTCCCGCCATCGCTGTTGCCCAGGGATCCAACCCCATCGGGCCTGATCTCTGTGCTATCCGGCGACGGCCCGCACTGGCTGCTGAATACTCTGGTCGTTGCCGTCGGGACTGCGCTTCTTGCTCTCGTCATCGGAGCGTGGGGCGCGTATGCTTTGTCGCGCTTTACTGACCGCGGAGTTGGAGCGGCGGCTTATCTCGTACTGGCCACCCAATTCATGCCACCAGCCGTCTTGATGATACCGATGTTCCGGGTTCTCGTCGACTTCAGGCTGGACGACAGTCTACCTGGCCTCGTGCTCGCAGACCTCGTCTTTACGCTTCCGGTAACGACGTGGATTCTGAAGTCAATCTTCGATGCCATTCCGGTCGACTTCGAAGAGGCGGCTATGGTCGACGGGTGCAATCGAATGCTGGCATTGTGGCATGTCGTCTTGCCGATCACGCTGCCGGGAATCATCGCAGCCGGGATCTTTGCGTTCCTCGAGAGTTGGGGCGAGTTCATGTTCGCGCGCACCGTTATCTCCGATCCGTCGAACTGGGTCGGAAGCATCGGCATATCCTCGTTTCTCAGCGAGTACGGACCTCGCTGGGACCAGGTGATGGCGACAGCGTTCGTGTTCACTCTTCCGCCCGTAATCCTGTTTCTCAGCGTGCAGAAGTATTTCGTAGCCGCACTCCAGGGCGGCGTAAAGGGGTGAGGAACTCGGCCGATGGCGAAGGGATCGCGGTGAATACCTTCGCTCGGGGTGGTCGATGTTCCTGAGGTGCTCGTCGAGGATGCCCCACGGGGCGCCTCGCGTACCCCAAACAACAATTCAGAGTCGACGACGCGGCGAGTTCCGCAAGTCGCTTACGGATTTTCGTAATTCTGTTATAGTTTTGGTGGTGGAATGAAGGGAGCGTCCTACTCAGGCGTGGTCAGCGCGCCGGTCGTCCCGATGCTCGAAGGCGGTGCCATCGATTGGGACTGCCTCCGCGAGTACTCGGCGTGGCTGGTCGCGCAGCGGCCGGTGGGCATCGCCGTCAACATGGACGCGGGCGAAGGCCACTCCCTGAGTCGAGACGAGCGGCGCGCGATCCTCCAGACCTACGTCGCCGGCGCGAACAGCAGCTGCAAGGTCATCGCCGGCATCATCGCCAGCACCACCGCCGAGGCGGTCGACCTCGGCCTGGAGGCGAAGAGCATCGGCGCAGACGCAATGGTTCTGTTCCCGCCGCTGCCGCTGTTCCTGGGCGATCCGCTACCGCACGAGCTTCCGCTGCGATTTCACCAGGACGTCGCCGACCGGGTAGGCCTGCCGCTGATCGTCTTCCTCTTCCCAGCCGAGGTCGGCCCCGCCTACGGCGACGCGCTCATCGCCTCCCTGGCACGCATCACCGAGGTCGTGGCCGCCAAGGAGGCGACCTTCAGCACCGCCCGATTCCTCGAGATCAAGGAGGTCATGTGCGGGCTGAACGATCCGCCAGCGGTCCTCACAGGCGCCGACAACATGCTCTTCGAGCAGATGCTGCTGGGAGCGGACGGAGCCTTGATCGGATTTGCGAGCATCCTGACGGACGAGCTTGTGAAGATGCACGCCGCCGTCGGACGCGGTGACCTCGCGGCGGCGCAGCGTGATTGGAATCGAATCGGTCCGCTGGCAAGGTACGCGTGGCGGCCGCCGATGCGCGACTACCGGCCGCGAATGAAGGAGCTCCTGGTCGCCCAGGGACTGTTTCGGAGCTCGGCGGTGCGGGCTCCCTTGCTTCGAGTCAGCGAACTGGAGCGGAAGCGCCTCCGCGAGCTCGCAGTTCAAGCCGGCGTCCCGATGTGATCCCGCCGCAGCCCACGCGGACGGTCGGAAAGCTCCTGGAGCCGATCCAGATCGGGAGGGTCAGAGCTCGCAACAGGGTGCTGATGACGCCGATGACGACGCGGTTCGCAGACGCGGATGGGAGCGTCACGGGGCAGCTGATCGCCCACTACGAGGCGCGCGCTCGTGGCGGCACGGGCACCATCATCGTCGAGCTGAGCTCGCCCCACCCGTCCGGCGCCCATAGGCGGCGCGAGGTCGGCATCCACTCCGACCGCTACATCGGCGGCCTGAGCCGGCTGGCGGAGCGTGTCCACCGGCACGGCGCCCTAGTCGGCATTCAGATCGGTCACGCGGGCGCGCATGCGCGACCAGACGTCACCGGCTATCCGGCCGTGGCACCGAGCTCCACCCCTCACACCGTCCACGAGACCGACATCCGCAAGGTTCGCCCGAGACCCCTCGCCAAGGACGAAATCGAAGAGTGCGTCGGATGGTACGCGGAAGCCGCGGCCCGCGTGGTCCGAGCCGGCTTCGACCTCGTCGAGATCCAGGGCGGGCACGACTACCTGATCAAGCAGTTTCTTTCGCCGCTGGACAACACGCGGCAGGACGAGTTCGGCGGCGACCTTGAGGGCCGTGCGCGGTTCGGACTGGCGGTCGTCGCGGCAGTTCGCAGTGCGATCGGCTCGACGCCGATCAGCTTTCGATATTCGGTCGATGAGTTCGCCAGGGGCGGCTTCTCGCGCGACGACGGCGTGAAGCTGGCGCCGATGCTCTGTGCGGCCGGCTGCGATCTGATCAGTGTCTCGGGCGGTTCCGCCAACGCGACGCTGACTCCCAGCACAAATACGACGCCGATGGCGTATCCCCCGGGGCTCTTTGTGCCGCTCGCGGAGGAGGTGCGGCGACGGGTGACGGTGCCGGTAGCCGTTGCCAACCGCATCCACGACCCGGTCTACGGGAACGACGTCATCGCTGCTGGCAAGGCCGACATGATCGGGCTCGGCCGCGCGCTCCTCGCCGATCCCGACTGGGTACTGAAGGTTGAGGCCGGGCAGCTCGACCGGATCCGGCCCTGCCTCGCCTGCAACACATGCACAGACCACCTGAAGTACGGCCGGCCCATCCGCTGTGTTGTAAACCCCAGCCTCGGCCGCGACGCGGAGTTGGCCCTCCGACCGGCCCGGGAGCCCAGGACTGTCGCGATTGTGGGCGCCGGGCCAGCAGGAATGGCGGCCGCACTCCGCGCAGCCGAGCGCGGGCACAGAGTGGTTCTGCTCGAAGAGGCCAAAGATATCGGCGGCCGGCTGCTGCAGATCCCAAGGGCGCCGTATTTCCAGTCGGTCCGTACCGCTGCCGAACCGTTCGAGCGGCTTGTTGCCTACTTCAGGACGTCGATTCTCGACGACGGAGTCGAGGTGCGGACCGCGGTCCCCGCCACCTCCGCAGTGGTC
>Ga0126369_10003160_pt1 | contig 11884 bp, 8 predicted proteins | sample PanSoiMetaPlot_1_FD_109646 | JGI IMG/M metagenome (GOLD analysis project Ga0126369, IMG submission 109646) | Tropical forest soil microbial communities from Panama - MetaG Plot_1 | ecosystem: Environmental > Terrestrial > Soil > Tropical forest > Bulk soil | place: Panama | collected 2016-02-17 | reverse complement strand
CGCGTCCTAGTGTGGCGGGCCAGAATTCCGCATGACTGTAGCCGCGGGTTCGTAATGCGGATCTCTTCACCAAAGCGACACTAGCTCCATAAGTTGCTAGTGTCCCTCGGTTCCGAGATTCGCAAACGAGGATGCCGTACAATCCTGCGAACTTTGGAATCGGTACGCAAGCGCGTCAGGGTCGCGGCGTTGGCCCGTGGGCCGCCGCGCGAGAAATTCACTCTCAGGAAATCGGTCGCGAGGCGGTGTTGGGCGAGGTGTGCTCAGCCGCAGCACCACGTGGGGCGGCGAGAAACAGGCGAATCGCCGCGCCGCCGAGGTAACCCACCTGCGTTGAAGTTACGGCTATGACCATCTCTATCACCGTCATCCATAACCCCGCACCGAGCGCAGCGTTCACGCCTGCAATTGCGATCAGGCTGATCGCGAACATCGGAACCAGGATCATCACCTTGAAGCGCAGCCCCAACACTGCGCCGATCAACGTGTGGACAATCGCGAGTGAGAACATGGTCATCCCTCGCCCCAAGGGGGGTCTAACCCGCCATCTGCTATCAAGGTTCCATTGGCAGGTTTATATTCTCTAAAGGCGGGCGATCTTGCGGCGCGCCTTGATCATCGAATCATAGATGGATCCTATCATCTTATCGGACAACTGGCCCTGAGCGTAGAGACAGCTGACCGGAGGCCCGCCAACGGAACAGCTCCGCGAATTACCGTCTGCTGATCTTGGATTTCGACCAACAGCTCGGGCACCAATTGCCAGGCTCCGCTTGCCAGACTGGTGGCTTCAGGCGGCAGCAGCAGCGCGGAAAATGGGGGGATCACCGTGGCGGTAAACACGGTTTCGGTCTTGCCCGCGAGCAACTTGATCTGTGGATGGGCTCTAGGGGCAAACGGCGTCGTGCTGACGACGACGATCTGCAGATCGTCGTCACTGCAGCGCAGCATCAGTCCGGCCAGCCCGAGATCAGACTTCGATGTGTCGGCCGTATGCATCATGGCGACAGCGTCGATCCCGCCTCGCGGATCCGCACTTCTAATCAGATGCCACGACGTTCCTTCCCTTGCAGGCTCGGCGGCGAAGCCGGTGGCGATGGTGAACGCCACGCCTGCAAGAATCGCTGCGAACGGCAGAAGCGACGCGCGAGGCTGCCTTGCGAGCACGCGAGGAGGTCTGCTGGAAAGATTCGTCGTCGCGACAGATGACAGGCATTGGCGCATGGTGCGGTCCCTCCTCAATCATACGCCAGCGAGGGCAAGGTCGGGTCACAGAATACCCAAACAGCAGGCGCGCGTCGCGGTCGTCGCGCGCTGCATTGGTGCCGGCGTGATATCCGCGCCGATGCACTCGCCCCACCCCGTTGATGTTGCCAATCGCGTCTATTGTGTCGTGGCAGCAACATCTGTGGGTTAACACCGGATCCTCAGCGGCGCCTTCCGTCGGTACCGCTTTCGCGAATTGTTAATGTGTTACGAACCGACATTCCGCGTGAGTTGAATCAGTAAATTCCTGGAACGTTGTGTCCGAGGAGGTGGACTCGGCCGTGCGGTGCATCTTGCCGATTTGGAGATTGCTGGCCGTCGCTGCAGCGTTGAGCTGCGGCGGCTGTATTCTTACGCCTGTAGCTGGGCCCTATAGTGCTGCCATTGATCTCGGATTGTCGGAACGTGGTGTCCAATATGGCCTGGTCAGGATAACGGCTCCGGTCATCAAGCTCCTTGCTGAATACGAGCCGAAAGGAATTGCGGGCACGTTTCCGGACAAGCGTCCGCCGCCGCAGATCAAATTTGGGATTGGCGACGTTGTCAGCGTATCGATATTTGAAGCGGCAGCGGGTGGCTTGTTCATCCCGATCGAAGCGGGTGTGCGTCCCGGCAACTTCGTGACGCTTCCGAACGAGCCGGTCGATGTCCACGGAAATATTTCTGTTCCCTACGCCGGATCAATTCGCGCTGCCGGTAAAACACAGGTCGAGGTGCAGCAGGCTATTGTTGACGCAATCAGGAATCGCGCCATCGAGCCGCAGGCGGTTGTGGCGCTGGTGACGCAGAACACCTCGTTGATCAGCGTGCTCGGAGACGTCAATTTACCGAATCGTTTCCCGGCTCAGCCGGCCGGCGAGCATATCCTCGACGCGATCACGCGTGCCGGGGGCATCAAGAGTCAAGGCTTCGACACCTGGGTCGTGCTCGAACGCGATGGCCGCAGAGCGTCCGTTCCGTTCGGCGCGCTCATCTATGAGCCGGGAAACAACATTTGGGTCCACCCGGGCGACACGATCTATGTTTATCAGGAGGCGCAGACATTCCTGGCCTTTGGCGCAGAAGGCCAGCAAGGTCAGTTTGCGTTCGGTCAGTGGCGGCTGACCCTGGCGGAGGCCCTCGCTAAGGCCACCGGGCTGCTCGACACTCAGGCCGACCCCGCATCGGTCTATCTCTACCGGCGCGAACCGCGTGAGCTGGCGGAGAAGCTCGGCGTGGACTGTTCGAAGTTCGAGGGGCCGACCGTGCCGGTCGTGTATAACGTCAGCTTCCGCGACCCCGCCGGCTATTTCCTCGGAACCAAGCTGACCATGCGCAACAAGGACGTGGTCTTTGCGGCCAATGCAGCCTCGGTCGATATCAACAAGCTCAATGTCATGATCGCTGGTTTCGTCTTAAATGCGGAAGGCATCACGCAGACCGGCGTTAACGTCGAGCAGTGGCGGGTCCTCTCGGGTACTCGCTAAAAAGGCGCTGGCGTTTGGTCGGCCGACAGGACCGCGTCGCTTTCCACACCGGACGCCCATGGCGTTCGGAACTGGTTAACGGCGGACCTCACCGGAACGGCGCTTTCCGCAACCGGGGGCGCTAACCGTGTCGACGGAATCCAGCCGCCCTCTCCTGGTTCTATTGATAATTGCTCGTAACCAAAACGGGCTCGCGGTTCACCCTTTCGGCCAATAGGCTGTCCTAACAGGGGTTTTATTGGCTTTGCTGGTATTTTTATGTTATGGCCCGGATGGGTATGCCGTGTAGAAATGGCGATGATCCAGTCGGGTGTCTGTTTGATGGCTTGGGCCGCGCGGACGGTGAGCGTCGGTAAGGCTGTATGTGAGAAATTTGCAACTTCCGATAACTTGAGGTGTGCTCTGTTGTCCCCCGCGAGAGGACTTCCGGCGTGAGGAAGCCTTGCCTATCGCGCGCCGCGGCGCCCGTAGGTCTTTTCACGACGTGCCTGGGCGCGCCTTGTGCGGCGCAGTGGTTGATCGATTAGCGGGAAAGGCCCTTCGCATCCCGGCGAGGGCAGAGAGCAATCTCGGGTTCGGCGCGGCAAGGACCACGATGTTACAGGTCAACAAGCCTCAGCTGGTACCGGTTCCTGATCGGGGTATGCCCGAGGCGGAATTCATTACTCCGCGACAATTGTACACGGCGGTCGAAAGCTTCTTGCGCCGGCAGTATCCGGTGATCGCGTTCGTGCTGCTGCTCGCGTTGGGACTGTGCGCTGTCTATCTCCTGACCACGCCGCCCAAGTATACCGGGCATGCGGTTCTCGTCATCGACGCCCACAAGAACCAGCCGTTCCCGCAGCAGGCGCCGGTTGCTGACGTGCCTCTCGATTCGACGATGGTCGACACGCAGCTTGAAGTCCTGCGATCGGAGAGCATTGCCCTGTCGGTGGTTAAGGAATTGCACCTCGATGAGGTCCCTGAATTCAGCCATCCGCGGGCTGGTTTCGTGGCGACTGTCGTTGGCCTCGTCACGAACATCTTCAGTGCTCCGCTTTCGTCTCCCCACCAACCGCCATCGAATGCAGAGCTCACTCGGGCGGCGGTCGGAACGTTCCTGAGCCGCTTGTCCGTCAGGCGTGTTGGGATGACCTACGCCATTGAAATCGAATTCCAGTCGTTCGACCAGGATCGTGCCGCTCAGATCGCCAATGCGGTTGCCGAGTCGTATGTTGTCGACACGCTTGAGGCCAAGTACCAGACGACACGTCGTGCTGCAGGCTGGCTGCAGGATCGGTTGAAGGAGCTGCGCGAGCAATCGTCGAATGCCGAGCGTTCGGTGGTGGAATTCAAGGCAAAGAACAACATCGTCGACACCGGCGGCCGGCTGATGAACGAGCAGCAGCTCGCCGAACTCAACACCGCATTGATCCAGGCGCGGGCGCAGACCGCGGAGGCACAGGCGCGTCTTCAGCGCGTCGACCAGATCCTGAAAAGCGATGCGCCGGATTCTGCGACGACCGTGCCCGCAACTGTTGCCGACACCCTGCGGAGCGAAGTGATCACAAAGCTGCGCCAGCAATACCTGGATCTGTCGGCCCACGAAAGTGATTGGTCGAGGCGATTCGGCCCGGACCATATGGCTGTGGTCAACGTCCGCAACCAGATGCGCGAGATCCGCCGCTCCATTCTCGATGAATTGCAGCGTATCGCCGAGACCTACAAGAGCGATTATCAAATCGCCAAGTCGCGTGAAGAATCCGTGCAGAAATCTCTCAGCGAACTCGTCATGCAATCGCAGACGACGAACGAAGCCCAGGTCACGTTGCACAGCCTGGAGAGCAGCGCCCAGACCTCTAAGGCGCTCTACGACACGTTCCTGCAACGCTACATGGAGTCCGTGCAGCAGCAGTCGTTTCCGCTGAGCGAGGCTAGGCTGATTACTCGGGCGTCGCGGGGCTGGAGGAGCGCCCCCAACACGATGCAGGTCCTCCTGATCGCGGCAATGAGCGGGATGGTCCTTGGCGTTGGGGTCGGGTTGTTGCGGGAGATCGCCGATCGGGTGTTCAGGACGACGGGGCAAGTAGAGGAAATATTACAGGCTGATTGCGTTGCCATCGTCCCACTGATGAAGAACGAGCGCAAACTGATAGCAACGAATGGCGAGAACGATCTCAACCTTCTTAGCAACGTGGTGGATTCGCTGTTTGCGCGGCATGTCGAAAAAATCCAACCGCTCGACAACGCTTCCGAACTGAGTGTGTTGGTTGACGACGGTAACTCCATTGCTATGGCCTCGCCGAGACCCAAATTGGTCGCCCAACTTGCACCGCGCACCATCGAACGCGACGACAGCGTCTTGTGGGCGGTCATCGACGCGCCATTGTCCCGCTTTACCGAGTCGATCCGTGCCATCAAAGTCGCCGCTGACCTCAAAAGGCTGGTCAAGGAAAACAAGGTGATTGGTTTGACATCCTCGTTGCCGAATGAGGGGAAGTCCACCTTAGCTATGGCAGTGGCGGCGCTGATCGCCCAGTCGAGCAACGTCGTACTGGTTGACTGTGATCTGCGTAATCCATCGCTAACCCGCGCACTTGCCCGAAATGCAAAATTAGGAATTCTCGATCTGATTTCGGGCAAGGCCAGCATGGATGAAGTTGCATGGACGGTCCCGGAAAGCAAGCTCGCGTTCGTGCCGGCGGTCACACAGTCGCGGCTTGCCCATAGCAGCGAGATCCTTGCGTCTGACGCAATGCGGAAGTTTTTCGAGAATTTGCGCGCGTCCTACGAATACGTGATCGTTGATCTATCGCCGCTCGCGCCTGTCGTCGACGTCAGAGCGATGACGCACCTTGTGGATTCGTTCCTGTTCGTCGTGGAGTGGGGGCGCACGAAGATGGACGTCGTTGAGCACGCGCTGGACGCGGCGCGTGGCGTGCACGAGAACCTTCTCGGAGTCGTGCTCAACAAAGCCGACATGAACACGATCGGGCGATACGAAGCCTACCGGGGGAATTACTATTACAAGCGATATTATGCACGCTACGGCTATACGGAATGATGTCGGCTCCGGGCGGTTCACCATCTGCATCCGACGTGGTTGGTGTATCGCTGCCGTGAGTACCGGCTTGCGGTCCGCGCGGGGGCTCGTCGCGTGAAGATCAGCTACTTTATGCACGACGTCGGCCACCCTGATTTGGTTCGGCGGTGCGAGATGCTGCGGATTGGCGGCGCGGAAACAAGGATCTTTGGGTTTCACCGCGCTCGCAGTCCGGACGCTGAGGTTGCCGACCGCGTTGTCGGCCTCGGCCGCACCGTGGACGCAGGGTTTGCACAACGGATTTGGGCGGTAGCGTGCGCAATACCTCGAATCCGGAAATGGGCGGGTCAGCTTGCCGCAAGCGACATCATTTTGGCGCGCAATCTCGAGATGTTGCTACTCGCGACCATCGCTCAGCGATGGTATGCGCCTCACGCCGCGTTAGTCTACGAATGTCTCGATATCCATCGGCTGATGTTGTCGACGCATATCGTAGGTGCAGCGCTGCGGGCGCTCGAAAGGCTCTTGCTTGGCCGCTGTCGGGGACTGATGGTCAGTTCACCTGGCTTTATTCGGGAGTATTTCGCGCGCACTCATACGAATCTGCCGAAGACGTTTGTTGTCGAAAACAAGGTATTCTCAACGAACGGACCATCTATGCGGGGTGCCACAGTGCTGCCCGGCCCTCCCTGGCGAATTGGTTGGTTCGGCGTGCTGCGCTGCCGGCGAAGCCTCCAATTGTTATCGCGTCTGGTCCGGTCGGCCCTGGGATTGGTGGAGGTCGTTGCGGCCGGCCTACCAGCGACGAGTGTCTTTCCTGATGCTGAAAAAGCCTTCGGTGGAATTTCGGGATTCACGTATTTGGGGTCTTACAAGGACGAAGCGGAGCTTTCACGACTTTTTGGCTCTGTTCATTTGGCCTGGGCGGTTGACTTCTACGAGTCTGGCGGCAATTCGGATTGGCTTCTGTCCAACCGCCTCTATCGTGCAATTCTCTATGGCGCGGTGCCGGTTGCGTTGGCGAACGTGGAAACCGGAAGATGGCTGTCAGCCAACGGTTCTGGAATATTGCTGAGTGAGCCGATTGAAGAGCAATTGATCACCGCGATGACGAGCCTGACGTCGGAATCGTTGGCGAAGGCGCGGGGGGCGCTCGCACGGGTTCCGACCTCCGCACTGACGACGGATGCTGAGGAATGCAGGGAATTGGTCCGCTCACTCGCGGCACTGCGAGAAGATGGTCCAGAAGCTCCGAACACGCAGAGACTGGCGCGTGGGCGAGGCGATCATTTCGGCGGCGACTCCGACAGGGACGTCGATCTTCGCCAATGACTTCCTTCGGCACTGCCGTTCCTTATGAAGATGCCAAGGCGAAGGCAGAGAACATGAGACTGCGCGGGCCGGGCAATGTCCAGGATGCCACGCCGGTCCTTTGTGTCGTTCCGTGTCTTAACGAGGCTGAACACCTCGACGGACTGATAGCTAGGCTTCGGAATGAAGCGAACCGGGTCAATCTGAAAATCGTCGTCGCCGACGGCGGCAGCAGCGACGGCAGCCGGAACGTCGTCCGCCGCCATATGCAGGACGGGGATCGGGTTGTTCTCCTTGAAAATGCAAAGCGGATACAAGGCGCAGCAGTGAACAAGGCCGTGGAGATCTATGGCGGCGCTGCAGAATTCTTGATACGCGTGGATGCCCATTGCAGTTATCCAGCGGGCTATTGTGAGAGCCTGTTGGCGATCCAATCAGAAACAGGGGCGGATTCCGTGGTCGTCAGCATGTGCGCGGAGGGCGACACGTGCTTTCAGAAGGCCGCGGCCGCCGCGCAAAATTCGATACTCGGCAATGGTGGCACCGCGCACCGCAACGCGGCCTCGGGTCGCTTCGTCGACCATGGCCACCATGCGCTCATACGAATTGCAGCCTATAAAGCAATCGGGGGTTATGACGAATCGTTTTCCTGGAACGAAGATGCCGAATTCGACGTCCGACTGCGGGCGAATGGGTTTCGTATCTTTCTGGCAGGCGCACCATCGATTGTCTACTTTCCGCGTCGCACGATCGGGGCGCTCTTTCGACAATACTTCAATCACGGTCGGGGCCGTGCGCGTAATTTCTTGAAGCATCGAGAGCGGCTACGCCTGCGCCAGATAGTGCCACTCGCAATCGCTCCTGCTGTCGGATTGTCACTGCTGGCGCCGATAGTGCCGGTGTTCGTGATCCCGGCGCTGTTGTGGAGCGCGTCGTGTCTTGCGTACGGCGGATATCTCGGCGTTAAATCACGACAGCCATGCGCGCTCCTGTCTGGCGTTTCTGCCGTCGCCATGCACTCGGGTTGGTCGCTCGGATTCTACGCTTGGCTCGCGATCGCAAAGCTCCGGGCGTGGACTCACAAGGCTGATTTCAATGCGCAAGCGCGTCCCAAGGGCGAGGCAGATGAGCACTGATGGTCCGCCGGCGGCTGTGGATCAGACTCTCCGCGATGCTGCACGTGAGCAAAAGGTCAGCGTGATCGTTGCTAACTTCAATGGCGCCCCATTCCTCACGCACGCGATAGGTTCTGCTTGTCGGCAAACACACAGCAACATCGAGGTCATCGTTGTCGACGATGCATCGACCGATAACAGCATTTCGATAGTCGAAAAGCTGAGGCGACATGATCAGCGCGTTCGGTTGCTGACCGCGGAACGTAATAGCGGCCCGGCAAACGCCCGCAATAGGGCGCTTGCCGTTGCAACTGGTGAATGGATTTCGATCCTTGACTGTGACGACGTGATGCACCCCGACCGTCTGTCCTTCCTTCTTGCCTCGGCCGAGAGGGATCAGGCAGACATCGTGGCCGATGATCTTCTGATGTTCGATCGCCATCATGTTGATCCACCGAAAAGTCTGCTGAACGGTCGATGGGCCCGAGCGCCGTTTTGGCCGGATGCGGAGACCTATGTCCGCAGCAATGTGCTGTTCGGAAGCGGACCAGCGCTTGGCTACCTTAAGCCGATGTTTCGAACGGCGTTCTTGAGGTCGGCTAATGTTACATACGACGAGAGAATTCGGGTCGCTGAGGATTTCGATTTTGTCCTCAGGCTGCTTGAACGAGGCGCGAAATTTCGGGTGTATCCCCGCCTGCTGTACTTTTATCGCAGGCACGACGCTTCCATTTCCCACCGATTGACGCGTGAAGCGATTGAGGCGATGCAGTTGGTTGGACGCGAGGCGCAAATGCGCCATCGCCAAGCCGACGGCAGGCTGAAGGCGGCATTAGATGCGCGAGCGAGGTCGATCGATGCAGCGCTTGCATTTGACTGGCTCGTTGCTGCCTTCAAACGTCGCGACCTCGCCGAGATCGGTCGCGTCGCGACGGCATGTCCGCGGGCTTTGCTGCTGCTGCGCTATCCCATCGCGGCACGGCTGAAGCGACGCCGCAGCACGGTCTCAGCAAAGGAGGGTGAAACAAAGCCGCAAGTTTGCGTCCTTGCGCGTCAGCGCGTCGTAGGGCGAACCAATGGGAGCTCAGTTTATCTCCTGAGCCTCGTAGAGGCGTTGTCTCAGCGCGGCGTTGACGTGCATTTCCTATCGCCATCGCCGGCGACGCTCGGCAGGTGGCCGTTTCTCGCTCTGCGAAGGGAAATGGACATCTTCCGCTCTGTCCGCGTGCGCGGGACTTGGCGGCTGGGCCGGTGGCTGATCGCAACAGACCCGGCTGCGTTCCTTCGTGGCATGCTAGCCGCCGTGGAGAGGGTCCTGTTGCGTACCGGACTAATCTCTCGCCAGGTGCTGAAATCGGCGTCCTACGCGGTGGCTTGCCCCTTGACCAGGAAGGATCAGCTGTTCGTTGCGCGCCATGTTCCACTACACGGCGATCGTCTTATCGCGGATTACTGTTTTTTGACGGAAGCCATTCCCTATGCCCTGCGTCCCGAGACACAGAGTGCAGTCATTATGCATGATCTGTTCTCGAGTCGAGTATCTCAATTCGCCGCCCTGGGCACATCAGACTTGGGGATTGCCATCACCGAGGAGCAAGAGTGTGCGCTGCTCGGCAAAGCGGATGTTATTGTTGCGATCCAGAAGGAGGAAGCTGAGTTTCTTCGACAAAGAATTCCTGATCGGAGGATTATCGTTGCGCCCCTTGCGGCAAAACCAGTCAGCGCTCCGCAACCGGGACGAGGGGACCGGATATTGTTTGTGGGAAGCTCTGCGGCAGCCAACGTGGACGGCTTGAGTTGGTTCTTGCACAGCTGCTGGCCGCAGCTCAGACGGAAGCAGCCGAAGATGCTTCTGCGCGTCGGCGGCACGGTTTGTCAGAAACTTGGAGCTCCCACCGATGGCGTCGAGTTTCTCGGAGTTGTCGGGGATCTGACCGAACTCTATGCGGAGGCCGGCATTGTGATCTCTCCACTGCGAGCCGGTTCGGGCTTGAAAATCAAGCTGATCGAGGCCCTCGGGCACGGCAAGGCCGTCGTTGCGACCTCGGTTACGCTGCAAGGCGTGGTGGATGAGCTGCGCGATTGCGTGCAAGTTGCCGATCACCCCGAGGAATTCGTGTCGGCGATCTTGGATCTGAGCGCCGATATCTCGACGCGTAGCGCATTGGCTCAGCAGGGGTTGAGTGCCGTAGCAAAATACTTCTCTGCGGAAGCGTGCTATCGTGAATTTGTTGATGCGATGACTGATGAAGGGGAAGGCACAACTCGTAGCGGAAGACACCGCGCGGCAATTTAGCAATGCAGCGAGACACTGGTTCGCCTCCGTCCTCCACGAGTTAATGTGTGAGACATGTCAAAGCTTCGGACAATCAGTGCGTTGGTTGCCATCGTCGCTCTTGCGGGAGGTCTTGCCCTAGCCCTTGGTGTCAGCCGATCGCCATTGAAGACGCCGAATGGGACTGCCCTAGGCCGGTCTGGGCAGGTTTTCGTGATGAGCCGCGGAATGGGCAACAGGATCATCGCAGAGTTCGACGCAAAGCAGGGTCAAAAGATCCGTTTGACGAATTTTGGAATCACCAGCACTGCTTCACTTACGCCAAAGGTGAGGCAGGTCGGCAACAACATTCTCATCGATTTGCCTGGAGGTCAGCAATTGTGGGTCCTCAACACCGCTCTTGCCGATCTCCCCGCAAAGGCATTTCAGCTTGAGCTTGATCGGATCGGGCTCGTAAAGACTTTTGGTGACGAGTTCGATTCATTTAGCTGGGACTCCGAGAAAGCAAATGGTGTTCCTGAACAACGCGGGACGTGGCGTACGAACTTCGGCTACCGTTCGCCAGTAGCCTTGGACAGCCGCACGCTTATCGACAACAATGAACTGGAGGTCTATTCCGACCCGGGTTTCCGGGGGACGTCAGACAAATCATTTGGAATAGATCCATTTCGCGTGTCGAACGGCGTGCTGGAGATCAGCGCCGCACCGGCCCCGGAAGAAATACGCCCGCTGATTTGGAACCGCCGATACACATCTGGATTGATCACGACCCGCAATTCGTTTTCGCAACGGTATGGCGTGTTTGAGATGCGAGCGCGGCTACCGAAAGGGCGTGGGCTGTGGCCGGCGTTCTGGCTGTTGCTGCCCAGCGGGGCTTGGCCTCCCGAAATTGACGTTTTTGAAGTCCTTGGGGACGAGACGACAACACTGCACACGTCGTGGCACACGTTAGAAACCGGCTCGCACACGACCGAAACCATTGCGACCCCCGTCCCAGATCTGTCGGCTGATTTTCACACCTTCACATTCGAGTGGGACAAAGACGAGATCGCTTGGTACTTCGACGGCGCGGAAGTCGCTCGTCGGCCCACCCCGCGTGACATGCACAGACCAATGTATGTGCTTGCCAATCTCGCGGTGGGTGGCGGGTGGCCCAAGGAGCCCGACGCGTCGACACGATTTCCAGCGATCTTCGCCATCGACTGGATACGCGTGTATCGCAGGACCGAAAGCCCCAATTGAGGTGGCGATCCGCACCATGCGCGGGGAACTTGCCTCGTGGGATCCTCGGTTCGCCGTACGCTTACTGAAGGAAGAAGACGTTTGGGGACGGAAAGAAATCAGTAAACTTCATTAAGTCTCCTCGCGGCGTGTAGGTATACGCGGTGTAGCCATATTGCTTGAGATAGTCGGCTATATTCAGGTAGGG
>Ga0126369_10003158_pt1 | contig 11889 bp, 8 predicted proteins | sample PanSoiMetaPlot_1_FD_109646 | JGI IMG/M metagenome (GOLD analysis project Ga0126369, IMG submission 109646) | Tropical forest soil microbial communities from Panama - MetaG Plot_1 | ecosystem: Environmental > Terrestrial > Soil > Tropical forest > Bulk soil | place: Panama | collected 2016-02-17 | reverse complement strand
TCCAGTAATCATAAAGCCGTATTGATCCCGTCGCTACCGCTCCGGGTACTGACACGTGCGGCCAGGGCGCCGGGTCACGGAATGCGTTTAGACGGAATATCCTGCCCCGCCTGGTGGATGACGATTCCAGTGGCCCGGCCCTGCGCATCCACCTCAAAGGTGATACCGATTTCATCGGTTTTGGCAAAGTAGTCCTTCGGGCTCTCGGGAAAGATCTCAAACTTTTCCTGGCCCGTCGCCTGAGCGAACAGGTGGTCCCCGGAGCGGCTGATGATCAGGACAAAGTTGGGTCCCAGTTGGTAACTCCCAACATAGCCGTCAAAGATCTTCGGATCTACCGTGACCTGCTTATGCTCCACCTTCATAAACGCTTTGGCGCTGATCACATCAATAGTCGGATCCAGAATGTGCGCCCCAATATCATCAACTCCGGCGTTGGTGAAGTCGTTAGCGAGTACCACCACGCCAATCCGTTTCTTTGGATCGTAACCCACGAAGGAACGGTATCCGCCGGTGCCGCCGTTATGCCAGATGATCGGCTCGCCTGCCTTACGGATGAACCATGCAAGTCCGATTTCCAGGTTGGGATCATCAGTGGGCCGCCGCACCGCGAGCATCGCGCTCATCGCCGGAGCCAGCGGTGTCTTGGTGTAACCAAGGTTTGCCGCCAGAAATGTGAGCATGTCGTTCGCGGTGGAGCGCAGCGCACCCGCGCCCGCCAAGGTCGGAAAGTCCCAGTTGGCAACCGGTTTGAGTTTGTCATCGTGCCCCGTCGCTAACCGCGGCTTAAGCGCCGGCGACAGAGCGATCGCGGTACTGGTCATCCCCAGCGGCTCGGTAATGCGTTTACGCACCAACGCTTCAAAATCCATCCCGGCCCTGAGCGTGAGTACATGACCGAGCAGTCCGCCGCCGAGATTGGAATACTCGAATTTCGCGCCGATGTCTCGCGGCAACTCGTACGACGAAAGAAAAGCATAAAGCTGCTCGACCGAATAATCTGCGTAAGGATTGGCCATGTCCCTTGGCTTGAGGTTTGAGGGCAGGCGCGGCAGACCGGAACTTTGCGTCGCCAAATCCTGAAGCGTGATCTGGCGGCCGTTGCGCTGTGGCACTTTGACGCCGGCGGGAAGGTATTTCGAAATTGGATCGGTCAGCGCCACTTCGCCGCGTTGCACCATGTCCGCGAGCAGCAACGACGTGAAGACCTTGGTCACCGAGCCTATTTCAAAGACGGTGTCGCCCGTTAGCGGCCGCGGGTCGCCTTTACCCGGTGCGCCATAGCTGATCACCCGACGGCCTTCGGGAGTAATGATTCCGACCACAATGCCGACGCTCTGGTGAGCTTCGTCAATGCGTTGCACCAGAATCCGGCGAATCTCATCGTCGCCGGGAATGTTGGAAGCGTCGGCCGATTGGCCGCTACCCGCGATTGCCGACAACGTTATGAGTAACAGAGAGCATAAGCCCTTGCGCATCACGCTGACTCCCTCTTCCGATAGTGACCTGGCGACGAATTATCATTTAACTCTCCGCGGAAAGCGAGCTTGAGGTTGGAGTGATCTTCGGGCAAAGCGATCAGCCGGCCTCTGCGGATTGGGGGCGAGTTCCGGCAGATGGTTGGGGGGGGACGGTTATTTTGTTTGATGACTTTGCGAGGTCAGCTGTCTGGAAGAATGTACCGGACAAGATTATGGCTCTACACCAGGAGCGAGAAGCTATACCGTGAGCCCAAAAAAAGTGGTCAATTTGTGGACACTTTTCTGGAGCGCTTTCCTTTAACGCAATTCTTGTGCGGGTGTCAGAGAGACTTTGGCTCCGCATGTAGGAAACGGAAACTACTTGTCAAAAAATTGTCAAAATTTCCGAGCGCACAATCGATGTCGATCAATGTTTATGCGGGTGTAAGAGAAGTGATTGGCTCCCCACACTGGACGCTCTTCGCAACTTTTTACGGGCGCCAACCGGGGAAATTCCGGAAAACTCTTCACGCTGAATCGCCTGTGTGAAAGTTAGTTCACAACCCGGATAAACTAATCCGCACTTGCCGCACATATCAGGCAATACACAACCGCGTACGATTCGCCATTCTCATGCTCAGTTGTGGCGAAATATACATAGTGCGAAGCGAGTGGGTAATCTTCTATCTTTCTTCGTGCTGTTACCAACAATGCTCGCCGTATTTCACTATCAGGAACATTGTCGCCAAAGCCTCCGCAATTGTCGCCGTGGGCTGACCAGCCCATCAATCGCACTTCCATCTTGTAATAGCAGTAGTCCGGGGCCGTTCTCTGGCATTCCATCTTTGGTGTTCCGCCCGCATCCGCGTGTATCCAATAATCTTGAGGCGAATTGATCCCGGTGTTCTTTTGAAACTGCTCTTGTAGACATCTGTGGAATCGCCTGTCAGCGCATAACTGAAGATAGCCCTGGAGCGGGGGAATCCCTATATCGGGGTATTTTTGGGCTGACCAATTCTCTTCGTTGAGCACATTCGGTTGTCGCTCGGCGCCAGGATTTTTCTTTGTAGCTTGATCGTTAGGTTGGTCATTCATGAGATCTCCTTAGTCAGGGAAACTGTTGCTGCTGTCTTTCAGGGATGGATAACCATCGTTCTGCTTTCAAACAAAAGACAAGGCAACTCCAAAAGGATAGTGCAAGCCTGCGCTCGCCAAATTCATAACCGGCTCTTTGGCGGTGCGGTCGACCTTCTTTAGGCACGACTATTTAGGCAGCCTCCGGCACAGCGGATCAGTTTTCGGATAATTGATGCAGATGATTCGTTCGATCAATCCTCCTCCGGGAAAATCCGTCATGATGATCCCCACGCGGTTGGTAAAGGTCCCATTACGAATGAAGTCATAAACGAGAGTGTTCGTTCCTTCATAGTATATGTATCCTCGTTTGCGTGGGAAGTCTGGCCACTGATTTGAGGTGTCCCGGATGTTTGTTCTCATTTGACTCGCACCTGTGCGCGGGTTCACATGACCGCTTACCACAAAATAGGGATTCGGGAGGCCGGTAAAGTCTAATTTGCCAAACCCGCTTAAATAGTTGATATATTTAGTGTCCCTGTTGTTGATGTCCTGATCAAAGCCTCTACTCGCACGGTCAAGATAGTCCTTAACCGCCAACCACTTATTATATTGAGTCACCTCTCTTTGAAACTCATCCTGGATGACAAATGAGTTGTAACATATGCCGTATGATGCTGTGGAAGTGTCAGTCAGGCATTGCCAGCGAGCGAAATCTTGCAGGATAACTATTTTACCTCGCATTTCACGCAGGGTTGGGTTCCGAGACATCTGCATTGGGATATAGTCTTGGTACCTGATGTTCCGGCCGCCGATAATTGCCCGGCCGTTATTCCAATATGTCTCGCGAAAGTTCACCAGAAATTTCTCGGGGTCACTTGTCCTTTCCTCTTTGACTCGCATCAATACGGTTTCACGGGGATGAGCCTGCAAGAACGCTATGACCGTGTTTAAGACATCGTAAAAATTCGCGTTCTGATAATACCTGCCATGGTAAATTACGAAATGATTTCCGGCTATGGCGCAGCGTACATCAAGAGCCCTAATGCCTGACTCCAACTGGAGGTTAAGAAACATCCTCTGGGTCATCACTGAGTTTCTAAAACCGAATGGTCCGTAGAGTGACATGGTTTCGTGAGTGCCCGGAATTGATAACTCGCTGAGGTGAAGACTATCTGGAAGGACAGACATCCAGTTGGGATTATCGGCGACCCGCCGCTGCTCATGAGAATAGCTGTGATGGGGATGAGCAGGTGATACCGGCGTCAATGAGAGGATGAGAATCAAACTAACAAGCGAGACTTTCAGACGGGATTTAAGAGTAGATAACATGCACACCTCGACGCGTGAACTGTAAAGAAGTCAGCTGCAAGTTATGTGTTCATGAGAGTGGAATCCCTCCCATAAGCAGAAGAACGCAAATTAGACCGTTGGTTCGCGAGGTGTGTACCGACTTAAAGCGAGGGCACGCTACTCCGGTTGAAGCTGAAAGTCAATAATCCGATGTAACTTTTGGTGATTATCTACTTGACGCGAGAGATTATGCAAGCGTAGGCTTGCGGGCATGGGCAACCGGCGCGGCAAACCTAGGCAAAAGAAAAAGTCAAAACTGTACTTCATCCCTAAGAAGCCGATTGATCGTTGGCTGGGATTGGGAGGTGTGGTGATCGGAATCCTTCTGTTTCTGATCGCCAAAACGCCGACGATTGTTGTCGTCGCGGTGATAGCGATTTTCGGGTTGCTATTGCACCCGGCCGTAAAGTTCTGGTGGATTGAGGATCGTCGTTGGCGTCAATTCGCGAGCGTTGCACTATTGGCTGGACTTTGTACGCTGGTTGGTTACCTAGCGTGGCCTCCGCTGCCCGATGACGCGGCATTATTTGTCACTGATGCGCGCCTCGTCGTCAACGACGAATCTCCGCTTGAAGCTGGCAAGCCGATATTTGCCAATCTCTATGTAGACAACACTGGAACCGCCGCGGCTTATAACGCTCACGAACACGTAAGAATGGGTTTTGTAAATATCACTTCGCTTGATGAGCAGGACAAGGACGTGGAAACCATATTCAGTTCGATTCCCCAAGAAGTAAATAAATTCATCAGCGAAGGCCAAAAAGGGAGGGAATTTGCTCCGACGAAGAGAGGGCCAATTGTTTTCGGTGCCTATCTAGCGTCCCCGTCACAGCGAGACCTAGACGAATTCAACGCTGGTCGAAAAGGTTTATGCGCCATTATCCACCTTGAATACAACAACACTAAATGGGTCGAGGGCTGTTTGGTTCTTCATAAAAGCGAAATGAAAAACGTTCTTCAAGGTAAGATGGTTTTGATGAATTTGTGTCGTATACATAACGGGCCAGGATTACGCTCCCCCGGTCGATTGATGTAATGGCCTTTACGCTGCTTTCTCTTTTGTCAGTTGCTTGTATTCAAGATTCGACGAAGCGAGAAGTCGAAGCAAGGTGTCGCGAAACAGGTAAGGGTTATTCCGATTGTTGAAACGAAACTCTAGTTCATCGAGATAGCGGTCTAAATGCTTCACAGAGATTTGATGATACGAACCAATGATGGATCGCTTGAACAGCGACCAGACGTTTTCCATCGTGTTCGTGTGAACATCGCCGCGCACGTATTCCTTTGCGGAGTGGTTGACCGTTTGATGTCTCGTGTTGCTGTCGGCGCACCCTTCATAGGCTGGAAAGTCATCCGTCATGATGTCGGTTGTTTCATCAGCCAGTTTCGCCGCGATGAACGCCTTCAGAGTTTCGCGGTCGGGAGTAACAGCCGCATCGAGTCTGACTTTGCCGCCACGCTGGATCGCACCGAGAACCATTGCTTTGCCAGACGCGCCACGACCTTTAATCTTTCGCTCGCGTTGGGCCTTGTGCATGTTCTTGGCTTTGCCGCCAACATAGGTTTCGTCCAGTTCACAGATGCCGCTCAGAAGCGATGTATCGGCATCCTTGACCGCTTCTCTGATACGATGCGAGAGATACCATGCGGTCTTGTACGCGACGCCCAACGTGCGTTTCAACTGCAAAGCAGAGACGCCTTTTTTGGCTTCGCAGATTAGTAGGGTAGCGATGAACCATTTACGCAAGGGAAGATGAGAATCGTGGAAAATGGTTCCGGCAGTGACGGAGAATTGATAGTTACATGAATCACACACGAACTGGTTGCGCTTATAGTTGCGCGAGATTTTCTGAGACTCACAGCGGAGGCACTTTATGCCTTCGGGCCAACGAAGTTCTTCAAGGTGCATCCTGCACTTTTCGTCGTTGTCGAACTTGGCGATCAGTTTCGCCAGATTCATTTCGGGTTTGAAGTTTACGGCTCTAGGCATGGTGACTCCTATGCAAGAAGAAAAACGAAAGCACGCGACTGAGATGACCACCGACGAAGCGATGGAGCATCTATTTGAACCTGAAATTGTGGACTGTATTCGGGAACTAACCCGCGATGATGAGTCCGAAGATGAAGAAAGTGGCGAATCACGAGACGAATAGTACGGCTATTCTAACCTCGTGTCAAGTAGATAATTACCTAACTTTTCTTGCGCCATGGGTGAAAGTCCCAACTTAGTAAGGTCTAACCAACTACTAACCAACCACTCATAACGCACAGTGCAGTTGGCAAAGAGAAAGGGCCGCAGGAACTGCGCCAGCGGCCCTTCGTTAGATTTTTGGCTCCCCACACTGGACACTCTTCGCAACTTTTTGTCTTGCCAACAGTTGAAATGCTCGGCGTGCTGAAAATGTTGCGTGCCGGCGTTCAGGCCCTGGAACCGCCGATCCTGGGATTATGAATTACCGGGTGGACCAAAGACTGAGCTAGGGGCCAACGGTAACCCTGAGCCTCACTGACTTATTCGGTTCTACATTTCCGGCCACATCAGTTGAGCGGTACCAGACCGTATAAGTCCCACTTGCACTTAGAAAGAATGTTTTCCCCGTTATCCATGTCGAGCCATGGTCTAAACTGTATTCTGTCTTAGCAACTCCGGAAGTGTTGTCGATCGCCAGAAAATCTACTTCCAACACTATGGGAACACCGTTTAGCGTGCGGTAGTGGGTACTCACAGTTGTGCTCGGAGCCGTTGAGTCAATCATCACTGTGACTGATTTTGGTGTCTCTACGTTACCGACGTGATCGATCGAGCGATAGAGAATCGTGTGTATTCCATCGGTTTTGAACGTATGACTATTGCCCGTCTTCCAGGTGCTGCCGTCGTCCAAACTGAACTCGGTCCTGGCGACGCCTGTGAGATCATCCGTGGCGGTGAAATCGATGTCCGTAGGGCCCAGGTACCAACCATCTGAGCCCCGAGTTCCGGCAACTGTTGCTGTGGTTACCGGCGGCGTCGTATCGGCGAGCAGCCCAAGTGATAGCAGGGTCTTGATGTTTGCCGCGCGCACTTTGTTTACCAGGTCATACTTTGGCGTATCGGTCACGTCCACCATGCCGAACGCAAAATTCTCGGCGACGACCAATTTGTCCGTTATGTTTCCGGTCCCGTCGGTATTGCCCCGTCCGGTGAGAGGTTCATCCTGATAATCGAAAATCATCGAGCCGACCACATACTTGTTAACGGCCAGGCTCCGCATTCGTTTTATATAGGCGTCGCCAGAATCCGAATCGGAAAGCGTCATCAGCCTGGTGTACTGGTCCCACCCAAATCCTCTCGCGCCCTCATAATCTGAGGGCACGCCCCAGGCGCCCAGCATCACCGGCTTATCAGCGCTGGCGAATTCAGCCCGCAATTTACGGGTGAGCGGCCCCGGCGAGAAATCGTCGAAGCCCACGACGTCACAGTTCGCTGATACGATCGACCAATCCTTTGTGTCTCCCGCGACGGCCCAAATCCCGAAATACAGGTGATTAGGATCCAACTGCTTTTTTATAATGTTGTAGAGGTTGCTGAAGTAAGTCTGTTCGTAATATATGCGCAGCGGTTCCAGGTCTGCTGCGCCCGGACATAGCTTCACGCTTCTGGTCGTCGTCATACATGGATTCGCAGCATCAATGTCTGCCTCTGTTGACGCCGTGATTTGCCAATTTTTCGCGAGCGCGGGTACGTACCCTCCATAAATTTCGGTCAAGGCTTTATGCACTAATGCGGTCTTCGCCGGCGACGATGCTCCGAGGGCGAGAATCGCTTGTACTTCCGCGGTCGTGATGATCTCTTCCGATTCGTTGCCGACCGACCAGCCGACAATGTTCGGGCCTGGGAAACTCAGGAGTGGAGGGCTCTGCGGATTGGTCCTGAACCCGTTGCATAAGGATGATTGAGATCCCTGTCCGGTAAGCTCCATCATCTCCCTGCACAACGATACCGTCATCTGGTTGACGACAGCCGGATCAAAAACATCGGGATGGCCGAGCGGAACGGCCGGGCTGACGCCGGTGAAGCCGTTATGCGCCAGGATCGGCGTGACGGGCATGTCGCTGGGAAAATTGCCGAACTTGCCGCCTCCGGCAAAGCCCCAACTCTTGAAGCGCTGATGCATGAGCGCATCTCTCGTGGTTTGCCAGTTGCTCCCGTATTTCCGGATGTTGTTCGCAGTGCTATAAGAAACCGAAACGTAGGTCGGTGTTGGCTGAGGCGGTGGATCGTTATTCACATTCACTTGATAGGCATCGTCGCAAGTCGCCCGGGAATCAACGAGGTTACAGTCCGTCGGCAGTTGAAACATCGCTTCTCGCCCCGTGATCGGAGTCGCGTAGAGCTGCACCGCAGTCATGCCGATATAAAACACGGGATTGCCGAGCGGTGAAATCAAATACCAACGATTGTTGTGATACGTCGTGTAGTAGTAGTTGGTCGCGACTGGTGGAGGTTCCCACCTCGCCACGGTCGAGCCGCCATATTGATCCAGCCCAGGGATCGGGCCGTTTGCGGCGAGCCACGCCTGCTCTTGCGTTACGGTGGCCAGCAGTTCGCTGTCACTGGATATTTTTCCCGGCCAGTTGGCGGCGTTCGCCTGGCCGTACTTATCGATGTATGGATCGAATTGGTGCGGATCGGCAACTGGTGGATCGAGCTCAAAGGTTGCCGTGATCGTGGTGGGCTGGGCGGCATCCTCGGTAAATGGAAACAGCCAGGGCGCCGGCCCACCCGGCAACAGGGTCAAAGGGAAAGGCAGGGGGTTCGTGCCGTTCGGCGCTACAGATCTGCTGTTCGAACCGTTGGTGACGCTCAGCGAGATCGGAGTGACAATGTATTGCTCCTTAGGCGTGCCGGAATTGGCAAGCAACGAGCCAAAAAATGTTTCTTTCGCAGGCTGGAAGTTGAACTGTCCGGCCGCCGGAAGTGCCGGCTGACCGTTGATCAAAAGTTCCTGTGGACCGGCTTTCGTGATTACGGCCGTGGCGGTGAAAACAACGGCTCCATTCTGCCAACTCTGCCAGGGTAACGCCGCATCCACCGCATCCTGAAGCCCCGCGCCCTCTCCGACGGCCAGGTGGACGCTTAAGGAATTCGGCGAGCAATTGCCATTGCTGTCCGCGGGCGACTCGAGTGTCAGGGTCAAGCCGCTATTGCCGTCCGTTTGATTTGCCAGGTAGAGTCGGCACTGATCCTGCGCATGCGCCGGGATTGCCAGGATCGCCAAGATTATCGTGCAAATAAACATTCGCATTCGTATTCTCCGTGTCTTCCAATGTTCACCGCTTCATCGTCATCATCCGACTACACCGGTCTCAATGGGTTCAAAGACCTAACCCATACGTGATCCGGATGAGTTAGTCACCGGGTACATACCTAGCAATCGATTTGGATTAGCGCCTGCGAAAAGATCTTGACGACGGCCACAGATTTTGAAATCGGGCAGGACAGTGAAGACTTCGAAGCTCAGGTTAAGATCGACGAAAGCTACTTCCACGAGCGTGCTGGGCGAGATTGAGTTGAGGGTTCGTTTTGAAAGCCTTGGCAAATCGCACTTCGCCTTCGCGCAACGCTGCACGCTCGCCTAGAAGCTCAGCCCGGCAATGAAGCTTCGTTCTCGCTTCAAGGTTGACTTGCGAGAATCCACACCAACTTTCATGGACCGTTCTTGCGGGTGAAGTGCCCATCAATATTGTCGGTGCGGTTATGAAAAAAAATGTTTCATCAGTAGCGGGCTATACCCTGTGTTGCAGGAGAACTCACATGCTCGCATTGAGAGCCTTTGGGCCTACGTTGGCAAGTTCCTAATTAGCGGCTGGGGTGTCTTCGACACGAAGACACAGGATGTTCGCCTCAGTAAGAAGGCAACGGAGTTCTATGTCGAAGTTGACAAAGATGGCGTAGTCGACCTCAAGGTGCTCCGCGGTGATGTCGAGATAGAGACAATCGCGAGCGACCAACCTCCTGAAGGATTGAGCTATTCTCACGGCCGATCAAAAGGCGAAACCTTGACCGTTAGGAAGTTACAAGGCCTCAGGATAGAAAAGGGAAAGCCTCTCACCACGCCTCGCGAGCTGAAGACCGACGAAGTGGAAACGGTCCTCACCAAAACGGATAAACTTATGGTCGCATCACTTGCCACCACGCCGTTGAACGTTATTCCTACCAGCTACGAAGTCAACGCTGAATTCGATCGTGACCCGCAACGCATTAAGAACGCCGCAGAGACGGCTTTCATCAATGCAAGACACCGAGCCACGCTAGAGCCCACCGCTGCAAACATCGCCTCACTAGGTCATGCCTACAAGGATTTGGGAGCCGGGAAAAGTGCGGTGGGGGAATACGAGGAAGCCGCAAAAATCAACCCAACTCTTCAGAACTCAGTTGCGTTCTTGGCGGGCCAAGCTGAGGCATACCGACTGGCTGGTAATCTCAAAAAGGCGGCTGAGAAAAGCGACGAAGCAATAAGAAAGAGCGCGACATCAGCAAGCAATCCGTTCGACAAGCGTCTCGCCCTTAACGCGCGCGGCAACGTTGCCTACGATTTGGCAGTACACCAAGTGGCAATCGGCCAATGGACTACTGCAGGTTCGTATTTCAAGGAATCAAAGACTCTCTTTGAATCCTTCAAAGCATCGGAGCCGGATAAGAAATACTCGTGGATCGTAGACCGCAACCTCTACGATGTCTCACGCGCCATCAGTGCCGACCCGACGTTAAAGCCCGAGCTAAGTAAATTCATGGGCACTCACCGAGGTCTTGTAAGCTTTCCAGCCGCGGGGATTGAGGGGCCAGCGACAATCGTCATAAGCGGGGGCCGTTTCAGCTTGATAAGCTGCGATGAAACAATTAATGGAGGCATCACTCTGGGAGAACCAACAGCGAATACACTTGTCTTTGACGTCATACTAGACACGAGTATGCCGATCAAGAAGCTGTCCCTGACAGCGAGCTTGCCCTCCGATAAGCGAATTGAGATTACAAGCGCAACGGGGGATAATAATCGGTTTTCATTCACGACCACCGTCCAGCAAAATCCTCTTCGATGCCCCCGCAGCTATAGTGTGCGATAACGTTTTCCTGTGGCAGCAACGCAAAACTAAAACCCACTTAATCGTCAGCAGAAGAAAAGAATCCTCAGCATATTAAACTTACTTAGAGGGAAAACACTAAAGGCGACCAGTTTCAATTGGTCGCCTTGCGATTTTCTTAAGGAATTTGGCTCCGCAGGTAGGACTCGAACCTACAACCCTTCGGTTAACAGTCGGGCTGAAACGGTTTTCTGCGCATGTCTCTGATACTCCCAGAATGTCACTTTTGCAGTTTTTCCTAGCATAAGTGAACGTTTCTGTTATCATGCGTTATCAGCCGATTTCCCCGATTTCATTTCGTTAGAGGGAAAGTTAGAGGGAATTAGAGGGAAACCGGGTAAATGAATTTTTCGTAAAAAAGTAAACATGAGCACGAAGAAAAGGTCAAAGAACTGGCGCAAAGAAAAACGCGACTACGGCGGCTCAATCCGCGAGCGTAACGGAAAGCTCTTCGCGCGAATTCAGTATATCGGCGAGGACGGTAAGCGTCGAGACAAAGAGCGACCCGCCGAAAACCGAAAGCATGCGCGCGAATTGATTTCCGAAATGCGAAGAGAACTGAAGCAACATGGCGAGCCGGTTCTCGACGCTCACAAAATGACATTTACCGAGCTGAGCGAGCGTTACAGCAAGCTAAGACTGATTCCTGCGGTGATCGTCAACGGAAAGAAAGTCGCTGGCCTGCGCTCGCTAGGTCCACCGAAGGCAGCGATGTCGATACTTGTTTCGCATTTCGGCCGCAAGCAAGTGCGAACGATCAAACATTCAGACGTCGAGGAATACAAACTTCAGCGGATACAAACTCCCGTTCGATGCGGCACCGATGAAGACGATAATCCGATCTATCGGGCACGCAGCATTGCGGCGGTAAATCGTGAAT
>Ga0126369_10003157_pt1 | contig 11890 bp, 10 predicted proteins | sample PanSoiMetaPlot_1_FD_109646 | JGI IMG/M metagenome (GOLD analysis project Ga0126369, IMG submission 109646) | Tropical forest soil microbial communities from Panama - MetaG Plot_1 | ecosystem: Environmental > Terrestrial > Soil > Tropical forest > Bulk soil | place: Panama | collected 2016-02-17 | reverse complement strand
GAACGGGCGCGCTCCGAGGTCGGTGGCTGCCTCGATCAGCGTCCAGTCCATCCGCTCCAGTGACGCGAACACCGGCAGGATGAACAGCGGCAAGTAGTTGTAGACCAGACCGACGCCCACCGCGTACTTGGTGTAGAGGATGTTGATGCCGAAGTCCCTGGCCAGATAGCCGTGCGAGTCCAAGATGATCTTGAGGGCGTAGGTGCGGATCAGGAACGACGTCCAGAACGGCACGACGACGAGCAGCAGCGCGAGCATCTTGTACGTCGTCAAGTAGCGGGCCATCCAGTAGGCGTACGGATAGCCGACCAATACGGTCAGCACGGTCCCGATGCCGGCCATGACAAGCGTGCGCACGAAGATGTCGATGTACAGGCCCTGGGATCCGAAGATCAGCTTGTACTGCGCGGTGTAGAAGCCGTACTTCAGCCCGCCGAAGCCGACCTGCGTGGCCAGCGAGAACGCCGCCAGAATCGCCATCGGCCCGAGGAAGAAGATGACGTAGTACAGCAGCGACGGCGCCGTCAGCCAGGGCGGGTAGCGCGGCTTGAACGACCGCGCCCACCGCCTGGCCGCCCCGGCTCCGACTTCCGCCGGGGCCGGGGCGGCCTGCTCGGTCACCGCCATTAAGCCGCCTTGAACGCCGTGTAGATCTGCGTCCTTTGCTGCACGACTTGCGGGCTCACGTTGAGGATGTAGTGGTAGTTGTCCGTGTAGCTCTTCGGCACGTTGAACAGCGGGTCGTCCTTAAGTGCGGGGGCCAGCTGGTCGAGCGCGCTCGGCATCGGGATCTTGTAGTTGTGGTAGTTCATCTCGGTCACGGCCGTGCTCGGGCTGAGCAGCCAGTTGATCCAGGCGTGGGCGGCCACGGGATGCGGCGCGTTCGCCGGGATGCACCAGTTGTCCGCCCAGATCTCCGAGGCGAGCGTGGGGATGACGGGCGTGATGTCGCCGAACTTCTTGCGGCCCTGCACGATCCGGCGCACGTCGCCGTTCCAGCCTTGGCTCATGATGATCTTGCCGGCGATCGAGTCGTTGATGTAGGCCGACGAGTCGATGGTGGTGACGCCCTTGCGGATGGACATCAGGAACCTGCTGACATTGCTGAAATCACTGCTGCTGTTGGTGTTGGGGTCGATGCCCAGCGCCATGAGCGCGAGCGGCACGACCTCCTCCGCGCCGTCCAGCAGGTTCGTGCGGCCCTTGCTCACGTACTTCGGCAGCGCATGGTAGAACTCGAGCATCGTCTGCGGGTTGTCCTTGACGATCTTGTTGTTGTAGAAGAACATCGTGATGCCGAAGTCCTTGAGGATGTGGTAGTCGCCCGTCGGGTCATAGGACGGCTTCAGGAACGACGGATCCAGGTACTTCAGGTTCGGCAGCAGCGCCTTGTCGAGGCGGTAGAGCAGGTTCTCCTGGATCAGCTCCGCGACCGCGTTCTGGCTCGGCACGATGATGTCGTAGCCGGTGCCGCCCGCGTGCAGCTTGGCGAGCAATTCGTCATTGCTGGAGTAGAAGGTCTCGTGGGTGGTCATGCCGACCCTGGCCTCGGCCGGCAGCTTGGTGAACTTCGTGAACGTCGACGGGTCGTCGTATTGCGACCAGTTGTAGATCTCCAGGTGGTTCTCGAGCGGCTTGCCCGCCAACGGATTGGCCGAGTTCTTGCCTGAGGTGCCGCCGGTCGTGGTGCTCGTCGTTCCGCAGGCAGCGGCGGCCGCGGCGAGCATGGCCATGCCGCCCAAGCCCAGGGCCTCGCGCCGGTTGATCCGGAAGCCCGCGGCGCGCTGGACCTCGCGGTGCAGGTAATCGAACTTGGGGCGCAGCTCTCGCGGCGCAAGGATCCGGAACTCGTTCGGGTCTTGGTTCATGTGCCCTCCTCGGTAGTGCCAGCCGCAACCTCACCGAGGAGCAGCGGGGCGGCTTCGTCCCAGCGGACGGCGATCGCGTCGCCTGGGTGGATCGCGTCAAGCGCCGGGTCGGCGCTGGCGCGCTGCTCGCGCACGATGACCGTCTTCCCGGTGGCCAGCCTGGCCACCAGCTGGATCTGGTCACCGAGGTACATCTTGGTGATCACCTCGGCCGCCGCCGAGTTCGCCATTCCGGTAGGCGCTCCGGCCGTGGCCTCCATCCGTTCCGGCCGGACGCCGACGCGCACGCGCTGACCCTTGCTCGCCAGCCCCCGCCCACGCACGACAACGCCGGACCCGGCGTCAACCGCGAAGCCGTCGTCGGCCGCCTCGACCACCTCTCCGATCAGGAAGTTCATGTCGCCGATGAAATCGGCCACGAACGGCGTGAGCGGCCGATCATAAATCGCCCGCGGCTCGTCGAGCTGCTCAATGACGCCATTCGACATGACCGCGACCCGGTCCGACATGGACAGGGCCTCTTCCTGGTCGTGCGTGACGTAGATGAACGTGATCCCGACCTGAAGCTGGATCCGCTTGAGCTCAATCTGCATTTCCTTGCGCAGCTTCAGGTCCAGGGCGCCGAGCGGCTCGTCGAGCAGCAGCACCCTCGGGTTCATGACCAGTGCCCGCGCTAGCGCGACCCGCTGCTGCTGGCCCCCGGAGAGCATCGAGGGGCGGCTGGTCTCCCGGCCGGTCAGGCGGACCAGCTCCAGCGCCTCGCGGGCGCGCGCGTACCGGTCGGGCTTGGCGACCTTGCGCTGCTTGAGCCCGTAGGCCACGTTATCGAGCACGGACATATGCGGGAACAGCGCGTACTGCTGAAAGACGGTGTTGACGTCGCGCCGATAGGGCGGCGCGCCGGCCGCGTCCGTGCCCGCGATCAGGATCTCGCCCTCATCGGGCTGCTCGAAGCCGGCGATCAGCCGCAGCGATGTGGTTTTGCCGCAGCCCGATGGACCGAGCAGAGACAGGAACTCGCCCTTGCGTACCTTCAGGCTGACGCCATTGACCGCGGCCAGGCTCCCGAAGCGCTTGGTGACGGCGCGGAATTCGACGTCGTAGACCCCATCTGGGCTGTCCGAGCTCACAACCGTGGCCACCCCCGGCATTCGCCTGTTGCCGGCACTGTAGCCGCAAACTTCGCTTTCCGTCCATGGGACGGGGATAACGATCGGGAAACCGTAGGCCACGCTCCTCGTGACTGCGGAATCGTGATCTGCCGGCCGCTGTCATTGCCGCTGCGTACGATCGGGCCGTGACGGCCCGCTACGACGTGTCCGGGGTACCGCCCCAGGGCGGGTATGTCGCTAAGCAGTGCCCGGTCCGCGCCCAGTGGGACGCGATCGGGCCGTGCGAGCCGCTGCCGCCGTCGCCCGCGCTCGAGCGCCGGTTCGCCCACGGCCGCGAGTTCGAGCGCGAGATCACCGAGCGCCTGCTCTGCCTGCATGCCGATGCCCGCGTGATCGGGAGCGGCGCCGACCGTGACGAGGAGTCCAAAGCGCGCCGCGAGGCCGAGACGCTCGCCGCCATGCGGGCCGGGCCGCCGCTGATCATGGGCGGGCGGCTGCCCGCGGACGTGACGCACCGCCGGGTGGGGGAACCGGACGCGCTGGTCGCCGCCGGGGACGGGGCTGGCTACCGGCCGGTGGACGTCAAGCATCACCGGTGCCTGGGCGCCGGGCCAGGGGGGCTGCCCGCGCTCTGTTCCGAATTTCACTCACTGGCCTGGGAGGCGGCTGAGCTGCGGGCGGACAGCCGCGCGCTCAAGCGCAAGGAGGATCTGCTCCAGCTCGCCCACTATCAGCGCATGCTCGAGGCGATCGGGATGGCACCGCCCGGTGGCCGGCACGGCGGCATCATCGGCACCGACGGCGTGGTGACCTGGTTCGATCTTGACGCTCCGCGCTGGCTGACACCCTCGTCGACCGGGCGGTCCCGGCGCCGCTCCACCATGGAGGTCTACGACTTCGAGTTCGACTTCCGGCTGGACATCATTGCGGTCGCAGCCAGGCACCTGGCCGATCCAGGCGTGACGCCCCTCGTGGTGCCAGTCCGGATCTCCGAGTGCCCGCAGTGCCCATGGTGGTCCTGGTGCGGCCCAGCGCTGCGCGGAGGCTCCGGCGACGTGAGCCTGGTGCCGCGGGTCGGCTGGCGGGCATGGCGGACGCACCGCGCGCATGGCGTTACCGACCGGGCGGCGCTGGCAGCGCTCGACCACCGGACCGCCGCCCTGGTAGCGGCGGGCGTGGACCTGCGCCCGCTGACCGCGGCGCTCGGAGCGATGCCGGACGACACCCCGCTGGAATCGGTCCTGGGAACACGGCGGCGCGGTCAGCTCGCCCGGCTCGCCGCGGCGGGGTTGGTGAGGCTGGGCGACGCGCGGGGGCTCGATTCCCGCGCGGCGGGCTACAGCGACGAGCCACTGCGGGACCTGCCGGAGCAGATAGACCAGGCCCGGGCCGCGCTCGGGAACTCGCCTGCGTACCGGCGGCGCGGCATCACGCGGGTGAGCGTGCCACGGGCCGACGTCGAGGTCGACGTGGATCTGGAGAGTACCCAGGACGGCGTCTACCTCTGGGGAGCGCTCGTCACTATCCGGGCCGACGGTGTCGGCGCGGATAGCGCCCGGCTCGGGAACCGGTCCGGCTACCACCCGTTCGTGACCTGGGAGCCGATGAGCCCGCTGACCGAGGCCGAACTGTTCGGGCAGTTCTGGGCCTGGCTCGATGGCCTCCAGGCAGCCGCCGCTGCCGCCGGCCTGACCTGCCGCGGCTACTGCTACAACGCCGCCGCGGAGAGCGCCCAGATGCGGCGCCTAGCCGCGGCCTGCGGCACGCGTGACGCCGTCGAGCGCTTCGTTTCCTCGCCGCAGTGGGTCGACCTGCTGCGAGTGCTGGACGCGCAGATCATCACCGGATCGGCGATCGGCCTGAAGGAGGTGGCCCGGCTCATCGGGTTTAGCTGGGACGTCGCGGATCCGGGCGGCGACCAGGCCATGCTGCGCTACGACGAAGCGGTGGCACCGGACGACGCCAAACGGGCTCGCATGGCCCGGGAATGGCTGCTCGCTTACAACAACGGCGACGTCGCGGCGGCGCGCGCGCTGCGTGACTGGCTCGACGACGGCGCTAGCGGCTGCCCGCCGGTGGAATCTCTCGGTGGGTAACGGCTGCGGGCGACGGGATAATTGGCCCGCCGCTAGGATCGAGATTGGCGCAAACGGCGCGCAGTAGGTATCCAGGCACGTCCGAGGAGGTGGATAACAACTCAGACCAGGCGTTGGGACCCTGGGGGGGCACCGATTTCAGTGGAGAAATCATGCGCTCGAGGTTCCTGGTCGCCGTGATGGCGGCCGCCGCTTTGATCCTGCCCATCAGTTCCGCCGCGTCTGCGAGCAGCACCATCAGGTCGTCCCATCTCGCGAACGACAGCGGCACGCCCCAAGCCAACATCCAGCCCGCTGTTCCGGGCACGTCGAGCAACTTCGAACTCGTCGGCAAGAACCCGCTCTTCCACCGTGGCATGAATGCCGCTGCGGCGATCTACGGCAACTACATCTATATCGGCAACCGCACCGACGCGTCCAACACCTGCGCCGACGGCACGACCGGATGCGACCACCCGCACCCGGGCATCCTCATCCTCAACATCGCCGACCCCACCGAGCCCGACGTCGTGGGCGAGATCGGCCCGCCGTTCGCAGGCAACGTCGGAATCACCACGCGGGAAGTTCGGGTGTGGCCGCAGCAGAAGCTGCTCATGGTCATGACCTTCCGGTGCAGTCACGTGATCCACGCGTGCCCGGCAGGCAACGACACCCAGTTCCCGTTCAACATCGAGTTCTTCGACCTCTCCGACCCGGTGCATCCGCGGTTCATCGAGAGCTACGTGCCCACTTCAGCAGCCGGCCGTCACATCAAGCCGCACGAGATGTACCTGTGGGCCGACCCCAACAACCCCAATCGCGCCCTGCTGTTTATCTCCACGCCGACGATCTCCATCAACCCGGCCAGTCCCGAACTGCTAGTCGTGGACATCAGCCAGGTCCCGTCTGGTGGCCCCGTGCACGAGGTGGCCGAGGGGAACTGGAACGGCCTGTTCCCCGGAACCCACCAGGCCAATTATCCGTTCGACCCGACGAGCCCGGACGGCTGCGGGCCGTACGACTGCAACCTGTTCGTGCACTCCATGGCGCCCACCGCGGACGGCAAGACCACGTACATGTCGCTGGAGGCCGGGCAGTTCCTGGCGCTCGATACGACATCGGTGGTGAACGCTCCCTCTCCGCCGACCTCGGTCATCAGCCTCAACGGCGACCTGCTCACCAACCCGGTCGACCGGCCGGTCTGGGGCCAGTCGCCGCTCGATCCAGCGGCCGTCCCCGCGAACTGCCTGATGGCGTGTGCCAACGGGCACTCATCGATCCCGATTCCTGGCACCCACTACGTTCTGACGACGGACGAGGTGTACGGGACCTTCACCTTCTTTGCCTTCGGGTGCCCGTGGGGCTGGGTCCACATCATCAACGTGGCCGATCCAGCCCATCCGGTCATCGTCAGTGAGTACAAGATCTTCGAAGACCAGCAGTCGTTCTGCGGCAGCGCCGCCGACGATCCGCTCACTGAGCAGTTCACCAGTTACTCCTCACACAACCCGACCGCCCTGCCCGACCTGGCCTTCGTGGACTGGCACTCGGGCGGCCTGCAGGCGATCGACCTATCCGACCCGGCGAATCCGACCCAGGCGGGATTCTTCCTGCCCATGCCGCTGAACAAGGTGGCGGTTGAAGACCCGGCACTGAGCAGAGGACCGAACAAGGTCGTGATGTGGAGCTACCCGATCATCAGGAACGGCCTGATCTACTGCATCGACATCCGGAACGGGCTATACATCCTGCGGTACACCGGGCCGCATGCCGATGAGGTCGCCTCGATCGGCTTCCTCGAGGGCAACACCAACCTTGGCGACGCCGTCCGGCTCGCGGGAGGGAGCTAGCTCGGCATGGTCGCGCGCCGCTGAGTGACTCTGGCGGCGCGTGGCGTCCTGGGTAGCCGGGGCGGAGGCGGGACCGCCTCCGCCCCGGCGCCCGGCCCATATCTCCCTTGCCGCCATCAGGATCAGGTAAGGCACCAGGTCGGTACTGCGCCGGAGCACCCAGGCAGTCCCTTTGGTCGCCATCCATGCCAGCTGGGCCGGCCTCGTGGGAGGCGGCTCGGCGGGCTCAGCATCGGGTGCGGGCCCGATCGGCTGGCCCGATGCGGCGAGCAGGTCCCGGAAGGAGCCCGCGATCATCCTGTGGCCGCGCTCATTCGGGTGCAGCTTGTCCACGGCCCACATTCGCCGCTCATGTGCGGCAGGCGAGCCTGCCGCGTCAAAGTGCAAGGTCCCGAACCGCAGCGCCACGGCATCGAGCGCCGCGTTGATCTGGCTCGTTCGCCAGCCGAGCGGCCTGGCCAGGGCGCCAGGCAGGCCCAGCATCGCGCCTGAGTCGGGCAGCCGCATGGTGAGCACCTGGGCGCCGGCGGCCCGCAGCGCACCGACGACGTGCGCCATCGCCGCTGCTATCTGGTCCGGGTCAAAGCCAGGCCGAAGCGTGTCGTTGATCCCGACCACCACACTCGCGATGTCCGGGCGCAAGGCCAGGGCCTTCGGCAGCTGGTGCTGCTCGATGTCGGCGACGCACGCTCCGTTGACCGCCAGGATGTGCAACTCGGGATCGGGCAGGCACTCGGCGAGCAGTGCCGCCCAGCCCCGGAAGCGACAGCCATGCCAGCTCACCTCGTGCCACAGGCCCACTGGCCCACGCCGCACGACCGGCGGCCGCACCGGGTCGCCGATGCCCAGCGTGATCGAGTCGCCGAGCGCGGCGAACCTGGTCATGCTGTCGCTCCCGCCATGAGGCCCAGATGGCTTTGCCCGGGCGGCCGGTCAGGTACCGCGGCCCGGCCCAGTACCGCCTCGTAGTGGCCGATGAGCTCCTCGCATCTGGCGAGCCAGCTCCGGCCGAGCATCGCGCGCCGGCCGGCGCTGCCCAGAGCCGCGCGCAGGGCCGGGTCGGCGGCCAGCTTCGCCACCGCCGCGGCCAGCGATCCGGAGTCGCCGGGGGCGACGAGGAACCCCGTCACGCCGTCGGCGACCAGGTCGACCGGGCCGCCCGCAGCGGGCGCGACGACGGGAACGCCGCTGGCGGCGGCCTCCTGCAGCGTGTTGCCGAAGGTGTCATGCGGCCCGCTGTGCACGAACACGTCCAGGCTGGCGTAGGCCTCGGCCAGGGCCTCACCATCGAGCTGGCCCAGGAACACCGCTCCGGGCAGCGCCGAGCGCACGGCGGGCTCGGCCGGGCCCGCGCCGACCACCACCAGGCGCACGCCGGGCAGTCCGGCCACGTCGGCGAGCAGGTCAAGGCGCTTTTCCGCGGCGATCCTCCCGACGTATCCAGCGATCACCTCGCCATGCGGGGCCAGCCTGGCGCGCCAGGCGGCGGACCGCTTGGCCGGGCTAAACCTGTCCGTGTCGACGCCGCGGCCCCACACGTGCACCCGGGCGAAGCCCTTGAGGCGCAGCTCCGCGGCCGTCACCGTGGACGGGGCGAGCGTCCGCCCTGTCGCGTTGTGCAGCCTGCGCAGGTGCCGCCATGCGGCCGCCTCGCCGAGCCGGCCGAGATGATAGGCCCGCGCGTAAGCGGCCATGTCGGTGGCATAGACGGCCAGCATCGGTAGACCGAGGCCGCGGCCAGCCGCGGCACCGCCCGCGCCGAGTACCACCGGGCCGGCCAGGTGGACGATCTCGCTGCGATATGCAGCGATCGCCCCCCGCAGCTGCGGCATGGGTAGGCCCACCCGCAGGCCCGCATAGAGCGGCAAAGCGAGAGACGGTATGCGCACGACGGGATAGCCGAGCCCGGTGTCTCCCTGCCTCCGGTGCACTGGCCCTGGGTCGGGTGCGATGACGAGCGGCTCGTGCCCGAGGTCGGTGAGCTGCTCGGCGATTCGCTGTGCTGTGATGGCGACGCCGTTCACGTCTGGCCGGAAAGACTCCGCGACGTATGCGATCCGCACGCTTCCCAGAGTGCTCGATCGACCCGCATTAGTTACCTGCGGCGACATGACGGCGGAACGAACATCGGATGACATGTGCGCGGGCGCGGGCGTTACAGTTTGTCCATGATGGCGGACATGTCACCGGCCGGTTCTTCCGTTCCCGGCGAGCCCGCGTCGCCCGCGCAGCTTCGCGCCTCGCACGAGGACAGGGATCAGGTCATCGAGGCGCTTCGGGTCGCGGCAGGCGACGGCAGGCTCACGGCGGACGAACTTGACGAGCGCATCGAGGCCGCGTTCGGCGCCAAGACATACGGTGAGCTCGCCGCGCTGGTCCGCGACCTGCCGACCGCGGGCGTGCGGGGCGTTCTGCCGGACGCGCGCCCAGGCAACGCCGCGGCGCCCGTCAAGGACCTCATCAAAATCGAGTGCCAGAGCGGAAGCGCCGTCCGCAACGGCCGGTGGGTGGTGCCGCGGCAGATGCAGGTGCGGGTATCCAGCGGGCAGGTCACCCTGGACCTCACCGATGCGGTCATCGCGCATCAGGTGCTGGCCATCGACGCCGAGGTACGCAGCGGCCACCTGAAGCTCATCACCAGGCCGGGCATCGTGCTCGACACCGACGACGTGGTGATCCGCAGCGGTAAGGTCAAGGTCAAGGCGCCGTGGGGGACCGAGGTGCCCACCACGCTCGTGGTAACGGTCACCGGCAAGGTAGGAAGTGGCGTGATCAGCGCCAGGCCGCCGCGGCGGTCCTTCTGGCAGTGGCTGTTGCGCCGCCCGATACCGTACGCCACGACACCGGCGATCACCTCGCGCTATGTCCGGCCGCAGACAGGTTCGGGCTTAGCCGGCCAGTGCCGCCACCCGGTCGAGCGCGCGAGTGATCATCCGCGCGTACAGGACGGCACCGGCTGGCTGCGGATGAATGCCGTCCGGCCAGAGCAGGCCGGTCCGGTATTCGATCGCGCCGAACCAGTTTGCGAGAACCACGCGGGAACGACTGCCGGCAGCGGCCGCGAGCGCCGCGTTGACCTCGTTCTCCCACGGCCGGGCCTCGAACGTGTTGACCAGGACCAAACGTCGGCGCGGGCCGACCTCGGCGAACAGCGTCCGGAGCTCGCCACCCGTCACCGTCCCGTTCGTGCCCAGGGCGAAGACCACAATCGGGCGCAGCTGGCCCCGCGCCTTGATGTCCGCGAGCACCTGCAGGCCGGTGGAGAACTGCCGGCCCACCATGGCGTTGATGGCGATGCCGGGCAGCGCCTTCTGGAGCGCGGGGGTCGATGCGACAAGCACCGAGTCCCCGATTGCCGTCACCGATCGCCCCGAAACCGGTACCTGAGCGGGATCTGCCCGCCGCGGCGGTGTCCGGCCTGAGGCCCGCCCGGCGCCCGCGATCGCGTCGGGAAGTGCCCGGCCGGCTCCAGCGCCCGCGCCTTGGCCAGGGCCGATAGGCCGGGAAAAGCCCCCGTACCTAACTACCACGATGGCCGCGAGGATCGTCGCGGCCATGGCCAGCACCGTGATCCCGCCAATCCAGGAACGCTCCTGTACACCTGGCGCCGACCACGCCGCACGTGATCGCCTGTGCCTGCCGATTGGAGTTCTGATGCCCCCACGTTACCCGGCGGCGGTTGGCTCACCTGCCGGAACGAACGACAGGCGCACCTGACGCTGCGGATTGTCGCGGTTCAGGTCCACGACGGCGATTGACTGCCAGGTGCCGAGCGCCAGCGAGCCGGCGATCACCGGCACCACGGCAAAGGGCGGCACCAGGGCCGGCAGCACATGCGCCCGACCGTGACCGCGCGACCCGTGCCTGTGCCGCCACCGGTCGTCCGCCGGAAGAACCTCGCTGAGCACCTTGAGCAGGTCATCGTCGCTGCTCGCGCCAAGTTCCATGATCGCGACTCCGGCGGTCGCGTGCGGGACGAACACGTGCAGCAACCCGTCGCTGCCAGCGGCCGCCGCACGGGCGAAATCTGCACAGTGCCCGGTGATATCGTGCACGCCCTCAGCACCGCCGGTGCGCAGGCCGATCGTGGTGGTCCGCACACCGTGGCACTCTACCTGGCGCGGTAAGCCGGGCGAGCTCGCTACTGTGACCGCGACGTGGTAGCCATGCCGTCCTGCCAGGCGCTTGCGCCGGCCGCGGCCGCCCCCTTCACCTGGTTGATCTTGCGCTTCATCATCGCGCTTGGTGGCTCTTGCTGTGCCATGATCCAGCGGCGGATCGCGTTGACCATGGCCGTGCCGCTGATCCCCATGCCGAACATGCTGATCAGGCCCCCGGTCACGACTAGGGCGAAGCCCGCGATCAGGGCCTTGGAGTTCGCTGAGCTGATCTGGACCGTGGGCATGGACGGTCGAGTACTCGACATTGTCTCCCCCGAATCGGTTGTCCCTTGACACTCAAGCCTTCCCCCGAGCCTGGCCGTGCTGCTCACCCCTGCCGGGTGATGTCCGCCCGCCCTGAGCCGGATCATGATCGCCGGTGACCACCTGGTGCCGACCCCGGGAGGACGGCGACACGATGGACGAAGGCGACGGCGAGCGCGAGCGCGAGCTCTCCGAGCTGCGCGCGGAGGTCGCCGCGCTGCGGGCCAAGCAACCCGATCGCCGCAGGGGCTGGCGCGGACCAGTCGCGGCGCTTCTCATCACCCTGGCTTGCGTGCTCGCGCCGGTCTCGGTCGTCGCCGTGTGGACGGCCAACGAGGTATCCGACACATCCAGGTACGTGCAGACGGTCTCACCGCTGATCAGCGCGCCTGCCGTGCGGACCGCCCTGACCGACCGGATCACCAATGCGGTCACCGGAAGGCTCCACGTTCAGGCCCTCACGCACCAGGCGACCGCGCAATTGTCCGCCCGGGGCTTCACCAGGCCGGCCGGCCTGCTGTCGAGCTTCTCGGGGTCGATCGCCGGGGCGGTCAATGGCTT
>Ga0126369_10003156_pt1 | contig 11890 bp, 12 predicted proteins | sample PanSoiMetaPlot_1_FD_109646 | JGI IMG/M metagenome (GOLD analysis project Ga0126369, IMG submission 109646) | Tropical forest soil microbial communities from Panama - MetaG Plot_1 | ecosystem: Environmental > Terrestrial > Soil > Tropical forest > Bulk soil | place: Panama | collected 2016-02-17 | reverse complement strand
CCACTGGCGCCATTGCCCGGCGCAGCTTCGAGAAAGTGTTGCCGAACACGCTGGTCGAGTACGTCAAGCGAAACGGCGTCGGCTGCGACATGCCCGACGCCAACGCGAAGGCCGAAGGCAAGTTTGTGCCCGACGAGCATCTCAACGAGCACGCCACCTGCTTCAACATCAAGGATCGCGGTCTCGTGGTCATAACATCTTGTGGTCACGCCGGCGTGGTCAACAGCGTACGCCAGGCGATGGAAGTGTCCGGCATCAACAAAGTGCACGCGGTGCTGGGCGGCGTTCATCTCTTTCCGGCCGAAGACGAGTACGTGCGCCGCTCGGTTGCCGAGTTGAAGGCGCTTGATCCGGATGTCGTCATCCCGATGCACTGCTCGGGTCCGGGCTTCGTCAATGCCATGCGCGATCAGATGCCCGATCGCCTGGTCACTTCCACGACCGGCACCGAGTTCGTGTTCGGGGTCTGAGCGGTGGCTGCGTCGGCGGCGCTACGCGCCTCCCGCGCTGTTGTCCTCTTCGCTGTGGCGCTGATAGGGGGCGCAGCGCCGTTCCTTTACGCTCGCGACAATTCCACTGAAGACGCAAGGCGCGAGAACGCAGCGCGCCTGATGAACGACTTGATGACCGGCAAGGGCCCGATTGGCGGGCCGTTCATGCTCACCGATCAGTATGGGCAGCGAAGAAGTCTCGACGATTTCCGAGGCAAGCTCGTCCTACTTTACTTTGGCTACACCTTCTGCCCCGATGTCTGTCCTACCGACTTGCTCGCCATGGGGCAGCTCGTCAAGACGCTCGGTGTCGACGGCGACAAAATGCAGCTCATCTTCGTCACGCTGGACCCCGAGCGCGACACGCAAGAACTGCTCCGCGATTACGTCGCGGCTTTCCACCCGCGCTTCGTCGCGTTGCGTGGGAGCGAAGACGAGGTCCGCCGGGTCGCGACGAGCTACAAGATCTATTTCGAAAAGGTGCGACCGCCAGGGTCGAGCATTTACCTCATCGACCACATGGCGTTCATTTTCTTGCTCGATCGCAGCGGCAAATACGTCGCGTTTTTCCCCCCCGGTACTTCCGCAGAGCGAATGGCGGTAATGGTTCGCGAATTCCTGGCACAGCCAGGTTAGTCGCCTTCACTCATCCGCTGCGGTACTTCTCGCGCGCACCGCGCGCGAGCGCCATGCCATGTCCCGGCTGCTCAGGAATCGCGAAGTGGCCATCGCGACACTGCGGCATCTCGGAGAAGAGATCGGGCGGTGCCCAGTCGATGAACTCCACCAGGAAGCCGTTCGCGAGCGCGCCGACGATATGGAGCGAGACCTCGTGGACGACGTGCGGCGAGACTGCGACCTGGTGAGCGGCGGCGAGGCGACCGATGCGCAGCGTCTCACTGAAGCCGAGTGCACGGCACACATCGGGCATTAGGTAGCGCGCGGCGCGCCGCTCGATCAATTCGCGGAACTCGAACCGAGTGTAGTTGTTCTCGCCGGTGGCGACCGGAATCCGGATCGCCTGCGCGACCTCGGCGCAAGCCGCGATGTCGTCGGCGAGCACCGGTTCCTCGTACCAGACGAGATCGAGATCCTCGAGCAGCGCCGCCTGCCGGATATTTCCCAACACGTCGAGACGTTGATTGACGTCCACCATCATCCTGACGCCATCGCCGACCGCACGGCGCACGGCCTCGACGCGCTTGCGGTTCTCGCGCGGATCGGGGTGGTGGATTTTCATCTTGTAATGCTTGCAACCGAGCCCGGCGTACTTCTCTGCTTCAGCGATCAGTTCCGCCTCGCTATAGCGCGACCATCCGCCGCTACCGTACGCCGGCACGCGATCGGTCACCGCGCCCCAGAGTTTGTAGAGCGGCAACCCAGCAGCCTTGCCTGCGATGTCCCAGAGCCCGATGTCGAGTGCAGACAGAGCATAGGCCGCGACACCTTGCTTCTTGATGCCCATGTCGGCGCGAAACATGCGCTCCCAAAGGCGCTCGACGAAGAGCGGGTCCTCGCCGAGCAGGACTGCCTTCAAGCGCGTCTCGAGATATGCATGGACCGCCTCAGCGCCACCACCGCCGAAGACGAGGCTATAGCCGAGGCCCTTGATGCCCTCGTCCGTGGAGATGTCCGCCACGACGAGCTTGTGCTGCGGATATTGCAGCGCCATCGGCTTCGGCGTAGGGACGGTCAGGACGAAACTGTCGATTGCTGTGATCTTCATTTGGGGAATGTCCGAGGAAGGGTTTAACGCGGGTCGAGCCGGAGGACCCGTCCATTCCGGCTATCGGTCAAGAGATAGACGAGGCCATCCGGCCCTTGCACGACATCGCGTACGCGCTCGTCGAGGTCGCCCTCGCGATAGCGCTCCTCGCGGGCGACGCGCTCGTTTTCGAGCACGAGGCGTACGAGTCCGCCGGGCGTCAGCGAGCCGACGAGCAAGCTGCCGCGCCAACCAGCATACGCGCTCCCGGTATAGAAGACTGCGCCCGACGGCGCGATCACCGGGTCCCAGTAGTACACCGGCTGCTCCATCCCGGGCTTCGCCGTGCCTTCGCCGATCTTCGCGCCGCTGTAGTCGACGCCATATGTGATCACCGGCCAGCCGTAGTTCTTTCCCGCTTGCGGATGATTCAGCTCGTCGCCGCCGCGTGCGCCGTGCTCGACGGTCCAAAGCTGACCGGTCTGCGGATCGAGTGTTGCAGCCTGCACGTTCCGGTGACCGTAAGACCAAATCTCCGGCCGCGCACCCTCTCGCCCGACAAACGGGTTGTCGCGCGGCACCGAGCCATCTGCATTGATGTGCACGACTTTCCCGAGCGTCACCGACAAGTCTTGCGCGCGATCGCGGTAGGAGTAGCGGTCGCCCATGGTGACGAACATCGTGCCGTCGTGCGCGAAGACGATGCGCGAGCCCCAGTGGTTCGGTCCTTGCACTTTCGGCTGTTGGCGCCAAACGACTTGAGTGTTTTCGAGTCCGCGTTCGCCCAACCGACCCCTCGCGACCGCCGTGCCGGCGCCGCCTTCACCCGGCTCGGCGAAAGAGAAATAGACGAGTCGGTCCTCAGCGAAGTTCGGCGACAGGACGACATCGAGCAGTCCGCCCTGGCCGCTAACGAAAATTTTTGGCAAGCCGGCGGTCGGTGCCGAGATCTTTCCGTCTTTGGTGATACGACGCAGTCGGCCTGGGCGCTCGGTGACGAGCATGTCGCCATCGGGCAGGAAGGCAAGACCCCATGGATGTTCGAGCCCCGACACGACACTGGCGACGCGTGCCGGCAATGGTTTCGGATCCGGAGTCGGCGAGCGCGGCGCTTGTGCCGTCGCGGGCGCTGCGCAAACGAGGAGCATCGCAGCGCAGAGGCGCGCGCAAGTGGCAGGATGAATGGAAACCATCGGGGGATTCGCGCGAGTCGAGATGATAGTCAATTCTAAACGGACGGCCTTAGAGCGAGATTAGAATCTCGTCATGGCGACGGTTGCGAAGCGCCCGACCAAGTTCGCTCTTAGAGGAGGAGAGACCTTGACGCTTTTAGCGCGTTTGCTGATCAGCGCAGGAGTGCTGGTTTGTGGCGCTGCTGCGGCGCAGAGCCCCGCCACGAGCTATCCGTCCAAGCCCGTACGATTGATCGTGCCCTTTCCGCCTGGCGGGCCGTCGGATCTCTTCGGGCGCGCGTTGGCGCAGGGCATGACCACCCATCTTGGCCAGCAAGTTCTCGTCGAGAACAAAGGCGGGATGGGCGGTGTGCTCGGCGTGGATTTTGTGGCCAAGGCGGCGCCCGACGGTTACACGCTCGCGCTCAACAACGCGTCGTCCGTCGCCATCTCGCCCTACTCGCTGTCGACGATTCCGTACGACGTGAAAAAAGATTTCGCGTTGATCAGCACCGTGGTGCGAGTGCCCGAGGTCCTGGTGGTGAATTCAGAGGTGCCGGTGAAGAACCTCGGTGAGCTCGTCGCGTACGCCAAAGCAAATCCCGGCAAGATCAATTACGGCTCCGCCGGCTCCGGCAGCATCACCCATCTTGCCGGCGAGCTGCTCAAGGCCGAAGCGAACGTTGACATCGTGCACGTACCGTACAAAGGTGCGGCGCCAGCGGTGACCGATTTGCTTGGCGGACAAGTGCAGATGGGGATCTTCGACATCCCAGTCGTGCTTACGCACATCAAGTCCGGCAAGCTCAAAGCGTTCGCGGTGACGAGCCCGAAGCGGGCGTCTACGCTTCCGGATGTGCCCACGACCGCCGAAGAGCGATATCCGAAAGTCACTTCGGATAACTGGTACGGCCTCGTCGCTCCAGCGGGGACGCCGCCAGCAGTTCTCAAGCGGATTCATGCTGCAGCGGTCGCCGCACTCGGTTCGCCCGAGCTGGTTGAACAGTATGCGAAAGTGAGCGGAGTCGCCACGCCCTCGACCCCGGAGGAGTACGCAACCTTTCTCGCCGCCGAGCAGACCAAGTGGAGCTCGATCGTCAAGGCGATCGGCTTCAAGGAATAAGATCATGAACACTCCCGTCCTGCGCAATCAACTCGCCGCGACGCTGCGTTCAGGCGGCGTCGGGCTCGGGCTGCTCGTGCGCGTAGTAACCGAGCCTGAGCTCGCGCTCGCCGCACGGACGTGCGGTTGGGACGCGATCAACATCGATCTCCAGCACTCGGCGATTCCCGATGAAGCCGCGGCGCGGTTGTGCCTCGCCGCGCTCGGTGCGGGAGTGACGCCGATCGCTCGCATGCCGGGCCTTGACCCGAGTCACATCGCCCGCATCCTCGATTGCGGCGCGCTCGGGGTGGTGATTCCAGACGTCGACACGCCGGAGCAAGCGCGCGCCGCTGTCCGCGCTGCGCGCTTCCGTCCGCTCGGCGAACGTTCGGTCGCTAATAGCTGGCCGCACTTCGGTTTTGCGAACCTGCCTGCGGAAGAAATGCGTGAAACGCTCAATCGCGAAACGTTGGTCGCCGTGATGGTCGAATCGCCGGCTGCGATCGAGAACGTCGATGCAATCGCGGCCGTCGATGGGGTCGACATCCTGCATATCGGCACGAATGATTACGCCGAAGCCTGCAGCATCCGCGGCGACTTCGGGCATCCCAAAATATTCGATGCCTATCAGCGGTTGATCGCAGCCTGCCAACGCCACGGGAAGATTCCCGGGGTCGGCGGCCTTGCGGGCGAGCAGGAGTTGATCGCCAGAGTGATCGCCATGGGCGCGCGCTTCCTCACCGCCGGCAACGAATGGGGGCTGATGATGCAGGCGATGAAACAGCGCGTGGCAGCGCTACGTGCAGTTGCGGATCGAGTTCGAAGCGCCTGAAGATCACGTCGGTCATTCCGGCGTAAGCCGGAATCTAGGTGCGCAGTCACTGGGCCCCGGCTCCCGGCTTACTACATGCCGGGACAGGTTACGCCGGGTGACCAGCGGTCAATCGCAACGGATCGTCATCCCGCCGTCAACGACGATCTCGGTGCCGGTGATGAAGCGCGCCTCACCGGAGGCAAGGAAGAGTGCAGCGTTGGCGGTGTCTCGGCCGTCGCCAGCGAATCCCATCGGAATGCGTGCTTGCCGTTGCTTGAGGAGCGCCTGGACATCGCCTCCGGCGCGTTGGTTAGCGAGACGCGCTTCTACCATCGGTGTGTGCAACTGACCGGGCACGACAGTGTTCACGCGGATTCCCTTGGCCGCGTATTGGACTGCAACGACGCGTGACAATTGAATAACCCCGGCCTTTGTCGCCGCATACGCGACCTGTGTCGATCCGGTCCATCGGATACCCGACGTAGATGCGATGTTGATGATGACGCCGCTCGCCTGTCGCTCCATCACCGGCAGCACGTGCTTGCAGGCGAGAAAGACGCTCTTCAAGTTGAAATCGACTTGCGTGTCCCAGACCTCTTCCGACATCTCGACCGGACCGCCGGACGCAGAACCCCCGACGTTGTTGACGAGCACGTCGATGCGTCCCCAAGAGTCGATGCAGGCTTGCACCATGGCGGAAACCGCGCGGTTGTCCGTCACATCGCACTGATGCGTTTCGATCGAACCGTCTGTTTCCTTCACTCGTGCGACGGTTTCAGCCAGCTGCGCGAGGTCGCGATCGACCGCGAAAACTCTTGCGCCCTCTTCGGCGAAGCGAACTGCGATCGCGCGGCCATTGCCCCAGCCGGGACCGACTGAGCCGGCGCCGGTGACGATCGCAACCTTGTCCTGCAGACGCTTCGTCATTGCTCCGCGAGCTGCCTTGGAAGCCCGTACAAGCGCTGCGGATTGTCGACGAGCAGGGCCTGCCGCTCGCGTTCGGTTGGCGCGATTTCCGCGAGCAGGTCGACGAGCAGCCCGTCGTCCGGAATGCCGCCGGCCGGGTTCGGATGCGGCCAGTCGGTGCCCCAGAGCGTTCGATCGCCGAACTCCGCAACCAGCGAGCGCGCGAACGGAATCGCGTCTTCGTGAGGCGGGGGACGGCGCGAGATCCGGTCGACGCCGCTCACCTTCACCCAGAATTTCTGGTCTCGCATCAAGTTGCGCAGGTGCTTGAAGGCCGGCTGGTCGAGGCCGAGGAACGCGTCGACGCGCCCCATGTGATCGATGACGACGGGTACCGCTGACCGCTTGAGCCAAGGTGCCAACTCTTCGATGAGCGAGCTTTCGCAGTGGATCTGCAGATGCCAGCCGAGTGTCGAGAGCCGGGACGTTAGGGTGATCACGTCCTCGATAGGCGCGGCCTTGCCGAGGTGCCGCATGAAGTTGAATCGCACGCCGCAAAACCCGCGCGCGTCGAGACGACGCAACTCCGCGTCGTCGACTGTCGTCGGCAGCAACGCGACGCCGCAATAGGCGCCGCGCTTCGCTGTGATCGCGTCGGCCACCGCTGAATTGTCGAAGCCGTGGCAACTGGACTGGACGATCACGCAGCGTTCGATGCCCAGCATGGCATGCAGCGCGAACAGCGCCTCTTTGGGCGCGTCCGCGGGCGTGAAAGGGCGATCGGCGGCGAATGGAAACGTGCGTTGCGGCCCGAAGACGTGAACATGCGCGTCGCACGCGTTGGACGGCAAGCGGAGCTTCGGCTTGCTCGGCGAGTGCATGTACGTTGGCAGCGGTTCGGCCATCTGGCGGTGTCTCCTCGGCGCGCCGATTATGGAATATTTGAACAAGGGGGCACACCCCCTTGTAAATCCCTCATCCCAGGGGAACCTCTGATCAAGAGAGACACTTGATCAGAGCTTCCTTATGCTACAGCGTTCTCAAGATGGAAATCGCCCGCACCCTCAGAGTAAGCGACGGCACGAGCGTCGCTTACCGCCTCACGCCTGCGGCGCCCGCTCAGCCCGGGCGGACGCTCGTGCTGCTCCATGGTCTCGCGAGCAACCTCACGCGCTGGTCGGAGTTCGTCGAACAGACGTCGCTGACCGCGCGATGGAACGTGCTACGCGTGGACTTGCGCGGCCACGGCGACTCGCCGACGCGCGGCCCGATCGGTCTCGAGCGCTGGTGCGACGATCTCGCCGCGATCCTCGACCGCGAGGCGTACTCGCGCGCCGTGTTGGTCGGCCATAGTCTGGGGGCGCAGGTGGCGCTGCAATTTGCTGCGCGGTATCCGGAGCGCACTGCCGGACTGATCCTGATCGACCCGCTGTTCCAGCAGGCGCTGCACGGGCAAGCGACGTGGCTGGCGCGGCTCGCGCCGGTGTTTCGCGTGGGCGCTGCGCTCGTGCGTGCGCTCAATGCAATCGGGCTGCAGCGTGCACACCTTGCGCCACTCGATCTGCGCGAGCTTGACGAGATGGCGCGGCGAGCACTGCTGACGAAGGAGGACGCGCAAGCGTTCATCCGACGCTACAGCTCGCCGCTCGCCGACTTGCGGTCCTTTCGGACCGCACACTACTTGCAGGAGTTGGTCGAGCTATTCCGGCCTCCGCCGCCGCCGGAAAGCATCCGTGCGCCGGTGCTGTTGCTACTGTCCCGCAGCACCACGTTCGCGGACCCGCAGGTCACGCGCGCCATCGCCGCCCGCTTCTTGGCCGCAGAGACAGTGATGATCGACGCCTATCATTGGCCATTGACCGAACGGCCGGCCGAGGTGCGCAGCGCGATCGAAGAATGGTGCGCTCGTTTGGAGCAAACTTAACGAGACAGCGGAGTGCGGTCGAACGGGTGTATCTTCCACCGCCGGCTGCGTGCCAACGCGGCTGCTCGCCTAACCAGGGGGAACATCAAGATGCTCAATCCACTACAGGGAAACAATGGAATGCAAGGAGCCATCGGTCGCTGCATGACCGTTGCGATCGTCGCGTTGGGGCTCATGTCGGCAGCGATGTCGGCGCTGGCAGCAGACGCGCGGGCGGAGGCCCTGCTGGCTACGATCGGCAAGGCGCGGGTGATCGATCTCTCGCACACCTGGGACTCGAAGTCGCCGCTCGCGTCGGTGAATCCGCCGTTCTCGATGCGCCTCGATGCGACGCATGGCCAAACGCGCGGCATGTTCAAGGACGGCGATCAGCTTTCCTTCGCCGCCGAGAAGATGGAATGGAGCGGCCAGCACGGCGCGCCCTCTATCGACGCGATCGGCCACATCGGGCGCGACGGCAAGCTCTACGGCGGAGTGGACGCCGCTGCGGCGACCAGCAATCCGGCGGGCATCGGCGCGAGCGGCGTCGGCGCGGACCTCGCGATCGATCACTATCCAGTCGATCTGCTGGTGAACCGCGGGATCCTGCTCGATGTAGCAACGATGATCCAGAAGAATTCCTCACCGTTGCCGGAGAATTTCGAGGTCACCGCCAAGCATTTGCAGGACGCGGCCAAGCACGAGGGGGTGACGCTGCGCAAAGGCGACACGGTGTTCATCCGCACGGGCTGGGGCCAATATTTCGGCGGCGAGCCGGCGAAGTACGCGGGCGACTCCTCTCCGGGCCTCGGCTTGGACGGAGCGAATTATCTGATCAAGGTCGGCGCTCGCGTAGTCGGTGACGACACGCTTACTTTCGAACAGCGTCCGCCGATCGTGAAGGAGCCGAAGTTCCAGGTGTTCCCAGTGCACATGCGGCTGATCGCCGACTCAGGCATCTACATCATCGAGAATTTGAACCTCGAGGAGCTCGCGAGCGCGAAGGCTTACGAATTTCCGGTGATCGTCCCACCGCTCAAGGTGCGGGGCGGCACCGGCTCTGCGTTGCGCGCGTTCGCGCTCGTGCCGCGATAAGCGAAGCGATCAGCCCGCTGCGGGCGGCGGCACCGGGATCGTGTAGGCGGACATCACCCATCCGTGTTGCCCGTTCGGCAGCTGCACGAAATACCAGCCGGGTTGGGCGCCTTGTACGAGGAGTTGTTGGCCGGACGGGACCACTGCGATCACCGGAGCGCCTGCGCTCGGGCCCGAGCGCACATTCAGCGCTGACGCCTGGACGACGACGGACGGAGGCAACGGCGCTGCCGCGACGATGGCTCCCGGCGGCGTCTCCACAATCACGTAACCATGCGGGCCGTGCCGATAGTAGACGCCGTTCGCGACGAAGTAAGGCGCGCCGCCGATCGCGACCGACACGAAGCCGACCGGGAGCGTCGCGACGACCGCCCCAATCGGCGGGCGGACGACGACGAATCCTTCCGGGTGTCGCTGGTAGAAGTGTCCTTCGTGGACGAAGTACTCGTCATGACCGATGTGGACCACTCCGTGACCATGGGGAAGCTCGTGGATGAATTCACGCTCGTGTTGTTCGTGGCGCGGCTCGTCATCGCGGGCCGCCACCGGCTGCTGTGCAAGGAGCAACGGCGCAGTGAGCAGGGCGGCGGCGATAAGTGACCGGCCTCGCTTGGTGGATCGAAAAGAGTCGAACATTCTCAACCTCCGCTGAAAAATCATGGCGTCCGAGGTCCACACGTCCCGTGAGCGGGATGCAACCTCGGCGGCGATGTGCCTATTCAACCATCGGAACGTGTATGGCGCGTGTAGCGCCGTCGGCGATCTGTTACGGGGTGTTTCTCAGCAGTCCGTCCGAGACGTGTCGTTACAGGCCCGAGAAGGGCGAAGTGCCGCCGGCTAGCTGCCCGATGGGCGCGCGCCAAGCATCAAGTAAGCCGCAGCGGTGCAGGCGGCCACGCAGATGGCGATGCCAAACCCGACCCCGAGGCCGGCGGCCGGAATGATGAAGAGCGGTGCATCTGCGGCGAGCGCCTCAGCAGGTGCAATACCAACAAACGAGCCCGCTGCAATCACCAGCCAGCGCCGGAGGTAAGCGAGCAGCATCCAGCGCCTGGCGCGGTTGTACGACAACGCATGCTGGCGCATCCACGCCGGACCCGACGACGCGTCCCTGAAGAACGCGAACGGATGGAGGTACAGGAAGAGCTGACGCCACAGGGGAATCCTCGCTCGCGCTTCCCGAGTAAGAAGTGCTTCGAAGTCCTCGGGCTCGACGTTCTCGTGCGGCTCGTATGTTTTCATTTTGCAGCGGTCGTTACGTGTTAGTTAACCACATCGGGTTCGGCAGCGGCGAGCCAAAAAAGTTGCACGCCGTGCACTGCTACGCGATTTTCCGAGCGGGGAGTGAAGTCCAGCGCTTCGCCCGCAACCGTCCGATGATTATCAATCCAGGCGCGCGAATCGATCGCTAACAGAGTCCGGCGATCACCTCGCGTAAAATCAGGTGCTCTCGTCAACGAGCCCTGCTATGAACGAAATTACCGCCAACGACACCGCCGCTCGGTCGATCATCGCCGGTCTTTCTTACGCTATCGACACGGGCGAAAAGCCGGTCAATGAGACATTCGGCCCAGGCAACATCCGCCGCAGGACGACGGGCAAGAAGGAAGAGCGACCGGTCGAGATCCGGGACGGCCGCCCGCTCGCTGGTCAGCTCTCGCTCGATGTCCACGGCTTCGTCTTCGTCGAGCACCATACGTCAGTCGCCGACTTCTTCGATGCCGACGAACTCAAGCGGCTCTACTACCCGGAGGTAGAGCGCCTGGTGCAGACTGTCTCGGGCGCCGCGCGAGTCGTCGTCTTCGACCACACGCTGCGCTCCGGCGACGAAGCGGAGCGCGAGGCGAAGCTTGTGCGCGAGCCAGTGTTGTCGGTGCACAACGACTACACTGAGTGGTCGGGTCCGCAACGCGTGAGGGAAGCCTTGCCCGACGAAGCGGAGGCGCTGCTCGCGCACCGTTTCGCCATCATCCAGGTGTGGCGCGCGATCAACCGGCCGATTCAGTCCAATCCGCTCGCCATTGCCGATGCGCGCAGTCTTGCGGCCGGCGACCTCATCGCCGCCGAGCGCCGCTATCCGCATCGAGTGGGGGAGACCTATCAGGTCCGCCACAACCCGGGGCACCGGTGGTTCTACTTCCCCGAGATGCGGCGCGACGAGGCGCTGATTTTCAAGGTGTACGACTCGGCGAAAGACGGTCGAGCGCGCTTCACCGCGCACACATCATTCGTCGACCCCTCGTCGCCCCCGCACGCACCGCCGCGCCAAAGCATTGAGGTCCGCACCTTCGCGTTTTTTGCTCCGGCTTAGCGTAGAGAGCGTTCGGTGCACGAGCACATCGGTTTCATCGGCCTGGGCAACATGGGGCGGCCGATGGCGTCGCGTCTCATCGACGCGGGCTACACGCTGACGGTGTACGACACGCGCCGCGAGGCGATCGAGCCCTTGCAAGCGATGGGTGCTCGCGCTGCGGCGTCACCCGCCGAGGTCGCGTCGAGCGTCGAGACCGTGCTCGTGAGTTTGCCGACGCCGGCCATCGTGCGCGACGTTGCACTCGGCGAAGGCGGCGTCGTCATGGGCGACAAGGTGAAGACGTTGATCGACCTGTCGACGACCGGTGCCAGGATGGCGCGCGAAATCGCCGTAGCCCTCGCGGAGCGCGGCATTCGCGCCGTCGATTCGCCGGTGAGCGGCGGTG
>Ga0126369_10003155_pt1 | contig 11890 bp, 10 predicted proteins | sample PanSoiMetaPlot_1_FD_109646 | JGI IMG/M metagenome (GOLD analysis project Ga0126369, IMG submission 109646) | Tropical forest soil microbial communities from Panama - MetaG Plot_1 | ecosystem: Environmental > Terrestrial > Soil > Tropical forest > Bulk soil | place: Panama | collected 2016-02-17 | reverse complement strand
CGCACCTGGCCAAGAATTTCGGCTTCACCCAGCATCATGGAATCGAGACCCGCGGCCACGCGGAACAGATGCCGCACGGCCTCGCGGTCGTAATGGTGATACAGCGAGGTGCCCAGAACGTCCATACGCACGGAATGAAATTCGCTGAGAAAGGTAGAAAGGCCCGGCGCGCACTCGCGAGAGGCTTCCGGCGGCACTCCGTACACCTCGCTGCGATTGCAGGTGGAGAGCACGAGCGTTTCCTCGAGAATGCCTTTCGAGCGAAGCTCCTCAGAAGCCCGGCGCGCTTGTTCAGCGGTGAAGGAGACCCGTTCACGCACTTCAACCGGCGCGGTGCGGTGATTCAATCCGACGAGAACGATCTCCATGCCAGAGTCCAAACGCTCCTAGAAAAAGCGGTGGTTGTGCGAAAGGTAAAAATTCACCACCGTAAAGCTAAGAAAAACGAGCACGAAATTGAAAACGCAAAGCTTCGACGCGCGGGCGCCGCGCCAAGCTGTGGTCCGCGCCAGCCGGAAATAAACCGCATACAAAACCAAGACCAGAAGCGTGATCACATACTTCGCGTCGTAAAAGGAATATTTGTCGCTCAGGCGGTAGACCCAGAGGAACCCGAACGCAGTGCCGATGGTAATGGACACCAGTCCCACCAACACGCTAGAGCGGCTCATGCGCTCCAGCAGTTCCAGCGGAGGCAGGCGCCAGACCACGTCGCCCAGCTTGTGGCTGCGCAAGTAGCGCTCCTCAATAAGGAAGATCAGGCTTAAGACAAAGGCCAAAGCAAACGCGGCGTAGGCCAAGATATTCAGCGCCACGTGAAACGCGAATGTAGGTCCGTGTGCCGCAGGCGGGGAGAGCTTGTCGGCTGGAGCCACATGCGCGGCCACAAAGAACATAAGGATAAACGGCAGAACGAGGGCGCCGACCGATCGCTGGCGGTGATAGAGCTCCAGCCCCAAATACGTAAGGGCCAAAAGCCAGCCAAACAGCGACATTGCACCATAAAGATCGTGATAGGGGACAGTGTGCGGTCCGAGCCCGCGCGTTCTTTCTAGCAGCGCAAAATAGTGAGTTACGAGACCCACGGCCAGCAATAACGTGCCCAGCCTCCCGGTGTGCACTTTCCCGGTCTTCAAAAAAATCAAATACAGCGCCAAACTCAGCGCGTAAGCAACAACTGTCGAAATGAAGAGGGCGAAGTGCATTTGAACCGTTGGTCCCCTACCCCAAGGGCCCGCGTCCGAACCCATGCCGGGCAGCCTAAAGCCAATTCGCTTTAAGTGCTTCGAGTATAACTTACACGCCTGGCGACCTGCATAGCGTGACGCCGGTCACAGTACTTGCGTCGGCAAGACCTGTTAAGATTTGCTATCCTGCATCAGGCGGAAAAGGACCGGGCCTTGCAATACACCTCCATCAACCGAAAGGACTTATTCCTCCGCGCCTCCCGCGGAGAGAGTCTGCCGCGCGTGCCAGTCTGGATCATGCGGCAGGCGGGCCGTTACCTGCCCGAATACCGTGAAATCCGCAGAAAGCACGGGTTCCTGGAGGTTTGCAAGACACCGGAATTGGCAGTGGAGGTCTCCCTCCAACCGTTTCGGCGGTTGGGCGTGGATGCGGTCATCGTTTTTTCCGACATTCTGATTCCCGCCGAGGCCATGGGGCTGTCCCTGGAGCTCAGCGATGCCGGCCCGAACCTGCCTGTCCCCGTGCGCAGCAAGGCTGATGTGGAAAGGTTAAGGGCCTTTGACCCGGAGACGGAAACCGGCTTTCTGCCGGAAGCCATTCGCCAGATCGTGAAGTCCGTCGGGCCCGAAGTTCCTGTCTTAGGGTTTGCTGGCGCGCCCTGGACGCTTGCGTGTTACATGGTCGAAGGTCAGGCGAAAGAGGGATTTGCCACCGTTAAGCAGTTTCTTTATGAAGAGCCGAAAACGTTCCGCGAACTGCTTCACCGCATCGCGCAAGCCACGATTCCCTACCTGAAAGCGCAGATTGCCGCGGGTGCGACGGCACTGCAATTGTTCGATACCTGGTGCGGCGAGCTGAATTTACAGGATTATCAGGAATCCGCCCTTCCGTCCGTGCAAGAAGTAATTTCGGAGATTTCGGGCTCTGTTCCGGTTATCTACTACACGAAGGCCTCGCAGCATCTCCTCGCCGCGGCGGCGCGCTCGGGCGCCAATGTGTTGAGTGTGGACTGGCGCGTGGATCTCGGAGAGATTCGTAGAGCCTTGGGTCCCAAAATCGCACTGCAAGGAAATCTCGATCCGGCGGTTTTGTTGGGACCCGCAGAAAACATTCCTGGAGTGACGCTGGACACATTAAGCTCGCTTGCCGGACTAGGCCACATCCTCAATCTCGGTCACGGCATACTTCCGAACACGCCTGTCGAGAACGCCCAGCTCTTCGTCCAGACCGGCCAGCGGGCTTTGTTGATGCAGGAAATGCGGCCTGCGGCGCAGTCCCGATAAGAGGCATCGATGACGCTCGCTTATCCGACCCTCTATCAAATGCGGGGCGAGTTGCGCGTTAGCGAAGAATTCCTCGCGAAATACAATCGTCCTGGCCCGCGCTACACGAGTTACCCGACAGCGCCCGTGTGGAGCGACGGCTTCGGTCCCGGCGATTTGGAGAGAGTTTTTGGCGAGGCAGAAAGCGCGAAGACGCCCGTCTCGCTGTACATGCACATCCCGTTTTGCGAAAGCCTGTGCCTGTTTTGTGCATGCAACGTGGTGATCCAGAAAAACAAGAAAGTTGCGCCGCCGTATCTCGACGTGCTGAAGCGCGAAACGGAACGCGTCAGCCACAGCATTTCCAAGGATCGCCCCGTAGTCCAGTTCCACTGGGGCGGAGGCACGCCAACTTATCTTTCTCCAGAGCAGATCGAAGACCTTTTCGAGTTTACGCGCGAGCGCTTTTGTTTCGCACCCGACAGTGAGGTCGGCATCGAAGTCGATCCCCGCGTCACGTCACGCGCGCATCTCGAAACTCTGCGTAAGTTAGGCTTCAACCGCCTGAGCATGGGCATCCAGGATTTTCAGGCAGAGGTCCAGGAAGCAATTCACCGCATTCAACCGTTCGAAATGACGCGCGACCTGCTTATCAGCGCGCGCCAGCTGGGATTCGAAAGCATCAACGTGGATTTGATTTACGGCCTGCCGTACCAGACGCCCGAGAGCTTTGCCCACACGGTGGCCCAAATCATCGGCCTCGGCCCCGACCGCATCGCGCTTTTTAGCTACGCGCACGTTCCATGGCTGAAGAAACAGCAAGGGTCATTCATCGGACATTTGCCCGAGGGCATGGTGAAGTTCGAGATTTTCCGCACCGGCTTGCTCAAATTCGTCGAGGCGGGATACCTGTATATTGGGATGGACCACTTTGCAAAGCCCGGTGATGAACTGGCCGTTTCGCAGCAAAAGCGCACGCTTCACCGAAATTTTCAAGGATACACGACAAAAGCTGGCGCGGATCTTTACGGCATGGGCATTACCGCGATCAGCGGCATCCAGTCTGCGTACGCGCAAAATCATCGCGACATTCCTTCCTGGCAAAAAGCGGTGGACGAGCGGGGCTTGGCTACCATGCGCGGGTATCATCTCTCCGAAGAAGACTGCCTGCGGCGAGCGGTCATCAGCCGTCTGCTTTGCCATACCGTCCTGGTGAAAGACGAGATTTCCCGGGAATTTGGCATTGACTTCGACGAGCACTTCGCCGAAGAGCTGCGGCGCTTCGAGCCGTTCCGCGAAGATGGCCTCGTTCTGCTGGAAAACGGGGAGATTCGCGCCACCTGGCTTGGCCGCATTTTCATCCGCAACCTGGCCATGGTTTTCGACCCATACTTGGAAAAACAGCAACTCGCGGCGAAGCCGCTATTTTCAAAAACTCTCTGACCTCACAAGGATGCGCACTTCACTCCTGACCCGTCACGTCCAAACCCTGGTGGTTGGCGGTGGCATTTCGGGACTCGTCTGCGCCTATGCGCTTCAGAAAGCGGGAGTCGAAGTCTTGCTTGTCGAAGCTTCGGCGCGACCGGGGGGGGTCATTCATTCGGTAAGCCGCGATGGCTTTTTGCTGGAACTGGGCCCACAAAGCTTTGCCGGTACTTCGCAACTGCGCAGCTTGTGTGCGGAACTCGGGATTGCCGACCAGCTTCTTGAAGCTCCGCGACGAGCGCCGCGATACGTACTGGTCAATGGAAAACTGCACGCCGTTCCAATGAGCCCGCCGGCATTTTTCACCAGTTCTTTGGTTAAGGGTTCGACGAAGTGGGCATTCGTCCGCGACGTTTTTGGCAGAAGCGCTCCGCCGGAGGGCGACGAATCTGTCGCGGATTTCATTCGCAGGAAGTTTTCCGATCAGCTTCTCGATCGTTTGGTCGGTCCTTTCGTTTCCGGTGTGTACGCCGGGGACCCGGAGAGACTCAGCCTTCGCAGCGCATTTCCACAGCTCCACGAAGCTGAAAAGGCCGCGGGCAGCATCGTTCGTGGCATGATGCGGCTGGCCAAGAACAGAAAGGGGCCCCGCGAGCGCGCCACGCTGAATACTTTTCGCGAAGGCAACGAAACCTTGGTGCACGTCTTGGCAAACGGGCTGGCCTCAAAACTCCTTACGAAAACGGCTGCCGGCAACGTCTACCAACAAAAGGACAGTTCCTTCCACGTTTCGCTAGAAGGCGCCGGCAACAATTCTGTGTCGGCAAAAAGTGTCGTCTTTGCAACGCCAACCGATGTCGCGGGAAGACTGCTGGCGCAGCTCGATCCTACGTTCGGGCCGCTGCTCACCGCGGTCGAGTACGCAGCCGTCGCCGTCGTTTCTCTCGGCTATGCCAAAAAGGATGTGCCCCATTCTCTCGACGGCTTTGGTTTTCTCGTTCCACGTTCTGCTGGACTTCGCATTCTTGGGACGGTGTGGAATTCCTCGCTCTTTCCTGATCGCGCGCCGGTGGGCCATGCTCTTCTCACGACGTTTGTGGGCGGAGCGACGGATGCCAGCGTAGCGAATCTAGGTTCTGAAGAACTTTCGAGCCTCGTTCATGGGGAGGTAGCGCCCCTGCTCGCAATCAAGAGCGCACCCGCATTCCGCAACGTCACCATCTGGCCGCGGGCCCTTCCGCAATACAATCTCGGCCACGCGGATCGGCTTGCTTCCATCAATAAGAACCTGGCGCGCTTCCCGGGCCTTTTTCTGACCGGCAATTATTTGCGCGGTCCAGCCATCGGTTCGTGTGTGGAGCAAGCGTTAGCTGTCGCCGAAGAAGTAGCGACAAGTCTTAGGAATTGACAACCGCCATCGTTGGTTTCGAATTTATCCGGCTATTTCTTGCCGTAGCGCAAGGCCAGACGCACCTCGCGCCGGACGCCCGCTTCTTCAAAACGTCGTTTCTCTTCTTCCGTTTTTACAATCAGCGCCGGCACCGGCTTAGGCTTGCGCGTATGCTCGTCAATCGCGACGAACGTCACGAAAGCCGACGTGGTATGCTTCTTCTCACCGGTAAGAGCGTTCTCGGAAAACACTTCCACGCCAACTTCGAGCGAGGTGTGAAAAACCCGGTTCACCTGCGACTTCAGGATCACAATCTCTCCCAAGTTCACCGGGTTGCGAAAATCGATGTAGTCCACCGACGCCGTCACTACATAACTGTTCGAATGCCGGTGCGCCGCCATCGCCGCCGCCATGTCCACCAAATGCATCACCTGTCCGCCAAGCAGCTTGCCGAGTGGATTTGTCTGCGCCGGCAAAACGATCTCTGTCATTTCGGATCGCGACGCGCCGACTGGTTTGCCTGCAAGCCCGGCCTCTCCGCATTCGTTGCCCTTCTTCTTCGGCTTCATGCAACCTCATCTCCAGCCGCATTTGGCGGCTCGTCCCGCGCCCCCGTATAATACGGGACGTTCCTGCAAGCGAACAACGAAGGACACATGACCGAGCCAACGTCCACGCAAAAGAACTCCCGCCGTCAAGTGCTTGAAGAGTTTGTCGCCCAAAAGCCCGACGACGCCTTCTCCCGCTACGGCCTGGCGTTGGAATGCATGAACAGCGGCGACTCGGCAGCAGCCGACGCGCACTTCCGTGCGCTCATAGAACGTAACGCTCGATACATTCCGGGCTATCAAATGTATGGTCAGTTTCTCGCCCGTGAGCGGCGCATTGAGGAAGCTCGCAGGGTCCTCACCGCCGGAATTGCAGCCGCCGACAAGGCGGGCAACTCGCACGCGCGCTCGGAAATGGAATCGTTTCTGAACGATCTTGGGTAGCTACCACACGCTTCAGCAAAAACCTCTCGACATCACGCCGTCGACAAGGTAGCACTTACCCCGCGGGCTTGATGCCCACGGCGGCATACACCGCATCGCTCTTGTGCAGAATGCCGTTTTTGGCCACCAGCCGACAGCGCCGAATGTCGCTGATGTTTTTTGATGGATCCCCCTCCACCAACACAAAATCCGCTTTCTTTCCTGGCGCAATCGAGCCCAGTTCCTTCTCCTGTTTCAACAGTTTTGCCGCATTCCACGTGGCAATTTGCAGCGCCTTTGCTGGTGGGATTCCTGCATTCACTTCAAGCTCCAGCTCGCGATGCAGCATCAGCCCCACCAGCGCGTCCGTCCCCGCCAAAATGGGCACGCCCGCGGCATACATTTTCTTGGTCATCTTGAGCATCGCCGCGTAAGAATCCTGATACAGTTGATCGGTCTCTGCCGTCACGGGAAGCCCGCCCGAATAGGCTGCCCGCTGCACTTGCGCCGGAAGCCGGCTCAGAATCGGGGCAAAATCTGGAGATGCCTTCCCCGGCCGCCCTCTGAACATGCTTTCAAACGTCGCCATCGTCACGTCCACGGTCGTGTGATGCTGCTGCAGCAGGGTAATGAAGTCTTTCACTTCTTTCGAGTCGAGGTCCATCTTGGCCGCGTACGCGCCTACGGCTGTGAATCGTTCCGGCGTTCTCGTGTCTTTCACTTTTGAACCAAGAAAATTGAGGAAAACAAAATTGATGTGCTGCAGCTCGTCCGCCCCTGCTTCGACGAACTGGCTGGCAATCATTCCATTTGGAACGTGGCCGCTGACGCGCAGACCACGCTCATGAGCGAGCTTGGTTATGCCTGGCACCAGCTCTGGTTTCAGCGAGCTGTACAACTTGATTTGGATGTAGCCGAGGTCGGCGTAACGGGTCACCGCAGCCTGCGCTTCTTCAGGTGTTGACACAAAGATTCCGGTGGGCGCCTGGAACGGCCCGGGACCATCGATGAATCCTGATTTCCACACGCGCGGCCCGATGGCCGTTCCGCTGTCCCATTGCGACTGCAGCCTCGCCAATTCGTCGATGTCGTTCCCCATGTCCCGTGCGGCAGTTACGCCGCTCGCGATGTTCAGTAAGCCATCGAGTGGCTGCAGGTGCGCATGCATGTCGAACAATCCCGGCACAAGCGTCTTACCCTTCCCGTCCAGGTGTTCCGCGTTTGCGGGAGCTTCAACTGAAGCGCTGGGGCCCGCTTGCGTCACGCGCTCACCATCGATCACGACGGTCTGATCCTCGCGTGTTGCCGCATTTTCTGAATCGAACACGCGCACATGCTCGATGGCCACGGGATGCTCCGGACGCCTCGCCAACTCTTTCGCTAACCGCGCATACCGCTCGTCTGCGGCCTTCTTCTGCAGTGCGTCGAGCTTTTCATTCGCCCCTTCCCAGCCTTCCCGTAGGAAGGCGAACCATTTTCCCGGCGTCGCGAAAAACCGCATGTCGTCATCCAGCCACAAGGTCTGCGGCTCAAACGACAGCCCAGTGATTGCAAACTCGGTGACGTGCACGCTCTTTCCCTGACCCTCGAGCACAGTGTCCGCCAGTTTTTCCAGACGCGCCTCTCCTGCCGGATAGAGTTTCACGGGCGCGCCTTTGCTTTTCGCAAGGGCCCTCGCCAGAATCGACGCTTCCACGACCGGACCGTTGTTGCTCACATAGAATCCGCCCGGGCTTGCCGACGCGTCTTCCGAAGTGCTTTTCCAATGCGCACGGCCACTTTCCACGGCAAAGTGCTCATCCACCGGTGCTTTCAGGTAATCGTTGCCCGTGATGTCCGTACGCACCGGAAAGCCGTCCGATCCCAACACGTAGTGCGCAACAATCTTCGGGCCTCGGCCGCGATCGTTGAATTCAAACGCGCTTGTGATTTGACCACCCGGCCCAAACGTGTCCACTTCGTTTCCGGCCGCGTGCCCGGCAGAAAGGATGACGTAGCGAAGCGTCTCCGGCTCCGCAGCGTTTTGGACTCGCAGGGGCAAGGCGATGAAAACTGTGGCGATAGTTAGACCAACGCCGAGGATCACCATAGTTCGAGTGCGCATAGTAGGCGGATTCTCCCACCAATCCGCGGTTCGTCCAACAGAAGATTCGGGTTTCCAGTACTGCGCAGCCGACAAACGGACACAAGCGGCATTAGAAGCGAGTTCGGTTTCAGTCTTCCAGGGTTGGCAGCGTCTTCAGCACTTCCGAAGCTCGCGGGCGGTTCCGCACCGGTTCGTCTTTGCGGATTCTTCCGTCGCGGAACACCAGCACCCGCTTTGCAAATTCGGCGATGTCGTGCTCGTGCGTCACCATGACAATCGTCAAGCCTTGGTTGTTCAGATCTTGAAAAACCTCCATGATCTCAACGGAAGTCCGACTGTCGAGGTTTCCCGTTGGCTCGTCGGCAAGCAGAATTGAGGGGCGGTTCACCAGCGCGCGCGCCACGGCCACGCGCTGCTGCTGGCCGCCCGACATCTGCGAGGGAAAATGTTCGGCGCGATCCGCTAGACCGACCAGGGCCAGGGCTTCGACGGCCCGCGAATGACGCTCTTCATTGCTGACTTTGGAATACAGCGTTGGCAGTTCTACGTTTTCCAGAGCCGTGGTACGCGCCAGCAGGTTGAATCCCTGGAAAACGAATCCAATTTTCTGATTACGGATGAGCGCCAATGCCCTCTTGTCGTGCTGCGAAACGTCCATGCCCTCCAGCAGATACCGCCCGGAACTGGGCCGGTCCAGGCATCCGAGAATATTCATGAACGTGGATTTGCCGCTGCCACTCGCGCCCATCAGCGCGACAAATTCGCCGCGCTCGACATCCACACTCACGCCTCGCAGAGCGTGCACGCGCGTCTCGCCGAGTTCGTAGTATTTGTGAATGTCTTCCACGCGAATCACTACGGTTTCGGCCACAGTCATGGGCGCTGCTGTCGATTGATCGATACCCGGCATGGATTCGAGCGCAGACATTCTCACGATTTCCACATGACGAGAACTTAGCGCGGGCCTCCGGGCCCTCCAGGAGCCCCCGATTTCGGCATCACCGTGCGAACCACCAATTCATCGCCCTCCTTCAGGTCGCCGTGAAGGACCGCGTTCACTTCCGTGTAGGCATGGTCGGTGATGCCTAGCGCCACCTTCACCGGCTCCATGGAGTTGTCGCGCTGAAGTTTCCAGACCACCGCGCTGTCAGCACGGGGCGTACGCGGCTGGATGGCGTTTGGTCCCGTGGCTGCGGGCTTTTCCGCGGCCGCAACTTCGTTGCTTCCCAGTCTCCGCTCGCCGCCTTCGATGCCGTATTGCTTGTAAAGTGCGAGAATCTCCTCCGGCGGCAGGGGCGGCTTGTAGCGCAATGCGGTGTTGGGCAGCTTGATCACGTTTTGCACCGTGGCCACAGGAATGGTTACGTAGGCGGTCATCCCTGGAAACAGTTTCAACTCGGGATTGGCGAAATCTATGATCGTGTCGTAGGTCACCACGTTCTGGATCGTAGTGGCATTCATGCGCACCTGGCTCACTACGCCACGGAACGTGTCTTTGGGAAACGCGTCTACTTTGAACGTCACCTGCTTTCCCACTTTGATGTTGCCTACGTCCGATTCATCCGTCTTGGCATAAACCTGCATCTTCTTCAGGTCCTGTGCGATGGTGAAAATCGTTGGCGCCTGCAAGGACGCTGCGACGGTTTGCCCCACGTCCACGTTCCGCGCAACCACCGTGCCGTCAATCGGAGATTTGATCACCGTATAGTTCAAATTCGTTTGCGCGATTTCGACAGCCGCCTTCTTCTGCTTCTCTTGCGCTTCAGCCTGCGAAACCGTGGCTTCCGCGCCGCCAACGGCGGCCTTCGCTGAATCATAGTTGGCTTTCGAAAGGTCGAGCTGCTGTTGGCTCAGAATTCCGTCTTTCGTCAAGCCTATCGTGCGGTCGTAATCGGCTTTGGTTTGCACCATGCCTGCTTTGGCTTTATCCAGATTGGCCTTCGCCGCAAGCAAGTTTGCTTTCGTGTTCTCATAGTCAGCGGTGGCCTGAAGCAGGGCCCCTTCCAAGAGCGCCGGATCAATCAATGCAACCACTTGGCCCTTGTGGACCTGGGAATTGAAATCCACGTAGAGTTTCGCGATGACACCGGAAACCTGGGATCCGACCTGTACGGTAATCACGGCGTTGATCATTCCCGTGGCTTCCACCACGTCGCGGATTTCGCCGCGTTCCACTTTCGCTGTAAAGTGCTGCGGCTGGCCGTTGCGGTTTAGTGCGATCGTGGCGATCACTCCTATCACGACCGCGACTCCGGCAAGAATCAGCCATTTGGTTTTTGGTTTCATCACCAGTCCAAAGATTTGGCGTACTGACACATCACTCGTATCGCAGTGCTTCGATAGGATCCAGGTGCGAGGCTTTTTGCGCTGGGTAGTATCCGAAAAACACACCCACAGCGACCGAGAACAACGCCGCAACCACCACCGCCTCGATGGACATCTGCATCTCCCATTTCAGCGTCTGGCCGACCAAGTAAGAACCGACAACCCCGCCAAGAACCCCGGCGGCGCCTCCGACCAAACTCAACATCACCGATTCGCCTAAAAATTGTAATTGGATGGCCTCCTCGGTCGCGCCCACCGCAACGCGCACCCCGATTTCGCGCGTGCGCTCTGTGACGGAAACGAGCATTACGTTCATGATGCCGATTCCGCCGACAATCAGCGAAATCGAGGCGATGGCAATCAGCAGCACGGTGAGCGTTTTGCTCGCCTCGAGTTGCGCCTGAATGATGTCTTCCGGATTCCGAATATTAAAGTCGTCCTCTTCTTCCGGCCGAAGGTGATGTCGGTCCCGGAGTATGGCCGCCGCTTCCTGTCCCGCCGGCTTCACCGCCTCCGGCGAAACAGCCGAACACAAAATGTCATCCAGCCAGGCATTGCCGCTGATCTTCTTCATCGCCGTGGTGTAAGGCATGAGAACCGTGTCATCCTGGTCCTGCCCGGAAACCGACAGCCCCTTGGGCAGGAGCGTGCCAACGATCTTGCAGGGCATGTCCTTGACGCGCATGACTTTCCCGATCGGGTCCTCTACACCGAAAAGCTGATCCCGCACCGTCCGCCCGATCACGCACACGTCTGCAGAGCGCTCGACGTCGTCCTGCATAAAGGCCGCGCCCTGATCCATGTACCAGCGCTTGATGTCGAAGTACTCCGGAGAAACTCCCCGGTATCCCGTGTACCAGTTCTGGTTTCCGTAAATGATCTGGACCGTTCCGTCTACGTTTGGAGAGACGCTCTTAATCAAAGACACTTGATTCTTGATGGCCACGGCATCGCTCAGCACCAGCGTCTTCGTGCCGTGCGTTCCGGTGCGTCTGCCGTTCACCGCACGGCCACCCGCCTCAATCCACACAAAATTGTCGCCAAGACTGTTGAGTTGCTGTTCGACGCGCGCCTGGCCAGCTTTTCCAATCGCCACTACGCAAATCACCGCAGCGATCCCGATGGTGATGCCCAGGACCGTGAGCACACTTCGCAGTTTGTTTCGCAGCAGCGCAACGAGCGCCGAACGTAGCAGCCCTGCGTAATTCACTTCTCCTCCCGACGGTTACAGGCCATTTTCGGT
>Ga0126369_10003154_pt1 | contig 11893 bp, 7 predicted proteins | sample PanSoiMetaPlot_1_FD_109646 | JGI IMG/M metagenome (GOLD analysis project Ga0126369, IMG submission 109646) | Tropical forest soil microbial communities from Panama - MetaG Plot_1 | ecosystem: Environmental > Terrestrial > Soil > Tropical forest > Bulk soil | place: Panama | collected 2016-02-17 | reverse complement strand
GCCGAACTGTCGCTCGATTACAAAGGTAGATTGATTCGTGTACCGCTTCACCGGATCAGCCGGCATGAAGAAATTGGTGACCATGCCGGTAATGGCCCAGCCGCGGCCAAGCTCCACGGACCACGGGAACTGCAGGTAGGGCTGTGCGCCGGGACCCGCAATCGAGACTGCTCCGGTAGGGAGCCCGACACCGGTTGTCATCGAGAGATCGAATTTTCCGGGGATCGGACTGATTTGCCATTTTACCGCGGGGGCCACGTCAGTAAATCCGGAGGACCCAGGGCCACGAAACGCGGTAACAACGCTCGGCAGATCGACCAACACTTCTAGGCATGGCGCGACACCGAGGCGTAGCCGGCTGTTAGTTCCGTCGAACACCTGCGCACCATCACGGCGGCTTACATTTATCCCGTTCTCGTTCTGAAAGCTGCCGACCGGAAGCACGATGCTCGAATTGGTGATGTCCGGCCGATCGGTCTCGATCGGATTGCCAGGCTGTGTGCACTCATCGGCCGCCGCCTGGGACACGCCCAAGCTCGCCAGATATCCCAGGAACGCCGCCACCGTAAGTGATCGCATCAAACTTATGCCTCCATTGACAAGCCGTTCCGGCAGGAGTGCGATCTCTTACCAAAACGTTCCAAGGTAGATGAATGACAAAAATGTCATGAGGCCTTTGGTCAGCTTTGGGCAGCGCGCGGAAGACAGATAGCGCTACAGGGGCACAGCACGATGAATACACCTTTGTTGAGGTGACGCAGGGGCTTGCTTTATCTCACCAAGATCGAACCACCGTCGAACGCCTTGAGATCAACTACCTCGCCGAGCGCACTGATGACAGAGGGCGGGCGTGGCGACCCCACCTACCCTGAGCCGTTGAATCATCGCGATTCCGCCGATTCCGGGAAGCATGTGAGCGATCGCGATCACGGCATATTCGGATGCGAGTCCGCGGTTGAGCCCCTCATTGCTAGAGACTCCACAAGCTGTTCGCCAGTCTCCGGGTCGTCTTCAATAACAAACGCGGCGACGACTTCCTGCCATGACGTGCACTCTGACAGCTTATGACATTCGAATATTTCAATTGTATCATAAAGCCGCCGTGCGAGACCTGACTTATCAGTCTGAAACTGACGCGTATGTAATTTGATTATTTTTGCTTCCGTGGCGAAAGCTGCTGCCCTCGCAGTCGAAGTCATCCTTGTCCGCGCACAAGGGCACTAACCTCCCGCAGTCGAATCGCACTTTCGGCGCAGGTTGATCGGGTAGACGTTGTGTGGGGCCGTTTGTCGAAACGCTGAAGGAGCGGTCGGCTAATGAAGGCCGCGAAGGCGCGGCAGGAATGTCTCACCGCGACCGTAAAAGTGCCTGCATGGCAATCCAAGTTTTCATTTCCAAAAAAGCGCGCGGTCATTCAACTCCCCATCACAGCAGCCCGCGCGCGCCCCGGCGCTCCCTGCCCCTCGGACCCCCCCAGGGGGCGCCGTGGGCTTGGCCGCGGCGCTCGCAAGGGAAGCTGCTTCAGTTTCATTGCGAAAGGGCAGTTTCGGACTAGCGCTGCCCGCGCTCCTTGGCGGCAGCGTCATTGCCCTCTCGTATCGAGACCTGATTCACGATCATGAATAAATCTGCGTTCATTCAAGCTCGGCGATTACCGGCGCGCGCCCGCCGCCGCTGCGGTGGGCCGCTCCATCGGCACTCTCCGCGCCCAGAAGCTGCCGGGGACATGACTACTGGACCAGATATTCGGCTGAGGCCCACGATTGGATTCGACGATGCTTTCGGCCTGGCTGTCTCATGACGGCCACGGACGACTACGGCACGTCCTGCCGATTCGCCATGAGCACCGCCCACTACACCAAATCGGTGCGAACCCATCGGCCGGCGGTAGCACACAACCGGGACCGGAGGCTGTTGCAGATCAGCAATAGAGTGTTGCAAATCGGCAACAAGGAAGTGCACAAAAAAGATCACCTAAATCACGCTTCGCGGCCACCTTCTGGCCTGCGAGTTTTCACAGTGCCTTGGCAGAGCGGTAGGGCCGGGGGGACGGTGACATGGCTCTTGCGATCCAGTCCATCAGTGCGCATCCAGTGTTCAGCCGTGCTGTGGAAGAAACACTCAAGGGAGTAAAAGATTACAAAGTGCTGCCTTCCGCTTCAAATGAAGAAGAGGCAAAAAGCTATGCCAATGTTCCGCGGCTTTTCGTTTTGGACACATGTTCTTTCCACCTGGCGCACCTGCGTGCCCTCGTAGAGCGCTGTCGTTCGCACTCGGCAGGCAACAAATTTCTTGCGCTCGTACCGCCGTCAGACAGCAATTACCTGGAGGCAACGCGACTCTTCTATTGGGGTATAGACGGGTTTGTGCAATTGTCTGAAACGTGGCGGATCGAATTACCGGTGGCGGTCCACAGTATTCTACACGGACAGTATTGGGTTCCGTCCGAGGTTTTGATGGCGTTGGTCAGCTACGTACACACGCCGGAAAAAAATCGGCTCCTGCCCGGGCATTCGCTGACGACTCGCGAACGCGGGATCCTTCGACTTGTCATGCGGAATCTGACAAACAAAGAGATTTCCAAAGCGCTCGATATCTCAGAGCGAACCGTCAAGTTCCACGTTTCACATATCCTCGCCAAGTTAGGCGTTGAAAATCGGCGCGATTTGTCGTCGGGAAAGCCAGCTCGAGTTCACTTCGACGCCTCGGCCGGAGCGGTCGACTTCTCCAACCTGCCCGGCGGCGCGCTCTCATCAAGCAGCTCGCGAACCAGATTGCGAAGATAAGTCTCATCCGTCAAATCCGCTTCCCCCGACGGACGACTTTGGGCCCGGATCATGCCGGCCCGGTCAATCACGACGACTTGAGGGACCTGAAAGCGTACCGTGGGCGCGCGCGCCAGATATCGGTCGACCTCACCGGAATTGGTGTGGCCGACGAGGTAATTGATCTTGAGAACCTGCGCGAAGCTCTGCACCGTCGGCTCGAGGATGCCGTCGTCGAAAATAATTCCGATCGGTCGGAAACCCTGGCCGCCCATCTCACCGTAAAGCTTGTTGATCGTCTTCGACAAACGCAGGCAACTCGGGCACCGGATGAGCAAGAACTCCATCACCACCACGTTGCCTTTGAAGCTGGAGAGCGGCGTCTCCCCGCCCAATGAATCAACGATGGTGAATTCGGGGGACTCGCGCAGAACTGGCGGTGCAGCGATGGCCGGAACACCCAGCGCCAGCAGAATGGCGAAGCTCGCCGCGGCGTTCATCTCTTTTGTGCGCATGAACTTCACACCTGCTTCCAGCGGTCGGCGATGCGTGCCACTTCGGCGGCCGCGACTTGCACGGCGTCCTCCGGACTCGATTGGCCAGTCACCACACTGCTGAACATCCTCGGGATGACGAAGCTGTTGAACACCTCCATTGCGACCGGACTTGCATAACCCGGAAAGCCGAGATTGCGCGTCCAGTAGGCGGCATCCTTCAATTGCTTGTACTTGCCGGAGGGGTCAGCCCGAGGGTCGTCCTCGAGGCGGACGATGAGGTCCGGAAGCGTTTTCTGGTAAATCGGAAGGTTGCAGCCTGACGATTTTTCGTAGGCGGTCTTGGAGTTGTCGATCAGGTCCGCAAGGAATTGCTTGGCCCCCTCCTGGTTTTGCGCAAAGTTCCACACCACCGAACAATTGGTGACATGCGGAAACGCCTGCACACCTGCCATCCCGAGCAGCGGCGGGCTGAGGCTGATCTTGCTGGCGACCTCGGGGGCCTCTCTCTCCGCCGCGCGCAGCAGGCTGATTGCGTTGATTGTTGACGTAGTCTTGCGCGCCAGCATGGCGCGAACATTGCCGGACGGACCCCAGGCGAGTTGGTCGGGCGTTCCGGTGTCCTCGTAGAGGGCCTTGGCATACTTCAAGGCCTCGGCCGCGAAGACATTCTTACCGAGGGCCGGATTGCCGGCCGGATCGAGAACTCGACCGCGGAACGCGTGGAGCAACGTGTACAGCGTGACATTGCCCTCCAGACTCGGCGCCAGGGCCAGTCCACAGGCGAGGCCGAGCGCTTCCCGGATTCGCCGCCCGCCGCTGCGCAGGCTCCCGTAAGTGACGGGACCGAGCGGCATTCCGGCCTCGCCCCAGTGGTCCTTGAAATAGTGGAACGGCGCCGGGGTCCAGGAGTCCGCAAAGGCGAAATATTTCTTCGCGAGGGGATCGAAGGTCGATCTGTGTGCGAACCGATCGAGGTTGCCGAACTTGAAAGCCACCTCCAGATAGATCTCGTTGTGGTCGATCGTGTGCTTCTGAAATTCGGCCGGCGGCCAGGGAAACATGAACACGTCGTGGCCGCGACCAGCCGCGACTTCGGCAGCCGCGGCTGCGTGGATGCGCTCTAGCGGGATGCGATCCACCACGACCTTGGTGTCGTGTTGCCGGCCCCACTCCTCGGCAAGCACGCCGGCGAACCACTCGTCATACTCGGGCAGGAAGTGCGCCCATTTGGCGATCTTCAGCGTCTGCTGGCTGGCCAGCGCTCGATCCGGAGAGATCACAAAGGGACCGACTGCGGCGGCAGCCGCCAGCCTGACGACATCGCGCCGGGAAGGTCTTGTCGCTCGGAGGTTGGTCATTCTGGCAGCTCAGCAGACGGATTTCGAAATACAAACATCGCGCGGAGTTTTAGGGTGGACAAAGGCGCGCCGTGCGCGCCGCCCACCTGGAACGCTACAGGGTGGGCACATTCGATTTGCCCACCCGTGCCTTACAAGTCAAAGATCGCGGCCAGGCTCACGCCCGGCCGCCAGGACGTGGTCGTCAGAGGTCGTCGGTTTGAGCTACGCACGTTCCGTTGGCTTGAGGGAACTGCCCCACCTGCTGCAGGCAGTTGAAGTTGGCATTGAACGCCGGATCGAGCGGCGCGCCGCTCCGCTGCTTGACCTGGTCCAGGAAGGCGTCCTTGGCGATTGCGCCGTTGCGCGGATCGAGGATGGTGGGGCAGATGATCCAGACTGCTCCGCCGTCGGCGCCGCCCGTGTCCTCCTGCCCTTCGGCGCCGCATCCGTTGGCTTCGAGCTGGTTGTTCAGCTCATCGGCCGTCTTGATGATCGGCGTTCCGTCAAGGCTCGTCCCGTTCTTCTTTCTTAGGGCAGCCAGGATCGGACCGCACACCGGGCCGGGATTCTCGGGGTCAACCGTGAACCAGAAGTAGGTGACGATCCACATCCCCAGGAGGTCGTCGCAGAAGTACCCAAACGGGCTGGCGCCCACGATTTGATTATTATTTGTTGGGTCACGTACGGGATTACCATTTGCGTCAAGTACGGGAGCATTGTTGTCGCTGCCGTCGATGGCGTTGCGATTGCTGGCGAACCGCCAATCCTGCCTGAGGGTGGGCGTCGCGACGCTGGTCACCGGGAAACACGGCGTGGCGCCGGTACCCATGGTGCCGCAAGGCGTGAGCGCGAAGGTCCCGTTGGGCAGCCTCTGCTTATTGGCGGCATAGGCCTCGAAGTTGCTTACGATATCCACCATCTGGAGGTTGCGCTTGTTGGCAACGCCGTTGAAGAAATTCTGGTTCAGCAAAAACGCGATGATGGAGATGAAGTCGGTGGGCGCGCCGGTGCCATCATCGATATAGCCGGCGGTGGTCGCCAAGATGCGTACGTTCTTGCGGGTGGGATCGTTTGTGCTGCAGGTCGGGTCCGCCACCCAGTTGGCTTGGCTGCCACTTGCGGGAGGTCCAAATTGGCGGAAAAATCCAAAGCGCTGGGCCCCGGGCGTATCCAACTGCGTGACGTTGATGTCGTTTGCGGTGTAGAACGCATCGTTGAAATCGCAAGGCGGAGGGTTGAAGTTGTCCTCGGGATTCGGGCCGCCGCCCCCGCCGAAGCCTCCTGTCCTGGTTTGCCCTAGGGCTCCGGAGGAGGCCGCAAGCAGCATTGCCAGCCCCGCGAGAGAGAAGAGGGAGTACCTTCGTGTCTTCATCGGTTGATCCTCCTTAACATCCGAAACGTCTGCGGCATTGATGCCGTGCTGGAGATGATGACGAACTCGCTGCCGAGTCTCAGGGCGCCTGCACATGGTTGGTATCAGGGCGAAGCACCCACGAGACGGATTCGACGATGTACAACGCCTTGGCCATGCCGGGGCAGGCCGCCCACAGCATCAGGGGCTCGTTGCCGTAGCGCACGTTGCCGATATGCTGGGTCGTGTCCCGGTCGACCTCCGGCCTGGGATTGGTGAAGCCGATTGCTCGCCGCAGCTTTTCCATGTCGTCGGGGTTCCCGGTCAGGAACGTCCAGCCCGGACCGGCGCCGAAGGTCTCGCGGTAATTCCGGATCGCCAGCACGTCGTCGGCTTCCGGCTTCAGCGTGAACGAGTACATGAAGATGTCCCGCCCCACCTGGTCACCCAACAGTTTCTGCACTTCCACCAGGTTGGCCGTCACCGCCGGACAGACATCGCCGCAGAGCGCGTAGAAGAAGTTCAACATGACGACCTTGTCCTTGATGAGATCGTCGTAGAAACGCACCTCCTTCCCCTCGTGGGTGATGAGGGGGATATTGGGAAGATGCTGTTGTTGAACCCGCCGGCGGGCAGTTTCCGGCGTTTCGGGGACAAATTTGCTGGCAACGCTTTCACCTGCAGCGGCGACGGCCGCGCGCGGCCCGCTGGTCGCAACGGCCGCAGTCGCCGCCACGTTCAGAAAGCTTCGGCGTCCCAAGTCTTTTCCTAAGAGCTTCATCGGCTGAGCACCCTCCCTGCTGAACGCCTGGTGACGGGCAGCCCCTCGCTGACGCGAAGGGCGCGGTTCTCGGTCCGACGCTACGGCGTCATCACGGTGTCTCCCTGCGGCAGGACGTGCCAGAGCGCCATCATGGCGTGGTCTTCGTGCACCACGTTGTGGCAGTGAATCGGGTATTTCCCGACCCAGTCGCGGAAGCGGAAGAACAGTTTCACCCGCTCGTTGGGATGCAGTTGGGTCACATCCTTGCGCGATTGCTCGGCCGGCAGCGGTGGCGGCACCCGGTTGCGCGACAGGATCTGGTGCTCCTCGAGGTGGATATGGATCGGGTGGGTCCAATCCCCGCTTTGATTAAACAGGATCCAGTTCTCGACGCTGTTTTGCTGCACCGTGAACCTGAAGGTGTTGCAATCCATGAACTGGCCGTTGATGGACCACTGGCCATTCAAGCGGTCGAACTTGAAGGTGCGGACGACGTCAGGCTCCGCAGCAGTGCTGGGCAGCTGGTAGAAGGTCTGCTGCGAGGGCGGCAGGCTGTTGTCGACGACCCTTCCACCAGCCACGCGGAATTGCAGCAGCAGATTGCCCTGGCCCGCGGCCAGGATCGACGGCACGGTGGTGCCGAGCACCGTGCTGCATTCCAGCGAGGTGCCGTTGGGGCCGAAGTCATCGACCGGGCCCTGGCCGTTGAACTGGTTCAGCCGGTTCTCCAGGTAGATGGTCTTGCCGGCAAACTGGCTGAAGTCGATGATGATGTCCACGCGTTCGGCGGGGCCGATGCGGACGGTCTGGACCTGCACCGGTGCCGGCAGCAGGTTGCCGTCATTGGCGATGACCCAGAACGGGTTGTTGGCGCCGAGGTTGTTCAGGTCGGTCAGGAAGAACGAGTAGAAGCGCGACGGACCGGTGTCCAGCAGCCGGAAACGGTAGCGCCGCGGCTGCACGTTGAAGAACGGCTGGATCTTGCCGTTGACCAGGAACTTGTCGCCCAGGATTCCGTCGAGATTGAACAGGTCGAACGCCAGCAAGCCGGTGGTCGGGTCGTAGACCTTGTCGGCGAACGCCAACGGGATGTCGAACTGCGGGAAACTGGGGAGCCGGAATCCCTCTGTCTCGTCGCCGGTATCGAACTGGTTGAACAGGCAGTAGAATCCGACCAGGCCTTTGTAGGTGTTCTGCGAGGTGAAATCGACCCGGTGATCGTGGTACCACAACGTGCTGAGCGACTCATTGATGTCGCCGTTGGGCGCATGGTCGGAGTTGAAGCCCGCAAGCACATTGGGATAGTACTGGTCGCAGAAATGCCCGATCCCGTAGAAGTCGCACGGATTGCCGTCGCTTTCCGACGGGTTATGTGCGTTGTGCAGGTGGGTGGTCACCGACGGCATGCCGAAGCCGCCGTTCTGGGTCGCCGGCGGAAGCGCATTGATGTTGCGCGTGAGCTGGGGGCGGCCGTAGAAGGCCCGATAGGTCGGGCCGGGACTGGTGGCGTGAGTCCCGTCGTCAAACCCCCAAACGGTCTGCGCCGGAAGCTGGGGCGAATGGGTGACGGTGAGCGCACGCTGCCTCATCTGGTAGAGGGTCCGAGGAACCACCGGGAACCTATTGGGGTCGATCTGCGGCGCCTGGAAAGGCGCTGCCCGAACCTCGCCGGCCGCCGTGTTCGGGTTCTCCGTGGGCGTCGGCGTCAACGACTGAACCCTCTGCGCAATCGGCATGACAGGAAGCGGTTCAACCCAAGGCGTGGTCGGCGGGCTGGCCGGCTGATTGTTGGGCAGACACAGTTGGTTTGTCCCACCGTTTATGCTCTGGCCGTAGGCGCGTGAGCTCAAGCCGCTCGTGGCCGCGAGCATACCGCCTGCGGTCAGCAGTCCCATCTTGAAGAGATCGCGACGGCTGGTCGCCCCGGCAGCGATCAGCTCGCGCCGGTTCTCCGCGGCTCTGAGCATCTCCCGATATCGCGCGCGAGAAACCTTTTCACCGAAGACGTTGTAGTACATAGAGGTCCCTCCCTCTTCCTCGTGTGGCTAGCGATGGCGAATGAAATGGGCGAAGTCGTAAAGCAACAGCTCAAGGGCAAGCCGACGTGCGTTACTCCCGCCACGGCCCGCTAATGCGGGCCTTGTGCCTCGCACGGCAGAGAACTGAATTGGCGTGGTCGCCCCCCGGTTTGTATTTTTCGCATCTCACCGCGCTCACGGGAGCACAGCCGCACCGGTCAAACAACTGACCTACAAGAGTTTTTGGTACAGGATTTCCTGACCCTGCTGCCCGGATGCGTGTCAGGACGGCGCTTGCGACGGCGACGTGACGCTTTTTTATTATCGCAGCGTTTTCAGCTCTTTATGCCGAACACACAGGCGAGAAAGAAGTTGAAAGGATCCCTCGTCCCCGCAAAGGGTGCAGATCCCAAAACTATAATCCCTTAGTAGACGTCGAAAAATTCGATAGAATTGACGACCGGCAATTAGATCGATTTCTGTAGTCATCGCCCTGCCTCCACAGCTCAACGACGGACGTGACTTAGGTTCTTCGACCTATCCGGGGTCCGCGAAACTCTGGCACCCCGCCATAGGCCGCGCTGATGAAGAGTGGCTGCCTAGCGTCTGGCCATTTTGAGCGATTGGTAATAGGGGGATGCAGCGCCAAATCGCAGGGCTGCACATTCGCCGCGTGGAAAAACTCCGGTTCTCGGCCGCTGCGCTCCATGAGCGCGCGACCCGGACTGCCATCAGCAAGGCGTGGCCGCAAGTAAACCGCGCCTTTTGCCACCTACGCGAGTGCGATCGCCCGCCAAGACCGCTCGGCACTCGCGTGATCTCGCGTTTGTCCAAAAAAAAAACGGCAGACAGTATCTGGCAGGGATGGCGGCATCTTCGCAACCAGCGCTCTAACCAAAGCGGTGCGACAAGTGGCGAGATTGCGCTTCCCTGAGGTATCCTCCAATGCTGACTGCACTAACAGGCTGAGACAGTCGCGCACGGTCGCGGCCGAAGTATCGGCCTGACGCTCAAGATGCGCCGGTTGGCATTGCCAAACATGCGCTGATCGCATGCGAGGCTGTGAAAAAAAAAGAATCCGGCGGATAGGAGGAACCAATGAAACGGCTTTGCTGGCTTGTGGCGGCTGCCACAATTGGTGCTACACCGGCGTTTGCTGCCGACCAGGACACCATCACCATCGGTATGACGGAATCGCAAACTGGCGCGCTCAATGTCGATTCGCTCGCCCAGCAGCGAGGCGCCGAAATGTGGCGCGACGAGGTAAACGCCGCGGGCGGCATCAAGGCCGGCGACAAGCACTACAAGGTGCGCTTCGTCACCTACGACGACCAGTCCCAGGGTGGGCGTGTGCAGCAGCTCTATACCCGTCTCATCGTCCAGGATAAGGCTCAATTTCTATTCAGCCCCTATTCCTCGGGACTCGTTGCAACGGCGGCCGTGATCTCCGAGCAGTACGGCAAGCTCATGATCATTACGGGAGGTGCTGAGCCAAAGACTTACGAGCTTGGCAACAAACACCTCTTCCAGGTGATCACCTCGGCCGACCATTACCTCAGCGGCGCGATCGAGGCGTTGGCGACAAAGAACCCGCACGCCCGCGTAGCCCTGGTCTATTCCGACGATCCATTCTCGAAGGCCGTGCTGAGCGCAGCTCGCGAGCAGGCGCGCAAGGCCGGGTTCGAGATCGTCCTCGATGAATCGTATGCGCCATCGACGACTGATTTTGGCCCGATCGTCAATAAGATCATCTCCTCGAACGCCGAAGCGTTCTTGGGGGGCGGTCATTACCCTGACGGCGCCACGCTGGCGCGCCAGATGTACGATCAGAAGGCGAATCTCAAATGGGCGACAATCCTGGTGGCGGCGGGAGATGAAAAATTCGCCGACCTTAAAGAGGCGGCCTTCGGCATCAGCGTTCCATCACAGTGGGAGACTCAGGTCACCTACACGCCGCAATTCGGACCGACGGCGCCGGAATTTGCACGAGCTTTCCAAGCAAAATTCAAAGCCGAAGCGGATTACCACGCGGCCTCGGGCTATACGGGCGGTGCAATCCTGCAGCACGCGATCGAACAAGCCGGTTCGATCGATTCAGAGAAGGTAACTGCGGCGCTCAACGCAACTGACGTGACGACTTTCTTCGGCCCCGTCAAGTTCGCCACCGACGACAAGCATCACGGGCTGCAAGTTGCACATCAAATGGTGCTGGCACAGTGGCAGAGGAAAAACGGCAAGCTCGGCCGCGAAGTGATCTGGCCCACCGTGGCAAAGACCGCCGATATAATCTACCCCCTTAACCAGCTGCATTAGCGCCGCGGGGAGGCGGCGGCCGCCGCCTCCCCTTCGCCGCACCCGCACGCATGCTGGGCATCCTCGCTTCGATCCTTGACGGCATCTTGGTCGGCTCCGTCTACGGCTTGGCCGCAATGGGGCTGACGCTGATTTGGGGCGTCATGGATGTTGTCAACCTGACCCATGGCACCGTGATCGTCGCTGGCATGTTCGCGCTCTATCTGCTGACGACCGCACTCAATGTGCCTCCTTATCTTGCCTTGCCGCCTGTGCTGGTCGGCGGCTTCCTATTCGGCGTCCTGCTCTATTGGATCGCCGTTCATCGCATGATCGGCCGTCCGCCATTGATGAGCTTGTTGTCGACTTTTGCGGTAAATCTTGTGTTGATCGGCGCCGGCACCGGACTATGGGGCACGGTGCTATTCAATGTGGCGGTCTCGCTGCCGGGCGTGAGCGTGGAACGCTACACCTTTCCCGGTACCCACATCATCGCAGCCGTACTGACCGCCGCGATTGCCGGGTGCCTGTATGTCTTTCTCCATCGCACCCGACTCGGCAAGGCTGTGCGCGCCGTGGCCAACAATCGCGAGGCCGCAGAGCTCGTGGGCATTCCGACAACCCGCGTGCTCTCTCTCGCCTTCGGCCTCGGCGTCGCGCTCGCAGGCGTGTCGGGCCTGCTGATCGCGACCCTATTTCCTTTCACCGTGCTCTCGGGTGACGGCTATCAACTCAAGAGCTTCGTGGTCACGGTGCTTGGCGGCCTTGGCAATCCGACGGGCGCTTTGCTGGGCGGTATCGCCCTCGGTCTTGTCGAAGGGCTGGTCACGCCTTTCGTGCCCGTGAGTTGGACGCTAGTGATCGAGT
>Ga0126369_10003153_pt1 | contig 11894 bp, 22 predicted proteins | sample PanSoiMetaPlot_1_FD_109646 | JGI IMG/M metagenome (GOLD analysis project Ga0126369, IMG submission 109646) | Tropical forest soil microbial communities from Panama - MetaG Plot_1 | ecosystem: Environmental > Terrestrial > Soil > Tropical forest > Bulk soil | place: Panama | collected 2016-02-17 | reverse complement strand
TAAATGAGCGATGTTCCGAATTGGTTACTCACCATGCGGTCTATCACCGGCATGACCGAGACGCCGGGTGAAGCTGATAATCCCAAAATCCTTGGCATGCGGGACTATATCGCTACCAAATATGAGGACATGGCGGACTATTGCGACGAGTATCAGCATGACTCGACGCCATGGTGCGGATTGACCGCCGCGTATTGCATGAGCACGGCAGGTATCCGGCCCCCATTTGGCAAAGAGGATACGGACAGATTTCTGTGGGCATTATCGTGGTCAGAAAACCCGGAGTACATGGTGATTGGGCGGCCAGTGCTTGGCGCTGTCGTGGTGATGGAGCGAGAGGGAGGAGGACATGTCACCTTATTCGAGAGCGTGGACGGAAATGGTAACTATAAATGTCGTGGGGGCAATCAAAGCGATGCAGTCAATGTTCAATCGTATAATCCGGATACCGTGGTGGCGCTGGTTTGGCCGGTAGCTGCCGGACAGCCTCCGCAAATTCCATTGAAGCAGCGGCCGTTGCTGGAGATGGGCGACGATGGCCCCGATGTGATCGACCTGCAGCGCATGCTGCCGCGTTTTGATGGCGAGATTGACGGCGACTTTGGTCCGGTAACTCAGCAGAATGTGTTGCGCTATCAGCAATCGCGTGGGCTTGAGGTTGACGGTGTAGTTGGTCAGGAGACCTGGGGAGCGCTTTACGCGAACAAGCCACCGTTGCCGCCGCCCGCTCCGCCACCTGGTGCATTGACCAAGAGCCAGCAAGCCGCAATTGCGAAAATTGCGAATGATAGCTGGATTGCTGATTACGATTGGGAGGACCGCGGTATAGCTCCTGACGGTTATACCCAAGGCATGGCGCTCTCGTTTGCGCAAACGTGGAAAAAGCTTGCAGCTGGTCATCCGGCGGCGCAGGAGATGGCAAAAGCGCGGACAAACTCAAGCAAAGACGTGTTCAACGTCTATGCCGAGGAGTTTCGCCAATGCGGCATGAACAACGAACATGATGGTGTGGACTGTCTACGTCACCTTTATGCGCTGATGTTGGGGAGCGGTATGCGCGAGTCGAGCGGCATGTATTGTGAGGGCCGCGATATGAGCGCCTCTAATGTGACCAGCGACACTGCCGAGGCCGGCTTATTCCAAACTTCATACAATGCGCACGGCGCGAGCGATCCGGAGTTTGACAACTTACAGGACGAATATGCCAATGGGCGATCGCCGGGCTACGTTGACGCTTTCGCCGAAGGTGTGACCTGCTCGGCGAGCGATTGGGAAAACTATGGCTCGGGTCGTGGCAAGCAATTTCAGCAACTATGTAAAGAACAACCAGCATTTGCGGTTGAGACCTGCGGGCTGACGCTGCGCAACCTATGCAACCACTATGGACCGATTAATCGGCACGAGGTCGAACTCAAGACCGAAGCCGATGAGATGTTTCAGGCGGTGCAGGACTATATGGAAGATCAGGAAGTGGCGTGAGCACTTAGCGGAGCGGGACCGAGCGGCGATCTCTGCGGTAGCTAACCCTGTCTCCGCTAGCCGCAGTCGCAAGACAGGCGTCAGAGCGGGCGCTCGCCTCAGGGTCCTTAGTTCCTTATTACCCGCCAATTGGAGGAACGCGCTCCGCTAAGTGCTCATGGTAGTGGACGCGGCAGGCCGGCGGTGCGGATGCGGTATGTGAAACCGGCTTTTCGGGAGCTACCCTAGCCGCGTCCATCTCTCTGGTTAACGTCCGCGCTTGGGTCCTGCACCACCGCTTCCAGGGAAATATCCCCACCCGTAAGACGGACTCCACCCCCAGCCACCCTCGGGCGGCGGAGGCTTCACGATACTTGGGTCTTGCGGAATCTCCGGCGGCTCAGTCGGTGGTTCCGGCAGCACGATAGGATGCTCGGGATGAGCGTCCGTCGGCGGGAGCACAATGGGATGCTCAGGTGTGCCCGGCGGAAGTTCGACCTCGGGCGGATAAACCGGGCCGCCACCAACTTCTAAACCGCTGGCCCAGGCATAGCCCACGAACACGCATGGCACTGGCTTATCGCCAGCCGCTTTCCCTTTCGGGTACATAACGCCAGATAAGGTAACAGGTTTTGCAGCCATTCTATTCCTCCGTTGAGTTGATACGCGGTGGGCTACTTATTGATACCTCTAGTTTCTAAGATGCAGGCAAGCAATGCACAGAGTGTTGTCGGCATGGTGACGTGGTCGTCCTTTCGAATCATGGCATCCTTGGCAATGGCACAAAATTCATCAACAATTTTGTCGATGTTGAATGCCTGTTTTTCTTCATCGCCGTATTCGGCGAACAACTGAGTGAAAAAGGCATCCATAACTCCCATCGCTAGCAATGCCTCGGCGTGTACTGCCAACAGTCGGAGTCGTTGGGGTTCTCCTCAATCCGCTTGAGCGCTTGGTCTGAGAACGGCACGCCGTCCGGACCCCATTTCTCCTCGAATCTTTTACGGCGAGCATACACCTCTTTGTTCTCCTCGATTTGTTTTGCCTCCCAGGACACATTTTGGTCGAGCGGGCGATAGCGGCAGTTTATGCAGCCGCTCGTTTGGCCGTAGGCGTGCTTGATAATCGCGGCCGCCGCAAAGATGGTCGCTAGCAACAGGGCTGCTGCTACAAGTTCCTGCCGCACCATGCCGTTCATTTCGTAGTGCCGTTATAGAACCTACGCTGTAGCACATCGAACTCCGATAGCCGCTTCTTGACGGCTTGGACTCGCTCGTCGGTCTGCGCTACCAGTTCCTCGATTTCCTCGATTAGCTCATGTATGCCGCGGCTCGCCGGCGGCGCAAAACTCTTGACTGGTGGTAACGCTCCTACGTTCATGGCTTTGGCTTGCTTTGTCACCATCTCTGCGATGCCTTCTTCCACGGCTTCTGTATTTTTCTCAATTGCTTCGTTCATGCCGCCCTCCTTGGGGTTATCATCTCCTCGATGCGTCGTCGCAAAGTATTGCGCTTCATGGTTGGCAGGATCTCGGATAGCACGATCTGTTCAATGCGCTCGGTGATAAGACGTAGCGTCTCGTTGTTGATGCGGGTTAGACTCTTTGGCCGGTTGACCCAGTCCTGCTCTTTGCTATCCCATACCAGCTTGCTGTAGGCCGCACGGATCTTAAGGTCATCCATTGCCTCGTTCTTGTCGAGCCAGCGGTCGCTGTTCTGGGCTGTGAGATCCACCAGTGCCCACAACCGATTGAGTGCAGCCATATTGCGCAGCGAGTAATATCTCCCGAACACCTCATCGCCCTCTGTGATAAACGCGAAGTCGTCCTGCGCCATCTCATGTGTCGGGAACAAGCCTAGCTCGCCCTTATACAGGGCACGTCGCTTGGTAAGGGAACTCTCGATCATGCGGCTTCGTCCGGCTCTGGCTCGTCGTCCACAGGCGGCGATAGACGCGCCGCGGCGCTGCGCCATTCTGCTAGCAACAAGTCAAAATCGAAAGGATTGAACTCGCTCTCTCGCGGCAAGACGTATTCATTAAAGAAGTCTTGCGCCATTTCGTAGGTGTTGAAACCGCGAAGCGCCTGCGTTACCCAATTTATTGCTTCACTGGGATCTGTACGAGGATCCGGCATTCGCACCTTGGCGCTGATGATGGTGAGGTCGGTAAGTCGGCGTTGTACCGCAGCCCGCACGCCTTCGTAGATATCGTTATACTGTTCGCTCAACCGCTGCAAAATGCGGTCATTCTCGTTGTCGAGTTTGGCAACTTCCTCTGCGGTTGTGGCCGCACCTATATTGCGGATAAAGTTCGTTGCCCAGATTTTCGCTCGCTCTGTTGGTGTCGGCGCCGCCTCAGTCTGTGGACCGGGCACCGGCTCAGCTTTAACTTGCGGCGGCGGCTTATCTTCCTCATCGCTAGTCATCTCCTCGGCCGGCGTAGAAGCATAGCCAGCGAGTTCCGCAACCCAGCCAAAAGCATTACGAAGCGCCTTCCCGGAGGCGCGGGTCTGCGCCATGCTGCGCAATGCAAATTCATCACGGTTCGACCAGTTACGTTCAGCACGAAAGCATGATGCCTCGGCGGCAGAGATCACGGCTCCATGTTGATGCACGATAGCGCGGGCCTCATACCCTGCGACCGCACCATTACGCTCGATGGGCCGGCTCCAATCGGTGCCTACGGTGGCGCCGAAAAATCTCCCCAGCGTTTGCCAGTCTCCGTACTCAAGGTATTGCCTGCCGTTGATTGTAACCTTGCGGGGCTTGGCCTCTACCCGTTTCATGAGGGCCTTCGCGGCCTTCTGGGCATAATCCAACTGCGCTTCCGGGTCGCCCTCTAGAATGAGGGTACGCTGCGGCACGGGTGGGCGCGGTAGCGCCACCATCGGTACACGAGGCTGGCGGGGTTCAGACAACTTTTTCCTCCTCAACAATTTTAGTTCCTGGCAGGGCGATGCCGACGCGCGCCGCCTGGTCAGCAAGTTGTTGCACCACAGCACGCACTTCTGATTTGTCTTTGACGAACTCCAGACACGCCGCGTAGTCCAAGATCTCGGCAGATCTCGTGGTTCTGAGTGTCATTGCGCGGCCGCGTGTCCCCATGCGGCCGGTACTTTGTGGCTGCTTGGTCCAAGGCGTTAGCAGTTGGGATTTGAGCTTCTTGTAGACGTCTGTAAGGGTGACGAGAGGCGCCCATTTCTTTTGAATTTGATCTAGAGCCTCATCATGTGGCTGTTTCTCTAGACGCTTTGCCTCTTTAATCCTGTTCTGTAGCTTGGTGAGCTGGTCCGCCAAATTAGCAATTTGGTCGGATTCGTCCTGACTAGCGATAGGCGGCCCTTGTAGACGTTGCTCAGCTTGGCGGTTTAAATTCTCCGCGGCACTTTGCAGACCCTCGAATGAATCGTCTGGCGGCGGCTGGTTATGTCCCATCGGGACGGCAGGATGCTCGTCCGGCCATGGCAGCCCATGCTCTGCTACGTCTCGATAGGCTTTCTCGGTGACAGGCGAATCCCCTACGCTTACCCAGATATCCCGGCCATACTCGGGGCTAACGTCACGATCACCAACGCGGCAGTTGAGTTCGCCATTCTCGCCGGGCCAATAGGCTACCGGCGTAAAGCTGCGTGGGCCTCCATAGGTCTCTTTGCTCGGCCAACGATAGAAGCCAGCATGCGGGGTTCCCTCGGACATTTGTACCGAGGCGCCATCGAGCTTCGCCTGCCACCATTCCCATTCAGGACGCATCGCTTCCGTCCCAGACAGTGCGCCTACGCGTATAGATCCCTGAGCGCGTGGGCGCGCCGCACGAGTAGCAGCATTCATCCTCGGGCTCGCGCATCTTTATGGGCGTGCGATCGCCCTCCTCCTTGCGCCAGCATTGGTCGCAGATTGGAACCGTTCTAGCTGGTAGGAGCATCGGATGTAGGCTCCGTGGGCTCCTGATAGACCATGGCGAAGGCATCCTTCATCATCTTGAGCCAGTGGTCCTGGTCTTTGACTGCCCAGATCTTTCCATGTGGGATATGTTGCAGCAGCCCATCGATGACAGGCGCAAAGGCCGACTGGATCTCGATATCCTCCGGTTCGCCGGGATTGGACTCGACTTCGTAGCCGGCATCCTCAAGCATTTTCTTTGGTCGTCCTCGTGGCATGTTGGTCTCCTAGTTTAATCAAGACGTGTTCGATCTCGCCCAGGGTGTCGTAGAATATCCCTTCCCGTATGCCTGCTCGGTTCACCACAAGATTGTAGTAGAAAACCGGATAGTCGGCTTTGAGGCGAAACAAACGCTTACGCAGATCACGCAAAGCTCGAAGTGCAGCCCGTCGTCTCAATTCATGTTCCGGCAATGAGCGGGTCATCTAAGCACCGTTCCTCGGCCGAAGGTAACCTTCCATTTTGAGTTACGTGATCCGGGGATGATGCGCTTACGCCGTTTGATGCCTGCCCGCGCTAGCCGGCGGCGGTAGTTGTAAGCTTTCAGCGCAACGTCATCCTTGGTCTTGCGCCGGTGGTGCGCGACGAGCAGCGGCCGCAGATTGCTCTCGCGATTCTCTCCTCCGTCGACAAGCGCCTTGGTATGGTCAAGTTCCCATCTCTCGCTCTCGGCGATCGGCCGACCACAGCCGCATTGACAACAACGGTTAAAAGCCTCGAATAGCCGCAGGCGCACCCGTGGTGGTGGCCTAGAATCATCCGTTTTGCCGATCCATTCGGGGAGACTTCGCATGCGCCGCCGCTCTTGCGACCTACGATAGTGCATGCTAGCCTCGGCTAATATGTTGGTCAAGCGAAATCGAAATCAGCTTAATGTGCGCGTCGACGATGTCCTGGCGGCGCGGCTGGAGAAGGCCACGCGTCCCGATCCACGCAATCCGTTGCGACCCCCGACAAAGCAATGGATTGTAGTGCGGGGCGTTGAGTTGGTTCTGCAACAATTAGAAAAACAACGGGGGTGAAATACAAGGTCTTATATGCCGATCCGCCCTGGAACTTCGCCGCTTGGTCACACCGGGGCGAGGGCAAGGGGGCTTCGCAGCACTATGCTTGCATGAAGCTCGACGATATCTGTGCTCTTCACATTGACGAGATACCTGTTGCCGATATCACCGACAAAGATGCGGCGTTGTTCATGTGGGTGGTCCAGCCAATGTTGCCGGAAGGTTTACGCGTGATGCAGGCGTGGGGATTTAGTTTTCGCACGGTGGCATTTGCTTGGATCAAGATGCCGGTAAGCTGGGAAGTCGATCCTGCTCAATTATCATTTCTTCCTCGCGCCACGCCACGCGCTCGTCTTGGCCTTGGCTACCATACCCGTAGTGGCATGGAACAATGCTGGCTTGGCATCAAGGGCGATGGTTATAAGCGACAAGCTCAAGACGTAGAGCAAGTTCTTTATGCTCCGTTGCGCGAGCATTCTCGCAAGCCCGAGGAGATTGCCCAGCGTATTGAGCGCTTGGTGGGGGAAGTTCCCAAGCTAGAAATCTTTGCCCGCAGCTCGCGGCCGGGATGGGACGTATGGGGTCTGGAGACGGGAAAATTCGATGCCGTATCAAGAGGGCAGCTCTGAAGCGCAGGCTGGCCTACGGGGCGAGCAGGCAGTTGATAAGTGGGCGCGGGATATAGCCGGTCTATGGCGATTAGAAGTTTCTAATCTAGGACCGGCAGCGCGGCTATTTGGCCCTGGCGGTCAGCTTATTGCTCTGGATCGGCTCTATGTGGGTCGTGGAATAACCCGTTGGTGCGATATCAAATGGAAGACCGGGCCGGTTGTATACAATCTCAAGGATGTCATGCGGCATGGTATCGACCAGCCGAATTGGGAGCACTACCGGGAGATTGTAAGTAAGTCTGGTATTCCTGGAGATCTTGCTATTGTCGAGGTCAAGCGACATCGTAATGCCACTGAGATTGCACCTCGATTGTTGTGGGCTTCCATTGAGCGGCTTGAGCGGACCTGCGAGTTCTCCGTTTCCGATAATAAGATGGTTTACTGGAATCGGGCCGATTTTGAGGATTTGGGACCCATTGATATTGGTCCGGAACCATTGCCCGAGACGGCGCGCAACCTCAAGCCATGGGAACTCAAAGACGTATGTGGTCGGCTGCGAATTCCGCCTAATGCTCCGCGGCAATTTGAATTGGGTTTTTACAATGCCGAGGACGACATGCGGCGCTCCATCGAGGATTGCTATCGTGCAGTGCGAGAGCGCAGGGCCAAAGGCGGAAAGGGATGGCCTCCGAATTCGTAACGTGCTAGGAATCAGGAGTTCCCAGACTCCCTTGCGGGCCGCCATTGATGAGCGGCCCGCTTTTTTGTCAGAAACAGGTCGTAAAGCACGAATTACCATTGCATGTGGTGATGCAGTTTCTTTGCTGCGCAGTTGCGGCAGCGATGGTTGCGACTGTAACTAACAACGCGATAGCAAGTCTAAGCATGGTTATGCCCTCCCGGTTTGAAACCGGCATCTTCAGTCAAATGAAACATTGTGGCTGTATTACGATTGTGATACAATGTCAGCATGAGCCCTTATTATATTGATGATCTCTGTTTACCAACTCGCACTCGCAATGCTTTGGTTCGTGCTGGCGTCGATATCATTCACAAGTTGATGCAGTTAAGCCGTCGCGATCTCATGGCTCTACCTGAAATGGGCAGAAAAGGCGTCTTGTCCGTTGAGGATGAGCTTAACAAGTGCGGGCTATCGTTATCCCGGAAGGACCATGGTTGGTCTTACGAAAACGGATTTCGTTTTGAGGCTGATGAGCCGCTAGTTGTGCCAACGGCCGATCGTGCATTTATCCAAGGCGACTACACTTGAGCGAATTGCGCCAATACCAGGAAGAAGCGCTACAAGCCGTCCGCGATAGCGTGCGCGGTGGCGTGCGCCGGCTGGTGCTGCAGGCGCCTACGGGCAGCGGCAAGACATTGGTTGCAGCGGCCATCGTGAAGGGCGCGCAGGCCAAGGGTAATCGCATGGTGTTTGTGGTGCCGGCGATCTCGCTGGTCGATCAAGCGTTAGAAATGTTCTATGCCGAAGGCATCCGCGACGTTGGCGTAATCCAAGCCAATCATGAAATGACCGATTGGTCACGGCCAGTGCAGATTGCCAGCATCCAGACCATTCGCTCGCGCGGCGTCTATCCCGAGGCCAAGGTCGTGGTGATTGACGAATGCCATATCATCCACAAAGAGCATGTGAAGTGGCTCGGTCATCCTGACTGGAAGTCGGTACCATTTATCGGGCTGTCGGCAACACCTTGGACGCGCGGACTCGGCAAGATCTATGAAAGTCTGCTGGTGATGTCGACGACGCAGGAGCTAATTGACCAAGGCTACCTGTCAAAATTCAGGGTCATGGCCGCGGACCACCCCGACCTGTCTAAGGTCAAGACCGTGGCTGGCGACTATCACGAGGGCCAGCTCTCGGGAGTCATGCAGCAGCAGGGCCTCGTTGCCAACATCATCGAAACCTGGCGCAAAGAGTGGGGCAAGGACAAGACATTCTTGTTCTGCGTCGACTGCGCCCACGCGAAAGCATTACAGCAGCGCTTTCATGATGCGGGCGTGAGCTGCGCCTACCAGGACGCCAAAACCTCGAGCAAAGAGCGGCTTGAGATTAAGCGGGGCTTTCACAGCGGGCAGTATCGGGTGATCGCCTCGGTTGGCACGCTGACGACCGGGATCGACTACGACTGTCGGTGTTTGATCCTGGCACGACCGACAAAGAGCGAGATCCTGTTTACGCAGATCATTGGGCGAGCGCTGCGTACCGCCGAGGGTAAAGATCACGCCTTGATCCTTGACCATACTGATACGACTAGTCGATTAGGTTTCGTAACCGATATCCATCATGAGACGTTGAACGATGGCAAGATGGCGCCAGCTGCACGTTCGCCGCGGCTACCTAAGCCTTGTCCGTCCTGCCAGTATCTTATTCCAATCGGGCTCAAGGTCTGTCCTAACTGCGGGTTCGAGCGCAAGATCCAAGAAAGTAAGATTGTCGAGCGTGAGGGCGAGCTAGCCGAGGTACAGCAATTCACTGGTTCTTTCCGCAGGCGGCGTGACCGCAACCCGCAACTGTTCCCGTATACGCCTACGGAAAAGGCGAGGTTTTACAGCCAGTTGAAAGGCTATGGCATCCTCCATGGCTATAAGCCCGGCTGGGCGAAGCTGAAATATGTGGAGAAGTTTGGGGATTGGCCGGACCGCAGTTGGGAAAGTATTGCACCAATGAACGCTGGGCCTGAAGTGAAGGCGTATATTACACACACGATTCTCAAATGGGTGCGCAGCAAGAATGCGCAAAGCGCTCCAGTTCGAGCTGCTAGCTCTACGCCTTGAGGCGTATGGGCCTGACTCATTGGATCGCCGCGTCGTCCAAACCCTCTCTAAAAGCCCGCTCTGGCTAGAGACCAGAAACCTGCTGCGCAGCCACGAAATTCCGGAATGGGAGATCAACAGCCTCATGGGCTGGCATCCGCGCGGGTGCGCTTGCTGGAAATGCGTGATTGCACTTAATCACGCGGTGCAGATGTGGATAACGGGGAAAAAACAACGCCGTGTGTCGGCGCATAGACTCAACGGCGCTAGATCCTATGCTAGACCCCATCCGTGACCGCGAGGTTCGCCCCTCGCGCCTAGCACCGGCGAGCGTTCTGCCGCACAGTAGCGCTCGTTCGTTGGCCCGCCGCTTTCCGTGACCCTGGAGAGCGGCGGGTATCTTGTGTGATGTACCCTTCACAGTCAATCAGGGTTTACCCCAATGTGTTCGGTGTCCAGTGCGCTGTCGATAATGTGCCGCATTCCTATCGGAGGGGTGTAACCTGATTGTTGCAGCATGGCACGCAATTCTAGCAGCGCCACTCGCAGCCGCTCGATTTCGTCGGCGGCTTCGTCGCGATCTTCCCGCAAGAGCTCCTTGGAAGGTCTCCTCCCATAAATCCAGTAGGGATTGCGTAATCGGGCAATGATGCTGTGCTTCGTGCGATTCATGCTATTCTCCTTTCGCGACTCGTTCTGGAACTCGCCCCGGCTCACCATCGCTGGGGCTTTTCTTTGCTCGCCCCTTTGCATGCTTGGATGGTTTCCAGTGCAACGTATTTATATCGTCACCGATGAGCCGTGTGCGGGACATGGCTTTGCTTCTAAGCATCCCTTTGACGCCTTTGTTTGTTGCTTTATTACCGATCTTCATGTTCCCTGCTCCTCATTTTGGATGATCCGCAGGCCAGCCTAGACAGTGTGCGATTTCGTGTCGGCGCACCGCGTCCGCGCTAACCTTCCACCAGAACAGCGTGAACTCATCGGCGATATAGATGTAACAGGTACCGGGGCCCTGCGGCGAATAGCTGAAATGGATCGAGCAGCCTAAAGCCTTGGCCGCGAGCGGATTAGGCCAGCACAGCTCGGTTAGATCGTTCTTGTCGCGAGCGGTGTTCTCGACAACGTTGCCGCGAAACGGTTTGTCATAGCGTTTTGGCGGGAGGATCAGGTCGTCGTTCTCGGCGCCGTGGGCGTGACGCACGATCGCCACAGTAGCGACCACGATTGCCAGCGCTACCGCGATCGCGACCAGCTCGCGGGTCATGGTGACAACGGTTTTGTTTTTAGCCAAGCTTCATGCAATGCGCCGCGATAGTATTCGCGGTTTACATTCCATGTTTCCATATCCATGTCGTCCTGCCACATGGCGCGGCAAAAATCTTCAAACGTCTCCGGAAAACCGAGGTCATGATCTTCGTATAACTCTAGCGCGGCCACTCGAAGATATTCGACAAGTCGATCGAATTTTTTCTTAGTCATTTCATAATCTCCTGTAGCATCTCCGCGAATTTGCGGTCATTGCTGCAGAGCCGCAGCAAGACCAGAGCGCGCAGCAACCGGGCTTGGCCGGTGGGCATCTCTCGCCCTGCAGCGTAGCGGTACATCATGCGCTCGGACTTGCCCAAGGCTCTGCCTGCCTGGGCGTGAGTCCAGGCTAGGGTTCGGCGGGCAGCTTCGTATTGGTGTGAGTTCATTTCTCGGGCCAAGTGCAATACGTAGCGACAAGCATGCACAGCGAGGTCGGCATGGTTACGGTATCTTCGCCGGCTACCATGGCGGTGCGGACAATCTGTTCGAACTCGGCGATGATACGCGGCATATAAACTGCATCCCTATTCTTATCGCCATACTCAGCGAACGCTTGGTCAAGGATGCGTTCGGTCTTGCCGGGATAATGGCGACCGGGCTTGAGAAAGTCTTTGGCCTTGCGCGGAGATTTTCTCGGGTTCATGACTGTTCCATCTCTGCTCTTTGCCATGTTCCAGACTCCATCTCGTTGTTTGGCGATCTCGCCCCATGCCGCACCCGCGAGTGCGGCAAAGGCCGAGGTGAGTCATTAGCGTGAGCGCGCCCATCGGGCTTTTAGTTTTGTCCAATACAGGACAGT